>Ga0075024_100001166_pt1 | contig 10430 bp, 8 predicted proteins | sample Str013_2_FD_71389 | JGI IMG/M metagenome (GOLD analysis project Ga0075024, IMG submission 71389) | Freshwater sediment microbial communities in response to fracking from Pennsylvania, USA - Straight Creek_MetaG_SC_2013 | ecosystem: Environmental > Aquatic > Freshwater > Creek > Sediment... | reverse complement strand
ACTCACTCACTGCTCATATCGCAGCCGCGGGTGATCCCGATAATACGACCACAGATGCTGGGCGAGCCACACCATCTGGGCGCATGCGCAGACCAAGGTCGCTTGAAGATAAAGCTCGGCGCCGCTCGCCAACAGGAAGGCGAGGCTGCTCACCCACAAGATGGCGAAGCTCATGAGATTGGCGGCCAGGATGATGACGAGCGTGCGGACCCCGTGGTCCACCATGCGACGCCGCATGTCGAGCTGAGCCAGCAGATATTCGGTGCAGCCATAGGCGCACACGACGGCAGCAAAAAAACCAACAATCAATGTGCCAATCACCAAGCAGCTCCAGTTCGGCTTTGCGGCCTTTTCGGAGGAATGTGCCGCGGTTTGGCGTCCGAAATTGCTGCAATCTCCTCATTTTACAGGGCCCGCATGCGCTCAACCAGCGTCCTCGGCGCGCCCGGTAAAATCCTGCTCCGATTGTTGCAAGTTTGTCACGCGAGCGCTGGCTCCAGGGTTAGTGCAGCGCGGGCGCATCTTCCCGAAATGGGCAGCTTCGGTCTTCTTCGGGGTGAAATCCGATCTTCCGTTTCGAAAATGCGACACGCAAAGTTGATAGAGCGGTCTCTGCTCCGTGGTAGCGGGAAACCGCTCCAACAACAGCTTGCGGCGGCCGGCCATCGCTTTAGCTCGGTTTGGGCCTGAAGAAATCGCCCCAGACGCCGTCGAGCTTCAGCAGGGCCGCATCGAGCGGCAGGACCGACAGCCGCTCCCCGTCGCGCAGCAACAAGCCCAGGCGGTCGAGCTTGGCGAGCGCATCGCCGACCTTGAAGCCGACCGCGACTCCGAAAGCGCGGCTGAGCCAGCTCTCGATGCTGTCCTCGAGCCCGGCCCGGTCGGGCGCACTTGATGCGGTGCTCAGGAAATAAAATGCCAGGAACGCCTCCTTGCATTCCTGGTCCTCGGCCGCCCCGATCATGGCGTCGAAAATCCCGGCATTATTGTTGACGTTGCGGAAGTAGACGTTCTCGGTCAGCTCCTTCTGGTACTGGAGCGACTGCCGCTGGTATCTCAGCCATTGCCGCATGACGAATCCGCCGAGCGCGACGAGGCCGCTCAGCGCGGCGAAGGCGCCGGCCATCTGCTCGTCCGCGACGCTCGCCGACAGCCCGAAGTAGAAGCCGATGACGAGAAACAGGACCGTGATGGTCGAGGCGAGCTTCAGGAGGATGGGCAGGCCGCCGGCCAGCGCCGGACCGCTGAGCAGAATCTTGTCGCGCCAGCTCAATACGACGCGGACATTGGGGAACAGCGCGTTGAGATCGATGCCGGCGATGTTGCGGAAGTATTTGATGAGCACCGATCCGGGCCGGATCTTGCCGCGCGCCAGACGCCTGCGCTCGCGCCGGGATACGATCTCGGCTTCCGGCTTCATCGCCACGAACATGACGATGTCGTCGTAGACCAGCACCTGCGTGGCGCGCCTGCGCAGACCCAACCAGCCGGGGGTTTCGAGCGTTTCCTCGTGATGCCCACGCCGGAAGAACCGCACTTCGCGGAAATCGTCGACCGGCGCCTCGATCTCGACCCGCATGGTGGAGCGCTGGCGATGGGCCTGCGCGATTTCGGCGTGCGACATCTCGACGAAGTTTGCGTCCGCGAGCACGGTCGCGAACGAAGCGACGAGATCCGCATAGGCGCGCTCGAGCGCGGCCTGGTCGAAGCGCGCATGCGGCTCGAGCTCGGGATCGAAGTAGAAGTAGTCGTCGTGCAGCCGTTCGAGCTCGGCAAAATATTCATAGTGATAGAGGGCGGCGAGCCGGCGGCAGATCTGGCGGAACTTGTCGCCCTGCGTCTCGTCGGCGAGGCCACCGTGGCCGATCAGGGCATCGAGAATGTCGGTCTTGCGGACCGCGATGAAATGATCCCGATCGTCGACGGCGTCGGGCTGCCGGCGATCGGTCGAACTCGACGTCATGAGATTCAAGCCCTGGATGCAATCTCCGGATACTATGGAGCCTCTTGGTAGAACGCCTTCGCGTCGGAGCTGAACGCGTGGCGCGAGCCCGGGTCGAGATAGAGCATATGGCCGCCGCGATAAAGACGCAGCTGCGCCCGCGTGGGGTCGCCCATCTGCGGGAGATGGTCGAGCACGTAGCGGCTGACCGCATAGGGCGTGACCATGTCGCTGTAGCCGTGGGCGATGAGCAGCCGGAATGACGGCGTCAACGAAAGCAGGGTGCGCAGATCGTCGACCACATTGGCGCCGAATCGTCCGGAACCGCCGTCCCAGTCCCATTTGCCCGAGATATCCGACGCCAGCAGGATATAGGTCATCTCGGTCTTGAAGCCGAGCTCGTCGCGCGCATAGGCCGCGTAGGCGCCCCCATAGGCGCGCACCACGCCGTCGAGCAGGGGATCGGGCCCTCGGTTGGTCGCCTGATCCGGATAGGGATCATCGACCGCGAAGGTCGCGTCATAGTGGCTGACGATCTTGCGCTCGCCGGCTTCGAGATTCTTGACATAGCTGTCGCGAATGAAGCCTCGCGTCTTTTCCACCACCTCTTCGGGCAGCCCGGTGAGAGCGGCGACGCGCCCATAGAATTTGTGGGCGGCCTCGCCCTGGGGCGGAGCGCCGGCCAGCGTCGAGAGATAGTCGGTCAGCGCAAAGCGCTCGGCTTCCGCCAGCTTCTCCTTGCTGAAGGTGCCCTTGCGTTCGAGCTCGGCCGCCGCCAGCGAAGGCAATTGCAAGGCCGCCCCCAACGCGAGGCGGGTGCCGCCGAACGTCAAGGCGCCGTCGAGCAGCGGGGAAAGCATCACGATGCCGGAGATGATGATGCCCTGCTGTTCCTGCAGGGCCTGCGCGACCTTGGCGGCGCGGAATCCGCCATAGCTCTCGCCCAGAATGTATTTGGGCGAGGCGGCGCGGGCGTTGCCCGAAACATAGAGGGCGATCGCTTTCGCCATGGAATCGGCATCGCGCCGCACCCCCCAGAACGCGCTGCCGCCGTCGGCCTTCGCGGGCCGGCTCCAGCCCGAGCCCACCGGATCGATCAGCACCAGATCGGTGAAGGCGAGCCAGGTGTCGGGGTTGTCCTGCAGCTTGGTCAGCGAGCCGTCGTGGCCCGCCAAGGCGAACTGGGCGATGCGCGGTCCGACCAGGCCGAGATTGAGAAACGCCGAGGCCGCGCCCGGTCCGCCATTGAATACGAAGGTCACCGGCCGATTTTGGCCGAGGCCTTTGGCGACAAAGGCCGTGTAATAGATCGCGGCCGAGCGTTCGCCCGTTTGATCGTAGAGCGAAAGCGTTCCAGCCGTCGCCGTATAGTCGAGCTTGCCGCCCGCCATATCGACGGTGTGCTGGGTGACGGCGTCGCCCGGCAAAAGCCGCAGCACGCCGGGACCGGGGGGTGCCTGGCGCTGATCGTTCGGCCGCTGCTCGGGCTGGCGCTGCTCGCTCGGCCGTTGCTCGGTTTGCGGATGATCGGCCGGCGGCTGGCCCCCTCCGCGCGGGCGGTCCTGGGCGGCGGCCAACGTGGTCGCGCCGGCGAGCAGCAGTGCCAGAAGGAGGCGGCTCGTCATCGTGCCGGCCGGTGATGTCAGCGTGGGCATTTCCTGTTCCTTTTCCGGTGCGCCCCCGAAATCAGCATCTTTGCATTGTCGCATTTTCGTAACGGAAAGCCGGGCTCCGCCCGGCCTTCGCGAGGCAAGCTTTTCCTGAAAATGCTCCGGGCCATCTTAAACGAAGATTTTGCGGTCCGCAGGTTTTGCGGCGGGCACGTAATGGCTTCAATGCGGCTTAATGAAGATATCATTCCAGAGCTGCGTCCATTTCGGCCCATTGTCCAGCATCTGCACCGGGTCCATGAACGTGATCTCCGTGTCGGCCGGCAACGGCCTGACCTTCAGATTGGTCGGAACGATGTCCCGCTTGGCTAGGATCTCCTGGCCGTCGCGCAGCATGAATTCGTAGAACAGCACCGCCGCATTGGGATGGGGCGCGCAGCGGGTCACCGATACGCCGGTCGCGAGTGCGATGAGCGGCGGCAGATAAAGCGGCCGCACCGGCGCCCCCAGTCGTGCCAGCTGCTCGGGCTTGTAGCTGTAGACCGTCATCGCCAGCGGCACCTCGCCGGCGGCCACCATGTTGGCGATGAGGGTATGACCGGTGCGGGTGGAGACGCCATTGGTGCGCACGATGTCGGCGAACAGCGCCGCGCCTTTCTCCTCCCCGAGCTTGTGCAGGAGGGCCGCAAACCAATCGACGTCCTCCGCCTCGATGGCGAGACGGCCCTTCCATTTCGGGTTTTTCAGGTCGTCATAGCTCTTGGGCACGTCGTCCGGCTTGACCAGGTTGGTGTTGTAGGCGCCCGAGATGATATTCACGCTGACCCCGACCCATGCCCCATGGGGGCGCAAGGCTTGCGGCATCAGCTCGCTTGTGGTCGGAGATTTCACCGGCTGTAGCAGCTGCTCGCGGTAGAGCGGCTCGAGCGCGGGGGTGCCGGAGGAGATGACATCGGCCGGGCAGCGACCGGCACGGCTTTCTGCCACGGCGCGCTGGATCACGTCCTGATTGCTCGCGCGCCAGACCTGGACCGCCACGCCGTACTTTCTGGTGAAGGCGTCGGTCAGCGGCGTCGTGTCTTCCGAGACGCGCGACGTGTAGAGGCTGAGCGCGCCCTCCGTCTTGGCGCCTGCGGCCAGCCGCGCCACGCGATCGGGCGCAGTATCCGAGGCGATCTCCGCAAGCGTGCGGGTCTGCGCCAGTACCGTCTGCGCCAGCAGCACGGAGGCACCGGGCGCGAGCAGCACAAGGCCCGACAGTGGGCGCAAAATCGCCCACCCAATCCGCCGCCTTGGCTTGCGCACCGCCGCCCCAATCGCCATTAAGGCCGCTCCCGGCATTCCGTATTGTCGGCCGGCCGCGATCTCGGCCGTTTTTCTTGCCCGAAAGCCTAGTTAACCCCTTGGAGGGCGGCAAGAACCTCCGCGGACCCGGTCGCGAGCTTGGGCCGTCCTCCTCGGTGGACAACCAAGGCGATATCGGGGAATGTCACCCCTCCGGCGCGGTCTGCCGGCCGAGAATTAAGAGAATGTCAGGGTCCAAGGATGCCATTTTCCAAAGCTTCGCAGGCGCTTGAACGATTTACTGTCCTCGATTTGACGCGTGTCCGCTCCGGCCCCACGGCGGTGCGCCAGCTCGCCGATTGGGGCGCCAATGTGATCAAGATCGAGACCCCGGCCCGCATGGACACCGGCGATCCGGCGGGCGGCCCCCGCCACGGGCCGGACTTCCAGAATCTCCACCGCAACAAGCGCAGCATGACCCTCAATCTCAAGGAAAAGGCGGGGCTTGCGGTCCTTCACCGCATGGTCGAGACGGCCGACGTGGTGGTCGAGAACTTCCGCCCGGACGTGAAAGATCGTCTCGGCATCGATTATGCGACGCTGCGCAAGATCAACCCGCGGATCGTCTATGCCAGCATTTCGGGCTTCGGCCAGGACGGCCCCTATCGGGAACGGCCGGGCTTCGACCAGATCGCCCAGGGCATGGGCGGGTTGATGTCGATCACCGGATTGCCCGGGCAGGGCCCGGTCCGGGTCGGCATCCCGGTCGCCGATCTCACCGCCGGCTTGTTCTGCGCGCTGGGCATCATGGTAGCGTTGCTCGAGCGCGAGCAATCCGGCGAAGGCCAGTGGATCCAGACCTCGCTCCTGCAGGCGCAGATATTCATGCTCGATTTCCAAGCCGCGCGCTGGCTGATCAAGCATGAGGTTCCGGGCCAGGCCGGGAACAATCACCCGACCAGCATCCCGACCGGCGTGTTCAAGACCACCGACGGCCATATCAACGTCGCCTGCGCGGGCCAGAAGATCTGGGAGCGCTTCTGCCAGGCGCTCGACGCGCAGTGGCTGGCCCAGTCCCCGGACTATGCGAATGCCGCCGCACGTCTGAAGAATCGCGACGCGCTCAACGCCGAGATCGACAAGCTCCTATCGACCCGCAGCAGCGCCGACTGGGTCGAAGCCCTCAATGAGGCCGGCGTTCCGTGCGGGCCGATCTATTCGATCGATCAGGTGTTTTCCGATCCGCAAGTCGAGCATCTCGGCATTGCGCAGAGCGTCGCGAAACCCAATGGCGAAACCCTCAACGTCGTCGGGCAACCCGTGGTGCTGTCGCGCACGCCGAGCCGGATCGCGTCGGCGCCGCCGGAGATCGGCGAGCACACCGACGAGGTGCTCAAGGAATTCGGCTATGGGGACGGCGAGATCGCCGCTTTGCGCCAAGCCGATGCAATCTGATCTGTCGGCCGGGCTCGCCAAAGAGACACAAGGGACATAAGGACCAACCGCATGACGACTTCCGACAAGATGCTATCGCGCCGGGACGGGCAAGTTGGCTACGTGATCTTTAACAATCCGGAGCGCCACAATGCCGTGTCGCTCGAAATGTGGGCGGCGACCAGCGCAATCCTGGACGAGTTCGCCAAGGATCCCGATGTGCGCGTCGTGGTGCTGACCGGGGCCGGCGGCAAGGCCTTCGTGTCGGGCGCCGACGTCTCCAAATTCGAGAGCGAGCGCGCTTCGCAGGATGCCACCAAGATCTACAACACCACCGTGGAACGGGCCAATTCGGGCATCTACGATTTTCCCAAGCCGACCATCGCGATGATCCGCGGCTATTGCATCGGCGGCGGCGTGGGGCTGGCGGCCTGTTGCGATTTGCGCATCGCGTCCGACAATTCGCGCTTTGCGGTGCCGGCCGCCAAGCTCGGGCTCGGCTATTCGTTCGGCGGCTTGAAGAGGCTGATCGACATCGTCGGCCCGGCCTTTGCCAAGGAGATTTTCTTCACGGCGCGGCAATTCGACGCGGAGGAGGCGCGCATGATGGGGTACGTCAATCGCATCGTGCCCGAGGCCGAGCTCGAGAATTACGTGAAATCCTATGCGGAGACGATCGCCGGCAATGCGCCGCTCACCGTGAAGGCCGCCAAATACATCGCCAACGAGGTCATGCGCGAGGAGAGCAAGCGCAATCTGGCGCGCTGCGCCGAGATGGTCGAGCAGTGCTTCGCCAGCCAGGACTACACCGAAGGCCGCCGCGCGTTCATGGAAAAGCGCAAGCCGGCTTTCACCGGGAGCTGAGGCAGGAGCGGCAGGATCCGGCGGCAAGCGGTCGCGGATGCCGGCCAGGGAATTGGTGGTTCAATCGCCGGGAACGGACGGCAAGGTCCGGTGGGCGGTTCGGGAGCGGGCTTGGGGAGGATTAGGTCTTGGCGTCAGTTGAATTGCGGGGTCTGACAAAACGCTACGGCTCGCACGCGGTCGTCGATGACGTGTCGCTGACGATCGAGCACGGCCGTTTGGTGTGCCTGCTGGGACCGTCGGGCTGCGGCAAGACCACGACGCTTCGCCTCATCGCGGGCTTCGTCGAGCCTTCCGCCGGCGAGATCCGGGTCGGCGAGCGGATCGTGTCGTCGCCGGCGCGCACGCTCCCGCCCGAGCAGCGCAACATGTCGATGATCTTCCAGAGCTACGCACTGTGGCCGCATATGACGGTCGGCGAGAACGTCGCCTATGGGCTCAAGCTGCGCAAGAACGATCGCGACACGATCGCCCGCAAGCTCAAGTCCATTCTCACCACCACCCATCTCGAGGCTTTGGCCGACCGCTATCCGGGCGAGCTGTCGGGCGGCCAGCAGCAGCGCGTGGCGCTCGCGCGCGCGCTCGTGGTCGAGCCGGAGACCTTGCTGCTCGACGAGCCGCTGTCCAACCTCGACGCCAACCTGCGCGAGGAGATGCGGTTCGAGGTGCGCCGCCTGCACGACGAGTACCGTTACACGACCGTCTACGTGACCCACGATCAATCGGAGGCGATGACCACGGCCGATATCATCGCGGTGATGAACGGCGGCAAGGTCGAGCAGGCGGGTTCGCCGGAAGATATCTACGAGCGGCCCCGCTCCGAATTCGTCGCCCGCTTCATCGGCGGCAGCAATGTGCTCAAAGGCAAGGTGGCGGAAGACGGCCGCGTGGAATTCGCCGGCTCGCTGCTGCGCTGCAGTGGGCGAAAGGCTGCCTCCGGCAGCGCTGTCGCGGTCTCGATCCGGCCCCACGTCATCAGGCTCTGGGTCAGTCCGCCCGAGAAGATGGACAACATCGTTCCGGCGACCGTGGTGCGACAGGTCTTTCTCGGCTCGAGCCGCGATTATATGGTTGCGGCGGCCGACGATACGCAGTTGCGCGTGGTGGCTCCGACGGCCGAGAACGTTCCCCAGGGAGCCCCGGTTTGGCTCTATATGCCGCCCGACGGCTGCCGGCTGCTGAGCGATTGAGCCGCGGGTCCGGAAACCAGACGGGAATTTGAACGGGAGAAAACCACAATGAAAAAACCGGAATTTTCCAGGCGCGACATCCTCAAGGGCTCGACCGCGCTCGCGGCCGGCGCAATCGCCGCCTCGACAGGAGCGACCTCGGTCAGGGCTGCCGCCCCGCCCGCCAGCACGGTTACGCCGGCCTTGATCGAGGCGGCCAAGAAGGAAGGCAAGGTCGTCTGGTACACCTCGCTCGATCTGCCGGCGGCCGAAAAAGTCGCCAGGGCGTTCGAGGCGAAGTATTCCGGCGTCGCGGTGCGGGTCGAGCGCACCGGCGCCGAGCGTGTATTCCAGCGCATCGGCCAGGAATATGCCAGCCGCATCCACGCGGCCGATGTCGTGCAATCGTCCGATGCGTCGCATTTCATCGTGTGGAAACGCGACGGAATTCTGGAGCCTTATGTCCCCGAGGACGTCGCCAAGTTCTATCCGGAGGAGCACAAGGATCCCGACGGCATGTTCGCGAGCTTCCGGGTCTGGCTCAGCGTCATGGGCTACAACACCGATCTGGTGAAACCCGCGGACGCCCCCAAGAGCTTCGCCGATCTGCTCGATCCGAAATGGAAGGGCAAGATCGTCAAGGCGCATCCGGGCTATAGCGGCACCATCATGACGGCGACCTTCCAGATGGCGCGCGACATCGGCTGGGATTATTTCGACAAGCTCGCCAAGCAGAGCGTCATGCAGGTGCAGTCCTCCTCCGATCCGCCCAAGAAGCTGGAGATCGGCGAACGCTCCGTGATGGCCGACGGCAACGAATACAACATGTTCCAGCTCAAGGAGGGCGGCAAGCCGGTCGAGATCGTCTATCCGACCGAGGGCTCCCCGCTCATCGTGGGTCCCAACGGCCTGCTCAAGGGCGGTCCCAACCCGAACGCCGGCCGCCTGTTCCAGAGCTATTGCTTCTCGGTGGAGGGCCAGCAATCCCTGATCGACGTCGGCGGCCTGCGCTCCATGCATCCGCAGACCAAGGAGAAGCCGGGCCGCAGACTGTTCGCAGAGATCAAGAAGCTCAAGGACGATCCGGCCGGTGTCGAGAAGACGAGCGAGGAGATCAAGGCGCGCTACACCAAGCTGTTCGGGGTGTGATTCCCAGTCCTCGCGAAACGAGGACCCGACATCAGGGCGTTTACGCCCGTCTTCGACGGACTATGCAGCCGTGTCCTCTCGATTGGCTGCGGAGTATGGGTCCTGCATTCGCAGGGACGACGTGGTTGTTTGGACGCCTTGCACCGTCGAGCGCGAGACCGGATGCCATGCGCAAGTTCGGACTTTCCAGGCGCGACCTGCTCAAGACGTCTGCGGCTCTCGCAGCCACGACCTTTGCAACGCCGCTCAGGGCGGCGGCCCCGGAGCCGAGCCCGGTGACGCCTGCTCTCATCGAAGCGGCCAGGAGAGAAGGCAAGGCGGTCTGGTACGCGGCCATGGACTTGCCGGTGGCCGAGCGGATGGCGCGCGGCTTCGAAGCGAAGTATCCCGGGATCGCGGTGCGGATCGAGCGTACCGGCTCGGAGCGGCAGTTCCAGCGCCTCGCCCAGGAATACGCCGCCAACATCCACGCCGCCGACGTGATCCACGCCTCGGATGCGTCGCACTTCATCGCCTGGAAGCGCAACGGCTGGCTCGCACCGTTTGTGCCGGAGGAGGTCGCCCGCCATTTCCCGCCCGAGCATCGCGACCCCGACGGCTTTTACGCGACCGCGCGCGTCGCAGTGGTTTCGCTCGGCTACAATACCGATCTGGTCAAGCCGGAGGATGCGCCCAGGAGCTTCGTCGATCTTTTGCATCCGAAATGGCTGAACAAGATCGTCAAGGCCCATCCGTCCTACAGCGGCACCATCATGACCTCGACATTCCAGGTCGCCCGCGAGCTCGGCTGGGACTACTTCGAGAAGCTCGCGAAGCAAAAGGTCCTGCAGGTCCAATCGGCGGTCGATCCGCCCAACAAGCTCGCGCTTGGCGAGCGCCACGTCATGGCCGACGGCAATGACTTCAATCTGGTGCAGCTCAAGGAGGCCGGAAAGCCGGTCGAGGTGGTCTATCCGCTCGAAGGCTCGCCGCTCATCG
>Ga0075024_100001165_pt1 | contig 10434 bp, 9 predicted proteins | sample Str013_2_FD_71389 | JGI IMG/M metagenome (GOLD analysis project Ga0075024, IMG submission 71389) | Freshwater sediment microbial communities in response to fracking from Pennsylvania, USA - Straight Creek_MetaG_SC_2013 | ecosystem: Environmental > Aquatic > Freshwater > Creek > Sediment... | reverse complement strand
CTTCCCGCCCTATGAAACCCATTTTTTCGGCGGTTGTTGCTTTAATGGAAATATCATCTTTCTGTATATGAAGAATAGTGGCAATAACCCGGCGCATGTCGTCAGCATGGCTTTTAATTTTTGGTATTTCCAGGCATATTGTGGAATCAATATTGACTATCGCATATTGCCTTTCTCTAATCAATGCAAATGTTTTTTCAAGCAAGATTTTACTGTCAATATCTTTATAAAAAGGATCTGTATCAGGGAAATGAATGCCAATATCACCCAAATTCAAAGCGCCCAACAATGCATCGCATATAGCATGAAGCAGCACATCTGCATCACTATGACCCAATGCGCCTTTGTCGTGAGGAATATGGATTCCTCCAATCCACAATTTTCTTCCTGTTGCCAGTCGGTGGAAGTCAATTCCGAAGCCAATTCGATATGACATGCTGATGGTTTAAAAAAACAAAGCGCCCTGTCCTTCGATTCCGCTCAGAATCGAAGGACGGGACGCTTCAAAATTATCAGCTTTTGAATGAAAAATCGGTAATTATTTATTGCTCTTTGCCACCATCCAGATCAAAAACCAATCCAAAGCGGATGGTATTGGATAAAGGATTACGGGTAACGCCGCTTCCTGATGGAACAAGATAAGAGAAATTCAGTCCCACTACATTGTATTTGATGCCGACTCCCAATGTAATATACTGGCGGCCGCCCTGGTTCTTACCTTCATAAAAATAACCGGCGCGGAAAAAAAACTGATCATTGTATCCATATTCTCCGCCCAACGAAAAATTATATGCGCTATTCCCGAAAGATTTAAACCAGCTGCTTACGACACTTTGATTGTGATATTGCACAAGGTTGATAGAGTCCTGTTGCTCATCTGTAGGATCTGTAAGCGTAGGAGCTGAAGGCACCAATAATTTATTTATGTCCAGACCAAAAGTCAATTTATTCTGTTCATCCAATGCCAAAGTATATGCTGCACCGATGCCAAGGTTAGCGGGTATATATTCTTTCTGGCTTGCATCATTGGTATAGCCTATTTTAGTGCCGAGATTTGTAAGCGCGGCGCCAAAATTCCAACCCTGTCCTTTTTCATCTTTCCCATTATAGAAAAATGAAAGGTCCGCTGCTACTGCAGTACCCGCTTTTGTGGTACCGGAAGAAGTTGGATACCCCGAAGTTAAATTTGAATTGATATAACGCAGGGCCAATGCTATAGATATCTTTTCAGAAAGCTTACGGGAATAACCAAAATCAACGCCCAATTCTCGTGGCCTGCCATTGCTGATATTATTACCGCTGTAATCCGTAAACTGAATATTACCCAGGCTAAAATAACGTACCGAAACTGATAGAGCCTGCAGATTGTCTAGCTTATGATAACCTGACGCTGATAGCAAATAAACATCATTCAGGCCAAGATCTTTTAACCATGGTGTATAAGTAAGGCCGACTCCTGTATTGTATTGTGAAAAAGGAGTTTTTGCAAGATTATAGAAAGATGCACTCGCATCGGGTGAAGTAGCAATGCCCAATTCTCCCATTCCGCCTGCCCGAGCATCTGGCGAAATACGCAGAAAGGGAACCGCGGTAGTAACAACATTAATAGGGTTTTTTGTAGTTTGAGCTTTCAATACATTAGCAAACGAAAAAAACAAAAAGAAAGCAGTTAATCGAAGAAACAATCTTTTCATGTAATTATAATTTAGCTTTAAAAGGTGGTCAACAACTTCAACAATCGTACCGTAACAAAAAGATCAATCAGATCTCTTCGAAATAGCAGTCAAAATAATCTTGTCAAAAGTTGTTGTTACGTGTAAAAATGATCAATAGCTAATGTTAAGGTTATAAATTACTTCGAAATAACGGCTCAATGATATTCCAAATATCCGGATTAATAATAAGACAAACTATTTTCTGCAATTTTCTCTATGCGTGAATGAAACAGTCAGTTCGTAGTTTACTCAACGACCTGCTAAAGAATTTATTGCTCAATACATAGATTTTACAGCATACATTAATTGCTTTACGATACGGCTAAAATGAGCATTCGTCGCAAAATTTTTTGTTATTTTTTACAGCTTATTCTAATAACATTCAAATAGTCAAATAAAACGCTTTCGTTTTGCGATAAGGGCTGTCTAAAACTACATAATAATATCATAAATAACTACTTATGCAAATAAATAGGGCTTTTCCTATAAAAAACGAGGACTTGTACACTAGCGGTTTTTAATGAAAGTAACTATATTCGCAAATCATGCGTATTGTGAATAATAACCAGCCCTGTTGGTTTGACAATATTTATCGCAAACACACGTTTCTAGAGTTTATACACCACGGTTTTAAAAGCGTTTTAATATGAATCTGAAAAATCTAGTTATCCTTGCTTCCTGTGCCGCTATGATTACCTCATGTAAGAATGGTAAATTGTTCGGCAAAAAAAGCGAATCTTCCGATGTCACCGGTTGGAATTACAACGATAAAAATATGGGTGGCTACCAGGTATCCCGCGAAAAAGAACAACGAACCGGGCCAGGCTTAGTATTTGTTCAGGGCGGCACATTTACAATGGGAGCTACAGAAGAAGATGTGATGAGCGATTGGGTCAATATACCCAAACGCGTAACTGTCAACTCTTTTTACATAGACAGAACCGAAGTTGCCAATGTTCATTATCGTGAATATTTATACTGGGTAAATAATGTCTTTGAAGGGGATGAATACAAAGCAATTCGTGAGGGCGCCCTGCCGGATACTTTGGTTTGGAGGAGTGAACTTGCTTATAATGAACCCCTGGTTGAATATTATTTCCGTCACCCTTCTTATAATTATTATCCTGTAGTAGGAGTTACCTGGAAACAGGCACACGATTTTTGTATATGGAGAACTGACCGCGTGAATGAAAAGGCTCTTGTTGACAGAGGATTTATCAATAAAAATTCACTCAAAAACATTCAGGGCCTTGGCCAGGAAAATTTCAATACAAAAGCATACTTGATGGGAGAATATCAAGCAACTCCCGGGACCGCTGCCAAATCAAAAAAGAATCCATTGAAGAATCCGAATGGTACGCCGCGTACCCAGGTAACTTTTGAAGATGGTATTCTTTTACCATCTTATCGTTTACCAACAGAAGCTGAATGGGAATATGCCGCTTTGGGATATATTAATCAAAATCCTTTGCCAAGTACAAAAGACAGCAAACGTGGTGAGGAATTAATTGCCAATAAGCAGGTTTTTTCATGGAACCAGAATGTAAATGGCTTGCGCGACGAACGCAGGGGAAGCTGGCAGGGTACATTTCTCGCCAACTTCAAGCGTGGATCAGGAGATAATATGGGTGTTGCAGGCGGGTTGAATGACAACGCTGTGTACACTGCTCCTGTTACTTCATTTTTTCCGAATGGTTTTGGATTATATAATATGTCAGGCAATGTAAACGAATGGGTAGAAGACGTATTTCGCCCACTTTCTCCGCAGGATGTGGATGATGTAGCTCCTTTCCGTGGTAATAAATTCCAAACTATTGATTTAAATGGGAAGGAAAATAAAGCAGAAAGAGACAGCTTGGGAAGAATTAAATACCGCGCTGTAACAGATGAAGAAAGCAAAAGCCGTCGTAACTATCAAAAAGGTGATGTGATCAATTATCTCGATGGTGATTCGCTGATTGCGGGTGTTAGTTATGGCTATGGCAAAACCACTCTTATCAGTGATAAATCAAGAGTTATCAAAGGCGGCAGTTGGAATGATCGCGCATATTGGCTTAGCCCTGGTACGCGCCGTTTCATGGAAGAAGACCAGGCGAGTTCAACTGTCGGGTTCCGTTGCGCCATGGATCGAGTGGGCAGTGCTTCTGGTAATGGCCGCAAAACCGGTATCAGCTACAAACAAAGAAAACAAAATGCCCGCAAACAATAGGATTAAAAAATTTTAATAAAAAGCCATCCAACTCGTGGATGGCTTTTTTGTTTGAGTTCACTACTTGAACATTGACTAACAGACAATTTAATTTTCAACTCTTCCTCATTTCTTATTTCTTGTTTTTTTCTTAGGTTTGTCAGTTATGATCAGCATAGAAGAAATATATACACGCTATCAAAGATTTCCATCTATTCAAACAGATACCCGAAAGCTCGTAAAAAATGATCTTTTCTTTGCATTGAGAGGGGAACAATTCAATGGCAACTTGTTCGCACAACAGGCAATTAATAAAGGTGCTGCATACGCAATTATTGATGAGCAAACTGCAACTACTTCTTCTGAAAAAATTATCCTGGTTGATGATGCACTGCAAACATTGCAGAACCTGGCGCGTCACCATCGCCGGCAATTTAACATTCCTTTTCTGGCGATCACAGGAAGCAATGGAAAAACAACCACTAAGGAATTGATCCATGCAGTTCTTTCTTCTTCTTTTAAAACTTATACCACTGAGGGCAACCTGAACAATCATATCGGTATCCCATTAACCATACTGAAAGTAAAAAAGGATGCTGCTATTGCAGTGATAGAAATGGGAGCCAATCATCAGAAAGAAATTGAAGGGTATTGCAATTATACCTTGCCTACGCATGGCATCATCACCAATTGCGGAAAGGCCCATCTGGAAGGATTTGGCGGCATTGAAGGAGTAAGGAAAGGGAAAGGAGAATTATATGATTTTTTGAGAAAGAACGAAGGAACAGCTTTTATTATGTGGGACTATGACTACCTCCGGGAAATGAGTAAAGGCATTGAACATATTATCACATACGGCACAACAAATGCTGCTATGACTGGAGTCATTCATCGAAGCGAACCTTTTCTTACTGTTGATATTACCAAAGGATTGAAAATAAAACAAATTTCGACAAAGCTTACAGGTGATTATAATTTATCTAATGTTTTAGCTGCTGCTACAGTGGGTAATTATTTCGGAATTGCACCTGACAAAATTAAAGCTGCAATTGAAAATTATACTCCGTCCAACAGTCGCTCCCAGCTGATTGAAATCAATTCAAATAAAATCATCCTGGATGCATATAATGCCAATCCAACAAGTATGAAAGCTGCCATAGAGAACATTGCAAAATTTAATGTAAAAAATAAAATCCTGATATTGGGCGGGATGGCGGAACTGGGGGAAACAAGCTTGCAGGAACATGAAAACATTATATCCCTCATTGAAAAATATCAATGGAAAGATGTAGCGCTTGTTGGCGGTGATTTTTTACAAATTCGTCACCCCTATCATAGTTTTGAAAATTCAATCCAGGCTAAAGAATGGTTTCAACAACAGCATTTTCGTGATACTTATTTCCTTGTCAAAGGATCAAGGAGTATGCAGATGGAAAAAGTTGTAGAACCATGAAAGGTTTGAGGTGTTGGGTATGGCTTACACCTTCCGCCTTATACCCTATGCCTTATAATATACCACAACACCTCTTATCAAAGTTCTTTCTTAGCTTCAAATAGCGTCCAGGGATACGATTTCATATCATGCAGGTATTTTGCCTGCCATTTGTATTCCGGGTGCATGGCAAAAAAAGGAGCTGCAATAAAATCTTCGCCGCTTGGATTACCCATATGCGCCCAGAACTTCATGTCTTTTGCCAATGCTGCTGTTGTTACTTTTCCCTGCACCGTACCTCCGGGATAATAAGGCTTCCAATCCCATTCAGGACAACCTTTAGGGTCAGTATCCACTCTCCCGGCAATAACGCAACGACTGGCATCTTTAGACTGGAGAAGTTCATTATACGTATCTCCTTCAATGATTTTACCTGTTGAATCATCGATTTTCCCTTTATATTTTTCTGTAATATTTTCCCAGCGACGCTTGCGCGTATTGGGAGAATTCGTAGGATCTTTAGGATTGAAAGTGGTTTCTTCAGCAATGAGTTTTGCATCGCTGGCGAAATTAGAACCAACATAAATACCATCGTTGGTTCTCCATACTTTATAATTTTTAAGCCCTAATTCAAGGCGGGCAATTTCATTGGTTTTCGTGTCGCCTACGAGCCAATCATTCGCATAACCCCCATTGTTACCGGTAATCATGATCTTCACAAAATCATCAATACTATTGGCATATTGAGCCGCTTTCCGAGCTCTTACGAATTCTGGGATTCCCTGCTCATCAAAACCTTTGAACTGTGTGATCGTTGTTTCCGTTATCAATATTCCCGCGCTGGTTATTACAAAGTCATCACCGCTGTGAATAAATCCGGGAAACATATCCATCAAAATATGGTTTCCCTTTGCAGGTACAATATCAGCAATGATGTTCCATCTTTCGCCCACTATATAATCTGTCCAGTTATTATGCCCAATTGCAATTTTACCATCTGTTGTATACGTTCCGGTTGCAATAAAGCCGCTGCAATTGCCTGGGGCTTTGTTGTTGCCAGAACCTGCATTTATTTTTTCGGCGAGATGAGGAACATAGTACAATGCCAGTTCAATATTCCCATTTAGTACTATAAGATCGTAGATATCGTATATTTTCCCTTTTGTTTTCAATCCTTCAACGATACCTGAAATTTCCTCCTGGTATTCCTTATCCATTTTAGACCAGAAGGACATTTTTTTTACTGCTTCTCTGTAAAAATTCCAGCTTTTGCCTGTATTTTTTTTCAGAAAATATTTCATCATATTCAAACCTTCATCGATTTCATTTGCCAGCAGGTAACCATGCTGATAGCCAATTTCCCGGGGAGCGCCTTCAAGATGAACATAAATCCAGCCTGATTTTTCCTGTTTGGAAGCTTTAAGCAGGCGGGGATCATCTTTAGAAAATAAAACCGAATAAATGAATAAGGTAAAAAATGCAGTTATGAACTTTCTCATGATAACCTGGTTTATTATACTAACTAAGTTACTGATAAAGTTGCAGAACCATGATTAACAGGATTAAAAAAGATTATGAGAAAAATAAAAAGAAAACAATGGAATACAATAATGAGATGAGATATTAAAACATTTGTTCCTCCTGAATTTTTTGCGATCACATAAATCGGACCCTATCTCACATCAAGAAGGGAGCTCAAGGGCCACCGACGATTGCGAAAATCCATCATATCTACTTTTACACTGCCCACGCTTATCGGGCTTTCCACATGAATTGGGATATGATTCGCATCATCGCTTACCCAAACGGTCATTTTTTCGCCACCTTGAAAAATAGTTCCTTTTATGAGCAATGGTTTGAATTTAATGGTGCGGAATTTCCCATATTTTGTTTTGATGGTTTCTTTCCCGAGATATCGTATGTATAGCCCATATACCTGGTTATCGAGGAACATTGAAAAAGGAATGGTATCATTGAGTTTCATTTTACGGAAATCAATATTCCGGGCATAATAAATTGAACTAAGCACGTCCTGCACGCAAGGCGGCACTTTGAAAACACCATCGGTGGTGACGGCAGCATTGCTGGTTTTATTAAAACTCACATTCTCGTATTTTTTATAACCTCCTTCATCGATATTACGAATAAATTTAAGCGGCTGTAAGGTTCCGGTGTCAATATAAGTTTCATATTTATCCCGTACCTTAAAAAAATTATCGACAAAACCATTTGATTTCCCCGAGCCAGTAATATGGTAAACCGGCCTGTTATTTACCTGCTCAATTGAACAAGTGAAGACTGCTTCACCCGCGGCGAAGTAAACACCTGCTACCGTATAATACACCTTATATGTAAGTGATTCATTAACGTGAAACGCCGTATTGCTGATACCACAAAATTCATCTCCGGCCTTTATGGGAAATGATATAGAAAGCAGTAATAGCACGCCTATCGAAGTAAAAATTTTCATCAACTTCTGAATAATTTAATCCTTAAAATTAATAAACTCCCTATCAAAGCCGGTATTATCAAATTTATAAGCCATATTCCCAAAGTAACGGCAAAAATACCTGTTGTATTGGAATTGAATAATTTGATGATTTGCAAGCCCGCCTCCCACCTCAATCCCAAATCCGTTAAAAAAGTAAATGTAGGAACTACAGCTATTAACAAAAACATAATACTTATGCCTGCAAATGTTTGCCCCCATGTTATTGCCACTCCAAATAATGTAAACAATAAATAATACTGCAGAATAAATACGATGTATCTCGCAAAAGATAAGGACAAAATATTGAATAGAATAGTTAATTTAACATCCTTCAGCACCCTGACCTGTGTGAATATTTTTTTCCAATGCATTTTTTCAGAAAATCTTACCATTGCGGGTAAGCGAAAATAAATAACAGCTCCAAGGATGATACTAAAACCAATGCCAATAAAGAATATATCCCGACCAATTTGGCCTATATGCGTATCATGAAACAACCGTGCGTGTGGAATTTTTTGTAAATAAAAAAGACCGATGATGCCGGCAATCATCGTAACAAGCACCTGGGAGATGCTGCAAATAATGCTCAATGAAATGGATTGCAGGCGCTTTCCTTCCTCAATATAAAGCATGCGGCCCAGGTATTCACCGACACGGTTGGGAGTAAATGATGCAATCGCAGTTCCTGCCAGGATGGCCCCAAAAGCTTTCAGGAAAGAAACATGTTCCAGTTCCCGGATACACAATTGCCATTTTCTGGCTTCTAACCCCCAATTTGCTACCATCAATGCAATTGTCATCCATATTTTCCATTGCTGGGAACCGGTAACTGCAGATTTTATTTGACTGAATGATTGCTGCCAGTTCTGCTGCTGCACCTGGTGATAAACAGAATAAAAAAGAATCAGGAATACCAGCGGCCCCAAGAAATAGTTGAGTATTATTTTGATATTTTTGTTTATCGGCACAATCAAGTTTCAAAAATAATTCTCCTCTTGCAAAAGAACGCTAAAATAATTCTTGGGATTGATCCCGGAACCCTATTGATGGGATATGGTTTAATAGAAGTTACCGGCACCCATGTCAGGCTGTTGGAAATGAATGTGCTCAAATTATCTTCCAAAAAAGATGCTTATGAACGGTTACAGCTTATTCATAAAAAAGTAAAACAATTAATTGAATCTTTTTCTCCCCATGAATTTGCCATTGAAGCTCCTTTTTTCGGAAAGAATGTTCAAAGTATGTTAAAATTGGGAAGGGCGCAGGGAGTCGCCATTGCCACAGCCATGCATGCTGGGCTACCCGTAACAGAGTATTCCCCCAAAAAAATAAAGCAATCCATTACAGGCAATGGCAACGCAGGCAAAGAGCAGGTCTGGAAAATGTTGCAGCATTTATTGCAACTCAAGAACGAACTCATTCATTTTGACGCTTCAGACGCGGTTGCAGTTGCTATGTGTCATCATTTCCAATTTACTTCACTGAAAAATGATGGGAAAAAAATGAAAGGGTGGGGAGACTTTATTTCAAAAAATCCAGATCGAATAAAGCTTGGCCCTTAGACGTGTTATACCTGAATATTGAGTGTTGATTATTTGCTTAAAAAAATACTTAAAATAATCAATAGTCAATAATCGACACTCAATATTCAAAGCTGCAGGTTCGAGATGATTTTTTCCTGGGCTTTTTTCAACTGTTCAGGAGTTACTTTGATTTTTCCTTTCGTGAAATTTAGATCATCCATATTATTTATAGGAACCAGATGCAGGTGTGCATGAGGCACTTCCAGCCCCACTACTGCCATACCACATCGGTTGCAGGCAAATGATTTTTCAATGGCCCTGGCAATGGGTTTGGAGAAAACAAGCATTTCGCTTAGATATGTATCAGGCACGTCAAAGAATTTATCCACTTCCGTTTTAGGAACTACCAATACATGTCCTTCCCGCAAGGGAAAAATATCCAAGAAGGCATAAAATTTATCATTCTCCGCAATCTTATAGCTGGGAATTTCACCTGCGATTATTTTAGAGAAAATGGTCATGGAATTCCTATAATGAAATATTTTCGACTTTAAATTTAAGCATACCTGCAGGAACCTGCACTTCGGCTATCTCACCAACCTGTTTTCCAAGAAGGCCCTTACCTATGGGAGAAGTGACAGATATTTTGCCCAATTTAAGGTCCGCTTCCTTTTCAGAAACCAGGTAATAGGTTACCTGTTTCTTATTGGCAAGATTTGTAACGGTTACTTTTGTTAAAATAGACACTTTGCTGGTATCAATACTTCCTTCTTCAAGAATCCGGGCATTGGCCAGTTCTCCTTCCAGCTTTTGTATTTTTGCTTCAAGATGACCCTGCGCTTCTTTAGCAGCATCATATTCTGCATTTTCTCTCAGGTCTCCCTTATCCCTCGCTTCGGCAATGGCACGTGAGGCAGCAGGACGATCTACTGCTTTAAGTTTTTGTAGCTCGGCCTTCAATTGTTCCAGCGCTTCCTTGGTCAGATAAGTGAATGCACTCATGATTACCTCCTTTTCTCTGTTTACAAATAAGAAAAAAAATACAACGCCTCAATAACAATTGAAGCGTTGCACTATTTGTGCAA
>Ga0075024_100001164_pt1 | contig 10436 bp, 10 predicted proteins | sample Str013_2_FD_71389 | JGI IMG/M metagenome (GOLD analysis project Ga0075024, IMG submission 71389) | Freshwater sediment microbial communities in response to fracking from Pennsylvania, USA - Straight Creek_MetaG_SC_2013 | ecosystem: Environmental > Aquatic > Freshwater > Creek > Sediment... | reverse complement strand
TTTTACTATCGTGGCCCAAAGTTTGAACAAGATGCAATTAAGTTTACATTAAAGATTAAAAAAACAAAAATTTTAAGCCGCAATTTTTTCCCGGCTACCTGCTTTTCGCAAAAAAGATGATTTTCACTTTTGCATTTTTGACTTTTACATTTATAGGTTTGAATCGCGGTATGCCTTTCCTGTTAATTTAATAAATAAACCCTCCAGGTTTTCTTCCTTGTTTGTTGAAAGCAATTGCGGCAATGCACCATGTGCAATAATGCGGCCTTCATCGAACAAAGCCATTGTATCGCACAAATCTTCGGCTTCACTCAGCTGGTGCGACGTATAAATTAAAGTAGTGCCTTTTTTATTGAGCGCTTTCAGGTATTCAATCATTGCATGGCGGGTTTGTACATCCACCCCCACGGTGGGTTCATCCAGGAACAAAATTTGCGGTTGGTGCAGTACGCCAATGGCCAGGTTTACGCGCCGCTTCATACCACCAGAAAATTTTTGCACTTGCTTTTTACCCACCGCTGCAAGACCCAATACTTCCAGCAATTCAATGGACCTTTGTTTGATCTGCTGTTTGTTCAACCCGTACCAGGCGCCAAAAAATTCCAGGTTTTCCATTGGGCTCAGCTCCTGGTAAAAAGAAAAATCCTGCGGCACAAATCCAAAAATTTTATTCACCGCTTTGTGGTGTGGCAGTATTTTATTCCCCAGCAAGCTGATTTCACCTTTTTTAAATGAAAGTAAACCGGTCATGCAGTTCATCAGGGTTGTTTTACCGGCGCCATTGGGTCCAAACAAACCAAAGCGTTCACCGGCATTCACTTGCAGGTGAAGCTGCTGAAAAACAGGTGCCGCCTGACCCGGATACTGAAAGGCGAGATCATGGATACTAACCGCTGCATAACTCATGAATGCCATTTGATTTTAGAGAGGGCCTGGAACGCTTTCTTTTCGATGCTGGAAATTTCAAGAAGGTAATCGCCCATGGTATTAAAGTCTTCCTGGCTGCTGATTCTGCCTTTATAGATACCGGCTGCCTGTACGGCGGCGGTGCGCCAGAGATCGCCGGCTTGTGTAAATGTTTTTGAAATATCCAGCAAGGCATCGTTGGGATGAAATGCATGTGCCTGCTGTAAAAAAGCGCCATAGATATAACGAAAGCCACCACCACCGGTGCCTATTTCTTCCTGCATGCGCACCAGTTGTGCAAGATAGAGACCGGCTTTGTGCAGGCCCAGCTTATCGCGCCATTTCTTTATTTTTTTACCCGTATAGGCAATTCCGCTCACGCCGGCAAAACCGCCGGGTATGTACAGCATATCGCGTACATTTCTTTTTACACCCGTTACAATGGCTTTTCTCACCTGGTCGTCTGTAATTGCCCGCTGTTCTTTCGGGTAATAGATCTGCCCCCTTGGCGCCAGTGCACCTTTGGCAAAACGAACACGCTCCAGCTCATAGGCCGTCAGCGTGGTTACATGCTCCATCACCGGGTCGCTCACCAGGAAATTATCGCCTTCTCTTCCGTATACAATTAAATTGTGGGCGTTGAAATGAAAACGGTATTCTTTTGGAAAGTAAGAAAGATAGTACACCCCTACCTGGCAGCCAACGGGACGGCCCTGTTCCAGGCATTCCATTAAAAACTTTTCTGCTTCTGGTTTTGAACTGAATTTTTTTCTGATAACGGGGATGCCCAGTGATTTACAGGTTCTGTTAAAGATCAGCCCGGGCTGTGTGCGGAACGCAATGGCGGGTCCGTTGTTAATTTTCAGCAGCGGTATATAAATAAAAAAAAGGCCCGAGCCAATGCCAAAGACCATGGGCTCCGTCATACTGCGGATACCCATTGTTTTTAACAGGTTGGTGGTAACGCCATTTTCGCAATGCGCCGCCTGCAGGTGTTCAAAATTAACCTTCATGCACTTCCATCGTTTTAAGCTCCGTTACACTAACATTAAATGCCGTTGCGTATTGCTGTAGTTTTTTTTCGGATAATTTATCAAAAACAGCCGGTTTCAGGTGGCGTTTAATCTGCCATTTCCAGAATCCTGTATAGGCGCTTACGATACCGGTATCCATTAACCGCAATTCCATAAAAAACTGAAGCGGGCTAACTTCCCTGTTCAGTACCCTTTGCCGGGCTGCGGCAATCCGCTCTTCAATATCCTGCCATGCCACATCCAGTGCAGTAGCTTTTACTTCCCAGCCGCGGCTCAGTTCGGTCACGTAGTTGCCCGAACTGTCTACCGCATAGCAAACTTCTTTGGTAAATTTATCGAGGGCGCTGGGGTCCTGCGGAATGTTTTCCTGTTTCATACAGCGGTGTTTGAAGTGTAATGGTTGAAGGTTTAAAGTTCTTTAATACAGTATACTATCAGAAGCCAATCTGGCGGCCCGGCTGCCTTAAACGTTAGACCCTGAACCTTAAACTTTTCTAACAAACCGTCAGCAGCGCATACATGTAAGAGAACCTGGAACTCTCGGGCACCAGTAATAATATCTTCTCTCCTTTTTTAAGCCTGCCGCTTTTAAACAATTCATCAATCATCAGGTAAACCGAACCGGCGCCTACATTGCCCATACTGTCGAGGTTGGTAAACCATTTTTCTTTGGCGATGCCATTGCCGTTCAGCTCAAGCTGTTCCGCAATTTTATTCCTGAAAAACTCGCTCGACATATGCGGCAGGAAATAATCTATCTCAGAAGATTTGATCCCTTTTTCTTCCAGCAGGGCTTTTAATTTGATGCCGCCCAGCTTGACAATGTTTTCGCTCAGCAATTTTACATCCTGCTTTAAGCTGAGTATGGATTGCGATATAATTTCTTCGGGAGTATATTCCATGTAACTTTTCAGCGTGCCGTCTTTCATTTTTTCGCTGGCCATGTACATACAGGCTTCCATGTGGTTGGCATAAGAAACGCCTTCCAGCCATTCAATACGCAGGTTCAGGCCGTTTTCATTTTTTTTATTCGAAAGCAAAAATGCGGCGGCGCCGTCGGACAGCATCCAGCGCAAAAATTCTTTTTCAAAGCTGATATAGGGGTTCTCGTCGAGCTGCACCAGCTTTTGTGCTTCTTCTTCAAAAGCCTCAGAACGCAATACGCGTGACAATCTTTCTGAGCCGGAGGTAACGGCTGTTTCCACATCGCCGGTACGCACGGCCATGAATGCATATTTTAAGGCATGCATGCCCGCACAGCAAACGCCGGAAGGAGACACTACTTCTATGGAATTTGTTTCGGGCAACCAGCCATGCACCATTACGGCATGAGATGGCATCAGCTGGTCGGGTGAAGAAGTGCCACAACTGAGCAGCTGAAAAGATTTCAGGCCCTCGGGTTGATTGTCGAACAATGCCCTGATGGCCAGCGCCGCCATTTCTGCATTGGTATGCGTTGCTTTGCCGTCTTTTGTAATGGCATAAAATCTTCTTTTGATACCGTTGTTCCGCAATACAATCCTTCTCGATTTTGAAGGCTTTGCATTTATCAGCCCCAGGTACTCTTCCATTTCTTCATTTGAAACCGGTTCATTTGGTAAGTAACTGGCTGTTCTTGTTATATAGACTTCTTTAAACGACATCTACAAAATTGGTTAGTTAACTGCTAAGTAATATTGTTTCTTTCTGCTTATGCTTTTACTCAAAAATGGTTTGAAGAGCAATGTGTTGATCAATAAAACAACCGGCGCGATAATAAACAAGGCAATCAAAAGATAGTACTTAAATACAACCAGCCATGCCGACCTGTTTTTTCTTTTTATGATAAAACCTGCCCAAATAGAAAAGAGTTTGGTAGCCCTTGGTTCAATAAACATAAGGTTAGATTTTACCACTACTGCTTTTTGCGTTATCAAAGCGGGTTGCAACCCTTCCCAGTTGCCATTGCTGAGATACTGCAATACAGTTGCGCCAAATGTATTTGCCTGGCTGATATCTTCTTCAGCCACACCAGGCTTTGGAAAAATACCCCACATGCTGTCTTTTTTTCCGGTCATCATCCAGTAAAGAATGGTAACCCCGCTAACAAGATTGCTGTTCCTGTCTACCATTGCTATATTGCCCACCAATCTTGCTCCGTTTGCCTGCAGGCTATTTTTTACACGTTCCTGCGCTTTCAACCACATGTTCCGGGCGCCAATAATGGTTACTACCGGAGTGTTTTTTAAAACAGCCTTAAACGAAGGGTGATTTAAAATGGTGTTTGCAGGAATACTGGGTGATAAATACCACGGCTGGTAGGCAAAAATAATCAAATCATAAGAATCTTCTTTTAATTCAAAGGGAGCCAGTTCGGATGTTATACCCAGCACACTTTCGGGCATGGCATCAAAAAAACGTTTTGCATTCCATGGAAAGCCAAACCCGGGTTGTGACTGTACAATAACTTTTTCAACGGATACGCCGCCGGCCGGAAACGCGGAGGTGAAATTGTCAACAATTTGTCCAAGCTGGCCAGACTGAGTATAATAAATAGCTAATATTTTTTTGTTCATACGCTGGTCACGGTTACAAATCCGCTGGTTTTAATATTCTGGATGTTTTGCTATAGTGCTGTACTGCTTCCTGCACTACTACTGGCAATTTTTTAAAGTTATTCTTTATAAACAATTTATCGGTTTCCAATTCGCGGTGGTAACCCAGTACAGCGGGCGCATGTTCCTGTATCATCAGTCGCAAAAAACGGTATTCAGCATTGGTACTGTCTTGCTGCAGTTCAAATTCCAATGCCCTGTGTCCCTGCTTAAATAAATCCAGTTTGCTTTTGGCCCCTTTTGCCATACCCGCTTTTTTCATTAACAAGGCGCCTTCGTATGCTTTTTTTTCTTTAAAGACTGCCGTTTTTATCAAATCCAATTGTTTGTTTACCGCTTGTTCTTCGCTGCCGGCCATTGCACTGTAGAAGTCTTTTTTTATAAACCCATTTTCGTCCTGCGCCATCAGCCAGCTGCCGCCGGTTATCAGCGCTAAAATACTGCACAACAAGAATTTCATGACCCTTTTTTAAAGTTTCAAATATAAAGAATAAACAGAAGGGGCAAAATCATGTTTAACAGGGAAATGGAAGGGCTTTTTTACAGGGGAGCCACAAAAAATAAAAACCGCCTCCTGAGAGAACGGTTTATATTTAAAGTGTTCCGGCTTCAATGGAACCTTTAATTGACGGAAAGATTTACAACCTCATTCAATTCAATGTCCAGTTTGAATTCAATGCTATAAAGCTCTTCAATTAGCCGTGGTAATTCGTATTTATTCGGGCAGCAGGGGCTTTGTTTCGACGAAACAGGTGTTTTGCCAGCCGGGCCTGGAATAAGCGTCCAGCCAATTAAGCGAGCCCCTCTGGCAGTCGTTTTCAATCATTCAATGCTGCCTGCCTTTTTGTTTCCGGAACAGGCACCAAAAAATAAAACCGCCCGGGGGCGGCTTGTATTTTATAAGATTTACGCTGCGGTAAAACCTAATTGACGGAAAGATTTACAACCTCATTCAATTCAATGTCCAGTTTGAATTGAATAGTATAAAGCTCTTCATTTTAAGGCTGGGTTTTAAATGATTTCGGGCAAAGTGGCCAGATACCGGATGAATGGTCATTTTTGCCGGATAAGCTATTTTCAGGGCACAAAAAAGGCTGCCAGCAAGGGCAGCCTCCTCTTATATTATGTTTTGTATGCCTTAATTCAGGTACTTGGCTACTTCGTCTGTCAGTTCCTGGCCATGTACTTTGTTGTTGATAACGGTAATGAGCTTTCCGTTTTCATCTACCAGGAATTTGGTGAAATTCCATTTGATGGGATCTTTTACGCCCATTTTTTCAGCTTCGTCTACCAGGTATTTGAACAAGGGGTCAATATCATCGCCTTTTACAGAAACTTTGCCAGACATGGGGAAGCTTACACCATAGTTCTTTTTGCAAAATTCCTGAATTTCTCCGTTGGTGCCGGGTTCCTGTGCCGCAAAATTATTGGCCGGAAAACCAATGATAACCAGTTTGTCTTTGTGTTGCTCATACAGTTTTTCCAGGGTTTCATACTGAGGGGTATTGCCACATTTGGAAGCAGTATTTACTATCAATACCTTTTTCCCTTTGTACTTTGAAAGGTTAATGGCGTTGCCATCCAGGCCAGTCACTTTAAAATCATAAATGCTGGTAAATGCGGCAAAAGTTAGTGCCAGAAGTGCAATACGTAACATGTTAGATAGTTTTATTAGTTTGAAATGTAAAGATAGAGCAACAAATATGGTGCAAATAAGGTTGGCAGATTAAATTAAATTTTTTACCGCAGCGCTTTATTAACAACTATTGTTTTTCGTAAGCGCCCAGGTCTGGCAGTCCAGCGGGTCGGGGGTTACCGTCAAGGTCGATGCTCAGGCCTGTGGCAATTCCTTTATCGAGCGCCGGCGAACCCGCTTTTAAACGAAAACTGTAATAATTTTTGGACACATTAATGCTGTCGAAAACCGGGCCCTGGTTGTTAATAATATTGGAGGAAACGATGTTGGAAGGAGCTGTCTTTACTTTCCAGAGGCAATTGGCAAAATTAACATTGTAGCTGCCGTTGCCTTGTTTGGCGGTTACCACTTCGTTGTCAGCGGTGCCGTTTTCTGCCCATACAATGCAATTGGTAAACACCGCATTCAGGTTATCTGTATACAAACTGCTGCCCGCCTGCACATAGTTGCTGATGAACAACGCCGGGTCTTTGTGGCTGATGAAGTTATTGCCGATGCTGGCGATTGTACAATGCAGCAACTGGTAATTGCCGCCAAACACCAGTTGTACGTTTTTGCCACAATTGCTGATCAGGCAATTGCTGGCATTGATGGATGTTTCGATGCCATACAGTCCGGCGTCGTAGATATTGTCGATGATGCACTGGTTGATGGTGAGTTTTGGATTGGCATTTACAGAGGGGCTTTGCGCTACCAAGCCCTGGTAAGCATTGCGCACAACCGCGTAGTTTAAGACATTGTTTTTGCTGGTGGCCCTGAAATAAATGCCAGGCCAGCCCGCCGGATATTCATTGTAGGGGTAATCGAGCCGGTCTCCGTTAAAATAGACCCTGTTGCTGGTATCTTTTTGGCCGTTTACCTGTAAAGTGCCGTCTACCAGTAAAGGCGCATCGGCATGGAGGTAAATTTTACAACCTTTTTGTATGGTTAGCGTAGCGGTGGTATCTACCTGCAGACCGCCGAGTATTACATAAGGCAGATCATTTGTCCATACCGTATTGCCCGTAATCTTTGTATTGCGCAAAAAATGAGCGTTCTGTCCATAGGCTTCCAGCTGCACAAATAATTTATTGCCATTGCTTTCAATGCCGATACTGTCCCGTACAATAAAAGATTGTGCGGCCAATGTTGGGTTAATGGTAACCGTTACAAAAACAAAAATGCTGTCGTTGGCATCCAGTTCTATATCTTTTACTTCGGGGCCGGCCACGCCATCTACATTTATTTTAAATGCTGAAGCGGCGCCGCCCTTCAGGCTAACATTGCTGAGTTTTAGTTTCTGGTTATTGCCATTCCTGATTTTAAACAGCTGGGTAACCGACCCGGTTGTTGTAAACACGGTATCAAAATGCAGTGTATCGGCGCTTAAAAAAACCTGGGCATCTTTGCTGGTAATAAACGAATCTTTTTTGCAACCAATCAATGCCATCAGCAGTATCGTTCCGGTATAAATAAGAAGTCGCTTCATGTGTTTTTTACAATACGAATACGTGTTAAACGTTTTTTTTGATCATACAGTATACGCCAGTGTGGCAATACTCAGTTTTATGCCTTCGGCTTTCAGCAATTCATGTCCGCAGGCTTCCAGGGTAGCACCGGTGGTTACCACATCGTCTACCAGCAATATATGTTTGCCGGCAATGGCTTTAGGGTTCAGCAGTTCAAATTTTCCTTCCATGTTTTTCCATCTTTCAATGCGTGTTTTATGGGTTTGGGTTTCGGTGGCCGACAAACGCCGCACGGCATCCGCAGCAACAGGCACCTGCAAAACACCGGCCATGCCCTGGCACAAAACAGCCGACTGGTTATAGCCGCGTTTTCTTTGCCTTTCTGCATATAATGGCAGCGGTATCAATGCATCAATATGGCGGAAACGTTCGGAAGCCTGCAGTGCATTGCCCATCAGCCTTCCCAAAAAGAAACCGGCTTCCTGGTGACCCTTGTATTTAAGCTGGTGAAGCAAATGCTGTATCAGCGATCCGCTGGTGAAATGACACAAAGCAGTGGCGCTGGTAACAGGCAATCTGCCCCAGAAGTGTTTTTCTACCGGGTTGTTTGCATGAAAATGAAAATTGGTGAGCGGCAGCTGGTTCATACATTGTACGCACAGGGGCGATTGGAGGCTGATATAGTCGGTACCGCATCCCGCACATACATGCGGAAAAAACAAATGAGAAAAATCATTCCATATCGTTTTCAGCTGCAGCATCATTAAAACAGCAAGGTATACACTTCTTCTACTTTGCCAACGGTAACAATTTCTATATTGAATTTTTGTTTGGAAAGGCCTTTCTGGTTGTATTTGGAAAGTATGATTTTTTCGAAGCCCAGTTTTTCTGCTTCGGCAATGCGCTGTTCTATGCGGTTAACGGCCCTTATCTCCCCGCTTAAACCAACTTCGCCGGCAAAGCAGATATTCATCGGCACATTGGTATCATCGTAAGAACTCAGCAATGCGCAAAGTACCGCCAGCTCTATTGACGGGTCTTCAATCTTAAAACCGCCGGCAATGTTTAAAAAAACATCTTTTACACCAAAATGAAAACCACCTCTTTTTTCCAGCACGGCCAGCAACAACTGCAGGCGCCTGAGATCGAAACCACTGACAGTACGTTGCGGTGTGCCATAAACCGACTGAGTTACCAGGGCCTGTACTTCTATTAATAAAGGCCGCATGCCTTCAATGGCCGCAGCAATGGCAATACCGCTCAGCTGATCTTCTTTTTGGGTAATCAGAATTTCGCTGGGGTTTACAACGCCGCGCATGCCTTCACTGCTCATTTCATAAATGCCCAGTTCGGCCGTACCACCAAAACGGTTTTTGAGTGTTCGCAATATCCGGTAGGCATAATGATGATCCCCTTCAAACTGCAGCACGGTATCTACCATGTGCTCTAAAATTTTGGGGCCGGCAATGTTTCCGTCTTTGGTAATATGGCCGATTAAAAAAACCGGTGTATTGGTTTCTTTGGCAAAACGCTGCAACTCGGCAGCACTTTCGCGTATCTGCGAAATACTGCCGGGCGATGATTCTATATAGGGCGTTTGAAGTGTTTGTACAGAATCTACAATAACGAGCTGTGGCTTTAATTTTTTTATTTCCTGAAAAATGGTTTGTGTATTGGTTTCTGTAAGCAGGTAAAAATTATCATTTTTAATACCCAGCCTGTCTGCACGCATTTTAATCTGCTGCATGCTTTCTTCTCCGCTGATGTACAAGGTAACCGCATTTTTTAATTGCAGACCCACCTGCAAAAAAAGTGTTGATTTGCCTATGCCCGGTTCGCCCGCTACCAATACAATACTACCCGGAACAATGCCACCACCCAATACCCTGTTTAGTTCTGCATCTGCAGTTACCATTCTTTTCTCTTCACTGCTTTTGATGTCTCTTAACAGAACGGTGCGCTCGCTTTTTTCTTCCGTATATCCTTCCCAGTTATGTGCAGCAGTTTTGCTATTTTCTTTCTGAATGATTTCTTCGGCAAACGTATTCCATTGATTGCAGGAGGGACATTTGCCGGACCATTTTGCACTTTCATAACCACAGTTCTGACAAAAGAACGCTGTCTTTACTTTACTCATGTAATAAAGATAAGCACCAGTAAGATCAGATGAATGCCGGAAAACAAAAAATAAAGACAAGCGGATGCAATAACATAATAAAAAAGAAATCATACGATGCCTGGTTGTAATAAATAGTACACAATGCGGTCGTTGTTAAAATAAATACAGCCGGGGAATGCTGATTAGAATAAAAAGAAGCAGAAAATATGAATGCAATTGTTTTTTGTGACGGTTCCTCGTTTTAAAAAAGAGACCATGCAATGAAAATTACAGGAGTGATTCATAAAAAGTAAAAGGGCCAGTATTACTACCGGCCCTTTACTTACTAACCCATTAAATTCTTGCACTAAATTACAAATATGCGCCACACTACAAAATTATTTTTTGGCCCTGTGAATAACTTTTCGGTTAGGCATAATTTAAGCCGGCAATTATTTTAAGCTTTCTAATGTATTGAAAACCAATTATTAGCAATTGTTTAAAAAAAATTTGTCTAACAGCACAAAGTGGGCTCTGCTACGCTGCAACTGGCTGAAAATCTGGATCATGGCGGTTCAAAAAAAGAAAAAATAGATACAGTTTTTTTGAAAAAAATCTTGCCTGGAGTTGCGCTGAAATGCTGTATAAATGCCCTCAGCC
>Ga0075024_100001162_pt1 | contig 10437 bp, 4 predicted proteins | sample Str013_2_FD_71389 | JGI IMG/M metagenome (GOLD analysis project Ga0075024, IMG submission 71389) | Freshwater sediment microbial communities in response to fracking from Pennsylvania, USA - Straight Creek_MetaG_SC_2013 | ecosystem: Environmental > Aquatic > Freshwater > Creek > Sediment... | reverse complement strand
GGACAGCAGCGCTTTTTTTGTTGATTTCCCAACGGCACTCACAGTGGGGAAGTCGGAAACGGTATTGATAAAATTTGAAGGGAATCCTGTAATCGCTACCCGGCCGCCCTGGGATGGCGGATGGATTTTTACCAAAGATAAACTCGACCGCCCCTGGATGACCGTAGCCTGCGAGGGACTGGGCGCGAGCGTGTGGATGCCCTGCAAGGATCATCTCAGTGACGAACCCGACAATGGCGCTTCATTGAGTATAACGGTGCCGGATACCCTCGTAGCTATTGGAAATGGAAGATTGAAGGAAAAAAAATCCAATGCTGATGGAACGACCACTTATGTATGGAATGTAATTAACCCAATCAATAACTACAACATCATCCCTTATATCGGTAAATACGTGACCTGGCATGAGGATTATATGGGTGAGAAGGGTAAGCTCGACTGCGATTATTGGGTGATCGATTATAACCTCGATAAGGCAAAGTCCCAATTCAAAGCAGTCGATTCTATGCTTCGTGCTTTTGAATATTGGATGGGACCCTACCCTTTCTATGAAGACGGATATAAACTCGTAGAAGCTCCCCACCTGGGCATGGAACACCAAAGTGCGATCGCATACGGAAATAAATACAGGTATGGTTACTCCGGCAGAGACTTATCCAATACTGGCTGGGGCATGAAATGGGATTTTATCATCGTGCATGAAAGCGGTCATGAATGGTTTGGCAATAATATTACCGCAAAGGACATCGCGGATGAATGGATCCACGAAAGTTTTACTAATTATTCTGAAACCCTGTACACTGATTATTATTTCGGCAAAGAAGCAGGCAACGCTTACAACCGCGGCATCCGGGAAAACGTGCAGAGTAAATATCCCATCATCCGTTATTATGGTGTGAACCTTGAACCTGAAGGAACTGATGAGTATTACAAAGGGGGCAATATGCTTCATCTTATCCGCCAGATCATCAACAATGATTCGCTGTTCCGCCAGATCTGGAGAGGACTGAATAAAACCTTTTATCATCAGACTGTGACTGCTAAACAAATCGAAAATTATATCAGTAAAGAAGCGCATATCGACTTCTCGCCCATTTTTGATCAATACCTGCGCACAACGAAATTGCCAACACTGGAATATACGATACAGGGAAACCAGGTCAAATACCGCTGGACGAATACTGTAAAAGGCTATGATATGCCTGCAAAAGTCAACGATCATTGGATCAGGCCCACAGAAAAATGGCAGACGCTTACATTCAAAGCTGGTGAAGAAGCCACATTCAACGTAGATCCCAATATGTTCATCATGGTAAAGAAAAGTTAAGCAGTATAGCCTCGAAATTGCTGTAAAAAACTCCTCTTCAGCGGTCGGGGGTTTTATATCTTTACAGCAAACTCAACCTCTTTCATGAGCACCATCCGGCGGCAAAGCATTATTTCTTCAGGTGTTGTGTATATAGGTTTTGCCATTGGGTTCATCAATACCTATCTCTTCGTAAAAGAAGGTGGTTTTACACCATCGCAGTACGGGCTTACCGTCACCTTTATTTCTATTGCCAATATCATGTATTCTCTTTCCAACCTGGGAATGCAATATTATATATACCGGTTCTACCCTTACTATCACGACAATCTTCCCCCACAGAAAAACGATATGCTGTCGATTTCCCTGCTCTTCAGCACGATCGGATTTTTGTTTGTTACCATTTTTGGTTTCTTCCTAAAGGACCTCGTAATCCGGAAATTCAGCGCCCATTCACCTGACCTCGTAAAATACTACTATTGGACCTTCATCTTTGGCTTCGGCCTCACGATGTTTACCATCGTGGAGAGTTTTGCATGGCAATTGAAGGAATCCGTACTTACCACTACTTTTAAAGAAGTCGTTTATCGGCTGCTCACTACAACCTTAATCTGTCTGTCTCTCCTGAAAATCATTCCCAATTTTGACCTGTTTATCAAAATATATTCCCTTGGCTACCTTGCGATGGTGATCGTACTGGTCGCGGTGCTCTTCAACAAAAAGAAAATACATTTTCCACTGCAACAAAGCCGGCTGACCAGGCGGCTTTCGAAAAAAATATGGAAGCAGATTCTTTCCATCTGGTTCGGACTGATCATCCACAATATCGCAACCTTCTATGCAGCGATCGTGATCTCCGCCGTTTTACCTAACGGTCTTGCCTATGCGGGTATATTTGCCCTCGCGCAAAATATCGCCAGTCTCATACAGGCGCCCCAGCGAAGCATTATAGCGGCCTCTGTTGGTTATTTGTCGAAAGCCTGGAAAGATAAGGATATGGAAAAGATCCAGAATATCTACTACAAATCTTCGATTAACCAGTTGATCTTTGCGTCGGGTATGTTTGTCTTAATTTGGATCAATTTCACGGATGGGGTACTCACCTTTCATTTTCAGAAGGGATACCTCGAAGCCCAAAATGTGTTTTTGTTTATCGGACTCATGCGGGTGATTGATATGGGAACCGGAGTGAACTCACAGATTATTACGACCTCCAAATTTTGGGCCTTTGAGTTCTGGACAGGAATGGTGCTACTGCTATTGGTCGTTGTACTTAACTATATACTGACTAAAAGACTCGGTGTTACCGGCCCTGCCATCGGTGAGCTTACAGCGCTCGTAGTTTACAATTTAATCCGCGGTGTGTTTCTATATCGAAAATTTGGAATGAGTCCGTTCAAAAGGAAATCGATCCTACCCCTCCTGCTTGCTTTCGCAGGATATATTGTCTGCCATCTGTTGTTTAAAGACTTTACCGGTTTTGGCTGGATCGTTTTGAGAAGCTTTGTTTTTCTTGCCATCTATCTTTCCGGAATCATATACCTCAATCTATCTCCGGATTTGAATCCCGTCCTGGCTACGCTGAAAAAACGTTTTGGGATAAAAGGTTAAAGGATTTTATTGTGAACTGCTAATCTTCGATCACTCTTCCACCGCTGATAAAATGTTGGGCATAGTAACCCGTTTGCATATCGCTGATCATAACACCCGAAATGGAAGCATGAATAAATTTATTATTGCGCAGGTAAACGCCCACATGGCTCACCTCGTGATGTTTGCCATTGGTGTGAAAAAAGACAAGATCCCCCTCTTTTAACTCATCTTTTGATAAATGCCTGCTCTGGTTGTATTGATCGCGGGACACTCGCGGAAGATTGGAAATATCGAATACATTCGACATTAGTACAGAAACAAAAGCAGAACAATCGACTCCATCCCGGGTAGTTCCCCCATAATGATATTGGGTTCCATACCATTCCTCCATAAATTCCAGCATCCGGGTATTGGTCATTTCCTCCACCGAGGCGTTTTCGAGAATTGCATATTTAAACTGCAAAGACGAATAACGCTCCATGGTAGAGGAGCGGGTATGCCCTTCACTCGCCCGACCCATTGAGGTGGTGGTTACATTGGAACTATTACCAACCCGATTGGGTCCGGGGTTGATGAAAATATCATTGATGAATTCAGGGGATGAGTGATTTCTACTGCCCGATGGAGCAATTCCATTGGAAGCCACTGGTCTCGAGCTTCCGCAGGAAACAAGCGCGAATATAATCCCCAAAAAAATGAACCGATTTTTCATGAGAATTGTTTAAGATATTGGGCACCAGGAGAACAAAGGTAATAATTAAAATGGAAGGAATTTGTGGAAAAGATATTGCCCCGGTGACCATCATTGTTTGTTAATTGCATCTTAAAATCGAAGACCGCTTCTGGTAGATTTTGCAGATCTCAATGGACGGTTGTGAATCCTTATCATGTCGAAATTTTCTCATCTTCACGTTCATACTCAGTTCTCCCTGCTGGATGGTGCCGCTTCCATTCAGAGCCTGTATAAAAAAGCAGTGGCTAACCAAATGCCTGCGCTTGCTATCACGGACCATGGAAACATGTTCGGCGCTTTTGAATTTGTAGCAGAAGCATACAAACATAAAAACGATGATGGTACGCTAAAAGTAAAACCGATCGTTGGCTGCGAATTTTACGTGGTGTATGACCGGCATCGCAAGGCATTTACCAAAGAACAGAAGGACGAACGCTTTCACCAGGTGTTGTTGGCGAAAAATAAAACAGGATATCAGAACCTGATTAAACTCACGTCCCTTGGATACATCGAAGGGATGTACAGCAAATACCCCAGGATCGACAAAGAACTGATTGAAAAATACCATGAAGGGCTGATTGCAACGACCTGTTGTATTGGTGCACATGTTCCCCAAAGCATTTTACATGACGGTGAAGAAAAAGCTGAGCAAGAATTTAAATGGTGGCTCGATCTTTTTGGAGATAATTATTTTATTGAATTACAACGTCACAATATCAAAGAGCAGGAAAAGATTAATACGTTTCTTTTAAAGCTCGCTAAAAAATATAATGTGCCGGTCATTGCCACCAATGACAGTCACTATACGGACAAAGAAGATTATAATGCGCATGATATCCTTCTTTGCATCAATACCGGCGAAAAACAAAGTACGCCCGGGTATGATGATTTCGTCAATGACGATGCCAACTTAAAGAACCGGCGATTTAAATTTCCGAACGATCAGTTTTATTTCAAGACATCCGAGGAAATGAAAACACTGTTCGCGGATGTACCGGAAGCGATCGACAATACCAACCTGGTTGCCGATAAAGTGGAGGTACTGAATCTCAAGAAGGATGTGTTGTTGCCGGCATTCCCAATCCCCGCAGCATTCAAAATTCATACCGACGATAACCTCAATCAATGGGAGTACCTCCGCCATATTACGATGGAAGGTGCAAAAACCAGGTATATCGATATTACTTCGGAAATTCAGGAGCGGTTGGATTTTGAACTGTTTACCATCAAGACGATGGGATTTGCAGGATATTTTTTGATTGTAAGTGATTTCATTAAGGAAGGACGCAATATGGGCGTATTCGTCGGCCCCGGCCGCGGTTCTGCAGCGGGCAGTGTGGTGGCGTATTGCATCGGCATCACTAACCTCGATCCAATTAAATACAATTTGCTTTTTGAAAGATTTTTGAATCCGGATAGAAAATCGATGCCGGATATTGATACGGATTTTGATGATGAGGGGCGGCAAAAAGTTATTGACTATGTCGTAAAAAAATATGGTAAGAACCAGGTTGCACAGATTGTGACCTATGGTACGATGGCGGCAAAAATGAGTATCAAGGATGTTGCGCGGGTGATGGACCTTCCTTTACCGGAAGCCAATGCACTTGCCAAATTAATACCCGACAGACCCGGTGTTGAATTGAGGCGCGTACTCCATGCGCCAATGACCATCAAAGAAGGTGAAAAATCGCTGGAAGAAAAAGAAGGCATTGGCGCTGATGACCGGGAATCCGTAAAAAAAATCAGGGAACTTTATCATGGAACCGATATCCGCAGCAAAGTCCTGCATGAAGCCGAAAGGCTCGAAGGATCTGTGCGCAATACGGGCCTGCATGCTGCCGGCATTATTATCGCTCCGGGTGATTTAATGAATATCATTCCTGTATGCACGGCGAAAGATTCTGAGTTGCTGGTAACACAAATAGAAGGAAGCATCATCGAAGATGCGGGTGTATTAAAGATGGACTTTCTCGGTCTCAGGACGCTGAATGTTTTGAAAACGGCGCTGGAACTTATCCGAGAGAATCATGGAATAACAATTGATATCGATACGATTCCGCTGGACGATAAGAAAACATTTGAGTTGTACCAGCGCGCAGAGACTATCGGAACATTTCAGTTTGAAAGTCCGGGTATGCAAAAATATCTCCGCGACCTCAAACCGGATCAGTTCAATGACCTCATTGCAATGAATGCACTGTATCGCCCTGGCCCCATGGCCTATATACCTAACTACATCGATCGTAAACATGCAAGGGAAGCCATTAGTTATGATTTACCCGTGATGGAGGAAATCCTGAAGGACACTTATGGTATCACCGTATACCAGGAGCAAGTGATGTTGTTGGCACAAAAACTTGCAGGCTTCAGCAAGGGCGATGCGGACGTATTGAGAAAGGCGATGGGAAAGAAGCAAAAGTCCATTCTCGACAAAATGAAGAAACAGTTTGTGGAAGGGGCCGGCGCCAAAGGACACCCTGCGCAAAAACTGGAAAAGATATGGACCGATTGGGAAGCATTTGCGCAATACGCATTCAACAAATCACATTCCACTTGCTATGCTTATGTTGCCTATCAAACAGCCTATCTCAAAACACATTATCCTTCCGAATATATGGCTGCTGTGTTGAATCACTCGGGAAATATTGAAAAGATTACTTTTTTCATGGAAGAATGCAAACGGATGGGATTGAAAGTGCTTGGTCCGGATATCAATGAATCAAAGAAAGGGTTCGCTGTGAATGAAAAAGGAGAAATCCGTGTTGGATTGGGGGGACTGAAAGGCGTTGGCGACGCGGCCTTGCAAACCATCATCGAAGAAAGGGAGAAAGCGGGTCCTTTCAAAACCATTTTTGATCTGGCAAGACGCGTGAATCAGCGCACCAGCAACAAAAAGACTTTGGAAAGCCTGGCCTATGCCGGAGCATTTGACGGCTTTACCGAATTTCACCGTGCCCAATACTTCTACATTGCTCCAGGCGATACATCCAGTGGCATTGAAAAAATTATTCGTTTTGGGAATGTATTTCAGACTAACGCTTCCCAAAGCAACAACAGTCTCTTTGGCGAATTGACGATGCCGGATATCGCGACTCCTAAAATCCCGGCCTGTGAGCCCTGGACATTGACGGAACTGCTCGACCATGAGAAAGAAGTAACTGGCATGTTCATGAGTGGTCATCCGCTTGATCATTTCAAATTTGAAATTCATCATTACGGCATTACCAAACTCAGCGACTTCAATGAAACCAGGGATGCTATCGGTCTCCAGGCCAATCCGGGAAAGGGCTTTCGGTTGGCAGGGCTTGTTACGGATGCGCAGCACAGGGTAACTAAAACCGGGAAACAGTTTGGCTCCTTCGTGATGGAGGATTATTCGGGCAAAAGCGAATTCCTGCTCTGGAGTGAAGATTATGCACGGTATTCAAATTACCTGGAAAAAGGGACGAATCTTTTCATTACAGGATCTTTCCGCCAAAGATTTAACAAATCTGAATTTGAATTTAAGGTAGATAAGATGATGTTGCTGGAAAGCATTAAACAACAACTCACCCGTCAACTGGTGGTCGATATTGATGCCGGTTTTGTGAATGAAGGCCTGGTACAGTTTGTAGAGAGGAATATGAAGAAATTTCCGGGGCGCTCGATGTTAAAGTTCAATATCCTGGAACCGAGAAACAACCACCGGATCAGCATGTACACCCTTGAGAATGGCTTTGAGATGAATGACGAAATGGCCGCCTTCCTGGAGTCCAGGCCAGAACTGGAGGTACAGGTAGTCAGTGCCTAAGGCCGGTGGCTGTCAAAAGATCACGGTAGCAGGAATGGACAAATTATTGCATTATTGGATGTCATTGAAACGACATTAACTTTCGATAAAATATTTCACCTTTACATCAAATTAAAACACTTATTTATGGCATTAGAACTAACAGATTCCAACTTCCAGGAGCAGGTAATCTCTTCAGATAAATTGACCGTGGTAGATTTTTGGGCAGAATGGTGTGGACCTTGCCGCGCGATCGGACCAGTTATTGAAGAATTATCCAAAGAATATAATGGCAAGATCAATGTGGGCAAAGTAAATGTTGATCATAACCCGCAATTGTCGATCAATTATGGCATTACTTCGATCCCTGCGATCCTTTTTATCAAAGGTGGTAAAGTTGTCGACAAACTGGTTGGTGCACAGCCCAAGACTAATTTTGTGAAAAAAATAGAATCACATATCTAATCATATTTCCCGATTGAAAATAGAACCCATCGGCTGCGGCTGGATGGGTTTTTTATTGCTTGATCTGGGTTTCACGCAAAGACGCAAAGGAGGCGCAAAGACGCAAAGAAGAGGCTCCTCCTTTGCGTCTTTGCGCCTCCTTTGCGTCTTTGCGTGAATCAAAATTATAGCCCATGCCCAGGAGTAATCATCCAAAGGAACAATAAGAATTTTGGAAGTGTAGGTTGTTGCCGCAGCTCGATTGTCATTTTTGCTCCAGCGAATGATGCAAGTGGAACGATCGTACGATATGACATTTTTTGTTTAGTGCTGATCCACATCTTTGTACTGATGGCGGTGTTTTCTGCATTCACCAACTCCACTTTAAAACAGGGCTCGCTATTCACAGTATCCCTTCCCGTTACCCTAAGTTGGTAGAGCTTAGGTTTACCATCATCGCCCACTAGATAAAATCCCGCCATAAAACCTTCTTTCAGTGACATCCTGGCAATGATCAGATCGATACCGGCTCCATCGTGGAGATAGGCGCCATCAATAAGGGTCGTGGTGGCCTTGTCGCCAGTTGTCGTTGTCACTTCTCTTGCCCCAAAACTGTATTCGGTCACGGTAGATTTCTGCAAAGTCTTGCGATTGATGAGTTGGAGGTTGCCCCGCTGATAATGCGCCTCGTCTGACTGATCACCGGATTGTCCAAGTATCCTGTCGGTTACGATCCAGTCAGTGCTATCCGTGCTGATGGACCGAACCATCGCTAACGGCACTTTTCTCCCTGGCACTTCTACGAGTAAATTGTAGGAATAATTTCCAGTCGAAAAATCGGAGGAAAATTTGGGTAATTCCTGCATCGATATAACGGTCATGCCTACTCCAAGTGTAACCGTTGCCGGATCTATGTTGATATCCTTCAACCTGGCTGCTACTGAAGGTTTCATCGATTCCTGGTATCGTCCATGAAGGTTTTTCCCAAGAAACTGCTCCATCTTCGCAAAGGCAGCCAGGTTATCCAATGTATTATCCGAGGGGAACGCGTCTCCGGCGATGGAAATATATTCAACGGACCTGGAAGAATCTCTCAGGTTTACGACAATTCGATCGTTCTCCGGCTTTTGGGTAAACGGATCATCCTGCGCCTGAACAATCATCAGCGGCGTCCTGATGGAATTGACTGCATTTAATGGAGAGCGCTTTTTCAAAAGATTCTTCCCTGCGGTCGTCGTAGTGTCGCCTACTCTTTCTGCAAAAGCTGCATAGGGTGTATTCCATTCCTCTTGCAGTGAGTGAATTAGTGATAACAAGTTGGCCGGTCCATTAATATCAATGCCGACAGCATATATGTCCGATGTAAAAGTGAGCCCAGCGAGTACGGAATAACCACCATAATGGGTTCCGATGATTCCTACCCTTTTTCGATCAGCGATTCCTTTACCGATCAAGTCATTCACACCCCAGGTAATATCATCCTGCATGAGCTGACCCCATTGCTTGTTGCTTGCATTCATGAATTTTTTCCCATAACCAGCACTGCCCCTGTAGTTCATTTGCAGTACCGCATATCCACGGCTCGTGAGCCATTGTACGATGCGATTGAATCCCCAGTAATCCCTCTCCCAGGGACCCGCATGCGGCATCACGATCAACGGCAAATTCTTCGCGGGCAGACCTTTGGGCAGACTGAGATACCCTGTAATATTCATCTCATCACTGCTCTGATAAATGACCGGTTGCATTTTGCTGAAAGAAGCCTCATATGGTTTTAGAGAATTATCAGGAACATATTGAAGCGTCAGTTGTTTACTGTTGCGATCGAATAAATATACCTGCGGAAGTTTATCATCGCTCCAGCTATTAACCAGCCATCTGCTCTCATCATCCGAAGAACTCATGAAATCAATTTCACGACCTGGTATTTTTTTCTGAATAAGCAAATAATCTGCCTCGTAGCTGGTATCCTTCCAATATTTTCGGGGCCTGTCTTCTGTATAAGAAGTAAAAAGTATTGCGTGAGATGAGATTCCGATTCCAAGTCCTCCAAAATCTACTTTACCTCGCGGATCCTGTTCCAAATCGGTGATGCGCAGCGTTTCAGGATTCATTGAAACCAATTTCACCAGATCCTGGTTCTCGCCTTTATTCGAAGTCATGAAAAAGTTCTGATTGAGGCTGTCGAAATAAATTGGCTTGCACATTTCCAATGCACTACAATCGTAGATTTTTGTCGAGCTACCATCCTTGTTCAATCTCAGGATTTCCGTGCTGCCATCTTTGCTGTTGATCCTTGTCGCCAATCGCGGAATTTCTTCCCAATCGAAATATAATTTATCCCAATGTTCATTATTTTTTCTCACGACCGACATCGCTCCGGTACTTATTTCGAGTTTGTACAAGTCATAAGCACGGGGATCGCGTTGATTGAGGCCGATCCAAACGATATCTGGGTTTTTTTTACTCAAGCCGATCACCGTAGCACCGGCACTATCGAGTGGTGTCAGATTCCTCACGATAGGAATATCGCCTGCAGAACTATCCAGTAGATCTACCGCATAGATATTGCTGTTTGGGTTGCCTGAA
>Ga0075024_100001159_pt1 | contig 10453 bp, 8 predicted proteins | sample Str013_2_FD_71389 | JGI IMG/M metagenome (GOLD analysis project Ga0075024, IMG submission 71389) | Freshwater sediment microbial communities in response to fracking from Pennsylvania, USA - Straight Creek_MetaG_SC_2013 | ecosystem: Environmental > Aquatic > Freshwater > Creek > Sediment... | reverse complement strand
GTCTTATTATTAATGATATTATCCTGATCAATAGATTGCCTGCTGCTAATCGCCAGGGTTTGGATGTCTTTCGGTGAGCTTTTTTGTAAAAATTTCAGAAAGAGTACTTCTTTCATACTGATCTGCTTCAGATCATCCATAGTTACCGATATTCCGTCCAATACAAGATTGACATTGTATTTTGATCCTGCATTGAGAGAACCAGTTCCTGATGTTTTTTGAAGAGAGGCATAACGATTGTCACCATTATCAGTGGTTATTTCCTTAGGAGCATAAGGGAATTTCATCCCTGGGAAGTTATTTTCCAGATAGTGTGCCGCGGTTTCAGAAGTATTTTTCAAAGAATCGACTTTTGCATGTGGTGTGATTACATAGTTCATTCCCCTCGCTTCGCGTGAATAATTCTTCAGTTCGGCTAAAAGTCCGTTGATCTCCTTCTCCAGGATCACATCGGGTACTTTGTTCCATTGAAAACTTGGAAGGGCCGCTGCAGTGTTATTCAATACGCCTACGGTCAATAGACTGGTTCGAAAATTAATCTCCGAACCGGAGCTTAATTTGTTTGCGTGATTCATACGGTAAACGACCTGCACCGAATCATAGAAAAACATGCCTTTCTGCCCAAAACTTCCATCGGAAGCAACTGGCAGAGACAAAACGTTTTTCTTTTTATCTTTAGTAATGACCAGTAGAGCCACTGAGTCACTTGGATCGAAATGCACATTGGATGCTGCGATCTGCCCTTTGAAAGACAGATATTCTCCTTCGGCGGAGTAGGGCAGATCAGGAAGTTTTCCCGTAACAACATCTTCCCATTTGAAACGTCTCCACCCATGGGTGAGCATGACGAAATCAAGGTATTGTTTTGAGCTATCAGTATTGTTGGAAAAATAGTAAGCCGGGTTCACTATGTTTCCACGGATATCATTGGCTAGCAGGAAGTCGGTAACAATATTGTTGCTGGTGTCGGAGTTTAGGCCGCCATCGGTTACAGATACTGAAAGATCAGCGGAAAACCCAAAGGGTATTTCTATGGATAGTTCGTTTTTCCCTTTCCGTGCAAAATTGACAGCATCATTTCTTACTTGCGTATTGAAGCTATATTGATGATTATTGACAAACACTACCCTCTCTGCGACGGGATTCAAATTAACATCCAAAATCGTTACCTGCATAACACCGGCAGCAACTTGCTCTGAATTAAGAACCCCTTCCACAGTTGTTTTGTCTTTAAGATCAACCACTGTTTTCGATACCACCTGCTGTTGGACAGTAGTGATAATAGTGAGTGATTTCAAAACCTCCCCCGCATCAGAACTTCTCTCGATCCTGTAATGAAATGAATTTTCAGCTCTTGTATCGATTGTCATAACCAATCCGGATGATTTGGCAGAAGGTAGTTCTGTTACATGCGAAATGCCATATTCATCTATCCAATAGGCGGTATATTTTTCGTTGCCGGTGGGTTGCAGACTGAAAATTCCCATACCGTCATGTTTGCTAAAGAATGAATCTACCATATTGCCGGAGCCTGACTTAATAACTCCCCTAACGTTTACGGCATAGCCATTCTGGTCGCGTGCTTCAAAAGCAACCACCGAACTGATTCCATCAACCAGGTCGCCGCCTTCGGGGAAAAACTGTAAGGTTGTTTTGTGTTTCTCTGGTAACTGGACGGTTCCGTCCCATTCTGACAATACAGGAATATTTTTATTATAAAGAAAGGCGCTATCGAAATTCAGCATCCATTGTGTGTAGGATTTCACATGGATAGCCCCACCTTTAAAATCTATGGGTAAAATAAAAGATGTTGTGGCAGATGACTCCATGACCGGCGACACACTGTGCAGAAGCAGGTTACCATCAGCATCGGTCCAGTCGAAATAAACATTTTTACTTTTCTCCGAGGGTTTGAAGCCCTCCATGAGGTAGGCTTTAAGCCAAATCGTTTCGCCCGGCAGATAGGCGTCCTTATCAAAATGAATATGTAGTTTCTCAGGCTGGTATTGCTCCGCGTATTTTTTCAGCGTGCCATCTATGGAGGTGGTTTGCCCCAGCCCAAACAAGGAGGAGCATAGCAGGGGTACAAATAATAAACGCTTCTTCATAACGGTAGGATTTGGATTAGTAACTGTCGAACGCCTCGGATCTCTCTTTATAATCAATAAAGGGGCAGTAGTTTACACTGACCCTTTACCTTCGATAATTTATATGGTTGCTGTTCCCTCGTACATATATTATCCATTGATCACGCTGGATTCTGCAAGGTATTTTTTATTAGGATGATAAACGAACATCAAACTACCGTTCTTAATGGTCTTAATAATCTTAGGACTTATTTGGTTAGGAATTACTGCACATCCAAGGCTTCTTCCCATTTCACCGTTGTTTTTCAGGTAGTCGTTACCGATATAGTCAGCACCATGCAACACGATGTTACGTTTGCTGGCCAAATCGTTGTATCCTTTTTCCAGACCGTTAACTTTTAAGGAAAGGCCATTTCTACCTTTATAAGTCCTGGTAGTCATAAAGAAACCCAGGCTGCTCTTGAAAGATTCGGGTCTGTTAGAGAAAGAAGTTGCGTACTCTGTACCAGAGTTCATACCGTGAGCTACATAGGTATTATATAATAGCTTCTTATTCTGAACGTCGATCACATACAAACGTTTGCGACGTGAAGACTGGGTGAAATCGCAAATCGACAATACGTTTGTTTTGGTCAGCATTCCTTTCTTTAAAAGGTTGTGGTAACCTCTCCATGCATATTCAAATGCTTTTTGATTCAGCCCGGTCCTGTTCAACTTCATGGAACTGTAGATGGTTGTTGCTTCTTTAATGACCATCTTAACTTCAAAGGCCTTTTTGGCTGCGGCATCTCCAAATTCATTATTTTTTGTTTCGGTAACAGCCGCTGGTACCTCCGCAGTAGCCGGAGCTACTGTCGTTGCCGTGGCGGCAGCGCTGTAACTGGCAGTATTTTTATTAAACGCCGGGGTTGTTGTATTGATCGCAGAAGTATAAAATGGAGCCGAGATCGCCGACGTGGTGACAGGCTTAACATCATTCGCCTTCTTGTAACTTCCGGAAATTAAAACAGGTGAGGTTATGACCAGCAAAGACACACTACTGGTGGACACGAGTTTAGACAACGTTTTCATGATCTAGGGATTTAATTAGTTTTCAAAAGGTCGAAATCAAAAAATTGTATTCGCTGAACTGATTTTTATTTCGGTTATACTATCACGTTAGTGTTCCTGATCATTATTCCGACACCTCATTTCAAAATCACTTCAGATCAATCACAGTGATGGTTTTTCAGAACCAGTGGATACGCTTAGACGCATTAACGAAGATTGTTTGGCTGTTATTGTGCAATTTAAAACAGCTCAAAGGCGTGATACATTGAGACGTAAAGATTGAAATTCTATTTTAAATTTCATAGCTTTTTTCGACGAATGGAACACGTTCGTTATTACATCCAACATTTAAAAGAGCTCCTATTACTTTTCAAGGGCTGTACCAAAAAATGACGAATTGGAAATCGTTTGCCTGTACGATGATGGTTACCTTACAATCAAGGGCTTAACAAAAAAAGAATTCCAAAATGGCTATGTGTGCATAACAGTAATGGTCATAGCTTAACCCAAAGCGGGAAATAAAATCCAATTTTTGGAAAAATTCAGAGCCCGGATCTTTGTGGACCGGACTTTTCGGGAAGTTTGCCGTCAAGCTGATTTCTAATGATATCAAGTTTTTCATGGATTCGCCTTAGCTCACCAATAAGCACCCAAAATTGATGCTGGCTCGCCTCCTGAGCAGTTGAATTGAATCCATCATTAATAGCATATGTGGAACTTGCAGGTTTGGCAGGTATTGTTTCTTTCGATATAGGTAATTCCTGAATAGGTTCGGCCTCCAGATCCTTCAGGATTATATCCTGAAGGCTGACTCCAAAAAATTGAGCTAATTTAGCAAGTTCACTGATAGTAGGTTCACTTACATCATTCTCCCAATTCCCTATTGTATTTTGCTTTTTTTCGACCAGTTTTGATATTTCCTGCTGGCTTTGGCCAATTTTTCTCCTGAGGTAACGAAGGTTCTTGGGTAGAAAGGACATCTTTTTTTAATTAATACTTAAATCAATTTAGTCAATAATATTGATGTTATCAAATTATTAGATGTAAATTTAAACCGGCCTTTAATAAACCAGCGAAGTATATCAAACCTATGCAAAATAACGTCCTGGATCTATTTTTTCGATAAAATAGGGTTAAATAACGCATTTAATATGCTTTTACAGAAAAATTGTGTAGAATGACGCCGTTTATTATACATAGAGATTTTTATAATGAGTCTATTAGGCTCAGGGAGGATCAACTTACAGATCCAGAGTCAGTGCTGGATGAATTTTTTGTTGATTATCAAATGGTTGAAGTAAGGCAGCAGCTTTGGGATTTGTTGGAGACTGCCCTAACCTCCGAAAACACAGCATTTGCGGAAGCTCCTCAGCGGGAGGCGTTATTGCTATTTTATTACAGGTTAGAAGAAGTAATGGAGGCAGTATTTATTAAATATTTCCAGAGAAACCATCGGAAATTATTTGGAAAAGGCCTTAAGACAAAGAAAATAACTGTTCGCGGCCGTCATTGAAACAAATCCTCCTCATTTTCACAAAACCCGGGATATGCTGTTATGATCCTACCGCTTACTTCACTGATAATTGTAAAAAAGCAAGTTGGAAAATTATTTCTATCATAGCCAATCATTTTTCCTGTATTTACCAGCGTCTGAAAATGCCCTGTAACGGCTAGGGTTGAAACTGGTTCTGCAGCCGCTTCCTGAAGAAAAATAAGTATATCCACAACGGGTATAGTGAACCTGGGGATTCGGTTTTGCTTTTGAATCTTGTGATAATGTACTGTGAGAATATCACAAAGACCAGCTACGGTCAGGTAAATATTGTCCTCGTTTGACTCCCTCTTGCGCGGAATGGAAATTGCCCTCAAGAGATCTCCAGAAACTCCATCTATCCATCGTTGAATTTCATTTAGCACGTAAAGATGTTTGATTAGCTCCTGCTCATCCAAATGAAATGGAACTCCGGACAACGAGTTGATATTATACTGGAACATAAAATAGGATTTATCGGGTGATCAAATAGATTATGTGTTGTCAATGTTTAGCGTCTTTACTGTTTGTATCTCAAACACTTTCCTATAGGTGATTGCATGGAATATAGGGATAGTTCAATTTTACAATCGCCTATAGGTATGAAAAGTAAAATTGACGAATTCGCCATCAATAAAGTAAGGGAGAAGCGACTGGCTAAAAAAATGTCTCAGGCGGATCTCGCTAATGAACTCGGAATGTCTGTCGGTTTTATCGGAAAAGTTGAAAGTGCAAAATATTCATCTCACTACAATATCAGGCACCTGAATGAGCTCGCACAAATCCTGGAATGCAGCCCCCAGGAATTTCTTCCCAAAAAACCTTTGTAATAGAAAAATCCTGTGCTTCGTAGATAAAAATACACCCGGCACGCTACTTGCCTATAGGTGATTTAACCCTTTTTTTCTTTTATGTAAAAAAAAGAAATGGGTGCCGGCAATAAATTTATAGATCTCACTACTGGCGCCGTCAAAGTGCTTCGTTGCCTTTCAGTACTTTATTTTTTGCGTGCATCATTCTTTGCAAACTTCCATCCAGCTCAATGGACACATTTTTCTGGTCGAAATGACAAATGAAAATATCTGAATGGGGGCTTTCAATATAGCGTACACGCAATTCCATGGTATGTTCATCAATCCATGAATAAGAAGCCGCGATTTTTGATGGACCCAGATCAAGGTAAGGCCCTTTCACAGCTTTAATCAATGATGGCGGTCCGCCAGGAATGCGTTCAGCCGCGGTGATCCATTTCCCATCTCCGGCAGTAATAACAAATGTAGTATCTCCTTCATGAACGGTCTCTTTGCAAATACCATTTTTAAATGCAAAAGATACCTGCTGAATATTTTTCTCATTCGGTTCCAGATTATATTTTTTACCCGATATAGATTTGGCGAATGCAGGGTCCGGCGTTTTCGGAGCGGGCGAAAGAGCCAGCATAGCAAGTCTTTTTTTAAGTATTGTTGCAGAGGCAGGATCTGTAGCCAATCCCCTGGTCTTGAACGCAGGGAGGAGGTATTTCCAAACGATATTAAGTTCATCCTGCATGTTCGCTGATTCACCCGTAATAATCACCACCGCATCCTGATCGGGCATCATAATAATATATTGACCAAATGCTCCATCTGCACGGAACGCATTGTTCCGACAACGCCAAAACTGGTAACAATAACCCTGCGCCCAATCGTTCGAATCTCTTTTCTCTTTAATCATTGCAGGTGCCTGGTCAATTTTAAAAGTTGTCGCTTCCTCTACCCAGGATGCAGGAAGAATTTGTTTTCCCTTCCATTTTCCTTTCTGCAAATACATCAATCCAAATTTGGCCATATCCTCTGTTTTGACCCGGAGCCCCCAGCCACCTGTACTTACTTGTTGCGGACTTATTTCCCAATCCATCCCCTCGAGTCCCAGAGGCTGAAAAAGGCGTGGTCTCAGGTAGTCTACAATTTTTTCACCCGTCACTCTTTGCACAATCGCCGAAAGCATATACGGCGCTACCGAATTATAGAGAAATACTCTTCCGGGAGTATCCACCAGCGGTAATGATAAAAAGTATTTCGCCCAATTGGATTGCTGCATGGTGCTTGCAGTTGGATCGGGTTTTTGTCCCACAGACATCGTGATCAGGTCTTTTAGCGTCAACGCTGCCAGTGCCGGGCTAACGGTTTCGGGTAAGTCATTTGGAAAGTAAGAAATGACTTTATCCGACAGCTTGATCTTTCCTTCTGTCACGGCAAAACCCACTGCTGTAGAGGTGAAACTTTTACTGGTTGAATACATGGTGTGCCGCAGGTTAGCGGCATAAGGATTCCACCATCCCTCTGCGATCACCTTACCGTGACGCAATATCATGAGACTGTGAAACTCGTTCTTACTTCCTGCAACGGCATCCAGGAAACCAATGATTTCTTTAGACGATACACCTTCTGCTTCAGGATTACTCCTCGGCAAGGGATCTTTGATTTGTGCAAACGACGCGATGGTAAACAGCAACAAGGTTGCAGGGACGATGATGACTCTTTTTGAAGATATGCGCATAGCAAACATTATTTCAGGATGAAACGAAGTCTCCAAATATAAGCGGAAAATGGAAAGCTTATATGTCAGCAATATATACCTATGCAGGTTTATTTCCGGAACGACTATACCGTCCATCGACCGGATCAAACCAGCTGCGAAATGGTTACCGCCAAGCATACAGGCTACAGCAATGAAATGGTTATTGTGTTTAGATTTGTATCAACCCCTTAACCCCCCATAAAAGCCATTCAGGTGGCCAATGCGGGAGAATACCAGTTACCATCGAATCTCATCCTCCCTGTAAGAAATCTTTCCTGCGCACGCTGCGTATCGGAAGGTACCCGGATCGTTCCTGTAAGACGACCCGGGTAATTTCTTTCCTTCACATTGTTTATCGACCGGAATGTCTATGTTACTTATTCAATCCGTCAATAATCACTAATTTCGGAAGGGCCGGGAATGATTCGATGGCCTACTATAGGGGACACTCATAGCAGTTCCGTATAAACGCCATTCAAAAAAACGGTAATCAGATTATTGTGCGAAAAAAACTCCAATTCCTTGCCTTCATCTTTTTGCTGTACTTATCCAGTTCTGCCCAGGACCGTTCATTGGATAGTCTAATTCACTGGGTGGATACCCATAACAAAGTAGATTCTCAATATATTCATACACTTCATCGAATCAGCTACCGGCTTAGTGAGAAGGATGTCAAGCAATCATTCAGATATTATGAAAAAGTGGCGGCGCTGAGTGATAGCGTGAATTTTATATTTGGAAAAGCGCTCGCCCAGATCAATCTGGGCATTTTGTTGACCAACTCAGCGAATTATGTAGCCAGTAACGATGCATATTTTAAAGCCATCGACTACGCTGAAGCCTGCGGAGGTCTGCGTTTGAAAGCAGTATCCCTGAATAATATCGGTGATAATTTCAACACGCTGAAAGATTACCAAAAATGCAGGGAATATACCAAGCAGGCAATTGAGATCAATACGGAACTCAAGGCGTGGAGAGGCGTGGCTATAAATTTCGAACTCCTTTTTGAATGCGATCTGGCGGAAGGAGCTTATGAAGAGGCCAGGAATAAGTTGTCACTCGGGATGCCCTTTGCCTTGTTGGCAGGCGAAAATTATATACTATCTCAGTTCTACCTGGGTTTTGGAAAACTACAGGCTAAAGCGAATCACCCGGATTCAACGGTCTATTATTTTACCAAAGCCATGGACCATGCGAAAAGTGACAATGATGTTGGTAACCAGTTGCAGGTTTATCTTTCAGAAGTTGAATATTACAAGGACCTCAAGCCGGCAAAAAAAATTCAGTTGCTCATGACAGCGCTTGGCCTGGCTAAAGAATTAGGTAATCTGGAAAGTATATCCAATGCTTCCAAACAGCTCTCATCAGTGTATGATGATTTGAACAACAAGGATTCTTCGCTCTATTTTTATCGCATGCATCGGGCAGCCGCCGATTCCGTATTCTCTGTTAATAACACAAGGAATGTAGTCATCAAAGAGTCCGAATGGATGATTAAACGCCAGGAAATTGAAAACAGGCATCTAAAAGAGGTGGCCGCAATGCAAGGCAGGGAACTCACCTTTAAAAACATACTCCTGGTACTCGGCATTATCGCATTCCTGCTTACGATCGCCATTGCATTTTTCATCAACCGCTCTATCGAATCGAAAAAGAAAAGAGAAGACTCTTCGTTCAAACAAAAAATTTCAGAAACACAGATGCAGGCGCTCCAGGCACAGATGAATCCTCATTTTATTTTCAACAGCCTGAACAGCATTGAAAATTTCATGATGAAAAATGATAAGCGCATGGCCATGGACTACCTGAGTAAGTTCTCTATGCTGATGAGAATGATTCTTGACAGCAGCAGAAATGAACTTGTTCCATTCGATAAGGACATGGAGGCATTGCAACTGTATGTGGAGCTGGAACAATTGCGCTTCAACAACAAATTCAGTTACCAGACTATAGTGAGTCCAACCCTACTGCAAGGTGACTATAGTGTACCGCCATTACTCATCCAGCCTTATGTGGAAAACGCCATCCTTCACGGTATCTCTCCCAGCGAGCGGAGTGATTTGAAACTAGTCGTAGCGGTATCCCTGGAAGACGATTATATTATCTACACGATCCAGGATAACGGAATAGGCAGGGAAAAATCCGCATCTTACAAGGAGCAAAACAAACCTTCCCACAAAAGTATGGGTATGCAAATCACGTTGGAACGCATCAATATTCATAATCAAAAACTTCAGTCGAAAGGTGAAGTGACCATTACAGATCTTTTCGATGATCTGGGAAAAGCAGCGGGTACCAAAGTACAGGTCCGATTAAAAATCATCTAACATGGAATCATTAAAAGCCATATTGGTTGATGACGAAAAGAACAGTCTGGAAAATCTCCAACAGAAACTCCAGGAGTTTTGTCCTTCCATTCACGTCATCGCCGCCGCGCAACGTCCCGAAGAAGCTATTTTTCTTATCAATCACCACAAGCCGGATGTCGTTTTCCTGGATATTGAAATGCCCCGCATGAGCGGGTTTAAAATGGTGGAGGAATTGAAAGATGTGGATTTTGAAATCATTTTTATCACAGCCTATAACCATTACGCAATTGATGCCATCCGCATCAGCGCATTCGACTATCTCGTGAAACCGGTGGCAGTAAAGGATCTGCAAAACAGTACCAATAGACTGCTTGAAAACCGACTACGCCAAACCAAAGAAAAACTGGAAGTGTTGAGACAAAGTTTAAGTGAGTCCAGATCGCAGGAAGACAAGATTGCTATTTCTACTACCGAGGGAATTGATTTCATACAGGTTAAAACCATCGTTAGGATTGAATCCAATTCAAACTATTCTAAACTGGTATTAAACAACGGACATTCTATTGTTGTAACGAAACTGCTTAAAGATTTCGAAGAGATGCTGGTCAAATACCGGTTTTACAGAATCCATAATTCACACCTGATCAATTTGGTGTGTATTAGCAAATATATCCGAGGCGACGGAGGCCAGGTAGTTATGCAAAATGGTGATATTATTGACGTAGCAAGAAGAAAAAAAGATGAGTTCCTCAAGCTCATAAGCGGCTAGAAAATAATCCAACTACAAAATTCATTTGGTTCGCAAGCCCGGGAGTTATTATATTTGAGTAACTTAAAAGTTACTTATTATGACCAGAGAAATTAAACACACTTACTTTTTTCGACAGGCGCCTAAAAAAGTTTGGGAATATCTAACC
>Ga0075024_100001158_pt1 | contig 10455 bp, 7 predicted proteins | sample Str013_2_FD_71389 | JGI IMG/M metagenome (GOLD analysis project Ga0075024, IMG submission 71389) | Freshwater sediment microbial communities in response to fracking from Pennsylvania, USA - Straight Creek_MetaG_SC_2013 | ecosystem: Environmental > Aquatic > Freshwater > Creek > Sediment... | reverse complement strand
CTTCCTTCTCCTGATGCTGATATTATCATCATCAAATTCATCAACTGGTTTACCATTTATAAATACCTGACCATCTTTTATTTCAATAATTATTTTACTATCCTTGTCCCCCTTATGCTTAATGATGATTTCATCTTTGTCATTTATCTGTTCGGATTTGCTTTTATTTTCTGCATCATCCTGTGCAAAACCGGTTCCATGCAATAATAATATGATTGCTGCAAGTCCGGAGATTCTTAGAAAATATTGTTTCATTGTTACAAATTTTTAAATGAATGTAAATAACTACGTCAAGTTTCGTATTTCAAATATACTGTTTTTTTTGAAATACGAAAAAATTCGTGAGTGTGATTGCAGATTTAACGGATTGTTAGGATTTCGTTATGATGGTGAGGACTCAATAAAGTATGTTATACCCCATACCTCACGCCTCATAAAAGGCTTTTTACTTTTTCAATAACCTGTTGCAGCTTACTTATATCCTGGCCGCCTGCTGTAGCAAGGGTTTTTTGTCCACCGCCACCACCTTTAATCAATGGAGCGATATGTTCTTTGATGATTTTTGATGCATCCAGGTTTTTCGTGAGGGCAAGGGACTCATCCAAAGCTACGGCCACATTGGCCTTGCCTGAGATATTGGAAGCTATTACGATGAGATAATTTTTTAATTCGCTCTTTAGATCAAAGCAAAGTTTTTTCAATGCATCTGCATTGTTGAGTTCTAGCTGTTCTCCAATAAATAAAGAGCCATTTATAGTTTTTACTTTTTGAAGTAATTCATTTTTTACGGTCTGCAATTGTTTTGCTTCTAACGACTCGATTTTTTTCTTCAGCTCGTTGTTTTCAGCAAAAATATTTTCAATTGATTTAAGAATATCCCCAGGGTTTTTTAAAGTGTCGCGAATTGCAAGAATTGTATCGAATTGTTCCGTAATATATTCCTCGGCGGCTTGTCCGCTTAAAGCTTCAATTCTACGCACGCCTGCAGCAACAGCAGTTTCGTGTTTTATTTTGAAATATCCCAGTTCGCCTGTTGCGCCAACATGGGTTCCTCCGCATAGTTCAATGGAATAAGCAGGATCAATGATCACGACTCTTACAGTGTCCGCGTATTTTTCACCAAACAAAGCCATTGCACCCGATTGAATTGCTTTGTCTTTTGGCATCTCTTTGATAACAACAGGAATATTCTCACGAATCTTTTCATTCACCATCTCTTCAATGCCTTTTATTTCAGCATCAGACAGTTTTGCAAAATGGGAAAAATCGAAACGCAGGTGTTCATCATTTACCAGGGAACCTTTCTGTGTTACATGAGTTCCCAGTATTTTTCGCAACGCAGCATGCAATAAATGTGTGGCTGTATGATGTGCGGCAATATGTTTTCTTTTGGCAGCATCCACCTTTGCCACAAACTCTTCATCAATAACTGCAGGAATTTTTTGAGTGAAATGAATGATGAGTTCATTTTCTTTTTTGGTATCTGTAACAATGATGGCTTCTTCACCGAATAACAGAACGCCTGTGTCGCCAACCTGCCCGCCACTTTCGGCGTAAAAAGGAGTTGTTTCCAATACCAGTTGAAAACCTTCTTTGCCTTTGGCTTTTACTTTACGATATTTATTTACCGTGGTATTTCCTACCAGGCAATCATAACCGATGAATTTTGTAGAACTGCTCTTATTGATTTCTATCCAATCTTCAGTATCAATGGCCGTAGCAGCGCGGGAGCGTTCTTTTTGTTTTTTCATCTCTGCTTCAAAACCTACTTCATCAATAGCCAACGCCTTTTCGTTTACAATTAATTTTGTCAAATCGATTGGAAATCCAAATGTGTCAAATAATTCAAATGCGTCCTTGCCGCTAATGATATTTGTTTTGGAATTTGAAGACAATGAAGAATGAATAATATCATCTATTTTTTTTAATCCCTTTTCCAAAGTTCTCAAAAAAGCTTCTTCTTCTTCCTTTACCACCTTATTCACAAATTCAGACTGCTGAAACAATTCAGGAAACACATTTTCAAACTGCGTTGCGAGTAAAGGAATTAATTGGTAAAGCAATGGTTGTTTATAATCCAGATAAGAATAATAATACCGCACAGCCCTGCGCAAAATTCTTCTGATTACATAACCCGCACCTGTATTCGAAGGCAATTGCCCATCGGCAATCGTAAAGGCGATGGCGCGGATATGATCGGATATGACTCTAAATGCAATATCCTGTTTGCTGTTACCGGCAGTATATTGCTTCCCGGTAATTTTTTCAACAGCCGCTATCGTGCCGGTAAATATATCCGTATCATAATTGCTCTGCTTATGCTGGATCACACGAACGAGGCGCTCAAATCCCATTCCGGTATCCACATGCTTGGCAGGCAGGGGCTCCAGGCTTCCATCCTTTAACCTGTTGAACTGGATGAACACATTGTTCCATATTTCTATTACTTGCGGATGGTCAGCATTGACAAGGGTTTTTCCGTTTGTTTTTTTTCTTTCCGCATCATCCCTGCAGTCAACATGTATCTCTGTGCAGGGGCCACATGGACCGGAGTCACCCATCTCCCAGAAGTTATCCTTTTTGCTGCCCATCAATATCCGTTCGGCAGGGATCCATTCTTTCCATTCCTCAAAGGCTTCTTCGTCTTTCGGGAGATTTTCTTTTTTATCCCCTTCAAAAACGGTGACATATAAGCGATCCTGAGGCAGTTGGTATATTTTCGTCAGTAATTCCCAGCTCCAGGCAATAGCTTCTTTTTTAAAATAATCCCCAAAACTCCAATTGCCAAGCATTTCAAACATGGTATGGTGGTAAGTATCCACCCCTACTTCTTCGAGGTCATTGTGCTTGCCGCTTACCCGCAGGCATTTCTGTGTATCGGCTACCCGTGCATGTGATGATTTCCTATTACCCAGGAAATAATCCTTAAACTGGTTCATACCGGCATTTGTGAACAGCAGGGTGGGGTCATTTTTCACCACAATAGGGGCCGACGGAACAATGGCATGGCCTTTTGATTCGAAGAATTCAAGGAATTTGTTCCGTATCTCTGCACTGGTCATCATATTAAAACGTGATAATCTTTGGTTATAATTGATCAGTTAACGACTATATTTGTACACCTGCATGTTTATTGCAAAGCGGTGCAAAGGTACGGATAAGAAAAAAAGCCGTGGATAAACATACAGGAAAATTCATCAATCCTTATGTATAAGCTCCGCCGCCGGCGGATCGGGGTATGAAAAAGATCAAGTACTATTATAATACCAATACGCTCCGATATGAAAAACTGGAGACACCGTTGCGCGTTACCCTGTTGCGCATACTTGGATTTTTCTCAGCATCCATTGTAACGGCTGTCATTCTCGTTTCACTTGCTTATCATTATTTCCCTTCCGCCAACGAAAAAAGACTCATGCAAAAAAATGAGTCCCTGAAAGATGATTACTTTGTTTTAAATGAAAAAGTAAAAAAATTACAGGGAGAAATGAGCCAGCTTGAAAAAAGGGACAACGAGGTGTACAGGGCCATTTTTGAAGCAAATCCCATTCCGGACAGTGCAAGGGCCAAAGCGCTCGCACAACAACAGGAGATAGACCTGGTACAAAAAATGGACCAGGACAACCTGGCTGTTTCCATTGCCAATACAATGAACAATCTTGCCGCACGAATCAATTATCAAACGAAATCTTATAATGAAATTAATAATTTCATCAAAAACAAGGAGCAACTGCTTGCCTGCACGCCAGCGATACAGCCGGTGAGTAACAAGGACCTCAAGCGCATCGCATCCGGATTCGGCTATCGCATTGATCCTGTATATAAAACCTCAAAATTTCATGCGGGCCTTGATTTTGCCGCACCCCAGGGTACGCCCATCTATGCAACCGCCAATGGCACTGTTGAAACCGCCGGTAATAGCGGAAATGGTTATGGCAACCATGTAGTCATCAATAACGGTTATGGATACTCTACTTTATTCGGCCACATGTTCCGGATCAAGGTGAAGCATGGAGAAAGGGTAAAACGTGGTGAAATCATTGGCTGGGTTGGAAATACAGGTAAGAGCACAGGACCTCACTGCCATTATGAAGTACATCGTAACGGAGAGCCCGTTGACCCTGTTTATTATTTTTATAATGATATCACCCCTGAACAATATGATCGCCTGTTAAAGTTGGCGTCTTCAAGTAACCAGAGCTTTGATTAACAAGATAAGCTGGTGGACCTAAAAATCGTGAGACGTGAAACGTGAAAGCTTTGTATCTAACGTTTGACGTTTTACGTCTCACGATTTGTCATGCTGTCATCTTTTTTTCCACATTTTCGTGCATCACTTAACTTAGTAATTGTATCTTTATTGAACGGAACAGTTTTTGTTACTGAATTATTGACACATGAAAACATTTTCCCAAGCTGCATTAGATTTCACTACAAATGCCAATATAGAGCAAGGAGTGGTTCCCGCCCGGGAAGACCAACCTGTTAATATTGGGATAAGAATAAAAAAATTAAAGCAGCCGCAAACAATCCCCGAATCAGCGCCTGCAATTGAGAAAACTATAAAAGCGAAATCCACCCGCGGCCGCAAGTCCATCAAACAAGTAGCTGAAGAAGCTGACCTGATCAATATTCCCGAGGACGAGGTCCTGTTTATGAAACAATATTACACAATGGGCGAAGTGGCTGAAATGTTTCGCGTGAATCAATCATTGTTGCGCTTTTGGGAAACCGAATTCAAGGTCATTCAGCCCAAAAAAAATAAAAAAGGGGATCGTTATTTCCGTCCTGTTGATATTAAAAATATTCACCTGATCTATTATCTCCTGCGCCAGCGCAAATATACCATTGAAGGAGCTAAAGATTTTTTAAAGCAAAATAAAAAAGCAGAAGAAAAATTTGAGGCGATTAAAAAATTAGAACAAATCAAATCTTTTCTGCTGGAGTTGAAAGCGCAACTGTGATTAAAGATTTCAGTTGCCTGATTCCGGATATGAAATCAAGGATCTCATTTTCAGATAAGCCGAATCTTATTGCTGCAGTTTGCTATTATCCCATTTTACTGATAACCTTAACATCCGTACTTGCGCCCGCTATTTCAATATCATACTGTTTCATCAGTCGTAAGATTTCAAGATTTACATCCTGCTTGATCTGGTTAAATTCTAGAAGTGTTATTGGGGCGGTGAAATAATCTGCATTGATGAGAAAAGCATTTCCTGCAATATCATTTAAAAAAACAGTGGGATTTTCAATTACTTCTTTATTCAATATTTTTTCAATTCCTTCGATAAACTGTTGCAGCAAATCTGGCGAGGCAGATAACCCGATCTGCAATCGTATTTCCGCTTTCCGTTGTGTGCGCAAGGTTTGGTTGTCTACAATACTGTCAACCATTTGTTTATTGGGGACGGTAACATATGTTTTCTGATCCGTACGGATGCGGGTACTGCGCAACCCAATTTTTTCTACCGTACCGGTAATATTATGCACTTTTACCACATCACCCGCCGTAAAAGGCTTGTCAAAAAAAATGACAAAAGATGCAATCAGGTTTTCGATACTTTCTTTGGCCGATAGAGCCAGTGCCGCTCCTGCTATCCCGAGGCTTGTCCAGAATTTGCTAACCTCGAATCCAAAAGCGATTCCCAGTATCATCAAAATTCCAATGATTGCGATGATTGCTTTTAAGAAATCTCTGAAAAATACCACCAATTGATGATCCTTCATATCGCCTGTGGCATGGATCCTTTGTTTTAGCAAGAGGCCGATGAAATCAATCGTGCGCATCAGCAACCAGATAAAAACGCTGATCAATATTGTTTTGGCAATTGCCTGTATGATGCTCCTTGATGAGACTTCATAAATTTCGAATTGAAATTCGTCTGGGAAATGAAGTTTTTCCAGGGAAACAACGGTAATGAATACCAGTAGAAAAGTTTCCAATGGCCCGATAAGCAATTTTACGAAAGCATCTTTATCAATGCCCGATCCAACGTTACTCGCTGCCCGATGCAATAAGCTGGCGATGAAGCGCGATAAAAACCGCTTGAAAAGAAGGCCGAGCATGATGGCGCTGAATACAAAAAAATATTTCCGCAGCGGGTTGCTTAAAATAATCTGATCCCAGAAATCGTGCATGGTAACTTACTGTTTATGCAATACTATACTACAATATAAGGCGTAGGGTATAGGGTGTTCGGTATAAGTCGCAAAACTAAAATTTGTTTTTGATATTCGCATTCATACCTTATACCTCATGCCTTACACCTTACTTCCTTGTATAAATTTCAAGCCCTTTTTGTTTGAGCACATAAATTGCACCAGGCATGATAATAATTTTTATAGCTGGCAAATATGCGGGGGGTATGATTTGCTGCTGAACTCCGGGATCGCCCGATTGATACCTGAAAAAATATTTTTCATCGCGACCAAGCAGGCTTTTTTCTATTACACCAAAATCCTGCCAACCGGGTAATTGAATATGCTTTTGAAATGCGCCGTAATGATCAAAAATATATAATCCTCTTGCGGTATCATACAGATAAACCAACCCGCTCTGATCTGCGATGATCGATGGCTCGGGCACAACATCAACAAATTGTCGGATATCAGTTGTTACATTAACAATGGATCCATCATCCCTGACCCTTTTTAATTTGGCCTCCAGTTCATCATAAATCCAAATATTGTTATCATAAGCGAGCCCGATTGCTTTTGCTTGGAAGATATTCAGGTTGCGCAGGTCAATGGTATTTACCACATTTAAAAACCTGTCCGCCATTACAATCGTGGCAAACTCCCGGTAATACAATAATATTTTTAATGGATTGGTCACATCCATTGAAGATATTTTGCCATAACGTGGTACATCGTTATACACTGCCAGAGAATCACCGCCAGGGCCAATCTTCTTTAATTGATTGCCTATACTGAGGAGATAAATATTTCCCAGGTTATCGACTGCAAAATCGACTATATTACCCTGAATGAATTTATTTAAAACAAAGCCGGTATCCTGTTGTGCATTTGCCCAAAAACTTTTTACAAGTAAAATAAAAATGATATAATAAAAGCGAAGCCTCATTTTCTTACAATCTTATTTTCCATTTCAGGCAAACATGAAGTCAGCACAAGTTGACCATCATTAAATATTGCATACGAACAATAACGGAGCCAGTCGCCCAAATTGATATACCTGCTGCCATTTTCAAATAAAAAATCTATTGGGAGATGGCGATGGCCGAAAATAAAATAGTCAAAATATTCCTTTTGCAATACCTGCCTGCAATAAATAATCAGCCATTCTCTGTCTGCCCCTACGAACTGCTCTTCAACCTGCCCGGTTACTGCCCGGCTCCTGCGACTGAGGTAATTTGCAAGTCCTACGCCAATCGCGGGTGGCAATATCCCAAACAACCATTGACAGAATTTATTGCGAAACACTTTTTTAATGAATTTGTATCCATGATCGCCCGGGCCCAGTCCGTCTCCATGCCCTACCAGGATTTTCTTTCCATTTCTTTCAAACGGCATCGGCTCATGATAAACAGGAATATTCAATTCTTCTTCAAAATATCCCCTCATCCACATATCATGATTGCCTACAAAAAAATGAATGGGTATGCCTGCGTCTGTTATTTCAGCAAGTTTTCCCAGTATCCGAACATATCCTTTGGGGACCACCGTTCGATATTCATACCAGAAATCAAATAAATCTCCTACAATAAAAATTTCAGCAGCATCTTTTTTTATTTCCTGCAGGAAGTCAACAATGCGTTTTTCCCTTTGCAGGCTGGAAGCGTGGTTTGGCGCGCCCAGGTGAAAATCGGATAAAAAATATATTTTTTTGCCAGGAGGGATTTGCATGAAGCCCTGATAATTTATTCAAATGTAAATTGTATTGTTTGAACCGGAATTTTCGCGCAGAGCTAACAGAGAAAAGGAGCGTGTTTACTCTTTTTCTCTGTTAGCTCTGCGCGAAAATTCCGGTTCAAACTTCATCAACCAAAAAAACATATACTTCTTTGGGGCCATGCACGCCAACAACCAGCGTTTTTTCAATATCTGCCGTACGGCTTGGCCCCGTTGCGAAGGTAATGAGAGAAGGCAGCTGTTCAGTATATTTATCCTTTAATTTTTGTAAGCCATCCCTGATATCATAAACCAACTGCCTTGTATAAGCGATGCAGATATGCACAGGTGCATATACACTTGCCGTTCTGCCGCTTTGCTGCGCAGCGCTCATCACGATGCTACCTGTTCTTGCAATCAATAATTCGCAGGAGGTAATTGCAGCATCACATTGAGCAAGTCCTTCCTCAGTAAAACCGGTAAAAAGATTTTCCTTTAAAATGACCTGCAATTCTTTTTCCTTGCAATAAATATTTTCCCAGCCCATTTGATTGACAAGATGGTTCAATTGTGATATCAGTTCTGTATGGTTGATACAAAAAATGAATTTGCCTTGCAATTGTGTGAACCGCTCTGCAAATTCAATCTCGGGTTCCTGGTGAGCGGGCTGAAATACCGGGTTATTGCCCTCGCTTTGAGGAAAAGGAAGAGGCGTTGAATGAGTCAACGCCTGTCTTATTCTTTTCAGAATATTTTCTTTTGCCGGTGATATATTCATTTTATTATTTCACTTCTTCGGTTGCAGCAGGATTTACGGGTACACCTGAAATGGTGCCGTTTTCATTCGCTACTGCCACTTTACCTTGTTCCAAGGGAGGATGATCTGAAACATCCAAAGCTCTTTTCTCTTCATAAGGGCGTTTTCCAATCAATGTTTCCACATCGCTCTGGAACAATACTTCCTTCAGCAATAAAGCCTCAGCAAGTTTCTTAACTTCATTATCTTTTTGAGTAAGCAATTCTTTGGTGCGATCGTATGCTTTTGCGATCAGCTTACGTACTTCTTCATCAATCAATTTGGAAGTTTCTTCCGAATAAGGTTTAACAAAAGAATTTTCCGCCGCGGGATCAAAAAAACTCACGTTCCCTACTTTTTCATTCATGCCATATACGGTTACCATGGAATACGCGATCTTGGTCACCTGTTGCAGATCATTTTGAGCACCGGTTGAGATTTTTCCAAAATTCAATTGTTCACTGGCACGGCCACCCAGGGTCATACAAACCTGATCAAACAACTGGTCTGTATTATACAGATACTGTTCCTTGGGCGTGTATTGAGCATAGCCCAATGCAGCAACTCCTCTGGGAACGATTGTTACTTTCAACAATGGGTAAGCGTGTTCGAGGTACCAGCCACATATCGCATGTCCGGCTTCGTGATAAGCAATAATTCTTTTTTCTTCCGGAGAAATGATTTTATTCTTTTTTTCCAATCCGCCAATCACCCTGTCCACAGCATCCTGGAAATCTTCCATTTCAACTGTTTCTTTGCCTTTGCGGGCTGCGATCAAAGCAGCTTCATTACAAACGTTGGCAATATCGGCACCTGCAAATCCTGGTGTTTGTTCGGCAAGCTTATGAATATCCAGCTTGCTGGAAATCTTGATCGGTTTCAAATGCACTTTAAAGATTGCTTCCCGGCCTTTCAGATCGGGTTTGTCAATTGAGATTTGCCTGTCGAACCTGCCCGGACGAAGCAAAGCAGTATCCAATACATCGGGCCTGTTGGTAGCAGCGAGAATGATAATGCCGCTGTCGCCGCCAAAACCATCCATCTCAACCAATAATTGGTTCAGTGTGCTTTCTCTTTCATCGTTGCTCATGATGGCATTTTTCCCTCTTGCACGACCAATGGCATCGATCTCATCTATAAAAATAATACAGGGTGCTTTTTCTCTGGCCTGTTTAAAAAGATCCCGCACACGGCTGGCTCCTACTCCGACAAACAATTCAACGAAATCAGATCCGCTCATGGAAAAAAATGGCACCTGCGCTTCACCGGCCATGGCTTTTGCCAATAAGGTTTTTCCGGTTCCGGGTGGGCCCACCAATAAAGCGCCTTTAGGTATTTTTCCTCCAAGCGCAGTATATTTTTTAGGATTTTTCAGAAAATCAACAATCTCCATTACTTCCACCTTTGCTTCATCCAGGCCTGCCACATCATTGAAAGTAATATTCACTTTTGTGCCCTTGTCAAATAAAGTAGCTTTCGATTTACCAATATTGAAAATACCCCCGGGTCCGCCGCTTCCACCTTGTCCGCCCATTTTTCGCATGAGCATAACCCATATCAGCAGTATGATCAGAATTGGTAAAACGATTTGCAACAATCCGGGTATCCAATCTCCTTCCTGAACCGGATTATAAGGTACTTCGTATACGGGGTTCTTCGTAAAAAACTCATTCAGGCGTTTTTCAAATTCGTCGATTTTTGCGACCTGGAATTCAAAATGCGGACCCTCTGGTTTTACGAGCGGAAAACTTTTTCCTAATTTATCTTTATAATAAGGTTTATCAAGACTGTCTTTCTTAATATAG
>Ga0075024_100001156_pt1 | contig 10467 bp, 4 predicted proteins | sample Str013_2_FD_71389 | JGI IMG/M metagenome (GOLD analysis project Ga0075024, IMG submission 71389) | Freshwater sediment microbial communities in response to fracking from Pennsylvania, USA - Straight Creek_MetaG_SC_2013 | ecosystem: Environmental > Aquatic > Freshwater > Creek > Sediment... | reverse complement strand
GCGACGAGAGGGAGGCGCTGACATGCCCCAGCCTGGGTTCTTCGTGCTCCATCCCGCGGTCCTGCCTCCGTTGCCGGCCGACACGTACACCTTGCACGGCGACATCACCGCGATGTCCGTACCGGATGGGTCGGTCGCGCCGCTCGACTCGATGATCAAGGTTTCTTCGCCGCGCTTCACGATGCCGCCCGACCAGATCCTGTCGACGTACCCGCCGGCGAACCGCGAAGGATCGTTCGCGACGACGTTGCCCCAAATCGTGCTCAAGCGGCGCACGCTGCCATGGGAACGCAAGGTCGACGCCGACGAGCGCGTGCCGTGGCTGGCGCTCGTCGTCGTCGCCGAGGGTGAAGGCTTCTTGTCGCCCGAGACGCCGATCGAGCAGTGCCTGACCGACTTCTCCACGCTCCCGCAACCGGCCGATCGTGACGTGGCGACGAGCGTCTACTTGTCGGTGTCGCAGACAGTTGTCAACGCCGTGTTCCCGACGAAGGAAGACCTGTCCCTGCTCGCCCACGTCCGCGAGGTCGACATCCACGACTCAGAGCTGCTCGGCGGTGACGACGACGGGTTCGTCGCCGTCGTGATCGCCAACCGCTTGCCCCAACCGGCCTTCGACGCGCAGATGAACGCCGTGCCCCGCAAGTACTTGGCGTGCCTCGTCAACCTCGAAACTCAGTTGCCGATCCTGCCGCCGCCGGTGCCCGACAACGCCACGATCTCGTTCGACGCCATCTCGGTCGTACAAGACGTACGCGAGCTCGTCGGCCCGACGATCAACAGCCCTGACCACTTCGCGATGGGTGGCGGCACGTCAGCGTCGTTTGCGGTGCACGCCGCGTCGGTCGGTGCCGGCGAGCACGACGCCGCGGCGCGAGCGGCAGCAGCATCGTTGGCGTCGAACATCGGCTCGATCGACGCACGCGCCGACACCGTCAGCGCCTCGTTCCATGCCGGTTCGGCATGGGCACAAGGGCCGGCGGCGATCGACGCTGCCGCCGTCTCGATCGGGGCCACCGACGCAGCGAAGTTCGTGCGCGACGCGATGGCGGGTGGTTGGTCGACCCCGATCGACTACTTCCTGATCGAACCTACCTACCGCTTCCCGGTGCTCGCCCACTGGTCGTTCACCGTCACCGGTGACGGCACGTTCGAGCAGTACATGCAGCACCTCGATGTCGGCCTGATCGGCACACTCGTCGGTGACGTGCCCCCGCTCACGGCCGAGGAGCAAGCTCTCGCCGCCAAGCGCGCCGCGCCGCCGGCCGCAGCGCGGCCCGCTCCCGAGCTGGCCGAGACTGGCCATGTCGGGCTCGATCATCGGACGCGTCGTGGCGATCTCGTGCGGGCGTGGTTCCGCGGTCCACTGTCGCCGCACCCGACGTTGCGCGAAGAGCCGCACGCCCCCGACCCCGAGCATCCCGACGAGCTTCGGCTGCCGCTGGCGCACACCTCTGATCAACTGCGCGTCGTCGTGCCTGATGGGCGCGAGGACATCTCACTGGCGGCAGCGTTCGAGATAGGACGGCTGCTGGCGTTGTCTCAACCGTCGATCGTCAACGCCATGCTCCGCTGGCGCCAGGAGCAGTTCGGCGCCCAGCGCGCTGCGCAACTTGCCGCCGAAGCGGCCAAGTCGATCGCCTTCCTGCCACCAGAGTTGTTTGGTCAGCCAAATGCCGGGCTCGGCGCGCTCGTCGGTCGTCACGTCGTGCTCAACGGTGCGGATCGAGCCGACGACGTCTTCGCGCCCGGCCGCCGCCTCGTCGATCCGGGCCGGCCGTTGACCTTCGTCGACGGCGATCTCGATCAGGCGATCGCCGATGGCTTCGGCTTCTCGCTCGACGCCGTACGACGGCGCGCCGACCAAGTCGGTGTCGCCGCCGCACTGGCGGCGACGGCGGTGCCGGTCGGCAAGCCTCCGGAACCTACCCTCGAAGGGACGAGCTTCGATGCGCTGCGCGGCGCGCTCGACGCTCGCGTCGACACGCTTGCCCGCCAGGTTCTCAAGCAACCTGATGTGCGACCGAGCGGTGCCCGCCGAGCGCGCCGCCAGCCCGTGCGCGCCCCGCTCACCGAACCGTTGCCACCCGACGCGCCGGACGCGCTCGACGCGCTGCTCGATCGTCTCGGCGAAGGGGGCGGATCCCGATGACCACCAACGTCTACCTCGACGCCAACTTCGTGCTCGCCCAAACCGTCGCCGCGACGATCGCCACCGCTCCTCCGCCGAGCGAGGTCGACGACGACGGCGGTACCCATGTCGTGCCGTTCGAGATCCGCCAGTGGCTCGCTCGGCTGCGCCTCCTCGACGGCGTGCCGTTCGCCAACCTCGTCGCCGATAGCGCGTTGCTGCCCCTCGAATCGATCCGCTACTTCTACCTCGATCGCCGCTGGACCGACGCGATGGTCCAAGGGGCGTTGAGCGTCGGCACTGTCAACTCGGCCGACCGCAGCCAGCTCGAGCAGGTCTACGGCTACGTCCGTGACGACGTCGATGCCGAGGAGCGCCGCGTCCGCGCCGCCGGCGGTGAAGGTGCGACGTCGACGTCGGCGACGATCACTGGCTTCTTGCTCCGCTCGAAGGTCGTCAGCGGTTGGCCCGGCCTGCACGTCCGGGCCTACGACCGCGAGCTGGCCGAGGGCGACAACGCCATCATCCCCGAAGGCGACACGCGCCGCCTCAAGCTGTTGCGGTTGGAGCGGCTCGCGCCAGCGGTGTTGCTGGCGCTGTTCGAAGGTGTGCCCCAGATCGTGCACATCGAAGAACCGCGCCGCGGCATCCAGTTCGGTGTGCGTCTCGACTCGACGCCGGGCTCGTCGGTGTTCCATCCGTGGATCCCACCGCGCAACGCGCAGGACCCGCAGCAACTGATCAACGACAAGGTTCCCGTGCCGTGCCGCCCAGGTTCGCCTGGCGTGCTCGATCTCCGTCACCTCGGGCGGGCGTTGGCAGCGCGCGGTGACACGCACCTGTCGGGCGATCCTCCCAGCTCGGCCGAGTTCGCGCTCGAGCTGCTCCGCTTCCCGTTCCGTCAGGTGTTCGGCGATGTCGCTCATCCTGTCGGCCACCTCATCGACATCTTCCGCCCGACGGTGTTCATCAACGCGACGAACAAGGCCAGCGCGTCGTTGGTCGCCCGCTTCCGGGAGGGGTTGGCATGACCAACTTCGATCCCGGCCAGCTGCGCGAAGCAATCGTCTCGCCGCGTTGGACGGCGCTGGCACGTACCGACTTGGACATCGCCGACATCGGCACGTGGGATCCCGGTCTGCTGCGCGAATCGCGCCTCCTCGTTCCGATCGATGTCCAGGCGTTGTACGTCCCGAAGGGCAACAGTGAGGCCGCCGTTCGGCTGCCCTTCGCGCTGACGGAACCCGATGGCCAACCGGCGGCGACGATGCCAGAGCCACTCGCGTCAGGCACACCCCGTGAGCCCGGCGTCCACCTCCATTGGACGATGCCCGACGCGTTGCTGCGCGGCGCCCTCGCCCAGCGTCCCGATGGGGCGACGAACCGCTTGGCGTTGTCTGCATTGCCTGACCGTTTCGTCGTCATCCGGATCGTCGCCGCAACGGGCGCGACGACAGCGTCGACGCGCGGTTGGGTGCTGTGCGCCGACACCGGCACCGTCGTCCCGCTCGAATCGTGGAAGGGCGAGCAAGCGCTCCCGGCCGCGGCGCGCCACACAGTTGCCGCCAACGAGCTGACGGGCAGCGCCGGTGGCTCGACGCAGTGGGCGTCGACGTACGACGCGGTGATCGATCGCTTCGCGTTCCGCGATCCGCTCGACGACATCGTCACCGCCGCAGCGATCGAAGGTGGCCAGGTCTCCTACGTCGTGTGCGGTTGGTGGTCGCACGCCGAGCTCGATCCGTTGGACGCGGCGCGCACCGATGCCAGCTTGCACGACGAGCTCGACAAGCGCAGTTGGCACTTGGCGGACGCCGCCAACGATCCGATGCCCGACGTCGAGCGGCGCAAGATCGATGCCGTCCGGCGCGACACGCTCGACCTCGCCACGGGCGAGCGCTACGCGCAGCTCGATGTCAGCTCGCCTGTCATCGGCCAGCACGCCGCACGCGCAGCGACGGCGGGTGCGGCGCTCGACCCTGGAGCGCGGATCCGTGCGGCGATCGAACCGACCGTGAGCTACACGACGGCGATCTCGCCGTTTGCCGACGCCGCTCGCCGCATCGTCGCCACCGAGCCACGCTTCCCGCGTTCGACGCTGCTGCACGGCATGGTCCACGGCGTGCCGGTGGCCGGCGCGCTCGACAAGTCGCTCGTCAACCGCCCGGCACCGACCGAAGTGTCGATCGTCTTAGGCCACCAAGGCGACGATGCCGCGGCGACGGTGGCGACCGATGGCTTCGGCGAGACCGGCACCGATGCTCGGCGCGCCGCCGAGCGATTGTTGTCGGCCTTCAGTGGCCACCTGCTCGACCGGCTGGCGACCCCAGACGGGCTCGTCGACATAGAGGAGCACGAGCACGCCTCGGCGTTCACCTCGCTTTCGGCCGGGACGTTGGGCACCGACCGCGTCAAGATGGGCGACGCGTCGTCGCCGCTGATCACCGGTCGGCCGGGGCGCAGTGCGATCAACCGCATCGACGAGGCAACCGCGGTGCTGTCCCGCCCGATGATCACGTGGGCCGGGCCGACTCGCTTCGAGCTGCAACCCGACGACGGCTTCTCGTTGCGCCGCCAGGTGAGCGAGTGGACCGCGCCGCGACCGGTGACCGAGCCGGCGAGCGAGGTGCGCGAGATCGCCAAGCCGGCGCCGCGCTTCCACGTCCCCTCACCGCCGATCGTCGCCGTGCGCGGCGCGAAGCGCAGCATGCGCCAGCGCAAGACGTCGATGCACTCACCCGATGCGCAGCTCGTCGTGCGCTGGCCGTCGCAGGTCCTGACGGCACCCGCACTCGTCGATCTTGCGGCGATCGTCACCTCGATCCCGTCGGGCGCGTTGCCGCCTGAGGTCGCACCGCTCGCCCGCGAGGCGATCCTGCTCAACCCGTACCTCGCGCCATGGCTGGCGGCCGCCGCCGCCGCAGCGAAGGGCATCGATCAAGGCCTGATGCAGACGCGCTTCATCGCCGAGACCGTGATGCGCTACGGCGCCGACACGGTGTTCTCGGCGCACTCGTCGTTCCTCGCCGGCGACGCCGTGACGATCGATCCGGCGGCCGTGGCTGGTGCCGCGATCGCCGATCAACTACGACGCCACTCCGCCTTCGTCGGCGTCGAGCCGTCACCGGTCGCTGTGACGGCGTGGTCGCAACCGTGGATCCCGATGTGGTTGGAGTGGGAGGTGGCGCTGACCGAGAACGACGCCTTGCCAGCATGGACGCTCGGACCGATCGACCTCGAGCCGCCGGCGACGACGACGGCCACCGGGCGAGTGCTCACCGCCAAGGGCCGCTCGGTGCTGACCACCGGCGTGGCGACGACGATGGCGTCGTCGATCCAGTCGTGGCTCACCGCCGAAGAGGCACGCGACAAGACTTCGACCGGCGAGCTCGATCCCGCCAACCAAGCCGCGCTGGCCAACCTGCGTTCGCAACTCGACGCCTTCGACGTCGTCTCCGCCGCGCTCGATGGTTGGCGCGACCAGTTGCTCGGCGTGCCCTACCTCGACGGTCGGACGATCAAGCCGGTGCCGAACGACGAGATCCCCGAGCTGTTGGCGCGCGGTGAGCTGCGCATCACCAAGGCGCGTCTCGTCGACGCGTTCGGCCAAGTGCTCGACCTGCCCGACGCGACGACACCGGGCGTGCCGGCGCGCGACGAGATCGCCGCGCCGACGACGGCGTTGCGCGTCCGCCCCCGCCTGACCGTGCCGGCGCGCTGGCTGTTCCGTCTCGTCGACCCAGCCGGCAAGGCCGACGATGCGGCCGAGGCGCGCGTCGATCAGGTCGACACCGCCCAGACGGTGAACCCGGTCGCCGGGTTCCTGCTCCCCGATCACATCGACGAGGCGCTCGAGGTGTTCGATGTTGCCGGCGCGCCGCTCGGCCAGTTGTTGCACGAACCGTTCGGTGGCGGCGTGACGTGGGAACCGGCGCCCGGTCGACCGGTGCCTGCCGGCGCCGGCCCGCTCGAAGCGCTCACGGCGCGCCAGCAGATCGTCGGCCACCTTGCCGCCGGCCTCGTCGCCGCCGATGCCCGCCAACGTCAAGGCCGCGTCGCGCAACCCGAGACCGAGTCGGCGTTGTCGGCACTGCTGCGCGCCATCGACACGACGTTGTGGACCGTCGACTCGTACGCCGGCTTGGGCAACGAGCACATCGTCGGCCTCGTCGGTCGCCCGATCGCCGTCGTGCGCGCTCGGTTGTCGTTCGACGTGCGTAGTGACATCGACGAGCTCGATCTCAGCGATGCCGGCAAGTTGGCGACGCGCCAGCAGGCCTACCGAGATCTCGCCGCGCTCGCCTTCCCGGTGCGATTGGGCGAGCTGACGCGCCAAGACGATGGCTTGCTCGGCTTCTTCGTCGATGACGAGTACGGCACGTTCCACATCGTCGACAAGGTCGTCGCCTCACACGCGTTCGACTCCGGCCGGGGCAAGGGCCACCTCGGGACGTACGGGACGACACCAAAGGTGCCCGATCAGGTCCCGATCACGCACCCCTACGTGCTCGCCGATGACGAGCTGCGCGTCCATCCGGGCCAGACGCTGACGCTGACGCTGCTGATGCATCCGTCGGGACGTGTCCACCTGACGTCGGGCATCCTGCCGCGCAAGTCGTTGCAGTTGCAACGAGACTGGGTCGCGCCGGGATTGGCGGTCATGGCGCCGTCGGCGCGCGTCGGTCCGGTGCTGATCGATCCGGCGAAGGTCTCATTGCCGTTGATCTCGGCGTTCCCGAAAGACCAGTTGTTCACACGACGCGACTCACCGTTGACGTGGAAGGACGATCCGATCCTCGCCGCGACGCAGACGGCGCTGCTACCCGATCTCCCCCACGAGGTGCAAGAGGGCTACATCCGCATCGCACCGGCTCCGCCGCCGTCGAAAGCGACATCGTGATGGCCGCGCAACGCACGAGCGCAGCCGCGGCCAAGAAGCGTGCAACGAAGGCCGCGCCGGCACGGGCGCGGGCGACGCGCCCGGCGGCGGCGCCACCGCCCATCGGTCCGACGCGCCTCGACGACCTGTGGCTGCCGATCGGTCCGACGACGGTCATCGGCGGCCAGGGAGCTGGCATCGCGCACGTCAGCGGGCGCGTCCGGCAGGTGCAAGTGAGCCCGAACGGGACGCGCTTGTACGCCGCGACCGCCAACGGCGGCGTCTGGTACTCGCGCGACCAGGGCTCGTCGTGGATCGTGCTCGGCGGCTGGGAAGTGACGCCCGACGCGACCAACCTCGACTTCTTCGCCAACACCCTCGTCTGCGGTTCGATCGTCGTCGATTGGGACACTGCGCCGAACGGCGAGAACGACACCGTCTACGTCGGCACCGGTGAGATCGTCCCGCGCGTCAGCGGCCATCCCGGTGGCAAGCTCGGGGGCATCGGCGTGCTGCGCGCCGAGAACCCGGTGGCCAAGATTCGAGCCAAGCAGTTCGATCAGATCTGGAGCCGCGAGGCGACCGACCTCACCGGGCTCGGTGTCTTCCGGCTGGCCTTCGATCCGGCCGATCACACGCGCATCGCGGCGGCGACGAGCGGTGGGCTCTGGCTGCGCTCGGCAACGAGCAACACGGCGACGTGGACGAAGGTCACCGCCGACCCCTTCGACCATCAGCGCGCCGTCACCGATGCGCTGTGGCTTGCGGCGGCAACGGTCAACGGTCCAACGCGCTTGTTCGTCGCTACCAAGAACACCACGCTGTTGCTCTCGGTCGATGGTGGCGCCAACTTCGCCGAGATCAACCTCGACGATCGGATCGACGGGCGCATCGGTCTGGCCGCCACCGACGGATCGGTCATCTACGCGCTGGGCGACGGCCCCCGGTTGTGGCGGATCAGCGGCACGACGGCGAAACGGGTGGCGAACGTGCCGGCGCGGCTGTTCGGGCGCGACGAGAACGAACCGACATCCAACCAGTCGAGCTACGACTTGGCGATCGCCGTCGATCCGAGCAACGCCAACGTCGTCGTGCTCGGAGGGTCGGCGATCGAGACGAGCAACGCATCGCTGTTCAAGTGCACCGTCACCGATCCTGGCGGCTCGCCGAAGCTCGACTACAAACCGATCAACGACACGCCGACGGCGACACAGCCCGACGGCACGCCCGGACAGGATCCGACGTTCATCGGGCGCGGCGTGCACCCCGACGTCCACGGCATCACCTACGCCGCTCGCGGTGCGACGATCGACCTGTGGGTCGCCTGCGATGGCGGGGTGTTCCGTTCGACGCGTGGCGGCGCCAACCACAGCTGGCAGAGCCGCAACAACGGCCTCGCCGCGATAGAGCCCGGCTACCTCGCCTGCCATCCGACGCACGACTCCGTTGTCGTCGTCGGCACGCAGGACAACGGCGTGCTCCGCCGCACCGGTGACACGACGTGGACGTGGGAGCTCGGCGGTGACGGCGGCGGTGTCGCCTTCCATCCGTCGAAGCCCGACGTGTACGTCGCCCAGTCGACGAAGGCGGGCTGGCGCACGAACAAGCGCGCCATCACACCGGTCAAGCGGCACACGCCGTTGATCAAGTCAGAGAAGGACGAGGACGGGGCGGCGAGCTTCTACTCGGCGCCGGGCGTCGTCACGGCGACGAACGCCGAGGGCGCGCGCCTCGCCATCGGCACGAAACGGGTGTGGGTCAGTGAGAACTTCGGCACGACGTGGTACACGGTCAAGACGGGCTCGGACCCGCGCGACCAGACGCCAGGCCACAGCCGCGACGACACCAAGCAGGACGTTCGCTACGACGACGAGCGCGACCAGGTGCTCGTCTGCAAGTGGCTGAACGAGAACGAGCTCTACGCGCTGTGCGAGCACTCGGTCCAGCGGTTCACCCGCAACCCCGGCACGTCGGCATGGGAGCGCGCCGCTGTCACCGATCACCACAACAAGTGCTTCGAGTACGCCGAGTCCGACATCGACGGCGCGACGATGCCCTACCTCCCGCCGCTCGGCGAGTGGAGCGACATCGCCTTCCACGTTCCAGGACCGAACGGTTCGACGACGTTGTACGTCGCCTGCGTCGGCGAGCACGGCGCGCCGAAGATGGACACGTTGTGGTGGTTCGACGGTGTCAAGACGTGGTGGCCGACGGGGTTGCGCACGGCAGCGAAGTCGCCTGCGCTGTCGGTCATGATGCATCCGACCGATGCGAACATCGTCTTCGTCGGCACGACGATCGGCGTGTGGAAGGGCATCTTCGGACGCGTCAGCACCGGTGATCCATCATGGGAGTGGCTCCCCTTCTCCAGCGGCCTGCCGGAGGCCGCGGTGCAGGACCTGGCGGTGTTCCACGATCCCGCCGAACCGTTGACGCTGTTGCGCGCCGCGCTGCAAGCACGCGGCGTGTGGGAGGTCGACCTGCGCGGTCCGTGCGACGAGAAGACGTACCTGCGCGTCCACGCCTTCGACAGCAGGCGGCGAGCGCAGACGACGCTCGTTGATCCGACGGCCGCCGCACCGGCGCCGGACCTGAACATGTTCCGCAGCCCGGACATCGTCATCCGCCCCGACGTACCGGCGACGGCCGGTGAGGTCCCCGCGTTCGGGGGAATCATCGACGCCAGCCACAAGAGCACCTCGCACGAGCTGTGGGCGTTCCAGAGCGCGTTCCGCGCCATCGATCCGACGTGCAGACCAACGGGCCTGTGGTCGGAGGCGTTCCAGTCACAGCTCGTCGCCTACAAGACGGACCCCGCCAACAACCTCGGCAACGCGCCAGCGATCGACGCTGCGACGTGGACGAGCGTCGTCACCCAGGCGCGCCTGTGGCAGCCGCCGTGGGATGGCGAGACGCCGACGGAAGCCGACTTCGTCGACCTCCCGATCGACGACAACAACAGCGCGGTGATCGTCCGCTTCGCCGAAAGGCGCCTCGCCGTCGACGTGCTCGTCCACCATCGCGGTCTCGAGGCGATCACGGCCGGCGACGTGTCGGTGCTGCTGCTGATCCGTCACATGACCGAACTGCGCGTCGACTGGGCGTCGCGGCCGATCGACGCGGCGTGGAAGACCCAGACGGTGAGCGCACTCACCGGTGGCGCCATTCCGGCCAGCGGGCAATGGCCCGGTGGCGGCGGCTGGGCCATCGCCGATACGACGCCCGTCCGCCATCCACTCGGTGACCTCGATGCCGCTCGCCCGCAGGCGGCGTCGTTCAAGGTCAGCTTTCCTAGCTCGATCAACAACGAGCGCTACATGCTCCTTGCCGTGTGCTCGTCGCGCACGGCGACGATCAACGCGGCGCGGCTACCGGGGGCGACGCTCGGCGAGCTGCTCGTGCGCAGCTCGCACGTTGCCGCTCACGAGTTGCAGGTGCGCGTCTGACGGCGCCAATC
>Ga0075024_100001155_pt1 | contig 10468 bp, 7 predicted proteins | sample Str013_2_FD_71389 | JGI IMG/M metagenome (GOLD analysis project Ga0075024, IMG submission 71389) | Freshwater sediment microbial communities in response to fracking from Pennsylvania, USA - Straight Creek_MetaG_SC_2013 | ecosystem: Environmental > Aquatic > Freshwater > Creek > Sediment... | reverse complement strand
AGCTGCATCGTCGCGCTACATGCCCGCACCGGTCAGTACGCCTGGCATTTCCAGACCACCCCCGGCGACCATTGGGACTACGACGCTGATCAGAATCTGCCGCTGGCCACGCTGATGATCGACGGCAAAGCCCGCGACGTGGTGATGCAGGCCTCAAAGAACGGCTACTTTTATGTGCTCGACCGGCGCAGTGGCAAGCTGCTCGCGGCCAATAACTTCGTACCCGTGAACTGGACCACCGGCCTCGATGCCCGGACTGGGCGGCCGGTCATCAACCCGGAAGCAAAATATTACGAGACCGGCAAAGTGTGGGTCTCGCAGCCTGGCGCGCTGGGTGCTCACAGCTGGCAACCCATGGCCTACAGTCCGGCAACTTCGCTGGTATACATCCCGGCGCAGGAAGTCGCACAACCTTACCTGCGCGATCCCGCCTTCAAACGCCAGCCGGTCGGCATGAACAACGACCTGGACATGGCGAGCACCTCGCTGCCCGACGATCCGGCAGTTCAGCAGGCCGTGATGGCCACGCTCAAGGGGTACTTAAGCGCCTGGGATCCGCGCGCGCGGCGCGAGCGCTGGCGGGCCGAGCTGCGCGGCCCCTGGAATGGCGGCGTGCTGGCCACGGCCGGAAACCTGGTGTTCCAGGGCACTGCCTCGGGCGAGCTGCAGGCCTTCAATGCCAGCGACGGCCGCAAGCTCTGGTCTTATGCCGTCCAGAGTGGTGTGCTCGCCGCGCCGATGACGTACTCGATCGACGGCACGCAGTATCTGGCCGTGATGGTCGGTTGGGGCGGCGTGTTTCCGCTGGTCGCGGGTGAACTGTCCTTCAAGTCCGGACACCAGGTGAATCGCAGCCGCTTGCTCACCTTCAGACTCGATGGCAAAGGCCAGCTGCCCGCCCCGCCCGCCGCCGCAGCGCCCGGCGTGCACGCAGGCAAGGGGCCGGTGGATGCCGAACAGGCGACCCGCGGCGCCAGACTCTATACTCGCGACTGCAGCGGCTGCCACGGCGATACCGCGGTGGCCGGCGGCGTGGTACCCGACCTGCGTTTCAGCGCTGCGCTGGACAACGACGAGTTCTGGCGCACGGTCGTCGACGACGGGGCGCTCAGTAGTGAGGGTATGATCGGCTTCAAGTCGGTACTCACTGCCGATCAGATCAATGACATCCGCGCCTTTCTGCTGCTGCGGGCACAGGCCGCAGCCAGCCGCCGGTAGTGCCATCCACCAGCGATACTCAGGGAACCTGCCCATGAAAAGAAGAACCTTCTGCACCGCAGCCGTCTCCTCCCTGGCGCTGGGGTCCGTGTCACTGCGGCGGGCCTTTGCCGGCACGGACAGCAGCCCCGACCTCCCCGCCATGGGCTATTCGGGCAAGCAGACGATCCTGAAAGGCAGCGACATCGACGCGCTGCGCGCGAGCCTCCGCGGCCAACTGCTGAGCGCGGGCCAGGACGGCTACGAAGCGGCGCGCAAGGTATGGAATGGCGCCTTTGATCGCAAACCCGCATTGATCGCGCGCTGCGTGGGCGCCGCGGACGTCACGCAGGCAGTGCGTTTCGCCAGCGCTCACCAGCTGCTGGTTGCGGTGCGCGGTGGCGGCCACAGCCTCTCTGGCCAGTCGGTGTGCGAAGGCGGTCTGATGATCGACCTTGCACCGATGAAGAGTATCCGCGTGGATCCGCTGGCCAGGACCGCGCGCCTGGAGCCCGGCGTGCTGCTGGGCCAGTTTGACCGTGAAGCGCAGGCCTTCGGGCTGGCCACGACCGCCGGTACCGTGTCGCATACCGGTGCCGCGGGCCTCACGCTTGGCGGCGGCTTCGGCCGCATCGGCCGCAGATTCGGCCTGGCCTGCGACAACCTGACCGCCGCGGACCTGGTGAGCGCGGACGGCCGATTCGTGCGGGCCAGTGCCACGGACAACGCCGAGCTGCTCTGGGGCCTGCGCGGTGGCGGCGGCAATTTCGGTATCGTGACTTCGTTTGAATATCGCCTGCACCAGGTCACGCCGCAAATGTACGGCGGCTCGCTGGTGTTTCCCTACGTGGAGCCGCGCGCGCTGCTGGGTTCGTTCGGCCAATTCATCGCCGGGGCCTCGGACCAGCTCTATACGGATTGCGCGATCGTACCGACGCCAGATGGCAAGCGCGTTGTGGTGCTGGATGTCTGTCATAGCGGCACGCAGCCAGAGGCTGAGAAGGAACTGGCCGGCCTGCGAAAGATTGGCAAACCACTCATCGACGCGCTGCGGCCCATTAACTATGTTGATCTGCAGTGCGCTGGTGATGCCAACTACCCACAGGGTCGGAGCTACTACATCAAGTCGGGGTTTGTCAGCGGTATTACCCCAGCGATCGTGGATACCGTTACCGGCTATCTGGAGGGCGCAGCGCTCCCCGGCGGTATCATACTGTTCTCACACCAGGGCGGCGCCATTTCCCGTGTGCAGCCCGACGCCACGGCGTTCTTCCATCGGGCGGCACCGCACAGCGTCATGATGGTTGCCTGGTGGGATGACGCGCAGGACGCGGAACGCAGTAGCCAGTGGATACGCAGCGGCTGGCAGACCATCGAGCCGCATACCGACGGCTTCTATGTCAATGAGGTCTCGGCCGACGACAGCGAACGGCGTATTCGTGGCACCTATGGCACGAACTACCCGCGCCTGGCTGCGCTGAAGCGGCACTATGATCCCGAAAACCTGTTCCGCATGAATGCCAACATCAAACCAGGATGACCCGCTATGAAAATCAGTCACGCCTTGTTACTGACATTTTCCGTATTGCTGGCTACTGCGGCCTGTGCCGCCGAGGCGCCGCCGACCTTCCTGCGCGGCGTGGTCAGCGCCATCGGCAACGACACGGTCACGCTGACACTGGCGAGCGGCGAATCGCGAGTGCTGGCGCTGGCCAAGGATTGCCACGTCTCCGTGCTGAAGGCGATCCAGGTCGGCAGCATCAAACCCGGCAGTTTCATCGGCAGTGCCGAGATGCCGCAGAAGAACGGCACGGGCCGCTCGCTCGAAGTGCATGTGTTTCCGCCCGGAGTGAAAGCCGGCGAAGGTCACTACGCCTGGGACCTGAAGCCCGGTTCAATGATGACCAATGGCACGGTCGGCAAGGTGGTCGCCAGGGCCAGGGGCCTGCAATTGCAGGTCTCCTATCCGACCGGCGAGCGTCGCCTGGTGGTGCCCAAGGGTACCCCGATCGTGGAAATCACCCCCGGCGAACCCTCGATGATCAAGGTGGGTATCCCGGTGTTTGCAATTCTCGGCAAGGCACCCGACGGCAGTGACATCGTCGGCGGCCTGTCGATTGGGGAAAACGGCGCGCCGCCGCCCATGTAGCCGCACTGGCGCGCGTCAGTCAGCCGGCAAGGGGATACGGCGCTGCTCCGCGGCGCTGCGGCGCGCGGCTTCGATGACTTCAAGCACACGGCAGGCCGCGGCGGCGCCGACCGGCACTGCCGCGTCAGTCTCCATGGCCCGGCGCATCTGCCGGTAGAACTCGAGCCAGGCGCCACGCTGCGGCTCGACGCGCTCGGCGCTCGCGGTCGTCCCGACGGTCAGCCTGCCCCACTGCGCACTGGGCTCCATGCCAAAGCGGCGGTCGGTCGGCAGCAGGCCCGCCTTGAGCTGCGCTTCCTGCGGATCCAGGCCCGACTTACGAAACGAGGCCAGTGTGCCATTGAGCTGGTAGCGAAAGCCGTGATCGGCCGCCACCGAGCTCGCGCTTAAGCCGATGCGCAGTGCTCCCCGGCCCAGCAGCAGCTCGAAGCCATCATCGACCTTGGCGCCAACGCGCTGCGCGAAAATGTCCGCCTGCACCCACTCGGGTGGCCCGAACAGGCACAGTGCCTGATCGATCAGGTGTGAGCCCAGATCAAAGAGTATGCCGGCGCCGGCCTCGCTGCGCTCACGCCAGCGTACCGCGACTTCCGGCCGGAACCGATCCCAGCGCGCCCGAAACAACAGCGCCTCCCCCAGGGTACCCGCCGTCAGCAACTGCTTCAGGGTCAGAAAATCGCTGTCCCAGCGTCGATTGTGAAACACAGCGAGCTTGCGCCCCGCGCGTTGCGCCGCGAGCTCCAGCTCGCTCCCCTCGGCAACGCTGGTGGCCAGGGGTTTGTCCACGACTACGTGTTTGCCGGCATTCAGCGCGAGCAGGGCATGCGAGTGATGCCAGCGATTGGGGCTGGCGATGACCACCAGATCGAGGTCTTTGATCTCCAGCAGGGCTTCGATGCTGCTGACGACCTGCGCATCGCCCAGACCAGCCTGCACCGCCTCGATCTGACGCGTGACCACCGCGATGATCCGCATGCCACTGGCGGTGATCAAGGGCGCATGCAGGTAGCGGCCCGCCAGACCGAAACCCACCAGACCCACATTCAGATTCGACATGGCGACTTGTCAGCCCTCAGTGATGCGTGGCGCTGAACATGAGGTAGAACGCGCGTCCCGGCTCCGGCTCGAAATACCGGCTGTTGCTCTCATTGACGATCACCGACCCCACGTAGCGGCGATCGGCAACGTTGTCGATCCGTGCGAATTCGCTGAACTGCCAGCGCTGGCGCTGCTGCGTGAGACCCACGCTGAGATTACCCAGCCAGTAACCGCTGGCGGCCGCCGAGTTGGTGTCGTTGCCGTAGATCTGCGCCCGGCCGATGAGCTCCGCGGTCAACGTCAGGCCCGTGTGCACCGGCTGCCAGCTCAAGGCCGCATACAGCGACTGCAGCGGCACCGCCGGCAGGCGGCTGCCGCTCGCCACTGGGGTCGTGGGCTGCAGACAGGGCACGACCGTGCAAGTCAGGTAAGCGTCGGCGACCACGGCACGCAACCACGTATAGGCCAGTTGAGCCTTCAGTGAGCTGCCCAGGGGTTGAGTGGCGCCAAGTTCGACACCGCTGCGCGTCGTCGCCTTGATGTTCTGGAACACCGAACGTCCACGGCTATTTTGCAGCACCGCCAGCTCGTTCCGGGTATCGATGTGAAAGGCACTGAGATTGTAGCGGGTCGTACCGCTCAAGGTTTTGAGACCCAGCTCGTAGTTATCGCTCCGTGCCGGCTGCAGTGCCAGATTCAGTCCGGGCACGCTGCCATCCACGGAGCGATAGGCAATGTCGTTGAGCGTGGGCGTCTCAAAGCCACGCCCGTAGGCCCCGTAAACGGACAGCATGCGCGTCGCCCGGTAGGTCAGCCCGGCCACGGGATTGGTGGCCTGATAGCGCACACCGCTATTGGCGCTGGTACCGGGCAGTGCAAGCTTGTCGACGGAACTCACCGCCACGACGCTGTGGCGCAACCCGGCCAGCAACAACCACTGGGCACTCGGTTCCCATTGCGCCTGCGCATACTGGTCGACATCGAACACGTCATTGTTCAGCGCGCGCCGCAGGGTACCCACCACGCCCAGCGTGGTGCCGACGTAATTCAGGTATCCGCGCCGATCCTCCGCCAGCTTGTCGTAGGCGATACCGGCCGTCAGCCGCAGCGGCTTACCCGCCAGATCGGGTGCTGCGCTGACACGGACATCGGCACCCCAAAAGTCGCGTCCCAGGTCGATCACACCGCCTGGATGCGTGGGCGGATTTTGGCTCGCGACGGGAATCGCCTGAAACTGCAGCGTGGCGCGATGGCCGGCGTAGACCTGAGCTACGAGTTCCAGGCCGCGCTGGGGCTGGCGCTCGTAGCTCAGTCCGATCTGCTGCTGCTGGAGGGACTTGCGCGTGTTGAAGGTGTCGGCGCCGGTGCCCGCCTGCGTGGGCAAGGCCAGCTGTGCCTGCGTCAGACCCAGTGGATCCTGCACCAACGGCGTCTGCACGGCGTTGGCGGTCAGCGTCAGGGTAGAAACGTCGGACAGCCCGATGCGCCAGCGGGCATTGAGATTGTTGCGCTCGGCCGCGCTGTGCTCACGATAGCCCTGGGTCTCAAAGTGCGCGGCGTCGACCAGGAAGCTTGAATCCGCTCGTCCATCCCCGATCTTGAGCGCCTCGCGGCGCATACCGAAACTGCCCGCCGCGACTTGGCCCTTGACCGCCAGGCCTGGCGGCGGATCCTCACTGAACAGCGTGATCACCCCGCCGGATGAATTGCCATAGAGCGCCGAGAACGGCCCGCGCAGCACTTCGATGTGATCGGCCGAGCCCAGGTCGAACTGCGAAAACTGCCCCTGGCCGTCGGGCATGGTGCCTGGGATGCCATCCGCATACAACCGCACGCCGCGCACCCCAAAGCTCGAACGAGCGCCAAAGCCGCGCACCGACAGCTGCAGATCCTGCGCATAGTTCTGGCGATTCTGCACTGAGGCGCCCGGCACGCTGGCGAGCGACTCGGACAGATTGACCTGCAGCTGCCCCTGCTGAATGCGCGTGGCGTCGACACGATCGATTGCAACCGGCAGATTCTGGTCTGACTCGGCATGGCGCGTCGCCGTGACCACCACCTCGCTTAAGTCAGCGCCGTGCGCTGGGCCGCACAGCAGCACCATCGCCGCCAGCAAGGCGCCACCAGGCAGAGTCCGATTTAACCCAGTCAAGAACGACTCCTCTTCGACCCGCGCAGCTCAGGCCGAAGCCGAGCCTCCCTTTGAAACCAGCAAACCGGTGTTCTGCCTGGCGTACACCTCATTCCACATGGACTCGGCGCGCCGATCACGCCGCAGCAGCGAACCGACGATCACGGCCAGAAAGCCCAGCGGAATCGAAACGATACCCGGGTTCTTGAGCTCGACCAGCGGCCGCTCCAGTCCCATGAATGAGGTGGTCGCCGTGCCCCAATGAGCCAGATCGGCGTGCGCCTTGGCCACGGCTTTGTCGATGGCCGCCAGGTCCTGGGCCGTGTGGGCCGCGGCGCGTTTGGCGGCCTCAGCATCCAGTACCTTGTGTGCGGCGGCCTTGATGGCCAGCGGATAACTCAAATTTGGCGACACCAGCGTCAACCCCACCGCCGCCACGGTCCCCACCAGCATGCCGGCGACGATGCCGCCGGTATTGCAGCGCTTCCAGTGCAGGGTCAGCAGTACGCAGGGAAAATTCGCGCTCGCCGCCACCGCAAAGGCCAGCCCGACGAGCACGGCGACATTCTGCCCCTTGGCCGCGATGCCAATGCCGATCGACAGCGCACCGACGATCAGGGTCGCGACCCGCGCCGCCCGCACCTGGCCCTGTGACGAGGTTTCCTGGCCGGCACGCAGCACCCCGACATACAGGTCGTGCGCCATGGCCGAGGCTGCGGCCAGCACCAGGCCCGCCACCACCGCGACAATGGTGGCGAACGCCACGGCCGAGACGAAGGCCAGCATGAAGTTGCCGAACAAGGCGTCGGGTCCGCCGCCGATGTACTGCGCGAGCAGGGGTCCGGCCATGTTGCCGCCCGCATCGACGGCCGCGATGCTCGCGGAACCCACATGCAGCGCCGCGCCGAAACCCAGAAACAGCGTCAGCACATAGAAGCCGCCGATGATAATCATGGCCCAGACCACCGAGCGGCGCGCCTGCTGGGCGGTACGTACCGTGAAGAAGCGCATCAGGATGTGCGGCAGGCCGGCGGTGCCGAACACCAGCGCCATGCCGAGGCTGATCTGATCGATGGGCGCCTTGAAGTACAGGCCGGGCTCGAGAAAGCGCTGACCCAATTCGGCCGCCGTCATGGATTTGGCTGGATCGCCCAGTAGTGTGGCCACGCGCGCCTGGACCTTGGGGTCCGCGACCACATCGGCCATGAATGCCGGCAGTGAAAAACCATAGGGCGCCCACACCAGCATCACGATCAACAGCGAAGCGCACACCAGCAGCACGGCCTTGATGATCTGCACCCAGGTGGTGGCCACCATGCCGCCGATCAGCACGTAGCTGAGCATCAGCACTCCGACGGCGATCACCGAGACCTCGTAGTTGATGCCGATCAGGTTCTTTACCAGCACCCCACCACCGACCATCTGGGCGGTGAGATAGAAGGTCGAGACCGTGATCGTGGACAATGCGCCGACGATACGGGTCTGGCGCGGCTCGTTGCGGTAACAGAGGATATCGGACAGCGTATAGCGGCCAATGTTCCGGCAAGGTTCGGCGATCAGCAGCAGCACCGCAACGTAGGCCACCAGCCAGCCGACCGAATACATGAAGCCGTCATAGCCGTAGAGCGAAATCAGTCCGGCGATGCCGAGGAATGAGGCGGCCGACAGGTAGTCGCCGGCAATGGCCCAGCCATTCTGCCAGCCGCTCACGCCACCGCCGGCGGTATAGAAGTCGCTCGCCGAGCGCACGCGCTTGGCGGCAAGATAGGTGACCACCATGGTCACGGCGATGACCGCGGCAAAGATCGTGAACGTGAGTGCGTGGTGGGCGGATTGGCCGTTCATGGCTTAATCCTGTGATCGGCAGCGATCAGTGCCGCCAGTCGGTCGAAGTCGCGGCCGGCCCGGCGCGAGTAGACCCAAGCGATCAGCCAGGCCACCACGAATTCGCTGAGCGCAAACAGCAGGCCGACATTGATCACGCCCCAGACCCGCAGCCGGAACAGCGGCTGGCACCAGGCGGCGCCGATCGGCAGCAGAAAATAGTAGCCGACCGAGAGCGCCATCAGACCCCACAGGAAGCGGCTCTTGCGCCGGTGCAGATCCACAAAACGCGGATCGCGGATGATTGCGTCCCAGTCGACGGCGTCTTCGTTAGCCATGGATGCCCCCTGCCCTGCGGCAACTATAGCGCGATTCAGCGTTTAGCCGGACGGTTCACGATCTCCTGGCGCACATCGGCGATCTCCCGCGCCCGCGAGAAGCTGCTGCCGGTGCAGGCTTCCGTGCGCTGGCAGTTGGTGCTGCGCGGGCAGATGATGCTGGCCGGATTCTGCAGCGCATCCTCGAGCCAGGCGATATTGAGCACTTTGGCGATGGTCGCAATGGCGCGGGCCGCGCTCTCCGGAATGGGCGCCTGGCCCCGATTGTTCAGGGCGGCCTCACTCACGACCGCCACCTGCTGTTCGGCGTCGATGCCGTTGGCTGCCATGGCCGGCATGAGATCGATGCCGACTGAGAGCACATGGGGATTGCGCGCCATGTCGTGGGTGCGCAGCGAATGGCAGCAATACAGCATCGAGCGCTGGCCGTCGCGCAGCACCGAGATCTGGGTGCTGCGCTCCTTGCGCTCGTTGAGCATGCGAAACACCGCCCAGTGCGGGCAGGGATCGGTGACCTGCGCCAGGTTGCCCCACGGCAGCGGGATATCGTTGCCGCGGTAGACGGCTCGCAGGTAGCCGGGCGGATAGGCATCGAAGAAATGCCAGTACGGATAGGGTGACACCTTGGTCATGCGTCGCATCACCACCGCCGGCGTGAGATCGATCTTCTTGCCCGCCTCGACCCGATAGCGTTCGCTGGACAGGAAGCGCCGGAACGGAATCTTCGGGCACAGCAGCGCGCCGGCAAAAAAACTGCATTCGAAGTCGCGCCAGGCGTGCAGCACATCCTGGTCGTTGAGCCCGGCCGGCGCACCGACGCCGCTTTCCGGACTGCCGCCCATTTCACCGCCCGTGGCATGCACCGTCTTGAGGCCATCGCCGCCGTGCAGCACCTTGTGCCCGAGGTGCGAGGCGAGATCGAATTTGAGCCGCGCGACATCGTCCTGCAGCTCACGATTCAGATACACCGTGTGCGGCGCCTCGTAGAAGGAACGCACTACGCTGCGCACCTCGCGGTCCTTGTCGCGCGCCAGCACCGGTGGACGATCGAACCAGCGCAGCTTCAGCCCCTGTTTGCGGCACAGGCGCTGCAGTGCCTCGACGCCCAACGGAAACTCCCGGCCGCCGACGCTTTCGGCGGCGCGCTCCAGGTCCGGAAAATCGTTGCGCGACATTTCCTGATGCGAGCGGATCAGCAGGTGCGCGAACTGCCGCCCGGTGGTGCCGGTCTGCGACAGCAGTTCCGGGATCGCCGCCTGCAGCAGATCCCTGGAAAACAGGAAGGCCGGCTCCAGCGGCACGGCAGTCCCCGGGGCGCGCGGCTGGCGCCGGCCGCGCGCGCCCTGGCCCCGCGGTTCCGGGCCCGCGAGTTCCGGGCTGTCGTCGAGGAACCATGCCGCCTGGCGCTGGAATACCCGTGCCAGCAGCTCCAGCAGCGCGCCCGAGGGGACGCGCTTGCCGCTCTCGATCATGCTGAGATAGGACATCGACGGCGCAGCTTCGGCATCGAGCTGGACGCAACGCGCCGACAGCTCCTCGAGTGTCAGGCCATTGCGCTTGCGCACGGTGCGCAGCTTGGCACCGAGCAGATGACTTTTGCGCGCCAGGGTTGCCATGAGTCTTGTGAAATTAACATTGTGAAGTTTCTATAGTCAACTTCCTCAAGTCCGACTTGCTATGGTCGGACCACGAGCTTCCGCATGCCACCCTTGGGATCACCGCCATGAGCAAACTCGCCATCGTCGACACCCCCGCCGCCGCCCTGCGCCATGACTGGGACCACAACCCGCG
>Ga0075024_100001153_pt1 | contig 10478 bp, 7 predicted proteins | sample Str013_2_FD_71389 | JGI IMG/M metagenome (GOLD analysis project Ga0075024, IMG submission 71389) | Freshwater sediment microbial communities in response to fracking from Pennsylvania, USA - Straight Creek_MetaG_SC_2013 | ecosystem: Environmental > Aquatic > Freshwater > Creek > Sediment... | reverse complement strand
TCGCGATCGGTTAGTTGGTTGTTAGGATTTTGGAAAACAGCACCGTACCCTACGTGCATAATACCCTCCTAGTGCGCAAGCCGTTTGGCACCGCTTGCCGCGTTTTAAATTGCCTGGTCTGGAATCGCTATTGCCATGTTTGTAACAAGGACCGACATTCGTTGTCAAACGGCAAAGTCGTTCCACCCATCATTTCGGTTTTTTTCGATTCCTAGACTCCCCGACTCCTAGACTCTCAGACATCGAGACTCCTTATGCGCTCATTCATTGATCTCATATTCAATAGTCGGTGGGTAGACGGTGATCGCCCCACGCAGATCTGAAACAAATTCCAAAGAAACGGAGCGCTTCCCTGATCCTTCTTGCAACGAACTAGCATTCAGCGCCGCGCGAATATCAAACTGCCGTCGCTCGGTTGTCATCGCACCGGTATTGACCAATTTACCGTCCACAAAGAGTCTGACTGGTGGAGTATCAAGCACACTGGTTAACGAACTGTGAAAATAGAGCAGCGCTTGCAAATTATCCAAGCGACTCAGCTCAGTCGGTGCGGCATCTTCTCCTGAGAAGACGCGAATCGCTGGGGTCCCTTGCGACGCCAGCCACACCGCAACACCACGCGCCGCTCGCACTACAATCCAATACGGCTGGGCATTTAAGATCACCGGTTGTGGGAACCGCAAAGCAACCCAGCGTCGCTCACCAAGCTGATCAAGGGTAACTTTGTTCTCGGTAAGCACTGTACCAGTCGGACCGTCGTGCCAATCTTCCCGCATTTGTACGACTAGCTGGGTGTTGGGCTGTACGCTCATAAGGGTAACGACTAGGCCATCGACTGAGATGGCTTCACTCTGTGTCACACTTTGTGCAGCCCAGCGTTCTGCATCAATCTGTACACCGTTGGCTTCCAGTAATGCGGCGTCCGCGTTTCCAGCATTCAGTGCCCGGCTCGCTCCGAAGCTTTCTGTCATCTCCATCACTGCCGAGGTCACTGTCACACTGTTTGGTAATTCAAGCTGCACAGATTGTGTTTCCTGTGCCTGTCCTGCAAAGCGTAACACCTGCTTTTCATCACCAGAGGGAAATGACTGCTGTCGCAATGTGTAAGCAACTGAGAATTGCGTCACCTGCACGCGACACGGGGCGTCTGATTCAAGCACAAGTGAAATCGGCAGATTGGCGGCCAGTGGAGATGGCAATCGTTCCAGTGCGCTGTTCAATTCATTCGCCAACACGTCTCCGGCAGCAAAGTTTGTAGCCGCCTCTGGTCTGGCGATATAGCGAATCTCTCCTGCTGGACCAGGAACGCTGATGCCAAGGCGTTGTCCTGTGGGCTGACCACGGACATTGACTGCTGTCACCTTTGCCGCGTTTAACGATTCGTAGGAACCGTCAGACTTTCGCACCCGCACCGCAAAGCGCGCATCGACAAATGGCTCCTGCAGCAACTGTGCACCAAGCGAGGGATCGAAAGTGAATGAACCAACGCTCCCTCCGAGACCTCTCAACGACAAATCAAATTGGGCGAAATTCTGCGCAAATGGATGCAAACTACGTGTTTGTGTTGGTTTGTCGGCTACTGCATCGCCATCGACACGATAGAGTTCAAGCTTTTTGTCATGTAATTCCACAGTCGGAAGTACCAAGTCGATGGACAGGAACTCACGCGGGGCATCCATCTCAACCAACATCGTCGTATTATTGGGAAATTTCCGAGTACTGGCTGGAAACCCATTGGTAGTCGCCAGGGCATTATAGTCCAATGACTCAAACCGGACCTGCAATTTCGTTGCGTTTGGATCAATGACGACGGCCTCAGTCCCAAGCGGGTTGCCTAAGTGCAAAATGAGTTCGCGGCGGAAAAATCGTTGCGGCCCGCTCTCGACAGGGGTGGTAATCGTCCATTCCTGCGCACCAGGCTGTGTGCCGATCGTTGCCGGAAGCTGCACGTGCGTAAGCTTCATACGATGCCTATGGGTTCGGACGATTGCGGATACGATCTTCAATTGTCGTAATTCTGTCTCTGAACTGGCGCGAGTTTTCCCGTAGTGTACCAATGTCACTCGAAACCGAATTCGAGAAGTCATCAAAACGGGTGCGATCAAGCTTGTCCCGTAACTGCACGTTGATCTGATCGCGAAGAGCAGTGAAAGATGCAATGTCTACTTTCGTCGTCAGCTTTGACTCTACATCGCTACGAAACGCGTTAAAGGTGATCGAGTTCAATTTCGCTGCGAGTGACGTCGTCACTGTCCCACGAAAGTCTTCAAAAGTGGTTGCTTCCACTTTTTTATCCATTGAGCTTTCCAACACACCAAGCCTATCAGTCAGAACCGGAATGCGGGGATCGTTAGTTTTTCCTCCCAGTTCCTTGCGTAAGTTCTTCTGTGTTTGCCCGACTGTTGCGACGACAGCGATAGCCCCCTTGGCAATCGCACCAGTCGCTACTTCTAAAGCCGGTGCTGCCGCCAGTCGTTCATCAAGCTCAAGCTCTTGCAAGCCAGTACTGAGAAAATCACGGATGGCATTCTCGGCGACCTTGTTAGCGACATATTCACCGACAAGCCCATGCTCATGATCAACAAACTGTTTGGTCTCAGCGTAAATTCCTTCGAGCAGCGGTGCCGCTTGTTTTGTGGTTTTTTTTAATTTGTCAAATTCACGACCGAGCGAAGCTTCAGCGTGGGACAGCGCTGAATAGGCGTCAAACCAAGGCGCCAACCAGTCTTTGAAACGTAAATCCAGGACTGCTGTGGCTCCGACCTGGGTATCCAATTCCCCAGCTTCATCTTCGCGTGCATAAGCAATCACAGTCGCATCAAAGAATGACCATGAGGTCAGATGGTCATGGAAGTTGATCGTATCAGTGACACCATGGCGAAAATCGCGAAAATAAATATCGACCGCCTGACGAAAAGGAAAATTGGCTTCCCAGCGGTATTCATGAGCTAGCGCATCAAGAGTTTGGCGTAGTTGACTTGGGGTCTCGGCATCAGGATCTAACTGAGAGATCATAGCATCGAGAACTTCCCGTTGTTCGTGCAGCAGTTGCTCTGACGTTTGCGCCTGCAGCACGATGCGGATGACGCCATCGGCATCGGTGCGCAATGTCACGGCTCCTCCCTGTCGAACCGTGTAGCCATCGGCGCCACTGAGTTGGCCCCATGTGGACATAAAAGTCACTGGCGCATCAATCACCGGCTCACCGGTGAAGACGTCGGTGACGGTCGCGACAATGGTTACTGACTGTCCGAGAAATGGCTGAGGTTGGACTGGCGCTAAACTCACACGATGACGGCCAATCAAGCGGCGCAATCCTTCGACTGCACGGCGGAGTTCCTGTACTTCTTCGAGTAAGCGATCAGTGGATAGGGCGGTCATCGTATCTCCTCTCTATCGGCCTCGTTCAAGATTCGCCACCCGGTTGTTCAACGACTCGATAGTACTCAGTCCTTGCCGGACGTTAGAAGGATCGATATCCCGCAAGACTTGCACCTTGGTTTGCACGTCGGTGACCGCATTGCGCAGTTGTGCAACTTCTCCTCCAGTAGCTAATGCTCTCTCTAGCCTGGCGTTTAGCCCAGCAATCCTGGTATCAGCGCTCTCGACGCCACCTCGCACGGTTTCAAAGTTCTGCTGTAACGCGCCGATCTGTGCCGCCAAATCGCCAACGCTCGCGCGGAAATCGGCGTTCGTTGCGTCCGGTTTGATTGACGCGCTGGAGAAGACATCAAACGCTACATCCTGTGATGGAAGACCGACAGCTGCGGCCTGTGACCCCAGCAGCGATTGCTGGGCTCTGACCGCCTCTTGCATCGACTTGGCAAGCTCGCTGAGAAACTGTGGTGGGTTTGCCGGCGTCAGTTTTTCCAAACTGCCGTGCAGTGCCTTATACGTGCGATGCTTGCCGAGAATCCCTTTATCTTGCGTGCTGCGCTTAATGTGATCTTGCAGGTTTTTCGCGGTTTGCTTGTAGTCGGCGTTGATCTTGGCTTCGAATTCGAGCTTGAAGTTAGATTCGAGGGGGCCGACCTCAAACACGTAATCTAAAAAGACCCATGGGGTAATCCAATCACGAAAAGTGAGTTGTATCGAACTGGCCCCGCGGCTGTGGTCCGGCGTGACAGGGTCGATGTCATTCTTGACCAGCGCCAACACCGTCGAACGATAATCCCGCCATTGAGTGCTGGTCGGGTTAAAAGCTTCGGCAAAGGAGTTCTGATTACTGAGATAATACGTGTCGGTATAACGGCGAAACGCTTTTGACTCCTGCTTATCGTAGATGTTGGTCATCTGCGTGAACCCACCACGTTCTTTGACAGTGACAGGATTCGGCGCGTTGAGGAACATCTCGCTCACTGATTGTGCGCTATTCTGTGGAACAGTTAGTAACGCTGACGAAACTTCGTCCTCTTCAAGCTCACTAAACCCTTCGGCATGCTCTGCCCGCAAAAAGGCGCGCGCGACGCCACTACTGTTGACTTGCACCGAGATACTGCGATCGCCCGCACCACCGAGACTTTGGAATCCAGGGGCGGGTTTGAGTTTCCCCCAGGTCGCGACAAAGTCCACCCACGGCCGCGTTGCCGCGTTAGGCAGACTCAGCGGGTTACCAAAGAGATCGGTGATCGTTGCGAGAATCTCAGCTTGTTCTCCGATGGCAAAGCGTAGCTTCGAGGTGGTTAGCGTCACTCGGACATATTGGCTGAGCATCGGCTCGACCGCTGTACGCCAGGTTTGCAGGGCGGTTAACTGCGCCGTGAGCGCCGCAAGTCCCGTGTTGACCGTTTGGGTAAGTGTCGTGACCTGCTGCGTCAGCTCAGTTTCCACCTTTTCGACTGCCTCAACTAATCCATTCCAATCCTCCGCGCGAATCAGCTGACCGGCTTGCATCTTGCCAAATTTGTCGACCAGGATTCCCATGGTTCATATTCCTTTCACAATGTCGTCTTCGATGGTGAGCAACATGCGCACCCCAGCAGGACGAACCTGTTGCATCCCGTGCCACACACGATCAGTGATTATTGGGTCGAGTTGTTCGTCAGGCTGACGCCGTTGCAGATTTACTTTGACTGACAGTAATCGACGGGGACTCCACTGCATGCGTACCCGCGCTTCAGGTGGATAGGCAAACACAGAGTCATCAAATTCGCTTGCACCAACAAACAAATTACCACTGTATCGGCCTTCCTGAGGCGCATGGAGGTTAGCAGGAGGCGGAAGTAAGCGACCTTCTGTCGTCCAAAATGGGCGAACCTCTGGGGGTGCGAAATCGCTGGCTTCAATCGCCAAATAGCGCCACACCGATGCGCCGACCGGCAACCGTGGAATCGCCGGTATCCCGCCATCCAGAATACGCTGCTCGTCGGGCTTGAAGTGGACGACGATCTTGCTGGCGTCGGCGGGCTCAGAAATAACGAACTCATCTCCTTGCCATTGACCGAGATCTCCTTGAACACCGTCAGTCCAGTATACCCCCAACACTGGCTCTTCGGCGCTAGAGCGGACGGTATCAGTAAAATTCTGCCATTCGCGCCGCTCGGCTAACAATCGTTGCCATTGCCCACTAGTACGATCAAAACGCCAAGAGCCACGCGAAACAGCGGGTGAGGTATACAACGTGTCCGCCCGACCCAGCTGCACCCAACTCTCCCCTTGAAACTGCCACCAATCGCGCCCGTCGAAACGGAACAAACCTCTTTCGGTACAAAACCACACCAGTCCAGACTCATCTTCACGAATGGAAAACACACGCATGGTCCCGAGATCAGGAAAGGCTTCCAATACTGTCTCAAACGCCAGACCGACAGAGGAACGGGCGAGGTAACGACAGATGCCCTGCTCAGTACCAATCCACAACGAGGCATCACGACCACGGTGAATCGCGGTCACTGCTGGTAGAAAGAAGGTATTACTCACAGGCTGTGGAGAGACCGCTTGCCAGTCAGCTTCCTGTTCAACCGCACCCCCACCGTTGTATTGAAACAACCACCCAGGAGAGCCCGGCTGCCGTTGCAATAATCCGGCCGCGCCACCGATGTAGAGGGTGCCCATTTCGTCTTCATGCAATGCTCGTATTGCGACACCGGTTACTGGAGTCGTTACGATGGACAAGTCCGATGCGAGTTGCACGAGCCCTTGGTCGGTTGCGACCCACAAGGTGTGGTCACTGGTTCGCGACAGCGCAAAAATCATCCTTCCAGATAACGAGGCAACGGGTGTAGCAACGAAGCCACCTTCCGGAAATAGAGACATGCGCAGCAATTCACCAGCTGTGCCAATCAACAAGGTGTTAGCCGTTTCTTCGCCTAGGCAATTAATCGGCGCCAGCGCATCAAGTACGAGCGTCCACGTTGTGCCGTCAAAACGGAAGAGCTGGCCTGCACCACCAGTGTTACTTGCTACCCACAAGACAAAGTCGCGCGCTTGATAGACTGCAGTGACTTCCCCTGTCGGTGTACCAGCGACAACCGTCCACGGTCCCGGATCGGTGGGATTGGTCAATGATACAGAAGATTGTTCGAGTCCAGTTTCACGTTGAAGCCAGGACGAGAATGTCGGTCGCAAGCGTAGCGCCTGTCCTGGAGCGAGGTCCTCGGTATAACCAATACCGATGCGGATACGTTCCGAGCCAGCTTGATACAGCTCGATAAGAGGTCGGTGCACCGTTGTGACAGCCTCGATATACAAGGTTGGTGCGGATGGTGAACGACTCACATTGGTCATGTGCCACCGCATCAGTGGACCCTGTATGTGCGTTGGTTCACCGCGTGTCGGCGCCAAAAAGACGGGAGCGGGAAACGGTGCGAACTCTTCGATCCAAAACGGACGATCCAATTGGCCGGTGGGAGCCGTTGGATCAAGCGGAAGCGACGCCTCAACCATGCGTCGGATGGCGGTGATCGTCGTCAGACCGTCAGCATAAAGCACGGCAAAGCGGCGAATGCGCAGGCGATAGGCTTCGACCAACTCGCGCATCGCGATCGGATCTTGCCATGGCAATAGCGGCAACAGCGACGCCAGACGCGCCAAATCCAAGATGTAAGGAAACTGCTGTAATGCCTTGTCCCCGGGTTTGGGCAGTGGCTTATGTTGCAGTTGAAAGCCACGCAGGAAAAAAGGATTGTACAAGGCGTGGTCTGCGTACGCCCACCAGTGCGATTGCATGACTTCACTGGCTTCGCGATCGATGGTGTCGAGCGACTTCGAAGCTGCCCGCAGAAAACGAGCAAGTAACGAGCTGTTATCTGCCGTATCAGGCCGATACACGCTCGGGAGGTGATCGCGAATACGCTCGAATCTAGCCATTGTTTGCCTGCACAGTGGCACTGCCTAACGACAAACGCTCGAAAGGTGTGAGGGTGTACGCTGGATCAGTCGCTTTCGCCAACACGCGCGACAGGCCGCTCTCTTGCGTCACGACAAATTGTACCTGATACGGCGATGCCGTCGTCTCAGTGGGAAGTGTCGGTGAAACCGCTGCAGCATCGTACGCCTCTAGCGTGCGTGGTAATGGCGGCGCAGAGGTGGGCAATGGAACAACTTGTAACAGTTTGCCATACGAGAGAACGCGCTTCACTTGTTCGACAGCCGAAAGTTCGCTTGCATTGATAGTATTGAGATAGGCAATCGCCGCACTGACCGCACTTTGGATCTGCGGTTGATCGGCTGGCGCTTGTCCCTGCGGGAACGTAACCGTAACTGTCAGTTGCGTAGGCAAGGCCGGATCGGCGATTTGCAGTTCCCCTAGGACCGTAGGAAATCCAGCGATCTGTAATTTTCCAGCCGCTTGATCGAGGACGTTCTCACCAGTGTCGAGTGTCGCGCTGAGGATTTGTACGTCGTCAATTTCAGCAATGCTCAGAATAGCGCCAACGATACGGTTGAGGCTGCCGGCTTCTTTCACTGGCAGTGTGGCGAAGTACTCACTGATCTTGTCGCGCGCGGTCCGCTGCGCAGCGCGAATATCACGGGCGATGAGCGCATCCTTAGTTGTCAGACGCAGCGTCAGATTAATTTTGCGTGGTGCTTGCACTCCTTTAATAACGACACGCACTCCAGCCGGACGCGCCTCGTAAATCGCCGCCCGTAAACGTTCCGCTTGCTCAGGGGTGAAGTTTTCCGCGTGTGGAGTAATCTCGACCAGACCTGGAGTCTCTTCGTCCTCAACGATGTCGGCGGTGATGCCTTGTCGCTGCACGGCGTTGTGCAGGGCTCCTAGTGTTCCACGTTCACTGCCATGCAAGAAATTTTTCGCGCGCGCACGCAACTGATCATCAGTTTCGTCTTCATTGGTGATCGCCGTCGGCAGGTTGGTGACAGTGGCAATCCCAGCAATCGGTATCGGCAAGATCACTAACGAATCTGCTGGCAGTGGGTCGTTGATTTCCAAGTCGCGGGCAGCTACGCGGATCGAGTTTTGCCCTTCAAGCATAGTCACTGTCGAGATGGTTTCATATTCGATTTGACCGTCCGCAGTGATCACTCGGGTTCCTGCGCGTAGCGTAATCTCTCCCTTACTGCCGGGAGCGCGGGTAAACTCCAACATTCCGGCGGCCCGCCCACCAGCAATCCGTTCGATCCCGAGCAAGCCAACAACCTTCTCTAACGATGAACCAGTAGCGGTATCGATAAAGGCAGCATCATACACGGCCTGTAACTGCGCATAGACGGCAGCCATCTCTAAGCCCACCGCTTCTGCGAGTGTACGAACTACACTGCCAGTTTGTATGTCAGTCACCAGCGGCGTGGCCGACTCTGGATAGTAATTGATGTTCACCAAGGTTCCAGAATCCGGTAACGCTGCTCCCTCTTGCCATTCCAGCGTCTGCTTATCGTCAAGCAATGTGTAATCGATATCCTTGCGAAACCGCTGCGGATTGCCGTCGCGGCTGCCATAGACAGAGACGATTTCCGTTACCGGCGGTTGCAGCAGACGAAAGCGAAACGGTGGCTGCAGCGTGTCCGGAGGTGGAAACGGATGTGATTCCGCAGCTACGCCTTTGACAATCGTGGTGAGGAGGTTGTCGACAACCTCAGGATAGGTACGGCGTCGCAAACTCACTGTGACAACTCCAATGCAAACGGGCCGATGCTGAGTGGTTGAAAACTCTCGACCGGTTTGACGGTTAGACGAACGACAACAGTGTCACGGGTGCCTTTGGCAGGCTCAACCGTGACGCTTAACACTTTCTCGATACGGGGCTCGGCAGCCAAACTTTCCAAGATATACAGCTTGATCAGATTGCGGTTGGTGTTGGTGTTTTGTCGGCCAATCAGTTCATGCAATCGCGATCCGTAGTCTGGATGCGCCAGCGCAGCTAGCTCTCCGCGTGGGGTCAACAAGCGGATCACTACCGCCTGACCAAGGTTCTCACGTCCAGAGACGATGTCTATATCTTCAAGAAAGCCAGTCTTCTTTGGCACGCGGCGGCGTGTAGTCCCCACCACATAGACCGGACGCAATTCGTGATTACGCAGGCTGAGCCGAATGTCGGCGCCAAGATGAAGATCATCACTCATAGTGCTCATCCTCCAATGTTGACAGTTCCCACGGCTACAATTGATCCAACTGGCAGGTCAGCTGGATCGTTACAGGTGAGGGCTTTGTCACCGTTCCGCGCTGCAGGCTTGCCGTTGATTCGTACGGTCGTGCTTCCCAACATAATGGACGCTTTATTGGTTGGCGGTTTTTGGAACGGCCCACCTTGGGGAATGTGACTCGGGGTATTCGTGGCCATACTCCCCTGTGTCGCCGCCGGTTTTCCCTCAATGTTAACATCGGTACTCAATTGACCATCGAGCAGACCAGAGAACGGATGTGGTAGCGGCGTCGGAATCGGACCACCTGGTGACGGAATCATAATGATGTGGGTATCCGTTGCCATGACGCGGTCGCCCTGTTTTGCGGCTGGTTGTCCCATAGTTCCCTCTCAGTTAATGTCGACCGTAGCGCCTTTAAGTTTCAACGCCCCTTGCGCCTCGATGGCAATCTCACTGCCTTGCATGGCAATTTTACCTTTGCTCGTAATTGTTACCGCGCCATCACGGTCGATTTGCACCTGTGCCTTACCGCTATCGATGTCGAGTTGCACGACTGGATCATCGTCTTGCAGACTCACTAACAGTCCTTTGCCTAAGCGGATGGTCAATGCTCGACTATCACCGCTGAGCAACTCGATATGCACGGCATCGTCGTCGCTCGCCGCCAGCGGGAGATGGACGACCGCTTTGCCATCCTCACTCACTGGTGGTCGGTCTTCGTCGTTATAGAGTCGCCCGACAATGACCGGCGCGTTAATATCGCCACCGATGAATTGCACTAGGACTAATTCCCCGATTCCGGGAATAGCGACACTACCGATACGCGAGGTTGCTACTGGCACCTGTTTCAGCACGATGTCGGAATTCCGCAGTTGCACCGTACAGGCGTAGTTATCCTTATCTGACTCTGCCGCATGCGGATGCTGTTCTTGCAC
>Ga0075024_100001150_pt1 | contig 10492 bp, 13 predicted proteins | sample Str013_2_FD_71389 | JGI IMG/M metagenome (GOLD analysis project Ga0075024, IMG submission 71389) | Freshwater sediment microbial communities in response to fracking from Pennsylvania, USA - Straight Creek_MetaG_SC_2013 | ecosystem: Environmental > Aquatic > Freshwater > Creek > Sediment... | reverse complement strand
GATGGACGCCGGGCACGGTGGGCGGTCGGGGCGCTACGACGCGTGGTACGAGGAGGCGTTCATCACCGCCTGGATCCTGGACCGGCTCGATCTGGCCGGCTGATCCAGGTCTTTCGGCTGCTTGTGCGGCCGGCGCGGGAGTACCACCATCGATCACCGGGTCGCGGGCCGGGCCCGGTACCGCGGCCCGGTCCGGTGGTCGTGAAGGAGACGCCGTGCGGGTCAGAGGGTACGCACCGGGTACGCCGTGCTGGGCGGTGCGGTGCGGGGGCGAGGTCGACCGGTACGCCGGCTTCTACGCCGGCCTGTTCGGGTGGGACCGCTGCGGTACCGCGTTCACCCGGGCCGGCCTGGCCGTGGCCGGTACCGGCGCGGCACTGCCCGGCACCCCGGCCACCTGGCTCACCTGTATGTCCACATCGGACATCGGCCGGTCGGTCGCGGCGGTGACCGCCGCCGGCGGTACCACCCTGGTACCGGCGGCCGAGGTCGCCCCCGGCGGCCGGTACGCCGTGGTGGCCGACCCGGCCGGCGCGGTGTTCGGCTTCTGGGAGCGGATCGCGTTCGCTGGTGCGCAGCTGACCGGCGAGCCCGGCTCGGTCTGCTGGAGCGACCTGGCCACCCGGGACCAGCGCCAGGCCGAGGTGTTTTACCAGGAGGCGCTGGGCTGGTCCAGCCGGCCCGGCGAGATCGCCGGCCTGCCGTACAGCGAGTGGACCTGCGGCGGCCGGGCGGTCGCCGGCATGGTCGCGCTGCCGCCGGAGGTACCGGCGCAGGTACCGCCGCGGTGGCAGACCACGATCGAGGTGGACGAGCTGGGCCCGGTGCTGTCCCGGGCCCGGGACCTCGGCGGTACCGTGCTGCGCGGCCCGGTGGACGTACAGGTCGGCTGGTACGCCCAGCTGCTCGACCCGCAGGGTGCGGCGTTCGCCGCCATCGAACTGGCGCCCTGGCTGCGTACCCTCGGCTGAGCCGGCCGGTCGGGTCAGCGCGGCGGTACCGGTACCGGCGCGGGCAGCTCGCCCGAGCCGCGGACCACCAGCCGGGTGGCGAGCACCGTCGTGCGGGCCCCGGTCCGGTCCCCGTCCATCCGGGCCAGTACCAGGTGCGCCGCGGTCGCGCCGAGCAGCTCGGCGTCCTGCGCCACCACGGTCACTCCGGGCTGTAGCAGGTCGGCGAAGGTGAAGTCGTCGAAGCCGACCACGGCCACGTCCCGGCGCCCGGACCGGGCCAGCGCCATCACCACACCCATGCAGGTCAGGTTGTTCGCCGCGAAGATCGCCGTGGGCGGCTCGGGTACCGCCAGCAGCCGCGCCGTGGCCGCCACCGCGTCGTTCTGGTGGTGGCCCTGCTCGATCAGCGCCGGGTCCACCGCGATGCCGGCGGTGGCCAGCGCGTGCCGGTACCCGCGGAAGCGTTCCCGCCGCGTGTACAGCGTCGCCGGGACGTCCCCGACGAAGCCGATCCGCCGGTGCCCGTGCCGTACCAGGTGCGCCACGGCGCTCGCGGCCCCGTCGAAGTTCGCGCTGACCACGGTGTCCGCGGCGAGCCGGGCCGGCGGCCGGTCCAGGAACACCAGCGGCAGCCCGTGCCGCCGCTCGTCGCGCAGGTACCCGTGGTCGCCGCCGGCCGACGGCACCACGATCAGGGCCGCCACCTGCCGGGCCAGCAGCACGTTGACGACCGACCGTTCCCGGGCCGGGTCCTCCTCGGAGGACGCGAGCACCAGGTTCAGCCCGCGGGTACGGATGGTCTTCTCCACCCCGGCCGCCACGGAGGAGAAGAAGGGGTTGGCCAGGTCGGGGATGACCAGCCCGACGGCCGAGTCGCGGGCGCCGACGCGCATGTTCCGGGCCATCGCGTTGGGCCGGAACCCGAGCTGGGCCGCCGCGGCCAGCACCCGTTCCCGGGTCGGCGCGCTGATCCCGGGCTCGTCGTTGAGGACCCGGGAGACGGTACGGGCACTGACGCCCGCGACCTGTGCCACGTCGTGCAGGGTCGGGCGCGGTACCCCGCCGGTACGCGCCCGCGGGGTCACCGTCCGGACCCGACTGCCGTGGCCGCCGGCTGGTCCACCACGGTCGCGGTGTGCCCGGCGCCGCCGATCGTCATCGCCCCGGTCATCACGGCCACCACCTGCGCCATCGAGTACTCCTCGGGCCGTACCACGGCCAGCCGCCGCCCGAGCCGCGGGACCTGGACACGGTCCGCGATCTCGACGACGTGTGGCATATTGTGGCTGATCACAACAACCGGCAGGCCGCGGGCCCGGATACGCCTCAGGTTGGGCACCCGGCCGGACTCCCGTGAACCGGCTCCCGGTCCGGCACCGTGGCATGGTGGACGGGGCCGGACCGGGATGGGGGACGCGATGTCCGAGGTACGACGCGCCACGCGGCGCCGCTGGCTGCTGGTCGCCGGGGTCGCGGCCGTGCTCGCCGCGCTGCCGGCCGCCGTGCGCGCGCTGCCCGCCACCACCGGCGCGGTACCGGTGGCGCGGCTGCTCGCCGCCGTCCGGGCCTCCGCCGCCCGCCCGTACCAGGGATACGCGATCAGCACCGGTACCGCCGGCCTGCCGGCCCTGCCCCAGCTCAGCGACGTGACCGACCTGCTGGACGGGACCAGCCGGCTACGGGTCTGGTACGCCGCCGCCGACCACTGGCGGGTCGACCTGCTCGGCACCGGTACCGAACGGGACACCTACCAGCTACCGGGCCGGACCTTCGGCACCGGGCCCGGCCAGGACACCTTCCAGATACCCGGCGAGCAGGTCACCTGGGACTACGCACGCGACCAGGTGACCGGGCTGCTCGGCGTACCGCCGGTACGGCTGCCCCGCGGCGCCGACCTGCTGCCGCCCGACCTGGCCCGGCGGCTGCTGGCCGCGGCCGAACCCGGCGCGCTGTCCCCGCTGCCGGCCCGGCGCATCGCCGGCATCACCGCGGCCGGGATGCGGTACCGGCCCAGCGACTCCCGCGCCACGCTGCGCCAGATCGACGTCTGGGCCGACCCGGCCAGCGGGCTGCCGTTGCAGGTGGACGTGACCGGTCGCGGTACCGACGCGCCGGTGCTCGTGACCCGGTTCCTGGAACTGAGCCTGCGTGCCCCGGACGACGCGGTGCTGAGCCCGCCCCCGGCCCCGACCGGCGGTACCGCCGACGCGTCCGACCTCGTCGAAGGGCTCACCGGCGGCCGGGCCACGGAACTGCCGGACCACCTGGCCGGGCTGGCCCGTACCGACGCGGTCACGCCCGGGCTCGGCATCGCCACCTACGGCGTGGGCCTGGCCCAGTTCGTGGTGGTGTCGGTACCCCGGCGCACCCTCACCGACGTGATGAACCGGGCCCGGCGCAGCGGCGGTACCCGGCTGGACTTCCCCGCCGGGGACGGCGTGCTGCTGTCGACGCCGCTGGTGAGCGTGCTGGCGATGGACTCCCACCCGGCCCGGCGCAACTACCTGCTCGCCGGCCTGGTCGACCCGGCCCTGCTGCGCCAGGCCGGCGCGGAACTCTCCACGTACCGGCCGGGCGCATGACCGACATCGACCTGACCGTGACGCCGGTGGCCGACCACACCGACCGGCCGGTCATCCGTACCACCGCGCTGACCAAGCGGTACGGGCCGGTACTGGCCGTGGACGCGGTGCACCTGGAGGTACGCCCGGGCGACCGGTACGGGCTGCTCGGGCCGAACGGGTCGGGCAAGACCACGCTGGTACGGATGCTGCTCGGGCTCGTGTTCGCCACCAGTGGCCGGATCGAGCTGCTCGGCGCGCCGGTACCGGCCCGGGTCTCCGACGTGCTGCCCGACGTCGGCGCGCTGGTCGAGGGGCCGGCCGGGTACCCGCACCTGTCCGGCCGTACCAACCTGGCCCTGATCGACGCGGCCGGCCCGGGCGGCGGGCGGCGCACCCGGCGCGCCCGCATCGGTACCGCGCTGGAGCGGGTGGGCCTGGCCGGCGTGGACGCCCGGCCGGTACGGGCCTACTCGCTGGGCATGCGGCAGCGGCTGGGCCTGGCCGCCGCGCTGCTGCGTACCCCGAAGCTGCTGATCCTGGACGAGCCCACCAACGGCCTGGACCCGCGCGGCATCCGCGAGATCCGCGACCTGCTGGCGGAGTTGAACCAGTCCGGTACCACCGTTTTCCTGTCCAGCCACCTGCTGCCCGAAGTGGAGCAGCTGTGCACCCGGGTGGGCATCGTCGACCGGGGCCGGCTGGTACTCCAGGACGACCTGGCCGCGCTACGGGCGCCGACCGGCAACGTGGTCGTGCGTACCCCCGACGCGGACGCCGCGGTGGCGATGCTGGACGGCACGGTACGGGCCCGCGACGGCGACCGGCTCACCGTGGCGCACCCCGACCCGGCCACGCTGAACGCCCGGCTGGTCGGCGCCGGGCTGCGGGTGGCCGCGATCAGCCGGGAGCGCCGCTCGCTGGAGCAGGTGGTGCTGGAGTCCACGACCACGAGCGCCGACCGGATCGACCTCGGGTACGCAGGGCAGCCGCGGTGATCCGGGTCGAGCTGGTCAAGCTGGTACGGCGGCCACGTACCTGGGTGACCGTCGCCCTGCTGTGCGCGCTGCCGGTGGTGGTGGCCGCGTTCCTGGCCACCAGCCACCTGGCCCCGGCGCCGGGCAAGGGGCCGGCGTTCCTGTCCGCGGTGCTGAACAACGGCTCGCTGTACCCGGCCGCGGCGCTGGCCATGATCGTGCCGGTGTTCCTGCCGATCGCGGTCGCGGTGCTGGCCGGCGACTCGATCGCCGGCGAGGCGGCCGGCGGTACCCTGCGGTACCTGCTGGTACGGCCGGTCGGCCGGACCCGGCTGCTGGTGGCCAAGCTGGTCTCGGTCACCGCGTTCGTGGCCATCTCGATCGTGGCCGTGGTGGCCACCTCGTACCTGGCCGGGGTCCTGCTGCTCGGCGACGCGCCACCGGCCGCGGTGGGCGAGGCGGGCGGGGTCACCTCGCTGTCCGGGGCACCGCTCACGCCCGGCCAGCTCGCCCTGCGCATCCTCGGTACGGTCGGCTTCATCATCGTGTCGATGCTGGGCGTGGCCGCGATCGCGCTGTTCCTGTCCACGCTGACCGACTCCGCGCTGGGCGCCGCGTTGGGCGCACTGGCGGTCCTGGTCACCAGCGACGTGCTGGCCACCCTGGACGCGGCGGCGGCGGTACAGCCGTACCTGCCGACCCGGTACTGGTTCGCCTGGATCGACTTCTTCCGCGACCCGGTGTTCTGGCGCGACATCGAGCGCGGGCTGGGCGTCCAGGCGGTGTACCTGGGCCTGCTGCTGGCCGCCTCGTGGGCCAACTTCATGACCCGCGACATCACCAGCTGACCCGGCCGTACCCGGCCGTACCCCGCCGTACCCCCGGGCACCTGTCCAAGGATGGATGGTCCCGGTCACCGCGGTGCCCCTAGCCTGGCCGCGTGGAAGGGGAGCCGATGCCGAACACCGCCGTCATCATCAGGATCACCACGCGGCCCGGCCAGCGGGCCGCGCTGCGCGCGCGCTGGGACGAGCACCTGCGGGCCCGGGTCGAACAGAGCCCGGCGCAGGCGCTGTACCTGGTGGTCGAGGATGCCGCCGACCCGGACACGCTGCACCTGGTGGAGGTTTACACCGATCCGGCCGCGATGGACCGCAACGCCCAGGCGCCGTGGTTCGCCGCGTATCTCGCCGCGGTCGCGCCGCTGCTGGCCGGTCAGCCGGTCATGGCCACCGGCGACCTGGTATGGGCCAAGGGCGCGCCGGTCTGACCGGTACCGGGTCGGGCCGGCCGGGCGCGGTCAGCGGGCCGGCCCGCGCCAGGCCGCGCCGACCTCGGCCCGGCTGGCCAGGCCGGTCTTGGCCAGGATGCGGTGCACGTGATCCTTGGTGGTACCGACGGTCACGCCGAGCTGCCGGGCGATCTCCCGGTTGCTGCGCCCGGCCGCGAGCAGCGTGGCGACCTCCCGTTCCCGTACGGTCAGCGGCGCGAACACGGGATCGGCGCCCGGCCGGGGCGGCGCGGCCACGGCCAGTACCGGTCCGTCGCTGCCCGGGTCGGGGGCGAACAGGGTCAGCGGCCGGGTCGCCGCGGCGGCCAGCGCGACCAGCGTGTCGCGGGGTATCCCGGTGCCGTCCTGCGCCGCGAGGCTGCGGGCCGCGCCACGCAGCGCGGCCAGTTCGGCCCCGGCCAGGCCGGTGGTTGAATCAGGCTGGTCCACGAACGACGGCACCACCAGACCACGACATTTCGAAACGGCGGGACAGTGCGGGAACTGGTCGAAGGGTACTTCGCGGCGATGCAGCGCGGCCCGGACGGGCACGACGCGCTGCTGGATCTGTTCGCCGACACGGCCGTGTACGTGGAGCCGTTCAGTACCACCGGGCCGCACGTCGGCCGGGACGCGATCCGGGCGTACCTCGCCGCGGCGGCCGGCCGGACGCCGGCCCGGCTGCGCCTGGTCGTCGAGCGGCTGGACGTGGACGCGGGCGCGGTCGACGTGGTGTGGCGGTGCGAGTCGCCGGACTTCGCCGCGCCGTCGCGGGGCCGGGACCGGTTCACCGGCCAGTCCGGCAAGATCATCAAACTGGAGACCACGCTGCTCGAACCGCCCCGATGGCACCTACCGGCCGGCGGCCCGGACGGCTCCGGCGGCTGAGTCACCGCGCCGGGCGGCGCCCGGCACGCGGTACGGCCCGGTGGGAGGAGGTACGGATGGCCCGGTACGCCACCGTCGAGGAGTACCTCGATGCGCTGCCCGTACCCCTGCACGAGGTGGCCCGGCACGCCCGTACCGCCATCGACGCCGGGCTGCCGCCCGACGCCACGTGCGCCATCCGCTGGAGCCACCCGACCTGGAGCCTGGCCGGGGCGCCAGTGTGCTACCTGAAGGCGGCCAGCCGGCACCTGACGTTCGGTTTCTGGCGCGGGGCCGCGATCGCCGACCCGGCCGGCCGGCTGGAGACCGGCGGCCAGGTGATGGCACACGTCAAGCTGCGTACCGTCGCCGACGTGGACCCGGCCCTGTTCGCCGGCTGGCTGCGCCAGGCGGTGGCGCTGGAACGGCAGCGGCAGCCCGGCTGAGGCGGGTGCCCCGGTACCCGCTCAACCGGTACCGGCGGCGCGCAGCGCGGCACATGCGCCCGGCGCCGGTACCGCCGGCGGGACGGTACCGAGCGCGGCCAGTACCAGCCCGGTGACCAGCGCGTCGCTGGGCAGCTGGCCGTGCTGTACCCGGGCGTCCGGGCACACCTGCTGCACCGCGACGTTGACCGCGCCGGCCAGCCGGGCCGAGTCCGGCGGTACCACGGTCTGGTCGTCCTCGGTCCACACCGACAGCCACGGCAACGTCGCCGGTACCGGCTGGCGGTCCAGTCCGGTCAGCAGCGCGCTGCCCGGGACGAGCTGCTGGCACGCGAGCGGGCAGGCACCCGGCGCCAGCGCCGCGCCGGCCCCGGCCAGCCGCGCCCCGTGCAGCGGCGAGCCCAGCGTGACCACCCGGCGGGCGCGGTGCTGCCCCGCGTACCGGGCCACCCACAGCCGTACCACCACCCCGCCGGCCGAGTAGCCGACCAGGTCCACCGAGGCGGCGCCGGTACCGAACGCCCCGGCCACGGCCCGGTCCAGCGCGGCGGCCTGCGCCGCGAGGTCGCCGGTACCGTCGCCCGGCAGCGCGATCACGGTGGCGGCCCGGCCGGTGGCCCGGATCCGGGCGGCCAGCGGGGTTAGTGAGCCCTGGTTCCCGCCGTACCCGGGGACCAGCAGTACCGGGCCGGGCCGGCTCTGGTCCGGGTACCCGGTCGGGGTACCGGCGCCGGCCGTGCACGCCCGTACCGCCGCCCCGGTACCGGTCGCCACCAGCAGGACCAGGACGCCGGCGACCAGCAACCGGCGCCGGGGCGCCAGGCCCCGCAGTGCCGCGCGGTGCAGCAGACGGCCTGTCCCGGTACCACCCATCTCGCAAGCATGCCGTGCCGGCGGCGGGTCCCGGACCCCGGCAGCCCGTCGACCGCCTAGCCGGCCCACCCGGTACCGGCGCCGGCCTGGGCGGCCAGCGGTACCGGTGGCCGGATCTCGCCGGATCCCCGGGCGCGCAGGGTGGCCGGCAGGACGAGCCCGCGGTGGGTGTCGGTGGAGCCGTCGAGGCGGGCCAGCAGCATCCGCGCCGCCTCCTCGCCCATCCGGGTCGGGTCCTGGGCCATCGTCGAGATCCCGGGGTCCAGCAGGTCGGCCATGTGGATCTCGTCGAACCCGATCAGCGCGACCGAGTTCTGCCGCCCCAGCGACCGCAGGGCGCCCACCGCGCCGAGGGTCGCGCTGTTACGGGCGGCGAAGATCGCCGTGGGCGGCGCCGCCGAGCCCAACAGGTCCACCACGCACGCCGTGGCCGCGGCCTCGGTACGGACACTGCGGATCAGCGCCTCCTGCGGCGCGATGCCCGCGTCGCGCAGTGCGGCCAGGTACCCGTCGCAGCGCTCGCGCGCGGTGACGATGGCCAGGTCGTCGCAGACCAGCGCGATGCGGCGGTGCCCGTGCGCGATCAGGTGGGCGGTGGCCTGTTTCGCACCGGCCACGTTGTCGGCGATGACGTAGTCGGCCAGCAGGTCCCGCGGCGCCCGGTCGATCATCACGACGGCGAAGCCGGCGGCCATCTCCGGCTGCAGGTACGCCTGGCTGGCTGAGGCCGGCATCATCAGCAGGCCGTCGACGCGCCGCTCGATGAAGTTCGCCACCAGTTCACGCTCGCGCGCCTCCTCCTCGTCCAGGCTGGCGGAGAACACCACGACGCCCTGGGCCCGGGCGGCGTCGTCGACCGCGCGGAGCAGGCGGGCCGAGTAGTCGTTGCTGAGATCCTGTACCAGCAGCGCGACCGAGCGGGTACGCCGGCCGCGGCGCAGGTTGCTCGCGGCCAGGTTGTGCCGGTAGCCGAGCTTCTCGCTGGCCCGCTGTACCCGTTGCACCAGGGTCTCGGTGACGCCCCCTTCGCGGTTGACGACCCGGGACACGGTCTTCAGGCTGACCCCGGCCAGGGCGGCGACATCTCGCATCGTCGCACGTTCGCCCATCCCGTGGATCTCCTTCCCGGCACTGGACAACGATGTCAATACAGCGGACTGCGGCCCCGCCTCTATCGAACCCAGCGAGCCGGTACGGATCGTGCAGGTGGCCGCGGGCTGCCCGGTAACGCTATCAGGTACCGGACCGGATCTCCGCCCCGGCCACCCCGGGACGGCGACAGATCCCTTTTGCCGCAAGGGTTCCAGCCGGTACCGGTAGCGCGCACCGGGATCCGCCGGCCGGCACGGCGATGTCACGAACAGGTTACGAGTACGCTAACTCCTCTTGACGGACTCGACCACGCTGGGTTTAGGTCTGCATAGTGACAACGTTGTCAAGATGGCCCGGCCCGGGTGCTTCGACGAAAGGGATCGACTCATGGTTCGTCCGACCAAGACAGGCTCGCCGGTGGCACGCCGGGCCCTGGCTCTCGTGGGGGGCGGCCTGGCCGGCCTACTCCTGTTCACCGCCTGCAGCAGCACCAAGAGCGGTACCGCCGGCACCTCGGGTACGGGCAAGTTGACCATCGCGTTCGTCATGGGCGCCGAGGCGGACCCGTTCTTCAAGGCCATGAAGGTGGGCGCGGAGGCGGAGGCCGCGGCCAAGGGCGTCACGCTGATCTGGCAGGGCGACCCGAGCCAGTACTCGCCGGCCACCCAGATTCCCTACGTGGACCAGGTGCTGGCGCAGAAGCCGAGCGGCCTGGTCCTGATCCCGACCGACCCCGACGCCCTGCAGGCCTCGGTCACCAAGGCCACCGCGCTGGGCATCCCCGTGGTCAACGTGGACACCCACGTCACCGACCTGGGCAACGTGCTGAGCTTCATCACCGGCGACAACGCCGACGGCGGGGCCAAGGCGGCCGACACGATGGCCAAGGCGATCGGGTACCAGTCCGGCAGCACGTACCAGGTGGTCGTCGGCCTCACCTCGGCCACCGCGACCACGAACGTGGCCCGCCTGGAGGGCTTCAAGGCCCAGCTCGCGGCCAAGTACCCGGGCATCCAGATCGTGGACCAGGCGTACTCGCAGTCCCAGCCCGCCACGGCGAACACCAACGTGAGCAACTGGCTCACCAAGTACCCGGACCTCAAGGGCATCTTCGCCATCGACGGTACCAACGCCACCGGCGCCGCCGCGGCACTGCAGGCCAAGGGCCTGGTCGGTAAGATCGCGCTGATCGGGTACGACGCGTACCCGGCCAACGTGGACCTCATCGCCAAGGGTGTCTTCACCGCGCTGATCGCCCAGGACCCGGCCGCCGAGGCCAAGATGGCCATCGACGACCTGGTGAGCTACCTCAACAGCGGCAAGAGCAAGAACGGCATCGAGGCGAAGGTCACCATCCCGAACGTGGTCCTGGACAAGGACACCTCGGCCGCCGACCTGAAGAAGTACACGTACGTCCAGTAACGCGGAACCGGGTCGTCGGCCAGCCGTGGCA
>Ga0075024_100001146_pt1 | contig 10504 bp, 9 predicted proteins | sample Str013_2_FD_71389 | JGI IMG/M metagenome (GOLD analysis project Ga0075024, IMG submission 71389) | Freshwater sediment microbial communities in response to fracking from Pennsylvania, USA - Straight Creek_MetaG_SC_2013 | ecosystem: Environmental > Aquatic > Freshwater > Creek > Sediment... | reverse complement strand
CGTTAATTGTGTTACAACCAAACCAATGAGGAAGCTTACAAAGTGATCGTCGGCGTTCCGAGAGAAAGTTACCCAGGTGAACGGCGCGTGGGGCTGGTTCCCATGGTGGTGCCGAGTTTGGTCAAAGCCGGTTTTGAAGTTGTCATCGAGACCGGGGCTGGGGTTGAAGCGGGTTACCGGGACGCACACTACATCGAAAAGGGGGCAAAGATTCTCCCTGATCGAGCCGCCGTGTTTGGTGCGGCAGATATTGTTGTCCAGGTTCTTTGCTACGGCTCCAACGATGTCGCCGGCGCGGCCGATCTTCCTCTTCTACGCCGGGAGCAGGTTCTCATCGGATTCCTGCGTCCGCTGGGATCCCTGGAAGTGACTCAGCGGCTCGCCGACACAGGAGTTACGTCTTTCGCCATCGAACTGGTACCGCGGACGACGCGCGCGCAGAGTATGGATGCGCTTTCCTCCATGGGAACTGCCTGTGGCTACAAGGCAGTGCTGATCGCAGCCGAAACGCTGCCGCGATTTTTCCCCATGCTTACCACGGCAGCGGGAACCATCACGCCGGCACGCGTGTTTGTGATTGGGGCAGGCGTCGCCGGACTCCAGGCAATTTCAACCGCGCGCAGACTGGGCGCAGTAACCATGGCGTATGATCTGCGCCCCGCGGCCAAGGAACAGGTGCAGAGCCTGGGAGGCCGCTTTATTGAGCTTCCGCTCGAGGCCAAGGATGCGCAAGACGCGCGTGGTTACGGTACGCAACAAGACGAATCCTTCTATCAGCGGCAGCGCGAACTTTTGGGGCGAGTAGTGGCGGAAAGTGACGTGGTAATTACAGCGGCTGTGATTCCCGGAAAGAAGCCCCCGCTGCTGGTAACGGCGGAGATGGTGAAAGGGATGGCGCCAGGCTCAGTCATTCTTGATCTGGCGGCGGAGCGAGGAGGAAATTGCGAATTGACCCGCGCCGGCGAAACCGTAGTTGTCCACGATGTCACCATCATCGGTCGCATCAATGTTGCCACCGGCGTGCCCTACCATGCCAGCCAGATGTACGCGCGTAATATCACCGCGTTTTTGTTGCACCTGGTGAAGGACGGCAAGCTGCGATTGGACCTGGAGGATGAAATTATTCGCGAAACATTGCTCACCCAGGGCGGGGAAGTAGTCAATCGACGGGTGCGCGAGTTTTTTGCACAATCCACGCCGGTTTCTGGCGGCGGAGATTAGATTTCGCCGGGCGTGAACCGCGGCAGCTAGAGAATATTCTTTCGGGCGGAGGAAGAATGAGTTCCACGCTGATCAATGGCCTCTTCGTTTTCATGCTGGCGGCCTTCATCGGGTTTGAAGTAATCCGCCGGGTCTCCCCTCTACTTCATACTCCGCTGATGTCGCTGACCAACGCTCTCGACGCCATCGCCGTGGTGGGCGCCATCGTGCTTGTGGGCCGTCACGAGAGCAGACTTTCTTATTGGCTCGGCATGCTGGCGGTTGTTGCTGCCACCAGCAATATCGTGGGCGGCTTTCTTATTACCGACCGCATGCTCAAAATGTTCAAGAGCAGCCGTCCCACAAAGCCATGAACACCCTGCCCGTAACCCAGCCGGTTATCGAAATTACGTACCTGGTGGCCAGCATCCTTTTCATCCTGTCGCTGAAATGGATGAGTTCGCCGAGTACGGCCCGACACGGAATTTGGGCAGGCGAAATCGGGATGCTGCTGGCCATCGGTGGGACGCTGTTGCAGCATGGCATCGTCGATTACACCGGGATTGCAATCGCTCTGGTACTGGGGACCTGCATTGGAATTCCTCTGGGCATGGTGCAGATGACCGCTGTTCCCCAGCGGACGGCCCTCAGCCACGCTTTCGGCGCGCTTTGCGTCACCCTGGTGGGCACGGCTGAATTCTATTTGCGGAGTCCTGACATTCCCCGCTTTACCATGGCGGTCCTTTCGGCAGAGGTCATCCTCGGCTCCCTGACCTTTACTGGCAGCCTGATGGCCGCGGGAAAACTGCAGGAGATCCTGCCGCAGCGCCCGCTTACCTATAAAGGCCAGAACCTGGTCAACCTCTTGTTTCTCGCAGTGGCTGTGGCCGGAGCTGGCTATCTGGTGCTGCATCCCGGCGTCAGAGAAGTGTTCCCCATGATGATGGGGATTTCTCTTTTGTTCGGAGTGCTCATGATCATTCCGATCGGCGGGGCGGACATGCCGACCGTCATCTCCCTGCTCAACTCCTACGCCGGGTTGTCGGCGGCGGCGATGGGATTCGTGGTCGATAGCAAGCTCCTTATTATTGCGGGAGCGCTCGACGGGTCTTCCGGTTTCATCCTGTCTGTCATCATGTCGAAGGCGATGAACCGGTCGTTCGGCAACGTACTCTTCGGGGCTTTTGGCCAGGTCCAGGCAACGACTGTGGCCGGCGCGGAAGCCAGAACAGCGCGGAGCGCGACTGCGGAAGAAGCCGCCGCGATCCTGTCCGCTGCTAACAAGGTCGTGATCATTCCGGGATACGGGATGGCTGTAGCCCAGGCCCAGCACAAGGTGCGGGAACTCTACGACGCTTTGAGCAAGCGCGGAGTGGATGTGCGCTTCGCAATCCATCCGGTCGCCGGACGCATGCCGGGGCACATGAACGTGCTGCTGGCCGAGGCCGATATTCCCTACGACCGGCTGGTTGAGATGGATGACATCAACGGCGAGTTTTCACAGACCGATGTTGCACTGGTGATTGGCGCCAACGACGTGACCAATCCGGCCGCTCGTACAGACACCTCCAGTCCAATTTTCGGCATGCCCATTCTGGACGTGGACAAGGCTCGCACGGTGATGGTCATCAAACGCAGTATGAGCCCGGGCTTCGCTGGTATCGACAATCCCCTCTACTATCTGGACAAGACGCTGATGTTGTTTGGAGACGCTAAATCGTTTGTCAACGACATCGTTCGTGAGCTGGCTGGAGGCGGGAACAATTGATTGGTCGAGAACATCACCAGCAGCTTTCGGAAAGAATCGCAGCATAAGAATGGCCTACCACCACTCCTCAGGCGAAGCGTATCGCATCGGTGCTACGATTCTTATCAGACCTGTTCTGGGGGCACTATGCCAAGACCAACGAAAGCCCGCCTGACCCAACCGCTGGTGCGCGAGAATGGTTCTCATCGTCCAGCCACGTGGGATGAAGCCCTGGACCGCGTTGCGGCGGCGTTTCGCAAATCAATCGAGAAAAACGATCCGCGGAACTTTGGCATGTTCAGTTGCTCCAAGACTACCAACGAGCTGAATTACGCGGCGCAGAAATTCGTTCGCAGTGTCATGGGCACCAACAATATTGATAGCTGCAACCGGACTTGACATGCTCCCAGCGTCGCCGGTCTGGCGGCGGTATTCGGAGCAGGCGGGGGGACAAGCTCGTATCGCGAAATTGAAGACACCAACGTCATCCTGTTGTGGGGCTCGAACGCGCGGGAAACACATCCGATTTTCTTCCACCATCTCGTAAAGGCTATACACAGTGGCGCCGAACTCTATGTGGTGGACCCGCGACGGACCAGTTCCGCTCGCTGGGCTCATCTCTGGCTGGGCTTGGACGTGGGTTCTGACATTTCGCTCGCCAACGCCATGGGCCGCGAAATCATCGCTGCCGGACTGATCGACGAGAAGTTCATACGCCACGCCACCAGCGGATTTGAAGCCTACAAAGCACACGTTGAGAAATACACGCTCGATCGGGCTGAGCGTGAGACCGGCGTGCCCGCTGAAGCCGTCCGCAAAATGGCGCATGCCTACGGCAGGGCTCAGCGCGCCCAACTCTGCTGGACGCTAGGTATCACTGAGCATCACAACGCGGTGGACAACGTGGTGGCCCTCATCAACCTTGCGCTGCTCACCGGGCACGTGGGCCGTTACGGCAGCGGAGTGAATCCCCTGCGCGGACAGAACAACGTCCAGGGTGGCGGCGACATGGGCGCCATTCCTGACCGTCTTACCGGCTTTCAGCACGTCGAGAATGACCAACTGCGGGCAAAGTTTGAGAAAGCGTGGGATGTGAAACTGCAGCCGAAACGGGGCTGGCATCTGAGCGATATGTTTGAGGCCATGGAACACGGGCACCTCACTACTCTCTACGTCCTGGGCGAGAATCCAGCCGACTCCGAAGCCGACCGGCACCGCGCCCTCAAGCGACTGCGCGGGCTCGAATTCCTCATGGTCCAGGACCTTTTCTACACCAAGACGGCCGAACTGGCCCACGTTGTGCTTCCCGCCGCTGCCGGCGCCTTTGAGAGCGAAGGCACCGTCACTTCGAGCGAACGCCGTGTGCAGCGGGTGCGGCGTACGGTGCCACCACCCGCGGGAGTTCGCGACGATCTGGAAATCATTTTCGACCTGGCGTGCCGCCTCGGCCATGACTGGGGGGTGCCTAATTCCGAAGGGATTTGGAACGAGTTGCGCCAGCTGAGCCCCATGCACGGTGGCATGAGCTACCGTCGTCTCGAAGAGTTGGGCGGCATTCAGTGGCCGTGTTATGACGAGTCGCACCCCGGAGAATTGTTTCTCCACGGAAGGTTGTGGGCTGATCCGCTGATCGGTCCACGGGCGCCATTCAGCGTGGTGGAATTTGAGCCGCCGGTCGACCAGCTTGACGAGCAATATCCCATCCGCCTCACCACCGGTCGTCGGCTGGATGACTACAATACCGGGGTGCAGACCAGAGAATATTCATCGCCGCTGCGGCGTAAGGAGGCGCTGGACATTTCTCCCGAAGATGGACTGCATTACAAATTGAGCGAGGGAGAAAAAGTCCGGGTGACGTCGCGTCGGGGATCGCTCCTGGCTCCGGTTCGCTTCGATTCAGGGTTGCGTCCGGGCCTGGCATTCTTATCGGTTCACTCCCACGATCAAATCGCGACGAATGACCTGACGATCGATGCTGTGGACCCCAAATCAGGAACCTCAGAGTTCAAGGCATCGGCTATCCGTATTGAAAAAATATAAGAGGACTTGAGTGGACCTTCATCTAACCAGCGCGCAAGCGACCACAGAAGAACGCGCTGCTGTCGACTCTGAGCTGGGCGCCCCCGAATCAAGCTGGCAAGGCGGACAGAGGCAAACCGCAGACACGCGCGCGGTTTCTGACGGCAACGGCCACAACCAGAGCCGGCGCCATCTACTTCTGCCTGTGCTGCACGCTGTGCACGACCGCATTGGCTGGATCAGCCCCGGTGTGCTCAACTATGTCGCGTTGCGGTTGGATGTTGCTCCCGCCGAAATTCACGGGGTGGCGTCGTTCTATGGAATGTTTTCGCTCGAGTCCCGTCCTCCCGTTGTCGCATACGTATGCGATGACATTGCCTGCTTCACCCTGGGTGCGGACAAACTCTGTTCCGAACTGGAGCACACGCTTGGCCCCGCAGGTTCACCTTGCGCCGATGGACGCGCCACCTGGCTTCGCAGCCAATGTCTGGGGCTGTGCGAGCGTGCTCCGGCGGCCCTCATCAGCTCGGCTGGCGAAAAATCCCATAGACGAGTGCTGGCGCCGGCATCGGCGGAAGCTGTCGAGTCTTTGGTGACTGATGCTGTTGCAGGACGAGTGCCGGCCGAGTCGGATTCTTTCGTCGTCAAGACTAGTGTTCCGCAGGCCGCTACGCCACAAAGAGGACCTGGACAGTTGCGGCTTTTGGATCGAATCAGCCGCGGTGGTTCGGGCAATCTTGAAGACTATTGCCGACTTGCCGGCTATGCAGGCTTACGCAAAGCCTTGGAGCTTGGCCCTGAAGGCACTCTGCGCGAGCTTTTCGCCTCAAGATTGTTGGGTCGTGGCGGTGCGGCGTTTCCCACAGCCAAAAAATGGGAAGCGCTCTTCCTGCAGCGTCATCTGCTGCGACAAGATGCAGGACGAGCGCACTACATCGTGTGTAATGCCGACGAATCTGAACCTGGCACCTTCAAAGACCGCATCCTGATGGAAGGCGATCCCTTCGCTGTTCTGGAGGGCATGACGATTGCCGGTTTTGTTACCGGCGCGCAGCAAGGCTATATTTACCTGCGCGGAGAATACCCGCTGGCCGCCGAGCGCATGCAACTCGCTATCGAGTCGGCCAATGAAAACGGGTTCCTCGGCGACAACATTCTTGGCGGCGACGTTCATTTCAACATTGAAATTCGCCGTGGCGCCGGCGCCTATATCTGCGGCGAAGAGACCGCGTTGTTCAACTCGATTGAGGGCTATCGCGGCGAACCACGCAACAAGCCACCCTTCCCCACGCAGTCGGGACTCTTCCGTCAGCCCACGGCAGTCAACAATGTGGAAACTCTGGTGAACGTGTCCCACATCATCCGCGAAGGTGGAGCGGCTTACGTCCAACTGGGCACGGAAAACTCCGCCGGAACCCGGCTCCTTTGTCTTTGTGGACACGTGGCCCACCCCGGAGTCTACGAAATTGCCATGGGCGCAACGCTACGCGAGCTCATTGACCTCGCGGGGGGTGTAGCTGGCGGGGGCAATCTGCAAGCAGTTCTTCTGGGTGGCGCAGCCGGAACCTTTGTTTCTCCCGAGGAGTTAGAGACAAGGCTAACTTTCGAAGACACGCGCGCCATCGGAGCGACTCTCGGTTCTGGAGTGGTCATGCTATTCGATGACACAGTGGATCTGCGTCTTATCCTGCTGCGCATTGCTAGTTTCTTCCGTCATGAAACTTGCGGCCAATGTGTTCCATGCCGTATCGGCGTGGTACGTCAGCAAGAAGCGCTCGTGCGGCTTGTCAATGCCACGCCGCTTGGCTCGACAGAGCGCGAAATAGCAATGCTGCGTGAGATGGCGCAAGCGATGCGCGATGCCTCAATCTGCGGCCTGGGCCAGACTGCCGCCAGCGCTTTGGAATCTGCTCTGCAACGCTGGAGTTTGTTCGCATGAGTGAGGTTCCACTAGAAGCAACAAAGTTGATGGACGCGCCCCAGCCTACACTTCCTCTGCCGCGCGGACCGGTCCCAGAGGCCCCGCCTCAGCCCGAGCGCCGCTCGATCGAAATCAAAGTCGACGGTAGGCCCGTTTCAGTGGCTGAGGGTTCCACCATTCTCGACGCCACTAAGAAACTCGGCGTAGACACTCCCACGCTCTGCTTCCTGGAAAGCCTTACTCCCGTCAATGCCTGCCGCTTATGCGTGGTGGAGTTGGAAGGTTCGCGGACCCTCGTTCCTGCTTGTTCACGCAAGGTTGAACCGAACATGTCGGTCCAGACCGATTCTGAGCGCGTCCGCCTGAGCCGTCGGCTGGTGCTGGAATTTCTGGCTTCGTCCGTGGACCTTTCCACGGCACCGGCGATGCAGGAGTACATCGAGCGTTTCGGCGCCCATCCCGAGCGCTTCGGCACAGTCCTCGACACCGTCGCCCAGCCCGTGAAGATTGATAACGATCTTTACGTCCGCGACTACTCCAAGTGCGTTCTGTGCTACAAGTGCGTGGAAGCTTGCGGCGTGGACGCGCAGAATACTTTTGCCATCGCCGTCGCCGGCCGTGGTTTCTCCGCCCACATAGCCACGGAGTTTGACGTTCCCCTTCCGGACTCAGCCTGTGTCTATTGCGGCAACTGCATCGGTGTTTGCCCGACTGGCGCGCTCATGTTCAAGAGCGAATATGACATGCGCCAAGCCGGCACATGGGACGAAAGCCGTCAGACCCAGACTGACACCATCTGCCCTTACTGCGGCGTGGGCTGCGACCTGACCGTGCACCAACAGGAAGGCCAGATCGTCCGTGTGACTTCGCCGCTGGACCACAGTGTCACTCACGGCAATCTGTGCATCAAAGGACGTTTTGGCTGGCAGTTTGTTCAGATTCAGCCTTCGGGCAAACAAGAAGAGTAATTTCACTGCCATTGCACCGCGCAATGATTTCCTCATGGTTTTGGCCAACGCGATGTCGTTGAACCACCTACCTCTCCACCTCGATTTCGTCCCGTTTCTACGGTAGTCGCGTGAGCAACAGAACGTCGGAGCCGTAAGTGAGCTGGCTGGCAAACTCCTTGCCGGCAACGCCATCGCCTTCGGACAACCATTTTTCCGGCAGGGCCACCGAGATGCCCTTCATCAAGATTTCTCCCGTCATGACGCGGTCGCGTCCGGGGCGATCATTGAAACTCGTGACCCGGTATTTCGCTTGGGGATCAAGGCCGCGCAACTGGACGGTGGTCGTAGAGTTGGGCGAATTGTCACGGAAGACATACACCACGCCCTCGGATGAGTCTGGTTTGACATATTCAATCGAGCTCCACCCTGCGGCGACCATTTGGGGTGGTAAACATCCTCCAGAAGCAGGTGACGGTACTGCTTGAAGTACAGGAGATTGCGCTGGAACGCTTCCACAAATCCCGGCGGCGCAGCGGAGAGCAGTTGCGATGACATGCCGTTGATATTCCCGAATGAAACGCCGTGCATTAATCCCATTGGAAACCAGGTCAGCACTGAAGGTCTAGCCTACTGGAGGCCGCCCTTCGGAACCATTCTCCAGATAAGGCCGCGCGATAACTATCATTTCCGCAGCGGATCGAGTCCCGGACTGGCGTTCGCACTTTTCAACGTTTCCGGAACACGCGAGCAGATCGGAAGTTTCATTCCTCCTGATTTCCCATTTGACTGGCTGCGCTCTGAGATCGCACAACTCAAACGTCTGCGCCCGTACTACTATGGCGATTACTATCCGCTGTTGCCGTGCAGCGCCAATGCAGATTGCGATCGAGAGACGGACAAGGAACGCAGCGCCGCCTTCGAATGGGCTGCGTGGCAGTTCAATCGTCCAGAACAGGGTGATGGGATGGTGCAGGCCTTCCGTCGTACTGAGAACGAAGAGGCAACAAGAGATTTGCTCTTGCGAGGGCTGGATCCGACAGGGAACTACGAAGTTTCAGACCTGGATGGACGGATGGTCAAAACGGCTTCCGGAAAAGACCTCATGGGGCAGGGCCTGCACGTAGCAATCTCCGCGAAACCAGGAGCGACGGTGCTGGTCTATAGGAAAATCCGGTAAGTTCTGCAAGACGTTAGTTGTGTAGCGCAAGCGTCCGCCCTTCTGTATAGGCCTTACGAGCGTAGAGGCTAGCCGGTTCCCGGGAATCCAAAAATTTCCCGTCGGGCGTTGGCCTTGGGGAACGCGAAATTCTACTCACCCTGCCGGCTTATCCGCCGCCCGGACAAATCCCCACTGCAATAGATCGCGAGACTTGTATCGGTAGTAAGGGCGCTGGGAAGAGTCGGCGCCAGAAAAAGAACTGGGTCATCTAATTCCCGGACATTCCCCTGATAGTCCCCTGTTACAATTTGGACTGAGCCGACTACTTTCCTCAGCAAAATCTGCAGCTTAGAGAGATAAGTGTGCATTTTCGAGGGCAAGAATCAGCTAAATCCCTGTATTTTTCGTTGTTACCAGGGAATTCAGCCGGAGAAGGGTTCGCGCGAGAATGCCCGCTCCGCCATTCAGTCTGGTCATAGAAAAATCGGGCTGCATTCGCATTGCTTTGGAAGTCCTCTGAACATAGTGTTGTCTGAGTCGGACGGAGTCTGCATGAGCATCGCGAAAACCGTGGCTACCTCGTTTCGTGCGCAAACATCAAGACCAAGATTGCTGTTCGTCGTCGCCTTTGCCTGGCTGTGTGTGTGTGCGGGCCGGTTGCGAATGCGGCTGACAAGGCGTCGAGTGCGCAGGAACAGAGTGTGGACGGAATGGCAATCGTTCTGGGCGGTAGTGTAATGAAAAGCGCCAGCCTCTTTCTTCCCGGCATTCGGAAAATAATCAGTGAGAGCTGCAGATTTGTTTCGTTTGAAAAGATCGATCTGGCTTTGGCGTCACTGGGAGATGCGGCTAACCTGATTGGGGGGCAAGAGTATGGCATCACCGATTCGACAAGGAAGGAGCACGGAATGCCTGCTGATCTCCATGTGATCGAAGGTGGGTACCTGCGCGATATTTTAAACCAGCCGGAAGCGCTCCAAAGGACGTTCGAGGCACTGGAAGAGCCGACGGCATTGCAAGGTCTCTCGAAGAAATTGAACCAGGGGAAATTTCAACAGATCGTTCTGACCGGGATGGGCTCCTCATTTCACGCGCTCCATCCTTTGGACTTGCAACTGGTCAATTACGGATTCACATCCATCATGGTTGAGACTTCGGAATTGATCCACTACAAGAATCGCTTCTTCGATCCCAAAACCCTCATCGTCGCGGTGTCGCAGTCCGGCCAGAGTGCAGAAATGGTGAGGCTCGCCGAAGTAAATCGGAAGCGCTCGCCGGTCATTGCAGTCACCAATACGCCGGGGAGCGCACTAGCGGAACACGCCACCGCCGTCTTGTTTACGCAAGCGGGGTCCGAGTCTTCAGTCTCGTGCAAGACCTACGTTGCCACGTTAATGGCATTAAAGTGGCTGGGAGGTATTCTGTGCCAGCGCGATGTGAAACGAAGCCGCCGTGAATTGAAGCACGCGGCACCCGCGGTGGCCGCCTACCTGGCGGACTGGAAAGAG
>Ga0075024_100001145_pt1 | contig 10512 bp, 10 predicted proteins | sample Str013_2_FD_71389 | JGI IMG/M metagenome (GOLD analysis project Ga0075024, IMG submission 71389) | Freshwater sediment microbial communities in response to fracking from Pennsylvania, USA - Straight Creek_MetaG_SC_2013 | ecosystem: Environmental > Aquatic > Freshwater > Creek > Sediment... | reverse complement strand
GCATATTTAACTCTCTGCTATACGTGTATAGCACTTTGCGAATGATTTAACTAGCCTGAAATAAACGCCTCAAAGGCGGCCAGAAAGCGTTCCCTTATTTCTGGCTTTTCGTTGAGTATTTCGTGTTGCGAATCCGCGATGGTCAAGGATGAAAAGCCCGGCGCGCGTTCGAGAAATTTCTTGGTGCCGACATTGTTCACCACCCGGTCAAGCCCTGCCATCGCAATCAGTGTGGGGCAGCTTGGGCCTTGCGTGACGGGCCATTTTTGCAGTTCGTCAATGGAATCCAAAGTGGCGCGCAGCCAGGCATAAGTGGGTGCGCCTGTGCCCAGTTCGGGATGGGCTGCAACTGTTGCAGCATCGCGGTCCCAGCGTTTGCGGTCTGAGGTGAGCGGGTTGTGGGAAAAGTCTTCGCGTTGGATTGGCTTGCGCGAAAAGCCTGGCAAAGGCGTTTTGCCAAGCCCGAAGATGGTGGCTGCATTGGCCATGCCGCGTGCGATTGGCGTGGGCCATGAACCGAAATTTACTCCCAGCAAAGGTGCGGTGATGACGGCGCGTTCCAACCATTTTTTGCCGCGCAGGGCGCGTAACAACATGTGGCCGCCAGTGGAATGGGCCAAGCCATAAAACGGCTTGGGGCATTGAGCCACCAGAATGCGGGTGTAGATGGTGTCGATGTCCACATCATAGTCAGAGAATTTAGAGATGTGGCCGTGATTGAGTTTGCCCAGCAAGCGTTGCGATCCGCCTTGGCCGCGCCAATCAAACGTGGCCACGGCAAAGCCGCGGCGCAACAAATCACTCATAGTTTCAAAATAGCGTTCAAGGAATTCAGCCCTGCCGCCCAAAATTAAAACGGTGCCTTTTGGCTTTGGCGGCACGGCATAGGCGGCACGCAGGCGCACACCGTCTGGCGTCAGAACTTCCACGCATTGCATGTTTTCTGGCAATTTATTGCCGGGTAGGGGATAGAGTTGCATAACACGGCTCTAGCCCCGCCTTGCGGGAGAGACAAGCCGTTTGGTTTATTAGATCTCCTGCCCAGCGACTTTGCTTTTCACCACAGTCTGGCCCAGCGGTTGGGCCTTGTCTGTCAGTTCTTTGGAAGCGGGCAGTTTTTTGACGGCGATCAGTTCACCGGTCTTGGGATTCACATCCACCTCAAATGGCTGGCCGCTGCGCTCAGCATTATAAGCCAAGGTGCCTGCTTCACAGGTTTTGCTGGTGACTTTGTCAAAGCCCAGGCCCGAAACAATGCTGGCACCTTTTTCGCAGGTGACAGGGCCTGTGGCCTTGCTGGATGGGGCGGTGGCTGTTTGTTTTTCGACCGGAGGCGCAGAAGTTGGCGCAGTGACTGGTGCGGATGTTGCCACTGGCGGCAATGGCTTGGCCAACGGCACCACTGACTTTGCTTTGGCGATCTTTTTGATCTTGGGCTTGGGCTTCACATAGGCAGGTGGCGCATAAGGCGTAGGCTCTGGCTGTGCATAATAGGTGCGCGGCGGAGCATAAGTTGGAGCGGCATAAGGGGGAGGATCAAGCTCCACGCCGGGGCCATAGCGGCGCTGCATCTCGCGGCGATAGAGTTGATACTCGCGCTCATTGAAGCGTTGATCTGGTGCACCATAGAGGCCCTGGTCGTCTGGATTGCCATAAGCATCTTGATAGGGTGGGGGAGCTGGCTCATCGGGGTTGACTGATTCCCACCAGAACAGGCGGCGCGCTTCGGCCGGTTGGGCAAAAGCAATCAGCGGCAAAATTGCGAGTGGGATCAGTTTCTTGAGCATGGCACGTTTCCTCATTGGCACTCAATGCCACTCAATCCGTGCGGAATAAGGGCATGATTGCGGCAAAAAACGGAGAGGCTGGCCTCTCCGTTTCAGCGTTGGGTAAATTAGAAAGCTTGAGTGACACGAACAATGCGGCCGCTGGCGCTGACATTCACGTCAAACAAAGTGCCGCGCTTCCATGCCTCATAAGTGTAAACTGGGCCTACGCAATTGACGGGGCGCACGCCATTGAAACCCGCATAGTGCACAATGTTGGCGCCTGCACCACAGCCAATGCCATAGTTGACCACAGGGGCCGGATAAAAATCGCGGCGGAAGCCATCATGGCGGTGCCAGAAGCGGTCACCACCATGATCAAAACCATGATCAAAACCGGGGCCGAAATCATTGAAGCCAATGGAAAAGCCAACATATGGATCGGCCTTGGCGGCGGTGGCGGTGGCCAATGCGGCGGTGGCGGCAATGGCGGCGGTGGCAATCAACAACTTGGTGTTCATAGCGGGCTCCTGAATTTCTCTAGCCAGTGCGTCCCACCGGCTTTCATGTGTCTGCTTATAGTGTGGCGAAGCTGAACGGCCCCGGAGGGCCTCGTTCATGTGACGTTCATTTTGATGGAATTCTGAAGGCTTGAAATCTTGCCAAGCCATCCCATCTCTCGGGGGCAGGTGCCTTTGGGCCTGCGTTGTCAAATTGCTTAAGGAGAATATGACATGTTTGATTTTACCCCCCTCTATCGTAGCTCGGTTGGTTTTGACCGTCTGTTCCAGCTTTTGGATGAAGCGGCCACCACGGAAACCCAAGCCTATCCGCCCTATAACATTGAGCGTTTGGGCGAGAATGAATATCGCATCACCATGGCCGTTGCCGGCTTTGGCCCAGCCGATGTGGCCATCGAAGCCAAAGGCAATGTGCTGACGGTTTCTGGCAAGAAGGGCGAGAAGCCTGCGGTTGGCGAAATGCTTCACCAGGGCATTGCCGCGCGTGGATTTGAGCGCCGCTTCCAACTGGCGGATCATGTGGAAGTGAAGGGTGCCGACATGGACAATGGCCTGCTGCACATTGCGCTGGAGCGCCGTGTGCCAGAAGCTTTGAAGCCCCGCCAAATTCCGATTGGCAATGCGGCCAAATTGCAGGCGATTGGTAACAAAGCCGCCTGATTTTAAATGAGGTTAAGCAGCCGAGGGTGCGCCTTCGGCTGCTATTTTCTGTAGTGCCTTCTTTTCAATGCCGCCCACCAAATACCAAGCGGCAACCATGGCGGCCATGCCGAAGATGGAGCTGCCGATTGCGGTGGCCACCATGATACCTTCGGGGCCTGCCAGTTGCGCGCCCACGATGGCAAAGGGAATGGTGCCCAGTGTGGCGCGTCCCCAGTTGGCCCAAGTGGAATAAATTGGTTTGCCTAAATTATTGAAGGCGGCATTGGCCACAAACAGGCCGCCGGTGAACGCCCAGGTGACGGCAATCCATGTGGTAAAAAACACCACCAGTTCTGCGGCACGGCCCGTGACGTGGAAAGCAGCGATCAATTGATTACGTAACAAATATAGAAATATCGACATGAAAGCCGAATAGAGCACGGCAAAACCCAGGCCATCACGCAGGGCGAGCTTCACACGCGCAAAATTCTTTGCGCCGAAATTCTGGCCGATGATAGGCCCCACTGCACCAGAGAGCGAGAAGATCATGCCAAAGGCCACCGGCACCACCCGGTTGACCACGGTGCCTGCGGCGACTATGGCGTCGCCATAAGGGGCCATGGCATAGTTCATGTAAGCCGCAGCAAACGGCGTGGCGAGCTGGGCAATGATGGCGGGCCAAGCGATAGCCCAAATGGCGGCAATGTCGCGGCGCATATCGGCCAAACTGGGCATGACCAAAAACTGGTGATTGCGGATCAGGCTGAGCAGGCCCTGGCCAAAGGCGAACACATAGGCAATGCCGTTGGCAGCGGCTGTGCCTTGAATGCCCCAGCCGAATTTGAAAATGAAAATCGGGTCAAGGATCAGCGTAATGATGGCCGCTGTCATGGTGTTATACATGGCGCGGCGAAAATCTCCCATGCCTCGCAGAATGAACGATGTGCTGATGGTGCCCGCCAATGCGACAAAGGCGGGAGAGAGAGTCCAGACAAAAAGCTTGGCCTGATGGGCGGCTTCTCCGGTTGCGCCGAGTGCACCGAGAATTTCGCTGGCGAAAAAGTCAATTAACACAGCGAATACTGCCGCTATGAGCAGCGAAAACACCAGGCCAGTTGAAGCATATTGTTTGGCGCGGCCGATTTGACCCGCACCTACACTGCGGGCCACAAGAGCTGCCGCACCAATGCCTGCGCCAATCGCCAAGGAGAGATTGGCAAAGGCCAGCGATCCTGCAAAGCCGATACCAGCGGTGATGGAACTGTTTTCGAGCAGACTAAGGAAATAGAGATCGGCCAGATCAACCAAAAAAAGAGTCATCAAACCCAATGCGCCGGTGAGTGTCATCACCACGACGTGTTTGAAAATAGAACCTTGCAAGAAGGGCGCTTGGGGGGTTGTCATAGTTCGAATCCTTGGGCCTTGGCTTCGGCTATCAGGCCATCAAAGCCGGTGTAGTGGTGGGCACGCAGGCCGGCAAGACGCGCGCCTTCGACATTGGATTTCTTGTCGTCAATAAACCAGCAGGCGTCTGGCTTTTCGCCGATGGTTTCCAGCAGCTTTGTATAGCTTTTAGGGTCAGGCTTTTTGGTGCCGAACTCATAGGAGCAATAGCGTTGCTTGAAAATCTTTGCTGCTTCAGGGAATAGCTTGTCGAGATGGTTTTTCACCACTGGGCCGTTGTTGGTGTAAATCGCCAAGGCAGCTTGCTGGCCAAGCTTGGAAGCAAGATCGAGCACATCCTCATTCGGCTGCATGGCAATGCTGCGCGCTTCTATCCACTCATCAAGGGTGATGGCGCGGCCCAATCTGGTGCCGAATTCCGCAAGGTAATGTTCGATCTCAGCGTATCCGCCTTGATCCGCCAAATCTTCAAAACCAGAATCCCACACGGCGGCGCGCACGTCACGCGCGGTTACGTCCGCTAGCCGCGCTAGCGCGCGCAGCCGGCGGCCAAGATCATAGTGGCAAAGCACATCATCCATATCAAAGATGACGAGGGAAGGGCGGGTCACTTTCACCACCGCGACGTAATCACCGTCACTCCGGCGAAGGCGGGGATCCAGCTTTTTTTCATGATTGTGTGGCGAAGGAGCTGGGCCCCTGCCTTCGCAGGGGTGACGGCAATAAGGGCAGGAGTTGCGGGCATTTGCGTTTTCACGCCTGGGTTCCACCCACGGTGAGGTTGTTGATGCGCAATGTGGGTTGGCCCACGCCCACAGGCACACCTTGGCCCGCTTTGCCACAGGTGCCGATGCCGGGGTCAAGCGCCATGTCGTTGCCCACCATGGCAATGCGCTTCAGCGCTTCAGCGCCAGAGCCCACCAGAATGGCACCCTTGACGGGTTTGCCGATTTTGCCATCTTCAATCAGATAGGCTTCAGTGCAAGTGAACACGAAATTGCCTGAGGTGATGTCAACTTGGCCGCCCCCGAAGGATTTCGCATAGAGGCCTTTTTTGATCGAGGCGCGAATGTCATCAGGATGGTGTTTGCCGTTGAGCATGTAGGTGTTGGTCATGCGCGGCAGTGGCACATGGGCGTAAGATTGCCTGCGGCCATTGCCAGTTGGCTTCACACCCATCAGGCGGGCGTTCAAGCGGTCTTGCATGAAGCCCACAAGCTTGCCGTTCTCAATCAGCGTGGTGCAGTTGGGGGCGGTGCCTTCATCATCAATGGAGAGGGAGCCCCGCCGATCAGGGATCGTGCCATCGTCCACCACCGTCACCTCATCTGAGGCAATGCGTTGGCCCATGAGGCCCGCAAAGGCCGATGTGCCCTTGCGGTTGAAATCACCTTCAAGGCCGTGGCCAATGGCTTCATGCAAAAGAATGCCGGGCCAGCCGGGGCCGAGCAGCACATCCATTTCGCCAGCGGGGGCGGCCTCTGCTTCAAGGCCGACCAACGCTTGGCGCACAGATTCACGCGCTGCGTTTTTCCAAAGGTCTTGGGTGAGATATGAAAGTGGATCAGCGCGGCCACCAAAGCCGTGGCTGCCCTGGCCGCTGGTGCGGTTATCTTCCGTGGTGACCGACACACCAAAGCGGGTGAGGGGGCGCACGTCGTGATAATAGCTGCCATCGGCGCGGAGGATTGAAATCTTCTGCCAGCTTGAGCCGATGGAAACTGAAACCTGTTTCACGCGCGGATCAAGGCTGCGGGTGAAAGCATTCACTTCTTCGAGCAGATTGATCTTGGCGGCAAAGCCCATGGCGTCAACCGGATTGTTGATGCCGTAAAGCCGCGTTTTGGTGGCTGTTGGCGAAACATCAATATTGGCGGCTTTGTTTCCGCCCAGAATGGAGGTGCAAGTTTCAGCGGCACGTCTCAGAGCGTCTGGGGTCAACAGCGATGAATGGGCATAGGCCGCCGTTTCCCCTGTCACAGCGCGAAGACCAAAGCCTTCACCTTCATCAAAGCCAGCAGAGCGCAAGCGGCCATCATCAAAGACCAGCGATTCCGATTGGCTGCGCTCTATATAGAGCTCGCCATCATCTGCATTTTTGAGGGTTTCAGCAACCAGCTTCAGCGCGGCAGCACCGCCCAAGGCTTCTAGGCCATCATCTTTTGGAAAGGTCATTTGTGATCCATATAAGCAAAAAGGCCCGCCGATTAAAGGGCGGGCCAGTTAAGTCTGAAATTAAATTCTTGCGATCACTTCGCGATCACTTTGTCCAAAGCAGCGAGCCCTTCGGCAAAGCCCTGCATCGGGAACTTCATCGGGAAGCTGTGGCCGGGGCGATCATAAATATAAAAAGTGGCCTGCCTGCCTTTGGCAAATTTCTTTAGTGTGTCTTCCTGGGCCTCGCCCTGGGCTTGGCAGGCGCGCGGCGCACAACGCTCAAACGGCATTTTGCCGGGCAGCGATGTGCCATCAATTTCCATGCCAACGCCTGGCGTCAACCAAACGCCGATGGGGGCCAGCACTTCCATGATGGTGTGCATTTTGCCGTCTGCGCTTTTGGCACGGCGCACGATCAAAGTGGCGGCTGCTGATTGATCTGCTTCGCTCTTCAAGTTGCGCAACATGCCGCAGGCCTTGACGGGTGGCTGGCCTGCTTGGGTTGGCACATCCGAGCATTGCACGGCCCAGCCGTTAAATGTGGCGATGGTTTCAACCTGGGGCTCAGCCGGAGCGGCACCAGCGGGCGCACCTGCACGCGGGCCAAGGCCCGGAGGTGGCGGCGGGGTTTGGCCCGATGGCTGTTGTTTGGTGGTATCGGTTTTGTCTTGTGCCATTGCTGGAGAAGAAATGGCGACACCAGAAATGGCGGTGATCAAAACAGTTGTGCACAATAAGCCAGAGAGGGGGCGGAAATTCACGGCAAAAATCCCTTGATAAAATTCAATCCGAGCGCGGCTTAGCTTCTGGGGCTTGGAAAGACAACCCCTTGGGCTTTGGCGCTCAGGCGCATTGAGCTGGGGAATGCGGCCAAATTCCGACCTTCGGACGCGCTGTTTTCCCAATGACGTTTTGCCGCGCCCTGTTCAGTTGCGGCCCGATTTGATATGTGGTTCACCAGCCTTGGCGATTTGCGCCTTTGTGAGCTTAGGATTTAGACGCGATGACATCACTTAAGATACGGATTTTGGCTGGAATTTCGGCATTGACGGCATTGCCGGGCTTGGCACGCGCAGAGCTTGGTCATGCCACCAACTGGCAGTTGGGCATGCAGGAATCAGCTTCTCCGGTACAAGATTTCGTTGCGATCTTCCATAATTGGATGCTGGTTCTGATCATCGCGATCACCCTTTTCGTGCTGGCCTTGCTGATCTATGTGATGGTGCGGTTCAACGAAAAAGCCAATCCGGTGCCATCCAAAACCACCCACAACTCACTCATTGAAGTGGTGTGGACTTTGGTTCCAGTTTTGATTCTGGCCGCTGTTGCTATTCCGTCTTTCAAGCTTTTGTTTTATCAGCGCGTCATCCCACAAGCTGACATGACGGTGAAAGTGATCGGCAACCCGAGCTGGAACTGGACTTATGAATATCCTGACCTTGGTGTGAATGCTGACAAGACCGCCAAGGTTTCGTTCACTTCTTATTTGCTGCCTGAAGATAAAGCCAAGGCCGCCAATGTTCCTTATCTCTTGGCCACTGATGTTCCCGTGGTTGTGCCCGTCAACAAGACGGTGAAGCTGATTGTGACGTCTGATCCAGACGGTATCATCCATTCCTGGGCCATGCCGGCCTTTGGCATGCAAATCAACGCCATTCCTGGCCGCCTGAACGAAGATTGGTTCAAGGCCAACAAGGAAGGCGTGTTTTACGGCCAATGCGAAGAGCTGTGCGGCAAAGACCATGCTTACATGCCCATCGAAGTTTGGGCCGTTTCCGACGAGAAATATAAAGCTTGGGCTGATCTTGAACTCAAGCAACCAAAACCAGATGAGCTGAACGCCCTTCTGAAATCCATTCGCCCGACGCCTGCAAAAGTCGCGTCCAACTAAGAATTATAGAGGCTCAATCCATGGCACATGCAGTTGATTCACATGACGACCACCACGCTGACCCAACGGGTTGGCGCCGGTATCTGCTCTCCACCAACCACAAGGACATCGGCTCGATGTATCTGTGGTTTGCAATTTTCGCCGGTGTGGTTGGCGGGCTTCTCTCCATCGTGATGCGCATGGAGCTGCAAAGCCCCGGCGTGCAAGTGTTCAACCAATTGAGCCAAGTGTTTTATGGTGCCAAGCCAGCTGAGGCGCTGGATCAAGGCAAGCATATGTTCAATGCCTTTGTGACGGCGCACGGCCTGATTATGATCTTCTTCATGGTTATGCCTGCAATGATTGGTGGTTTTGGCAATTGGTTTGTGCCGTTGATGATTGGCGCGCCAGACATGGCCTTCCCGCGCATGAATAACATTTCGTTCTGGCTTCTGGTTCCGGCTTTCTTGCTGCTGTCGATGTCGATGTTTGCTGAATCGGCCCCGGGCATGCACGGTGTTGGTGGCGGCTGGACGCTTTATCCACCGCTCTCTTCCAAGACGGGCCAGCCTGGCCCAGCCATGGATTTTGCCATTCTTTCGATCCACATTGCTGGTGCGTCCTCCATTCTTGGTGCCATCAACTTCATCACCACCATTTTCAACATGCGCGCACCGGGCATGACCTTGCACAAGATGCCACTGTTTGTTTGGTCAGTGCTTGTGACCGTGTTCTTGCTGTTGTTGTCGCTGCCGGTTTTGGCTGGTGCCATCACCATGTTGCTCACCGACCGCAATTTCGGCACGTCATTCTTTGAAGCTTCAAAGGGCGGCGACCCGCTGTTGTTCCAGCATCTGTTCTGGTTCTTCGGCCATCCTGAAGTTTACATTTTGATTTTGCCAGGCTTTGGCATCATCAGCCACATCATCTCAACCTTCTCGAAGAAGCCAATTTTCGGCTATCTCGGCATGGCCTATGCCATGGTGGCGATTGGCGTAGTGGGCTTTGTTGTGTGGGCGCATCACATGTATAACGTGGGCCTGTCTGTTGACACGCAGGCTTACTTCACCGCCGCCACAATGATCATTGCGGTGCCAACCGGCATCAAGATCTTCTCATGGATTGCCACAATGTGGGGCGGCTCGATCAGCTTTAAAGCGCCAATGGTTTGGGCCATTGGATTCATCTTCCTGTTCACCGTTGGTGGTGTGACCGGTGTGGTATTGGCCAACGCTGGCCTCGACCGCGATTTGCATGGCACCTATTATGTGGTGGCACATTTCCACTATGTGCTTTCACTCGGCGCGGTGTTTGCGATTTTTGCGGGCTGGTATTTCTGGTTCCCCAAAATCACTGGCTATATGTATAGCGACCGCATTGCCAAGTTGCACTTCTGGGTCACCTTTATTGGGGTGAACCTGGTATTCTTCCCGCAGCATTTCCTTGGTCTTGCCGGCATGCCACGCCGCTACATCGATTATCCTGCTGAGTTTGCGGGTTGGAACCAAGTGTCATCCTATGGTTCTTATCTCTCTGGCTTTGGCGTGTTGATTTTCCTTTACGGCATGTTCTCGGCCTATGCCAAGAAAGTGCCAGCTCCAGCCAACCCATGGGGTGATGGTGCAACGACTTTGGAATGGACTTTGCCATCGCCACCGCCATTCCATCAGTTCAATGAACTGCCAGTGATCAAGTAAAGGTCAATGAACGTCGACCAACCATATACTGCCGCGCTTGAACCCGTCACTACTGGTGGGGGTTCAGCGCGGGATTATTTTGAACTGCTGAAGCCGCGTGTGATGTCACTGGTGATTTTCACCGCCGTGGTGGGGCTGTTTGCAGCGCCTGGCCACATTCATCCTTGGCTTGGATTTGTGACGATCCTTTGTATCGCTGTTGGGGCGGGTGCTTCTGGCGCGCTCAACATGTGGTATGATGCAGATATTGATGCCGTGATGAAGCGCACACAGAAGCGCCCGGTGCCATCAGGGGCGATTGCGCCGGGTGAAGCCTTGGGTTTTGGTTTGGCTTTATCGTTTGTCTCTGTTGCCATGCTGGCCCTGAACATCAGTTTGGCAGCGGGCGCTTTGCTTGCCTTCACCATTTTCTTTTATGCGGTGATTTACACCATGGGCCTCAAACGCCGCACGCC
>Ga0075024_100001144_pt1 | contig 10513 bp, 10 predicted proteins | sample Str013_2_FD_71389 | JGI IMG/M metagenome (GOLD analysis project Ga0075024, IMG submission 71389) | Freshwater sediment microbial communities in response to fracking from Pennsylvania, USA - Straight Creek_MetaG_SC_2013 | ecosystem: Environmental > Aquatic > Freshwater > Creek > Sediment... | reverse complement strand
GCGGCCGGCGGCCGGATCGCCGCCGCAGCGCCCAGGAGCGTGATGAAATCGCGCCGCCGCATCATGAGCAATCTCGCACCCGATCTGTCCGGAGTCAGATTGAGCCGTTTCAGTTTAGAATTGGTTTAATTCAATACGGAAGTGTGATCCTGCGGGCATCTTTACAAACACACGCGGTTCCCGCATTCGTCAGCCGTCTCGATCAGCGGAGCAGCACCTTCGGGGCGGCTTCGACATTGAGGCAGGCGCAGACGACGACGCCGGTCCAGAGCGCGAGCGACACGGCCCCGACGAACCGGATATGCGCGGAGGGGGCCGCGGATGCGGGTGCCTCGGCCGCGAGTGCCGCGAAGTGGGCGCTGCGGCGAAAGAGCGCGGCGTTGGCGATGCCGAGCACGGTGAGCAGAAGCTTGAGGCTGAAATAGGCGTGGCTACCGACATGCACCGGATCATAAAAGAACAGCGCGACACCGCTCAGGAGCGCGATGCCGAAGGTGACGTAGAGCCACGGCAGCACCAGGTCGGCAAAAGTCTGCAGCGGCAAGCTCGCCCGCCATCCCATGAGGCGCAGATCGAGGGCGGCAATGCCGCCGAAGAACGCCGCCATCGACACCACATGCGTCAGCCGCACCAGATAATGATACGGCTGCAGCGCGAAGTGAAACGGCCGCCAATCGAGCGCCACCAGCACATCGGAGGGAATGCGAATGAGGTCGAGTGCGTTCGGATCGGCCATTGGTTCCCGGTCGGCGAGTTCTCGGCTGCTGGAGCAATCGGCGGCGGGTGCCGCGCATCCACGGTGCCGGCGCGCGGATTTGTTATTGTCGACATTTCCCGGTTTATCAAGTGGCTATCAATACGGGCCGGTAATTTGACTGCTCCATCGGTGTCTCGCGCTGCGCGGATGATCGCGCTGGCTGTGGCGCCCGTTGGCGCCGTGCTCGCGACCGCCGCGGGGGCGTTGGCGGCGGACCCCGTGATGCTGACCATCAAGAACCATCTCTTCGTGCCGAGCGAGGTGAGCGTGGCCGCCGGCGAACGTTTCCGGATCGAGGTCGCGAACCAGGATTCGACGCCTGCGGAGTTCGAGAGCGCCGACCTGCGCGTGGAGAAGATCGTGGTCCCGGGCGGGAAGATCGCAGTCATGGCTGGGCCGTTGAAGCCCGGCATCTACAAATTCTTCGACGACTATCATCCGGATACGGCCAAGGGCACGCTGACCGCCGTCGAACGCAAGGTGCAGGATTAGGGCGATGCTGGCGAGCCTCATCATCGTGTTCCGCGAAGTGTTCGAGGCGGGCTTGATCGTGGGCATCGTGCTGGCGGCGACCCGCGGTGTGCCGCGCCGCGGCGTCTTCATCGCCGCCGGCATCGGCGCCGGTGTGCTCTGGGCCGCGTTGCTCGCGGGCTTTGCCGGCGCGCTGTCGGATTCGCTCGCCGGCCGTGGGCAGGAAGTGTTCAACGCGTCGGTTCTGGCGGTCGCCGTCGTGATGCTGGGCTGGCACAATCTGTGGATGGCGAGCCACGGTCGCGAGCTCGCCGGCGAGATGAAGGCCATGGGCCAGGCGGTCGTGGGCGGCGACAAATCTCTGATCGCCATGGCGATCGTGGTCGCCATCGCGGTGTTGCGCGAGGGTGCCGAGGTCGTGCTCTTCTTGTACGGCATCGCGGCGGCCAGCAGCGAGGGATGGGCGGCGCTGCTTCTGGGCGGCGCGCTCGGCGTCGCGCTCGGTGCCGCCGTCTCGCTTCTGCTCTATCTCGGCCTGCTCGCCATTCCGTTGCGGCGCTTGTTCTCGGTGACGACCTGGCTGATCGCATTGGTGGCGGCCGGAATGGCCGGACAGGCGGCGGCCATATTGGCCGGCATCGATTTGATCCCGAGCTTCGGTTTCGAGCTGTGGGACACGTCCTGGCTGCTGCCCCAGGACAGCATTCTCGGCCGCGCCCTGCATGCGCTGGCGGGGTATTCCGATCGCCCGATGGGGGTGCAGCTCGCCGCCTACCTGACGGTGCTGGCGGTGCTTGCGATCGGGGCCCACCGGATCGAAGCGAGATCGGCACAAGCGGCGTCTGAAGCTGCGGTGCCGAAGTGAATTCAGCAAAGGGAGAGAACATGAAGCGGAGAATGAATTGTCTGGTGCCGGTGGCGGCGCTTGCCGTGATGGCGCTGGTGCCGGCCGCGGGGGCACGCGAGTATTTCGTCGGCGGCCCCGTGCAGAAGAACGACATGGAGATCGTCGCCAATTACCTCGTCGGCATCGAGATGGCGCCGATGGCGCCGAACATGGCGCACGGAGCCGATGTCATCCACCTCGAAGCCGACGTGCACGCGATCGCCGACAACATCTACGGCTATCCGGACGGTGCCTGGATCGCCTACCTCACCATCGCCTACACGCTCGAGAAGCAGGGTACCAACTGGAAGGCATCCGGAACATTGAAGCCGATGACCGCGAAGGACGGGCCGCACTATGCCGACAACGTGAAGATGGACGGGCCCGGCACCTACAAGGTGACCTATGCGCTCAAGCCGCCGGAAGCGAACGGGTTCTATCGCCACACCGACCAGGAAACCGGCGTGCCGGCCTGGTGGAAGCCGTTCTCCGAGACCTTCACCTTCGCCTATCCGCAGAAGTAGGACGCAGCGCCGGCGCGCGGGGCTGTAAGATGGGTAGAGCGCATAAGGGCGTTTACGGGATAGCCGCGAAGACGGGCGCATGCGCCTTGATGCTCTTCGCGGGCTCTGCGAAACCCATCGGCGGCGTTGATGGGCTTCGCCAGAGCTCTACCCATCCGACAAAACGACAAAACGCGCTGCTGTTGTTGCAAAGCGGGCAGCGACCGCACGTCGTCCCTCGCGCCCGCACCGATCAGCCCGACACTCCGAGCTCCTTGAGCGCCGTCTCGATCTGCCGCTTCACCGACTCGTCGATCTTCAGCGTCAGCGCCTTGCGATAATCCGCGATGGCTTGAGCGTATTGTCCGGTGATCCTGAGGGCATTGCCCCGATTCTTGAGATGCAGGCCGTTGTCGGGTTCGATCCGAAGCGCCTCGTCATAGTCCTTGATGGCGCGATCGTACTGCCGCAGGCCTACGAGAATCAGCGCCCGGTTGTTGAAGGCGGCAGCAATTTTCGGATTGAGACGGATGACCTCGTCATAGTCCCGGATGGCCAAGCCCTCGAAGCGCCCCTCGTTCAGGTAAGCGTCGAAATCCCATTGCGCCTTGTCCTGGTAGGCGAGCGCCCGGTTGAAGTATGCGGTGGCACTTGTGGGGCTGAGCTCGATTGCCCGGTCAAAGTCAGCGATGGCCTGATCGTCGCGCCCCTTGTTCCGATAGGCGTTGCCGCGGTTGTAGAACGCTGCGGCATATTTGGGGTCGAGCGCGATGGCGTGATCGAAGTCCGCAATGGCATGGTCGTGCTGGCCCTTGCCCTCGTAGGCCAGTGCGCGCGCATTGAGGGCAAAGACGTAGTTGGGATCGAGCTTGATCGCTTCGTCAAAATCGGCGATGGCGCGGTCGTACTCCTTCAGGTTCAGTTCGACGCTGCCTTGGTTGTAGAAGGTGAAGGCGCCGTTGGGGCTGGGCCAGGCGGGTTGTTGGGCCGCGGGGGCAAGCCCGACGGGCCGGCCGTTGGACGGGCCGGATTGAAAGGGAGTGCCGGGTTGAAGCGGACTGCTTGTCTGGCCTTTGCTTTCGAAGGCCAGCTTGCGGCTTGCGAGCGCCTGAGCGTAGCCGGGGCGCAACGCGACGGCGCGATCGTAGTCGGCAATGGCGAGGTCGTACTCGCCCTCGGTCCGATAGGAATCGCCTCGGACGTTGAAGGTGAAGGCATCCCTGGGATTGAGTTCGATCGCCCGGTTGAAATCCTGAATGGCGCGGCCGTGCTGGCCCTTGTTCTGGTAGGCGAGCCCGCGGTTGGCGAATGCGGCGGCGTATTCGGGGCGTAGCGCGATGGCCCGATCGTAGTCGGCAATGGCGCTATCCTGCTGGCCCTGGCCGCGATAGGCATTGCCTCGATTGTTGAAGGCAATCGCGTATTTCGGATTGGACTCGATGGCCTGGTCGTAGTCTTGAATAGCGCGGTCGCGTTGGCCCAGATTGAAATAGGCGAGGCCGCGGCCATTGAGCGACGCAAAGTTTTTGGGACTAAGCCTCAACGCTTCATCAAAATCCGCGATTGCGCGCTCGAAATCCCGAGTGTCCGTATAGAAGTTGCCTCGGCTGTTGAACGTAAAGGGATTCTTGGGATCGATCTCGATCGCCTTGTCGTAATCGGCGATGGCGCGGTCGTTCTGACCCTTGTTTTGATAAGCAAGCCCACGGTTGGAGAATGCGATGGCGAGCTCCGGGCGCAATGCGATGGCCTGGTCGTAGTCCGCGATGGCGCGATCGTACTGGGCCTTGCTCCGGTAGGCGTTGCCGCGATTGTTGAAGGCGTTGGCGTATTTCGGATTGAGCGCGATGGCTTGGTCGAAGTCGGCAATGGCACGGTCGAATTGGCCTTTGCCCGAGTAGGCGCGGCCGCGATCGTTGAGAGGAAGGGCATATTTGGGATCGAGCCGGATCGCTTCGCCGAAGTCCGCGATGGCGCGGTCGTAATCCGTCTTGGTCAGATAGACGACGCCGCGGTTGTAAAAAGCGATCGCGAGATTTTGCGGCGTCTCCAGCCCTGCCTGGATCACCACGGTGCAGCTTTCGAGCCTTTGCTCCGGTGACGTGCCGGTGGGGGTCGAGCACAAGCGCAGCTCATCGGACTGCTGGGCGCGCGCCACGACGATAGACGCCATGGTGGCCGCCATCAGCGCCGCCACCGCCATCATGGGGATGCGCATCAACTTCCTCCGTCGTGGCGTCGGCCCGCTGACGCCCGCTTCCTCGCCGATCCTGCTGCAATGAAAATTCGGCGTGGTCGCGGTTCTCAACCCCATCGCTCCGCCGTCGGCACTCCGCGGGTTCGCGTCCTGCGATCGGCCTCAACCGATCCGAGGCTAAGGGACGAGCGGCCCCTGCGACAAGGGGGGTATTATGGCTTGAAATCGGCGACGCGTTCAACTATGACGGGTCAACTTTCCCGTGCCGAGTTTTCCTCCATGCTCAAGCCGAAGAAAACCCGCCGGCCGGCGTTCCTGGATCGCAGGTCTTTGGATCGTAGCACTTTGGATCGCAGCACTTTGGATCGCAGGTCGTTCAGTCGCATATTGTGCGCGATCGGGCTTGCCGGCGCTCTGCTGACCGCAACCGGTGCCGGCGCGGAGATTTTCAAGAAGGAAGACTTGCTGCGCGGCATCACGACGACGCATGCGCAGTGCGACGCCATTTCGCAAGCCTTGTGGCTGAACGTGGATGGGCGCGACTTTTGCGTCCGCTACTATCTTTCCACCGCCGGCGGTGAAGGCCAGCGTCCGGTTGTCATCCTGCAGGGTGACCAGATCGGAAAGGTCAATCCGAAGAATTGGAGTTGGGCCGACACTTTGGAAGCCAAGGATGTAGACAGCGCTGACATCATGAGGGCGGCGGACGGAATCTCGAAGATGTCGAAGACCACCGCGATCTATTTGGCGCGGATCGGCGTCGACGGGACATCCGGCAACCACCTATCTCGCAAGACCGTGCTCGAGCTTGACCTTATGAACAGCGCGCTTGATGCCATCAAGCGGCGTCATGGATTTGAAGGCTTCCACCTTGCCGGCCAATCGGGTGGATCGAAGCTCGTGGGCGGTCTCATCGGGCTGCGCCACGATATCACGTGTGCGGTGCTCGGCTCGGGGCAACTCGCGCCGTCCGAGGGTCCAAAAAACTCGGATCTCGGACGTACCTTTTTCGACGTGACCCAGTACGTCTCGAAGGTGGCGCAGAATCGCTCCCTGCGGGTCTACCTGGTAACCGATAAGACCGACAAGCGTGTTCCGGCCGCCCAACAGATCGGGTTCGTCGACAGGCTCCGTCACGCCGGCCGCCAGGTGCCGCAATATTTCGTAGAGGCGACCGACGACCTCCATCATGGTGTCTTTGCTTATACCGAACTGGTCACTGCAGGCTGCGTCCTCGACCGGCCCGAGGAGGAGGTTGTCCGCGCACTCGCCACCCTGGGCAAGCGCAACGCTGAAATCAACGAACGAAGGCGCAAGGAAGCCGGCGCCAAGGCGAGCATCTTGGCCGCGGCGCGCCAGGCGCAGCCGGACCCCGCCGTCGCCACCGCCGGCAAGAAGTAGCCGCGAGGCGCCGGTCGGCGACCGCATCCGCTCGCTCAGCCGGCCGCGCCGAGCTCCTTGAGGGCCGCCTCGATCTGCTTCTTGACCGGCTCGTCGAGCTTCAGGCTCAGCGCCTTGCGATAATCCGCGATGGCGCGGTCGTATTGCCCGGTGATCCGGAAGGCGTTGGCCCGGTTCTTGATGTACAGGGCTTCATTGGGATCGAGCCGGATGGCCTCGTCATAGTCCTTGATGGCGCGGTCGTATTGCCGCTTGCTCAGATAGACGTTGCCCCGATTGTTGTAGGCGGCGCGGTTGTTCGGCGCCAGCCGGATGGTCTCGTCATAATCCTTCAGGGCGCGGTCCTCGTATTGCCCCTCGTTGAGGTAGGCGTCGAAGTCCCATAACGTCTTGTCCTGGTAGGCGAGCGCCCGGCCGAAAAAGGCCGAGGCATAGTTGGGGCTGAGCGCGATGGCCTCATCGTAGTCCTGGATGGCGCGGTCGTAGCGCCCCTTGCTCCGATAGGCATTGCCGCGAAAGTTGAATGCGACGGCGTTCTTCGGATTAAGCCCGATCGCCTGGTCGAAGTCGGCAATGGCGCGGTCGTACTGGCTCTTGTTCTGGTAGGCCAAGCCCCTTCCATTGAACGCAAGGACATATTTGGGATCGAGCCGGATCGCTTCGTCAAAGTCTGCGATGGCGTGCTCGAGGTCCCGCTTGCTCAGATAGGCGTTGCCGCGATTGTTGAGGGCGATGGCCAGGTTCTGCGGCGTCTCCAACCCGGCCGCGATCGCGGCCGTGCAGCTTACGAGCTTCTGCTCGGGCGACACGCCGGTGCTGGCCACGCATTGGCGCTGCTCGTCGGACGGCTCGGCGCCGGCCGCCGCGGTCAGCGCCGTGGTGGCTGCCAGCAGGGTCACACCGAATGTTGCAGCCAGCGCCACACTCACCAGAATGCGCATCCGGGCCTCCTCCGCAGGGCATCCGCTCCGCGATCGGGGACGCGGCCTCTCGCCTCTTAGTCGCCCGATGGCGCTGCCAAGTTCATCGATTTCCGCATTGAAATCACTGTGGATTCCAAATTTGCGGGCCGAGCCGCCCTGGCCGCCCTGCGACTTGAACCTGCCGGCCCCTTGGACTGACCAAGAGGGGTGATTTCGTCTCCTTGAGAGCACCCCATGCCCATATCGCAGGAAGTCCAGTCCTCGACCCGCATGCGCCGAACTTGGTGGGCAATTGCGCTTTTCGGAGCTCTGGCGGTCGCAACCGGCGCCAGCGCCGACATCATCAAGAAGGAGGACATGCTGCGCGGCGTCACGATCACGCGTCCGCAATGCGCCGCAATCGAGCAGGCGGTGTGGCTCAATGTGTCGGGCCATGACTTCTGCGTTCGCTATTATCTCTCCACCGCCGGCGGCGAGGGGCCGCGCCCGGTGGTCTTCATCCAGGGCGACTATTTCGGCAAGCTCGATCCGAAGACCTGGAACTGGGCCGACCCTTCCGATGCCAAGGACATCAACACCGACGATCTGGTGAGGATGGCCGACGGCTTCTCCAAGATGGCCAAAACCACGGCGATCTATCTGGCGCGGATCGGCGTCGAAGGGACGTCCGGCAATCACACCGCGCGCAAGACCCTGCTCGAGCTGCATCTGATGAACGCGGCGCTCGATGCCATCAAGCAGCGCTACGGGTTCGAAGGCTTCCATTTGGTCGGTCAATCGGGCGGCTCGAAGCTCGTCGGCGGCCTCATCGGGCTGCGCCGCGACATCGCCTGCGCGGTCTCGGGCTCCGGACCGCTGGCGACGCCCGGAAGTCCCCGGATCACGGATCCGGGGCGAACCTTTTTTGATGTGACCCAGAACATTCCGCTGCTGGCGCAGAACCGTTCGCTGCGCCTCCTCATGGTGACGGATCCTGCGGACAAGAAGGTCCCCATCGCTCAACAGTCCGGCTTTGTCGACAAGATGCGCCAGGCCGGGCGCCAGGTTCCCCAGTTCCTGGTGGAGGCGACCGACGAGGATCATCATGGGGTCGTGATCTATTCCGAGCTGGTCGCCGCCGGCTGCGTTCTCGGCAAGACCGACGGGGAGATTGCGCGCGCGGTCAGCACCATCGTCAAGCGCAGCGCCGAGTACAACGAGCGCAGGCAGAAGGAAGCCAATTCCAAGTCCGGCATCGCGGCCGCGGCGCGGCAGCCGGTGCTTGATTCTCGCGCCGCGCCCGGAGGCGCGTGATCCCGCCGGCACCACGAGCCATAAATGGCCTGAACGGCGGCGTTGACCGCGCTTGCGGCGCTTGATCGCCGCAGGCCGCCGGCGCCCTCGCGGCCCACCCGGCCCGTGATTTGACATTGTCACCTCGGCTTGGCACGACTCCGAGCCATGGGAGAGCTTTGCGGGTCCCCAGGTAAGGGGGCACACCGGAAGCCTCGGCGTGCGCGGGAAGCGACGCCAATGGGCAATCCCTCGCGCCGCAATCTCGCGCGACAAGAGACGCCGTAACAAGAGACGCCACAACAAGAAACGCGAGTGCTGCGATCCCGGTTCAAAGTGAAAGAGAAGTCATGTCTGACGATCCGGAAGTGGAAGATGAGCGGCCGTGCTTGCACTGCCTGATGGGCGATTTGATCGACGAATATTACGGCGAGTATGGTTCGCCCAGTGGCGAGGCGGATGTCATCGATGTGAGCGAGATCATGACCTCGCTGGCCAAGATCGTCGCGGAAATCACGTCCGGGTCGGATGCCGCCGAGGGCCGTCGCATTGTCGAGGAGCTGTCGCGCGAAATCTCGAAATACGACGCCGAATATCGCGAGCACGCAGCGTCCGGCGCATCCGACTTCGACGTCCGGCATTGAGGTGCATTCGAAGGAACGTCCTGGTTACCATCTTGGCAAGGAATTGCTGAACCTCCGGGCGGAGGCGAATAGGGTTTAGCCGAGGCTCAGCTGGAGGCAGTGCCATGAGACGTAGTCGGCGGACCGCTGTGGTCATGGCCACCGCCCTGATGATTTCGGGAATGGCCACTGCGACAAGCGCGCATGATCGTCGCTTGGCCCATCCCCCGATCCATGTGGCCACCCCGACCGGCGGAAGTCCGATCACGCCCTATTTTTTTCCTTACGGCAGCCACTACCGCTACAATTCGCCGGGCCCGGTCTACTATCAGCTGGACGAGTGGGGTCCCGAGGGTAGCTGCCGGCTTTGGCGCTACAATTACCTCTATTGGGTTTGCTGACCCGCGCCTCGCCTTCGAAGCTGAAAACGCATCTAATCGAGTGCCGCCAGCAGCCGCCTGACGAAGCCGTCCGCCGCGCCGCCCTCGATCCAGCGCATCGGAGCCGGGCTCGCCTTTCGGCGTGATGTGGGTTCAACGTGAAAGATTGCGTCGCGGCGGGGTTAGCCGTAACCTGACGGATCATTTGCCAGGGAGCGCGGCATGAAACGCCTTCGCACTATACTGTTGGTCGCTTTCGGCGTTGCCTTCGCCGGGCTCCAGGCCCAAATCTTGACGCGACAAGCCCTGGCCCAAGCCCAGGACAAATATCCGAACAAGGCGGTCAAGATTCTGGTGCCCTATGGGCCCGGCGGCGCCACCGATATCGTGGCCCGCATCGTCGGCGAGCATTTGCGCGACGTCCTGGGCCAGGCCTTCTACGTCGAGAACAAGCCGGGCGGCTACGGCATGATCGCCATCGAGGACATGGCCCGCGCCAGGCCCGACGGCTATACGTTGATGGTCGGCAACGTCTCGACCAACGCCATCACCCCGGTTCTCTTCAAGTCAAAATTGAAGATCAACTACGAGCGGGACGTCATTCCGGTCATGCGGCTGGTCGATGTCCCGGCCTTCCTGCTGGTCACGACCACCAACTTCGCGCCCAGGACCGTCGGAGAGCTGATCGCTGCCGTCAAGAAGAATCCGGGCCAGGTGCGCTACGGCACGGTCGGGGTCGGCAGCTATCCGGACTACGATATGGCCTTGTTCGCCAAGCGGGCGGGCGACCTCGATTTGACCGGAATCCCCAACCGTGCGGGTGCGGCGGGCGTGGTCCTCGACATGATGATGGGCGACACGCAAACCGCATTCCTCAACGTGGCCAGCACGGCGGCCATGGTCAAGGCCGGCAAGCTCAAGGCGCTGGCTGTCGTCAATCATCAACGGCTGGCTGAATTTCCCGATGTGCCGACCATGCAGGAGATCGGCTTTCCCGATATCGGAACGATCGCGTGGCAGGCGATGTTCGCTCCGGCCGGAACGCCGAAGGAAACCATCGAGGCTCTTCGGAGCGCCGCCATCCAGGCGATGCAGGTGCC
>Ga0075024_100001140_pt1 | contig 10525 bp, 9 predicted proteins | sample Str013_2_FD_71389 | JGI IMG/M metagenome (GOLD analysis project Ga0075024, IMG submission 71389) | Freshwater sediment microbial communities in response to fracking from Pennsylvania, USA - Straight Creek_MetaG_SC_2013 | ecosystem: Environmental > Aquatic > Freshwater > Creek > Sediment... | reverse complement strand
AAGAGGAGGTGATTTTTTTCTGATCCTTTCACCAGCCATTCTCCTGTGATCACTTCTCCAGCTTTCATTTGGCGGCTCCTGCGGTATTCAAGATGATATTCTTTAAACAAAGTTTCGAATCGTTGAAGTGTTTCATGTTGATAGTTACAAACGATTCGGTAGTTACGGGTTTGATGGATCTTGTCTATCCAGATTTCCAGTTTGCCGAAAATCACAAGCATGATGAGAATTAATACACAGGCAAACAAAGACACCAGTACATAACCCGCGCCGATCGCCATTCCCAGGGCCGCCGTGATCCAGATCATAGCAGCAGTAGTGATACCATTGACGCCGATATCCCCCTTAAATATCACACCAGCACCTACAAAACCGATGCCTGTTATAATATTGGAAGCTATCCGGTCGGGGTTGTTGGGAGCGCCAATGATCTGGGAAAAAATAGTAAAAATCGTGGCGCCAAGGCAAATTAAGGTGAGGGTTTTAAATCCGGCTGACTTACTCCTGTATTCTCTCTCCGCACCAATCAATCCACCCACAAAAACAGCGAGTACCAGTTTCCAGATTATCTCGAACGGAAATTCCATATGGGTTGCTTTGTATAAAGATAATCTTAATGAATAAATTTATTGCCCGCCTATTCAACCAGATTGCATATTGCCTATTATTTCAATGGCCTCTTTTTGATCATTCCCCCTTTCGTATCCTTAATGCTTTGCATTACGACGAATGCACTGGGGTCGATGATTTCTACTTCTGCATGGAGCCGGGAGATTTCGAGACGGGTAATGACGGTAAAGATGATGTTCATGTCGGAGCGGTGTCCTCTTTTCCCATAGCCATTAATGCCCTTATATACCGTGATACCGCGGCCTAGTTTTTCGGAGATCATGAGGCTGATCTCTTCTGATTTCGGTGAAATGATGGTAACGCCGGTATATTCCTCAATGCCCTCAATCAGAAAATCCATCGTGCGGGATGCAGCGAGATAAGTTAAGATTGAATATAGAGCTGTTTCAACGGAGAGAAGATAAGCGGCAACTGAAAAAATGAAAATATTGATCAGTAACACAATGTCACCAACAGATGCGCTCGTTTTGCGGCTCAGGAAAATGGCAAGTACTTCCGTTCCATCCAGCACACCGCCACCACGAACTGCCAATCCTATTCCGGCGCCCAGAAAAAAACCACCAAAGACTGCGATCAATAATTTATCTGAGGTGATGACAGGGTAATGAACAAAGGTTACACAAAGTGCAAGTCCAATAATTGAAAAACTTGTTTTGATACTGAACCATTTTCCAATTTGCCGGTAACCAAGTATAACAAAGGGAATATTGATCAAAATGAGCAGCAATGCAAGTGGCCATTTGGTAATTTCTGATACCAGCAGTGAAATACCAGTTGCACCCCCGTCGATAAATTTATTGGGGAGAAGAAATCCCTCCAATCCGAAACCTGCAGAGAAAATGCCAGCGATCAGGAGGATTGCGTCTTTTAAGGTTCTAAAGGATAGAATCCTGAACCGGTAAAATTCTTTCGCCTGCCGATAGCGCGAGAGCATTTTGCCGGAAGATTTCCTCCTTACTTTATCTGCAATAATTTTTGGAATCAATTCTGGCATATTCCTGAATGTACCGATTTATTTTTTGTGACGAATGCAGAGGATGTTAAATTTTGGTAGAAGTGGGGCCTTATTTGTTCAGCCTGCGTTGCAGTGTTATCTTGTGTGGAAATAAAAAGATCTCATGTTGAAAAAACGGGGTTTGCTATTGATGTTAACGGCAGGCGTTTTGCTATTCGGTATCGCATGCAAAAAGCCAGAGGCGCCGGAGTATTTGGGTTTTCAGAATATTACAGTAAGTAAAATGGATATGCAGCAATCTGTTATCTCAGCAGACGTAAAATTTTACAATCCCAATTCTTTTCCGATGCAGTTGAAAAAAGCGGAGATGGATGTTTTCATTAATGACAAGGCCGCCAATCATTATATTCTCGATTCCACGATCAATATACCAGCCAAAGACAGTTTCTGGGTACCATTGAAATTGAACCTCAATATGCAGAATATTTTTTCCAATGCACTTCAATCACTCTTGAATGATCAGCTCCTGATTCGGCTGGAAGGATATGTGAAAGTCAAAAAAGGTGGCCTCAGTTTTAGCGTTCCGGTTCACTATGAAGAGAAGGAAAAACTGAGTGAGCTTATGAAAAATTCTACAGGGTTTTGAATGTTATAGTGCTTTGTTTCACGCAAAGACGCAAAGGGAACCCTCTTCTTTGCGACTTTGCGCCTCCTTTGCGTCTTTGCGTGAAACAAAGCATTAACACCATCTCTAAATAATTCGTAAATTCGCGCCCAATTTCGAATTAGTTCATGAAGTACATCAACGAGATCAATAAAAGAAGAACTTTCGCCATCATCTCTCACCCTGATGCCGGCAAAACAACATTAACGGAAAAACTTCTGTTGTTTGGTGGCGCCATTCAAACCGCCGGTGCCGTAAAAAGCAACAAAATTAAGAAACATGCTACCAGCGATTTTATGGAAATTGAGCGCCAGCGCGGAATTTCCGTTGCTACCTCAGTTATGAGTTTCGAATACCGTGGCATCCTGATCAATCTCCTGGATACACCCGGCCACAAGGATTTTGCAGAAGATACTTACAGAACCCTTACAGCAGTTGACAGTGTGATTCTGGTCATCGATAGTGTAAATGGAGTAGAAGCTCAAACCCGCCGACTGATGGAAGTTTGCCGTATGCGCAATACACCTGTTATCGTCTTTATCAACAAGATGGACCGCGATGGAAAACAACGATTTGATTTGCTCGAAGAAATTGAAAAAGAACTAAGCCTTCCCCTGCATCCTATGACCTGGCCAATCAATAGTGGAAAAGATTTTAAAGGGGTATATAATCTCTATGCAAAAAACCTGGTTTTATTCGCGGCCCATACTAAAGCGGCAGGAGAGGACACGGTTCAGATCGATAACCTCGACAGTTCCCTGCTTGATGAAAAGCTGGGCGACAAAGACGCTGCTATGCTGAGAGAGGATGTAGAACTGGTTGATGGCGTGCATGGAGAATTGATTGTGCCGGACTATCTTGCCGGAAAAGTAGCACCTGTATTTTTTGGAAGCGCCATCAACAATTTTGGTGTGCGTGAGATGCTTGATACTTTCATCCGCATCGCACCGGTTCCGCAATGCCGCCCCACAACAGCAGGAGAAGTCTGCCCGGATGAAGACAAGCTCAGCGGGTTTATTTTTAAAATTCATGCCAACCTGGATCCCAAGCACCGCGACCGTATTGCCTTTATGCGTGTGTGCAGCGGACGCTTCGAGCGCAATAAATATTTTCATCATGTTCGGCTGGACAAAGAAGTCAGATTCAGCAATCCTTACAGCTTCCTGGCTCGTGATAAAGATGTGATTGAAGAGGCTTTCCCCGGCGATGTTGTCGGATTATTCGATACCGGCAATTTCAAGATCGGAGACACGCTGACGGAAGGAGCTGATTTTTATTTCACAGGTATTCCGTCCTTCTCTCCGGAAATCTTTAAAGAGGTGGTGAACAAGGATCCGATGAAGACAAAACAGCTGGAAAAAGGTTTGCTCCAACTTACCGACGAAGGTGTGGCCCAGTTATTCACTCAATTTGGAGGGAATAAGAAGATTATTGGTTGTGTGGGTGAATTGCAGTTTGAAGTCATTCAATATCGCCTGCTACATGAATACAGTGCATCAGTGCAGTTCAATTCCATCTCGTTTTATAAGGCCTGCTGGATCACCAGTAAAGAGCCAAAGAAGCTGGAGGAATTTACACGATTCAAGAATGCAAATATTGCACTTGACAAAGATGGTCATCTTGTTTACCTGGCACAAAGCGAGTGGTTCCTCAATACTGAACGGACCAACAATCCTGATATCGAGTTCCATTTTACTTCCGAAATCCATAAGTAGCGTTTTTGTTTTGTCCGATGGATGAAGCAAAAGACAATTGGTAATATGCAATGTTGACTCACGAAATCTACATAAATTCCGAACCACTTACAGCCGGGGATACCCATCTGCTCAGGCAAATCGCCATTGATTCCTACAATGATCATTTTCAGTTTCTTTGGTTTGATAACGGAGATTGGTACATCAACAAAGTTTACAACGAGAATATATTGAAGTCTGAACTACTGGATACCAATAACCAGTTTTTCATCGCCTACTGCGGCGACGTTCCTATTGGATTTATGAAAATAAAACTGGATCGGGCGTTGGCGGGTGCTGCAGGGAAAAATGCTATGGAATTAGAAAAGATCTATGTACGCGCTTCTGTAAAAGGATTGGGAGTTGGGAAAAAATTTATGGAACTGGCAATTCAAAAAGCTACTGAGTTGAAAAAAGATATTCTCTGGCTCAGAGCGATGGACAGCAGCCTGGATTCGATTGCATTCTATCAAAAAAATGGGTTTATGCCTTGCGGGCAGGATAGGCTTGATTATGATATGATGAAACCTGAGTATCGTGGCATGATTGTCTTTCGGAAAGAATTTTCAAACACCACTTATTTCAATGGAATACCGGTATAGTTATGCGGAGTTATCCTTTTTAATTCCTTTTTTACCGTGGCAGCAACTTTAAGTCCGTCGATGAATTGATGGATAGACTGCTTCGTGATACCCACATTACCTCGCGTCAATTCTTTCAATGCCTCATAAGGTTTAGGATAATCTTCCCTTCTTAAAATGGTTTGAATGGCTTCTGCAACGACTGCCCAGTTGTTTTCCAGGTCCTGGTGTAGTTTAGTTTCGTTGAGTACCAATTTAGCCAATCCTTTCTCTACAGACTTCATTGCAAGAATGGTATGGGAAAATGGAACGCCGATATTTCTCAATACGGTAGAATCGGTAAGATCACGCTGCAGTCTCGAAACCGGAAGCTTCGATGAAAGGTGTTCGAATAAAGCATTGGCGATTCCCAAATTCCCTTCGGCGTTTTCAAAATCGATCGGGTTCACTTTGTGCGGCATCGCCGAGGAACCAACCTCACCTTTTTTCACCTTCTGTTTGAAATAATCCATCGACACATAAGTCCAGATATCCCTGGAAAAATCAATCAGGATATTATTGATCCGCTTCATAACGTCGAAATGCGCGGCCAGGTGATCGTAGTGTTCAATTTGTGTAGTGTATTTTTGACGCTGTAATCCGAGTACACCTTCCACGAATTCATTGGCAAATTTTGTCCAGTCTTTTTTAGGAAAAGCAACAAAATGTGCATTGAAATTACCTGTCGCCCCTCCGAATTTTGCAGAGAACGGAACCTGTATTAGCTGTTCAACCTGTTCTTCAATCCGCTCTACAAAAACCATAATCTCTTTACCCAGGGTTGTCGGTGAAGCTGGTTGCCCATGTGTACGGGCGAGCATCGCCTTATCCTTCCATTGACGGGCCAGTAATTTGAGCTGTTTATTCAGGTTTAATAGCGCGGGCAGGTATTCACATTCAATGGCGAGTTTCCAAAGCAGTGGGATGGCTGTATTATTAATATCTTGAGAAGTGAGTCCGAAATGAATCCATTCCTTTGCATCTTCAGCATTGGTCTCTTCCAGTTTCTGCTTGAGAAAATATTCAACTGCTTTTACATCGTGATTAGTAATCTTTTCGGTCTTCTTGATTTCCATCGCGTCTTCCACGTTGAAATTTTCCATCACCTCATTCAAATGTTTTTTGGCGCTGGAAGAAAGTGAAAAAAATTTCTTTTGGGCGAGGAAATTGAAATACTCCACTTCCACCAACACCCTGAATCGGATCAACGCGTATTCAGAAAAATAATCAGCCAGCTGATGAAGTTGGTTCCGGTAACGACCGTCGATGGGCGATATGGCAGTGAGTGAATTTAATTCCATAAACCTTCTAAAGAGATTCGCTTTTATTATTCCTTGCGTATCCCTTAGTTTTGCTGCCAAAATTAACACAAAGGACTTGGACAGAGAAATTAGGGTAGGGGCGGTTAGCTACCTCAACACAAAGCCGCTCCTGTACGGAATTCAGCGTAGTGACTTAATTCGCGAGATTGACCTCAAAATAGATTATCCTTCTAAGATTGCGGGGATGCTGCTGGATGATGAGATAGACGTTGGATTGGTGCCGGTGGCCATTCTTCCGCAGATGAAAGAATATCATATCAATACAGAGTATTGCATTGGTTCTGATGGAGCCGTGGCGTCTGTCTGTATTTTCAGCGAATCACCTATCTACGAGATTGAACAGGTATTACTCGATTATCAAAGCCGTACATCCGTTCAGCTCGCCAAGCTGTTATTAAGAGATTATTGGAAGTTGACGCCGGAATTCATCCCGGCCGGCGAGCATTTTCACGCACAGATTAAGGGAAAGACTGCCGGCGTGCTGATTGGCGACCGGGCGCTTGCACAAAGAAAAAAAGCTGCTTATATCTACGATCTCGGTGAGGCATGGAAAAATCATACCGGACTTCCTTTCGTGTTTGCAGCCTGGATCAGCAGGAAAAAATTAAATGATTCCTTTATCGAAAAATTCAATGAAGCGAATAAGATGGGCCTGGAACATTTAGACAAAGTGATATCCACACTGCCCCAGGATTTATTTGATCTGAATGAATATTACACCCACTATATAAGTTACGAGCTAAATGATGGCAAGAAAAAAGGATTGGACTTGTTTCTCCGGGAACTGAAAGAAATTCAGTAACAAGATTTACCTGATCAGCAGTACCGTTCCCTTCAAAGAGATGTTTCCGCAAGGTGTAATCGCTCGAATTGCGTAAACATATCCTCCCGAATCTTGTGGAACACCTCTAAAAGTTCCATCCCAACAACCGGAAGGATCTTTGGAATGAAAAAGCATTTGTCCCCAGCGATTGTACACGGAAAATTCCTGTAATTCAATGCCGCCCCAATGAAATCCAAAGCAATCATTCTTTCCATCCCCATTCGGAGTAAAAACATTGGGTACCGTATAAGCCGGCTTTCCCAAGGGAGAAATAATCACTGTCATTGAATCTGTTGCAGAGCAGCCTTGGTTGTTTGTGACTTCAACTGAATACGTAATGGTGCTGATTCCCGTAGCTACCGGGCTTTGAACCGAGGGATCGCTCAGTCCCCTGGACGGGGACCAAAGGTAAACGCTACCTCCTGTTGCGTTGAGCTGGATGTTACTGTTGAGACAAGCCAATATATCAGGCCCCGCATTGGCAACAGGAACCGTATATACGACCTGGTTTTTTGTTACGGAATCAGCGCAACCATTGTTGGCCTGGAAGAAATAGGTGATTGGATATATACCAGCTGAAACTTTTGCAGGGTCAAAACTGCCACCGGAACTAACTCCCTGTCCGCTGAAAAAACCAGTTCCGGCAATTCCGCTGGTATCACCGGCGCCCGTAATCAGGAAAATGGTATGATCGAGGCAGATCGGCGTCAATGAATCAAAGCGAACTTTAGGGGAAGGGATCACAGCAAGTGCCGCGGTCGAACTGTTGAAATTGTTCCCACGGGTACAGCCGACGCCGTTGCTGTCGGTGATCGACAAAAGCGTATATACCTTACTGTTGGTATTCAGCTGACCAGGAATAGAAAAGGTTCCGTTCAATGGAATACCATCTACCTGGAAATTTGAAACACCGTCGGTAAGCGTGATCCGAAAAGGAGGCAGTCCATGAATTGCGTGGAAAATAAGTCGGGCAGTGTCCTGCTCACAGCCTTGCCCGCCGGTGATACCTCCCTGTGGCAGCGGAACCATATTTATCGGCGTGCTATTGGCGGCCACGGCAGGATTGGCACATCCATTGGCATCAGTGATGGTCAACAAGCTAAAGAAAGATGTATCCAAAACGGGAATGACAATGTAAAAGCTGTCACCGTTCGCGAGGCCAGATTTCGTGTAAGTATTCCCGCTATTTGAATAGCTGATGGTAAAAGGCGATATTCCGATCGCTTCGGAAAATAGGATTTTCCCCGGGTCGCCATAGCAGGTATTGATACCCGTGAGTCGGGCCGCGGGAACAGGGTCCGCGATCAGTGTAAGCCTGTTGGAGGCCACCCGACAACTACCGGATCCAATATTAGCAGATTCGGCGGTAAGCATCCTGTATTGGAATTGAGTCAACTTCGTTGTGGCAGGAGGTGTAACCATTAGGTGCAGATTATTGGAAGAAGGAATATCGGTCCAGGATTTTCCACTGTCGGCACTGAACTGCCATAAATAGGCGGGCGTGACATAACCTGAAGAAGCTGTTCCATATAAATCTATACTACTGCCCTGGCAAATCGTAAGGGTATCGACAGCAGCCCCATTGCTAAAGGAACCGGTTATGGTTGGCCCACATGGCCGGAATGTAATGTCGTCGATGGCAATATCATTGCCCAGGTTACCCTGACCTCCCGGTGTATTGTTCACCATACGCAGTACGACCGTTTCAACACCAGATGGTGTCGTAAAATACAGGCCATATTGAATCCAATTCATATAATTGCTCTGACCAATAGGACCAGTATCGAATTTAGCAAGTACGATGCCATCGGTTTGCTCGATGGAGAAACTGATATCCGGGTGTAGATTTTCAACCCTTTTATTTGAATCCAGGATATTGGCAACCCAGGCCGCAAATTCATAGGTCGTAGAACCACAAAGAGTCGATATGGTCTGCTTGTAAAATTCGCCAGGGTCCGCACTGGCATTATAAATAGCCATATAACCATCCCAGGCTGTAGCGGTGTGATCTGGTGCCCGGAAAAACCAGGTTGGATTGGCGGGCACACCATTGCTAATCGAATACTCGCCGTCATTTGGAGGCGGCATAGGAAGTGTTCCTGACGAAGCAATATAAGTAAGCGTGGTGGACGCACCTTTCGCAACGGAGCTAAGTGGCGGGCCGGGATTGGGGCCGTGCCCAAAGGTTATATTTACAACCGGATCACCCAGCGAGCCCTTGCAAAGATTGGCTTGTGACCAGGATATTTGGTAAAGCGAAATGAATAATAGACTGGCGCAAAAATATTTTACTGGCAATAGAGAAAATAAATAGGGTTGGTATTTTTTTGGTAACAAACTTTATTTGCAATTTGGGTGAGGTGGACGTACCACGCAACCTCGTAAAGATAGTGTTCATTAAAAAAGAAAACCAGTAGCGATTTATCATAAATTGAACCCGAGCGGTTACTTTTACCAGTTAAACCGGGACATATCATCATTGAAATGCGAAAATTAATACGTTCCTTTCTTCAGCGATTTGGTTACGATATTGTAAAATACAAGGCACCTTTCCAACGGAGCAGGTTGGACAGAGAAGAACTCCTGCGTGAATATCGCTGGTTAGAAAATTATCATTTTAAAACGATCGTTGATGTCGGCTCGAATGAAGGACAATTTTCCGACAAGATGCGAATGCTTTTCCCCAAAGCGGTAATCTACGGTTTTGAGCCCCTTCCTTCCGTTTTTGAAAGACTAAAATCGAATTTTTTGGGAGATGAACAATTTCACGCCATCAACCAGGGACTCGGCGATCGGGCCGGAGAAATAGAAATTCGTGAGAATGAATCCAGTGCTTCCTCTTCTTTTCTTGTTCTGGGCGATGAGCATAAAAAAAATTTCGAAGAAGCATTGGAGGCGCGCACATTAATGGTTAAAGTAGATACGCTTGATAATTTTTTTACTGACCGCCGGATAGAAAATCCTTTATTACTTAAAATGGATGTTCAGGGTTTTGAAGATAAAGTAATCGCTGGCGGAAAAGTCACTTTGCAAAAAGCATCTGTCGTGATCTGCGAACTTTCTTATATTGAATTGTATAAAGGGCAGCCCTTATTCGAAACTATTTTTGAACTGTTCAAAAATCTGGGCTTTATTTATTCCGGAAGTGTAGAGCAACTCAGGTCTCCCGATACGAATAAGGTTTTGCAGGAAGACGGAATCTTTATAAAAAAATGAACCATGTCTTCAGCAAACCCATTGGTCACGATCATCACACCGGTCTTTAATGCAGGAAGACACCTTGCGAAATGCATGGAGAGTGTACATCAACAGTATTTTCGCGACTTCGAACATATTATTCTCGATGGCGGTTCTACTGACGATACTTTGAAAATCGTGGCTGATTGGCAACTACAACATCCCAATATCAGGTTGGATACGGGAAAAGATAAAGGAGTATATGATGCGATGAACAAAGGCATCGCCATGGCAACAGGTGAATGGTTGTATTTTTTGGGAGCTGATGATTATTTCTATCAGGCCAATAGCCTTGAATTGATCGTTCCCTTTCTTCAAAAAAATGAAGCTAGAATTGTATATGGAGATGTCTACTTCGAAAGTCTCGGTCGGCTTTATGATCACCGTTTTGACATCGAAAAGATTTTAAAAGCGAATATCTGTCATCAGGCTGTTTTTTATCATGCAGATGTTTTTAAGCAAATAGGTGGATATGATTTGAACTATCGGATAGCAGCAGACTACGACTTCAATTTAAAATGCTGGCTGAGTGGTAGCATTC
>Ga0075024_100001138_pt1 | contig 10526 bp, 8 predicted proteins | sample Str013_2_FD_71389 | JGI IMG/M metagenome (GOLD analysis project Ga0075024, IMG submission 71389) | Freshwater sediment microbial communities in response to fracking from Pennsylvania, USA - Straight Creek_MetaG_SC_2013 | ecosystem: Environmental > Aquatic > Freshwater > Creek > Sediment... | reverse complement strand
ACTCGACACGACCGATGCAGACGAGTGGACGGTTGCCGTTGCGAGCGTCAGTGGCGATGCCTCGCTCGAAGTGGACGGCCGCATCGTCAAGCCGACCAAAGCATCGGGCCGCCAGCCCGAGGAAGTGATCGGCGGCACCGAAGTCGACTACTGCGAACGACGGCAAGATCGACAGGTGGGCGTACGGGGCCAACAAGTCGTAGGTTTGGCGAGCCAGCTCTCGCTCGTCGAGCGCGGCAGCGGCGACGATGATCCCCATCAGCGTGGCCGTCCACGTCGATTGGCGTGGCAGCGCGGCGAGATCGAGTTGGCGCAACCGGTCGAGCAACCCGGCGCCAAGATCGAGCCGGCCACTGCGCGCCGCCAGCGCAGCAAAGGCGGCGTCGAAGGTGTAGTCGACCTCGTCGAGCGTTGGCGCAGTGGCGAGCTCGTGGAAGAGTGGCACGAGCTCGGCGTCGCGTCCCTGCAACCAGCGGATGAGCAGCAGCTGACCGCCGTAGTACGCCAGCGCATCAGCGTCACCGACACTCGTGCCGAGCGCCAGGCACTCCTCGGCCATTTGCTCGGCGTCGGCAAGACGACCCGAACGAATGGCGACCATCGTCTCGAGCACCCGACGGACGTAGGTCACCGCCCGGCAGCCAACGATCTCGTCGCGCGAGCGCAACGAGGCCAAGGCTCGCTCGGCGCGCGGATCACCGGCGAGGAACCGATCGATCGTTCGCCAACACAGGCCGACGACGGCCAGGACTGGCTCGTCGGCCTCAGCGGCGACATCGATCATCTCGTCGGCGATCGCCAACCGCTCGTCTGCGTTGTCCGGTCCGATCAAGAGGTGGTTGAGCAACGACAGCGCCTCGGCCAACGCCCGAGGATCGCCGACGCGTCGGGCCTCGTCGACGATGGCGCGCAGCTCGTCGTCGGATTCGCCGCGGTAGAAGGCGTCGGTCGCGGCGATGCGTGCTCGCAAGCGCAGGCGGAGCGAGTGGCTGTCGGCGGGAAGGCGAGCCAGCGCACGTCGCTGCAGTCCCGTTGCCTGGCCGCGAGCATCGGGAGCGCGCACGTCGTTGATCCACAGACCAGTCATCACCAGCGCGGCGCGGGCGAGCATGACTGCGTCGTCGGCTCGATCGGCGGCCGCCGCGGCCGCGGTCGCAGTGGCGCGTGCCGCGTCGAGCTCGCCAGCGGCGAGGAGCGCTTCGGCACGCTCGACCAGGCTCACGCCCGCGTCCTCACGGTGCACGACGGTGCTCTCTCGTGGCGTCATGGCCGACCCCCAGCCCCGAATTCCGGCGGACCCCGATGGCGTTGATCGTGCGGCGGCTCCCAAGTCACCGCGTGTCACGGCACACGGTGTGCCACGACATGGCACACGGTAGGCGCGGCGATGGCACGCGTAAAGGGTGAGACGCGCCGACATGGGGAGCGACGACATGGCTGGTTCCGATCCCACTACAGCAAGCACGGCGATTGACATGGCGGCAGTCGAAGCCGCGGCCGGCAGTGTCGTCGGCTACATGACCGGTGCCGCCGTAATCGCCGCCGTGAACCTCGGCGAGCGGCTCGGCTTCTACCGGACGTTAGCTGGCGCCGGTGCCATGTCGAGTGACGACCTGGCCAAGCGCACCGGCTGCCACGCCCGTCTCGTGCGCGAGTGGATCGACGGTCAGACGGCGGCCGGGCTCGTCGGCTACGACAAGGCGAGTGATCGCTACACGCTGTCCGACGCGTTCGCGATGGTGCTCGCCGACGAGGACTCACCGGCATTCCTCGCTGGTGGGACCGGCTTGCTCGAAGCGATGTACCACGGCCTCGGACCGCTCAGCGAAGCGTTCCGCGGCGACGGCGGCCTGTCGTGGTCGAAGCAGCACGCGAGCCTGTTCCCGGCCACGGCCCGGTTCTTCCGACCGGGCTACCGAACGAACCTCGTCGACAGTTGGCTGCCAGCACTCGAGGGTGTGAGCGAACGGTTGGCGCAGTCGGGGGGCGCCGTCGCTGATGTCGGCTGTGGATTCGGGCATTCCTCGACGATCATCGCCAAGGCGTACCCAAAGACAACGGTGACCGGCTTCGATTTCCACCCGGGTTCGATAGAGCAGGCAGCGGCGCTGGCCGCTGGCGATGGCCTCGCCAGTCGCACGACGTTCAAGGTTGCGTCGGCGACGGGCTACGAAGGCTCGTTCGACCTGATCTGCTTCTTCGACTGCTTGCACGACATGGGCGATCCCGTTGGCATCGCCCGCCACGCGGCCAGCCACCTGGCGCCCGGTGGTTCGGTGATGCTCGTCGAGCCGTTCGCGCTCGACGACCGGGCCGAGAACCACGGCAACCCGGTGGCCGCGCTGTACTACAACGGCTCGACGTTCCTGTGCGCGCCGAACTCGCTCTCGCAGGACGTCGGCCTCGCCCTCGGGGCGCAGTGTGGCGAACAGCGGATGCGGGCCGTGTTTATAGACGCTGGATTTTCGCACTTCCGTCGTGCCACCGAAACGCCGTTCAACATCGTCTACGAGGCTCGCCTCTGAGATCGTGCGGGCTGCCAGCGGCCGTCGACAGGAGCGGGACCTGTCGACGGCCGTCGGTCCGCCGCGTCGCGAGGCCGTCGGGCGACGTTCGTTCTCGGCTGCGTTCTGTGTCACCGGCGGAACAGAACGCAGCCGAGATCGGCGGTCGCGACGGGTCTCGTCGTGGCGGCCGCCGTCAGCCGGGGTTGCCGCCGAGCAACTCGGCGCGGACGCGCAGGACCTTTTCGGCGACGGTGCCGTCGCCCCACGTGTCACCGACGATGGCGCGCTCGTAACTGGCGAACTCGGCCCGCACGCCGGCGAGGTTCCCGGCCGCGGCATGCGCCCGCATCCGCAGGCAGACGAGCTCTTCGTGACCAGTGAGGGCGCGCAGACCCTGACCGGTGGCCCACAGCACGCCATCAAGGTCTCCGACGGCGAGGCAACGCTCCGCCATCTCCACCGCCGCCGACGTCGTGGCGTGGATCAACGACGACGGCAACGCCTCGCCATCGGGCCACAAGTACGTCGTTCCCGCGAAGGGCAAGTCCCGCACCAGCGCAAGGGCTCGCCGCAACGTGCAGATCGCGCCGCGACGCCCTTGGCTGCGGGCCCGGGTCAGGGCATTGGTGAGCAGCTCACCGTCGGTCATCACCAACTCGTGGACGGGCAAACGATCGGCGTAGCTGCGCGCGATCCACTCCTCGCCAGTCGGCGGCGGCACGAGCCGCGCCATGGCGCGCCGTGCGTCGGACACGACGTTGGCGAAGGTGGCGTCGCGCACGTCGGTCTCCCACAACGCAGTGCGCACCGCCATGCGTCCGGGGTTGGCGCGATGGTGGGCCAGCCAGACGACGAGCTCGAGCGCCTTCGATCGCTCGAACTCGACAGGGTTGCCGCCGCGGTCGACGACATCGACCGGCCCGAGGACGCGCACGAGCAACTGCCACGGCGGCGTGTGCACATCGCCGTCACCGTGGTCGAGGCGATGATCGTCGTTGACGGCGTCACCCGCGGCCGAGACGAGCGCACCCGCGACGTTGACACCGACATCGTCATCGCCATCGTCGTCGTCGTCGATCCGGAACGCGGCAACCAGGTCGCGGTCGTCCGGTCGCGGCAGCGCCGGGGCACTGGCGTCGGCGAGCAAGGCACCGATGTCGGCGAGCTCGTCGGCAGCGAGGGCGTGGGGACAGACGACAACGCCGGCCGGTTCGAGCACCCATCGATCGGAACCAAGTGCGCGCAACCGCCACGTCGTCCCCGGCAGTTCGGCATCGGTGACCACGGCGACGCCACCGTGGCGAGCGAGCTCGCCGAGCGCGGCCGCGTCGACGCCGTCAAGCGCGTGATCGATGATGACGGCAACGACTGGTTCCCAGGGTTCCTCGGGAGCCGCGGCCCGGAGGGTGAACGTCGTCGACGCGCCGCTTGCCACCAGGCCGCGACGCGTCCCTTCGGCGAACGCCTCCGCGACGGTCACTGCTTCTGCGACCGAAGCCACCGGGATGACACGTTGCTCGTCGGCGAGGCCGAAGCAGTCGATGCCGGTAGCGACGATCGAGACGACGTCGGCCAACGGCGACACCGCCAGCGATGCCAGCGCGGCGCGGGCGACGGGGACCGCAGCGCCCGGCCCCCCGTCGACCCTGAGGACGCCGAGTGCTTCGAGATCGACGTAGACCTCGCTGAGCGCGTCGGACGAAGCTGCCGATGGATCATCGAACGATCCCCGGCCGAGCAGCACGAGCGCCGGACACGGGGCCGGTACACCTCGGGCCGAGGCGGCGACAACGGCGAGCGGCACGTCGGCCGACAGGTAGAGGCGAGATCGATCGGCGCCGCGTTCCCACGGCGTCGGCGGCGCTGCCGTCAACGGTGCGTCCAACCACACCTGGATCTCGCCGGAGGCATGGCGGCAGACGAGCAGCGGTCGCACCGTCGGCCCGGAATGTCCGCCAACCTCGAGCGCGCCGGCGAGGCCGCGCAGCGCCGCATCGAGGCGGGCCAGACCGACCGGGTCCGCCCCGAGCACCAGGGCGGCGTCGATGGCAGCGAGATCGGGGTCGGGTGGCGGGAGCACATCGCCCGGTCCCATCGCCCGCAACCGACGTCGACGGCGAGAGGCGACGAGCCCGGCCAACCCGGTCGCCAACAAGGCGGCGCCGGCGATGCCGATCGGCGCCCGCAGCGGGCGCGCCTGACCGTGATCGTCGACGCTGGTTGTCGTTGTCTGCTCGGCGGACTCGACGGTGTCGTCGGGCGCGGTGCGGAACGGATTGGCCACTGACGATCGTGCGCCCAGCGGGGGCAGCAGGTTCGCAGCAGGGACGACAGTCGGCGCGACCGTGCTCGGCGCCGCGGTGATCGGCGCCGCGGTGGTCGGCGCAAACGCAGGCGGCACGACCGTGGTCGGCGCGACGGCGATCGGGCGAGCGTCGACGACTCCGGTCGTCGCGTCGGAGTTGGCATCGGCGCGAGCACCGGCCGGTGCGGCCGCCGTCACCGTCGTCGTCTCGGTCGACGCTGCTGCCGTCGAGGTCACGACAGGCGGGGCGGGCGACGGCTCGGCGACGTCCGGAAGGATCAGCTCCCAGCCGGGCAGGATCAGGTTCGGATCGTCGAACGAGCGGTGGGCGAAGCGACGCCCGCGGTTCAGTTCCCAGAGCTCCGGCCAACGTCGTTCGTCGCCGAGATGGCGCGCCGCCAGCCCGCTCAACGTGTCGCCGTGAACGACGATCACCGATTGCTGCCGCCGAGCCGACGCGCCAACCTCGACGGTCGCAGGCGGGCTCGTCGCGCCGGCCGCGCTTGCCGCGCCGGCCGCGCTCGTTGCGCCGGACTCGACGAGACGGTCGGCAGGTAGGAGCACCGGCCAACCGGGACGGAGCTGCTCGTCGAAGATCGTGCCGTCGGGCATCATCCGGCCATGGTTCAGCTCGACGAGCTCGTCACGGCGGTTGCCATCGCCGAGATGGCGCGCCGCGAGGCTGAACAACGAGTCGCGTCGCTGCGCGATGACGACCGTCGTCTCGCCGTCAGCTCGGCGCGCGTCGACGGTCGCGTCGGGCGTGATGCGATGACCATTGCGATCACCCGGACGCACCTCCCACGAGCGCTGAGCCGAAGTGAGATGAGCACCATTGCCGCTGGGCGCATCGGCGTCGGTGACAAGGACCGCCGGCGCCGTCGCCGCGGCCAACGCACCACCGCGCACGCTCGACGCCAGGGTCAGCAACAGTGCCGCGCTGCCGACGAGCTTGCGGACCGATAGCGAGAGCGGGTTCAGCGCTCGGCGCGGGACGCGCTGGCGCCGACCGACGATCGCCGCGATCTCGGAAGCGGCGACGACGGCGACGTACAACCAGACGAGGAGCACACCGGCGGCGATGACACGGGCGATGACGTCGTCACCAATGGCGCCGGAACCGAGGGCGTGCCTCACGGCCTGCAGCGACGGGAGTTGGCGCGGGAACGGCCATCCCTGGACGCGCAGCGTGATCAGCGGCACGCCAACGACGAGGAACACGAGGGCGACGAGCGACAGCAGCGAACGCAGCCGCCCGAGCGCCGACGGCCGCGGCGGTGACGGCGGCCGCGGCCGTGGGGATGACGTCGGCCGCGGCCGGCGCGCCGACCGAGAGCCGGCAACCTTGGTGGCGCTCATCGCGGCGGCACCAGTTGGATCGCCGCCACCGCATGGCCGTGGGCCGGTTTCGGCGTCCCCCCGATCATCGGGAAGAAGACCTGCCCGGGGGTGATGGTCACGTCGATGGTGACGGCCTCGGCGGTGACGGCGACGAGACCTGTGACACCGGCGCTGTCGAGGTAGCGACGAGCGGCTTGCGCGGCGATGGACGCGTCCAACACTTGATCGTAAGGATCGGCGGTGGCGGTGGCGGCGCGCGCCGCCGCCTGCGCGCTGGTGATCGCCTGGCGCCGTGCCGCCAGCACTTGGCCCCCGTCGTAGACGAGCCCGATGGCCAACAGGAACGTCAGCAAGATCCCGGCCACGAACACGCTGACGGAGCCGTCGTCGCCAGCGCGACGGCGATGACGGCGATGACGGTGATGCGCGCCGAGCTCGATCGATGGTCGGACCAGCGGTTGGAGAGACGTGGAGGTGATCGTCATCGGCGGAACCCATCGACGGCTTCGGTGTCGCTTGCTAGAAGCGTGTGCTTACCGGGCAGCCAAATGGAAACGAGATCGCCGTTGTGAACGATGCAATCGACTTGGACGGTGACGTTGGCACCCTTCCACCCGCCGCCGGGTCCAGGATCGACGACGAACGACGAGACCCTTACCGAGTCGCACGATCGACCCAGCGTTGAACTGGCGACCGCGGCACGGGCGTCCGCTTCGGCGGCGCCGGGCCCCGCGGCGAGCGAGGCGACGCGCGCCGCGGTGCGGGCGACGTGGAGGACGCGCGACTGCGAAGCGCTGAGCCGGCCGACGTAAACGACACCGAAGGCGGCGAGGATGAACACCGGGAGCAACCCGACGATCTCGACGGCCATCGTCTGACCGGCATCGGCGTCTCGGCGGCGCACGGTGCTCAGCTCACCGTTCGCCCGCCGTCAACGCGTCGGCTGAAGCGCGGACGGGGAAGTGAAGACCAGGGACCATCGACAAGGCTTGGGCGGCGACCGTCACGGTCACGGTCGGGCCGGGCTGGCACGTCACGGCGATGGCCTTGACGTAGGCACCGCCGAGCCGATCGGCCATGTCGTTGGCGGTGGCGATGCCGTCGGTGCACGTGCGGTTGACGACGGCCGCGGCCTGACTGCCTTCCTGCGCGGCAGCCTCGACGATGTTGTGCGCGTGCCAGAGCAACGCGATCTGGAACACCGAGATGACGAGCACGCCGATCACCGGTACGGCCAGCATCGTCTCGACCGCGCCGATCGCGCCCCGTTCGTCGCGACGACGGTCACTGCCTTGTGGGCGCGATGCTCGCTCCTCGGCGACGCTACGCCAACTTGGCGCGCTCGGGAACCGGTACAGGCATCGCCGACCGAGCCCGTGGACGCGCCGTCGCCGCCGCCGACGCCGGCGACGACGATCGGGCGCCGAGCCGCCAGCGCGAGCACAACAATGGATGGTCACTACGTGACCGGGACCTTGACTGGTTCGTCGACGTTCTTCTTCGCCGCGCCGAGCTTGGCGACGGCGAAGATGGTGACGGCGATCATCATCGCTACCGCCGCGCCGAGCAGGATCATCGTTTCGACCGATCGTTCCTGGCCGTCGTCCTGCTTCGCCCAGGCGACGAGACGGGCGCGCCGATCGACGATCCACATCACAGCGACGATCTGTACGTGAAGCATTGGTTGTCCTTTCTTGCCCGTCCCTGGCCGCTACAGGCGACCGGAGAGCTGGGCGATGAGCGGGAAGGCGAGGAGGGCGACGAAGCCGAGGACGAACAGGTACGTCGGGCCGAGCATCTTGATGTTGCTGCGATCGGCAGCGCGTTCGAGCTCGTCGAGCGAACGGTTGCGCATCGCTTGGGCAATGACCGCAGCCGCTTCGCTGGCGTCGGCGCCGAGGTTCGTGGCGCGCTCGACAGTTGCGGCGAGGTCGACGAGCTCTCCGGTGCCGTACTCGCGTCCGACGGTTTCGAGCGCTTCCCACGTCGTGCGACCCATCGCCGGCGAGCTGGACAGCGCAGCGGCAATCGCGGTGAACGCCGGACCATCGCCGAGCGCCGCGGCGTAGCGCGCCGACCACTCGGCTGAACGACCTCCAGCCATCACCGACGAGCACAGCATCACGTACTGCCCGACGGCATGGCTGAACGCGCGACGAGCGCGGCCGGCGCGATCGCGCAACACCTCGAGCACGAGCATCATCGCCACGCCGGCGCCAAAGACGGTGAGGCCGACCATCGGCATTGGTTCGACACCGACACCAGCTGCGACGAGCGCACCGGCCAGGCCCGCCACCAACACGAACCCGGCGATGCCCGCGGCCAACATCTGGGCGAGGACCTGCGGGACCGTCAACTGCGCAGCGCGCAGCTCTGGCGCGAAGCGGGCCGCGAACCACGTGCCGAGCTCAGAACGAGCCAACGACTCGCTCGCCGCACCGACGAGCCCTCGACGTCGGCGCATGCGCTGTCGCGCCGCGGCCGCAGCCGGCGCCGGCGCCGGGACGCGACCAAGTGGATCACCCGACACGCGCCGACGCACGCTCGCCAACGACGGCGGTGCCGGCGCCAGCGCTCGCACGAGCAGCACGACGGCGGGGCCAGCGGCGGCGCCAACGGCCATCGCCACTTGAGCCCGCGTCATGCGACGGCCTCCGGTCGGCGAGTGAGCGTGCGGCCGGGGAGGTCGTAGCGCGAGAGCATCCGCAACCACCAGAACGTGATCGCCCAAAGACCGAACGGCACGGCCAGCACCGCTTGGCCCGATGCGCTGCGGTAGTAGTTCAACGTCGTGCCGACGAAGCGCAGGTAGACGACGATCACGGCGCCGATGGCGACCATCGCCTTGGTCGCGCCTTCGAAGCGAGCGCGGATCCGATCGACCCGTTCGCGCATCGCCAACTCGTGACGGGCGGTGACGGCGAGCTCGTGCAGTTGGCTGCGCAGCTTGGCCCCGGCTAGCTCCAGTGACTGCATCATCGTCGCCACGGCGATGTCCGCCGTCGGGTGGGCGACGTCGCGACCGAGCTGCCACAGCGCGTCGGCCAACGGGACACCGTGGCGGCAACGACGCTCGAACATCGTCATCTCATCGGCGATGCCCGACGGTGGCGACTCCGCCAGCTTGAGCAGCACTGTCTGCAGCGACGCATCCGAGCTGAGGGCGTCGCGCAAGCCCTCCAACCACAAGGCGATCGCCTCGACTCGCCGTCGCTCTTTCCCGGCACGGGCCGAACCGAACAGTTGACGGCGGACGATGACGACGAGAGCGGCGCCAACGCCGGCGAGCAACCAACCGGTCAAGGCGAGCGCAACGATGCCGGCGACGAGGGCACCGATCGCACGGCGCGCCCCGCCGTGCGACGGTCGCCATGCTTGTGGCGCCCCTCTGGCGGGCGAGAACGCGGCAGCGCCGACGGCCACCGCGGCGGCGACACAGACGCCGATGCCGAGTGCGATCAGCGCGTTCACGACATCCTCGCCGCGATGCTCACTGGCCGGCGCAGCGGAAGGTACGACGCCGGACGCTGGAACAGCTCGAGGTCGAACGCCGGGTCGACTTCGACGAGTCGTTGGATCATCGGCTCGGTCGGCATCCCGATCGGTTGGGCGCGCCGATCAGTACCGGGACCATAGAGCGGTGTCGTTGCCAGTTCGCGACCGGCCATCGACGGCGCCAGGACCTCTTTCACGTAGCGACCGTTGCGGGACCGCTCCATGTGGACGACGAGGTCGACGTTGCCATAGACGAGCTCCATCGCCGTCAAGATCTCGACGTCGTTGTGGCGGTTCATCAGCGTTGCGAGACGGTCGAGACCGTTGCGACACGAGTAGCCGTGCACCGAGCTCATCGCTCCGTTGCCGATGCTGATGGCATCGACGAACGCGCCGGCCTCGCCAGAGCGGACCTCGCCGACGACGACGCGGCTGGCGTTGAGTCGCACCGCGGGCGTCATCAGATCCGCGCACGACACACCGGCCGCTTCTTCCGACGTCGGTGGCCGGCTCTGGTAGGCGTGCACCCAATGGAAGCGCGCCGAGCGGTGCAGCCCAAGCTCGAAGTCGGTCTCGACGGTGGCGATGACCTCGTCGGGGTCGATCTCGGCGCACAGCGCTCGCAACGTCGTCGTCTTGCCGCTGTTCATCATCCCGGTGACGACGATGACGAAGCCGGCGTGCACCGCTGTGGCGAGCAGATGAGCGAGCCCGTCGTCGATCGTGCCGTAGCCGATCAGATCGTCGAGCGTGATCTCGACGTAGCGATGGCGGCGGATGGTGATGATCGGCCGCTCGACAACATCGAAGCCCTCGCCGTGGAAGCGGCTGCCGTCGGGGAGCTGGAGGTCCAAGAACGGATGGCGGTACGAGAACGG
>Ga0075024_100001134_pt1 | contig 10535 bp, 9 predicted proteins | sample Str013_2_FD_71389 | JGI IMG/M metagenome (GOLD analysis project Ga0075024, IMG submission 71389) | Freshwater sediment microbial communities in response to fracking from Pennsylvania, USA - Straight Creek_MetaG_SC_2013 | ecosystem: Environmental > Aquatic > Freshwater > Creek > Sediment... | reverse complement strand
TTCCGTGGCGACCAGCCGGCCGACCAGTTGACCGCAGCAGCCGGCGTGCGGTGCGCGCTGGCGAAGGCCTCCGGCAGCGGCCGCCATTGGTCCGGCAAGGCCGGCGAGGTCGATGCCTTCGACGTCAAGGCCGATGCGCTGGCCACCCTGGCGGCAGCCGGCGCCCCCATGGGGGCGCTGCAGATCGCGCCCGGCGGACCGGCGTGGCTGCATCCCGGGCGCAGCGGAACGATCCAGATCGGCCCCCACAATGTGCTCGGCCATTTCGGCGAATTGCATCCGCGCGCCCTCGAGGCGCTGCGTGCGCAAGGCCCGTTGGTCGCTTTCGAAGTGATCCTCGAGCGCATCCCGGAACCGAAGGTCAAGGCGACGCGGGCCAAGCCTGTGCTGGAGCTGTCGCCGCTGCAGCCGGTCGAACGGGATTTCGCCTTCGTGGTCGATCGCGGCGTGAAGGCCGGCGATATCGTTCGCGCCGCCCAGTCCGCCGACCGCAAGCTGGTCGAGGCCGTGAGCGTGTTCGACGTCTACGAAGGCGACGGCATAGCGGCCGGCAAGAAATCGATCGCCATCGCGGTCACGTTACAGCCGCGCGAGAAGACCATGACGGATGACGAGATCGAGGTGGTCGCGGGCAAGATCGTGGCCGAGGTGACCAAGCGCACCGGTGGAGTGTTGCGGGGCTGAAGACTACCGTATCGCACCAATGCGTCCATGCGGCTTGAGAATTGGCAGCCCTTTTGACTCTATCGAATATCGTGGCACGATTGCGGAACTGAAGCGGCCCAAACAGCAGCGGTCTGCGCGAACTGAGCTGATGGCGATCAAAAGCCGGATTCGAAAGCGACGTTGGGCTCGCCATTCGCGGGACGGCATATTTGTTGCGGCGGCACTATTATTGTTGTTTCTGGAAACCGAGCTGCTGACGCACAATTCGGTCGCTCAGGAATCGGTCCTCGCCGATACGCTTCGTTCCAGCGCGCAGGCGCGCGGTTTCTTGATAGGCGCGGCGGTCGCAGCGCAGCCGCTGAAAGACGAGGAGGCCTATTCGCAGGCGCTTGCTCGGGAATTTAACGTCGTCGTTCCCGAGAATGCGATGAAATTCGGATCACTGCGTCCGAGCCGTACGCAATTCGACTTTTCCGACGTGGACGCGATCGTCGATTTCGCCGAAGCGCATGCGATGAAAGTGCGCGGACACACTCTTGTCTGGCACAACCAGAACCCGCAGTGGCTCGTCAACGAAAATTTATCCGACAGCGAAAGATCGCGGATCCTGAAGGAGCATATTCAAACAGTTGTCACTCGATATCGTGGACGAGTCTACGCGTGGGATGTGGTGAATGAAGCGATCGATCAAAATCTGGGCCGACGCGAAACATTCTGGTCGAAAGCACTCGGTGACGATTACCTCGAGCAGGCGTTCCGTTGGGCGCGCGAGGCCGATCCGCAGGCAAAGCTTTTCTACAACGACTACGGCGGCGAAGCGCTCGGGGCCAAATCGGAGGCGGTCTACCGGTTGCTGATAAATCTCAAAGCGCGCGGAATTCCAATCGATGGAATCGGGCTCCAATCGCACTTTCGGACCGACCAGCCCCCGAACATGCGGGACGTTGCCACGAACATGAAACGTCTCGCCACGCTCGGGCTGGAAATTCATGTGACCGAATTTGACGTGCGCATGTCGCTCCCGTCGACCGAGCAGGAATTGCAGAAACAAGCTGAAATCTATCGAGGCTATTTGAGCACGTGCTTGTCTGTTTCAAGTTGCAAAGCGTTCCTGATGTGGGGGTTCACGGATAAGTACTCTTGGATTCCTGGTCATATCGCAGGCATGGGTGCTGCATTACCCTTCGACGGATCCTACAAACCAAAGCCCGCGTACGCGGCTCTGATTGATGTGCTGAGCACTCGCATGCCGAGGACGAAATACTGAACCGTACCGCGCCTGCGCCGGTCGAGATTTGCGACCGGTGCGAGAGCAGTCGGGCGGGTTCTTGGCGGCGGCCCGTTACGCCGTCTACGCCTCGTCTCCATTTCGTCGGAACATGCTCTACCGCCACAGGCGGTGCAGCCACATCCATTGCCCGGGATGCTGGCGAATCCAAGCCTCGACGATGGATGCGATCACCTGCATGGTTCCGGCGATTTCGATCTTGCCGGCCGCATCGCGCACCGGCTCGATCGGGCCGACGATTTCGTAGCGGAAGCGCCGGTCCGGCAAGCGAATGATGCGCCCGCCGTAGATCGGCGCATTGAAGATGCGGGCGAGGCGCACGAAGATCGGATTCATCCGGCAAGGCCGCCCGAAAAATGCCACTTCGATGCCGTCGGCCTGATACTGGTCGACCAGGATGCCGACGAACGCACCGCGATTGAGCGCGGCCCTGATCTGGGCGACCGTGTCCGGACCGCTTGGAATCGGGGTGAAACCGCTTCTCGCGCGTATGTGGATCAACTCCTCCGCCCATGCGCGAATTTTCGGCGTGCGCATCGGGATCGCGGCCTCTCGGCCGCCGACCGCCAGGGCGATGGCCGGAAGCTCCCAATTGGCGAGATGAGCCCCAAAAGCGAGGATTGGCCGTTTGTCTTCGAGCGCCCGCGCATATCGATCGATGCTCGCCTGGTCGACCTCTATGTGTCCTGGGCGCGGGTGAACGAGATCGTGGTCCCAAAGAAGATCGAGCTTCGAATATTCGACACCCGAGCGCGCCAGATTGTCCCACATGTCGCTCAGGATCAGCTCGATCTCGACGGCGGGCTTTTCCGGAAAGGCGGCCGCGAGCTGGGACCGGGCGGTCCGATGGCCGCGCAGTCGTGGACCTATCCGGCGCAGCAGCCACGCCGCGATATCGGCGCAGCGATCGGGATCGCAATGACGCATCAGCCGCAGCAGCCAAACCGACAGCCGCCCCGCCCATTGCTCCATCCGGCCAAGCCACGTCTCGCCATCGGTCGCTATGCGCCGTGGATTGGCCGCCGCGATGCGCGCCTCGAGATCCTTGATGAAGGGAATGTAGGACGCCGTGCGATCCTCTATGCGGCGCAGACCGCAACGGCTTGCGGCGCCCAGCACTATTTTGCCGCCGGAGCCCGGAGAGAGGACGCATCGCCAATAGCTGGCCGAGGAGCCGAGAAATCGTTCCTTGCACACCTCGACACGCACGACGTCCGCATATGCCGTGCGCCCGCCACGACGGCCGTCCTGCCATTCGAAGCCGCTAGCGCACAGCCGATAGGTCCGCTCACGCGCGAACCAAGCCGGGCGAAACGAATAGGTTGGTTCGCTCACGCCGCTGCCTCTGCGCGCCGTGGGCACGATATTGCCGATTCCGCGCAGCCCGGGGATATCGATAAGTTCACGTTGTGGCTCGACGCTGTTCTCGGGCAATAATTACAACACCGTGCGCCAAATTCAGCCTCTCATTCGATGAAATGACAAGGGGTCGTGACGGTAGTTCCTGAGCCATGACGCGCGCCAAACCCCGCCCCGGTACCACGGCCAGCAGCATCCCGACGAGCCGGCCCCGCTGAACCGAGGCCCAGCCGAGGGCGCGATCGTCGGCTCGTTGCCTCGGCAATCAAGTTAGCGCGGATTTCCTGGCGGCTCGGTCGTCCGCGCGCGGCGTTTCGACTACGCCCACGCTGGGCTTGCGAAGCGGGGCTGAACCGGCTATGGCATAATATGCCATCCTGAGCGATATGATCCGTTTCAACGCCGCTGCAGGGGTCACCGATGCCGACTCGAAACGTTGTGCTGACGGAACATCAAGAGAAAGTCATTGAGACTCTGGTCGGCTCCGGCCGTTACCAGAATGCGAGCGAGGTCCTTCGTGAGGGCTTGCGCCTAGTGGAGCAGCGCGCGGCCGAGGACGCTGCAAAGCTGGAGGTTTTGCGGGAGGCAGCGGGTGTCGGCTTTGGCGCATTGGATCGAGGCGAGTTCAAGGAGTTCGACAGCATCGACGATCTCCAAGCTTATCTGAATGGTTTCTCCGAGAAGGTCATTTCACGCGCAGGCGAATGACGATCTTATGATCGAGCAAAAGTGGCGCGTTCGCATCGGCGCTGTCGCAGAGCTCGGTTTCGCAAATATCCTCAAGTGGACAGCCGAGAATTTCGGCGCGCGGCAGTCACGGATTTATCGGGACACGCTCGTTCGGGCGATCGGCGAGCTTGCGAACGGTCCCGATGTAGCCGGATCGAAGGCGCGCGACGAGATCATGCCGGGCCTCCGCACGCTCCGTGTTGCCCGGCACGGCCGGCGTGGACGCCATTTCCTCTTATATCGGATCGGCAAAGGGCGGATCGTTGAAATCGGTCGTATCCTGCACGACCAGATGGACTTACAGCGTCACTTGTCTTTTCCAACGGACGAGGACGGCGAATAACGGCCCCGCACAGCAAGCCGGGGAAAGCATGGAGTAGATGCGCGAAGCCTGGCGCAAAACCGGCCATCGAAGCGTGCTGTGGCGTAGATTGGCGCGCCACGGTCGATGAAACTGGGAACTATTGCTTCGCTGTGGCACTATGACTGGCTGGCAAAGTTCGCGATTGGACATCCCGATATCCGCTGTGGTTCTCACGAACACTACTCCCAAAGGCACTTGAGCCAAAGGTGTGAAGTCAACCTACCGCCATGACGAATCGTCTGCCGCAGAGCGATGATGCGATTCTTGATGTCCGAAAGCTCGATGACTATTGCCTGAACCCATCCCACCCGCGCGGTCGGCACAAGGCTCGGGTATTCCATGACGCGCTCGGGATTCAATCCGACGACGCAGTGTGGCTGCGGGAGGCTCTTCTTGAAGCCGCACGCTCAACAGAGGCATCCCAAGTCGCGACGAACGCTTGGGGGATACATTGGCAGCTCGACGCGACCATTAGGCGACAAGGCAAGAGTGCTGTGATAAGAACGATCTGGATTGTGCGAACGGGCGAGAGCGTGCCGAGGTTCGTTACATGTTGGGTGCTGTGATGAAGGCGAAAGCGGAAGCGGGTGCAAAGAACGAAGGGCCGTCCGTTTTGGACGTGGCGGCATTGCTGACAGACCTTCCCGCGCAGCGACTTGCACGCGGGCAGGTCGGCACTATCGTCGAACAGCTTGACGACCAGACTTTGCTCGTGGAGTTCAGCGACGACCAAGGTCGCGCCTACGCTCTCGCACCCTGCCCACGGGCAGACTTGCTGGTCCTGCACTACGTCCCTGAGGACGCCTGATCATCAACGGCAGCGGGGAAACGGCGGCACTTGGCGGCGATAGCGTATTCCGAAGTGGCGCGCCGGGCGGGATTCGAACTATCCCGTTTTCCGCCCGAGCGATTTCACCACCGCGTCGGCGGCGCGTTCGCCGGATTCCCAGGCGCCCCCGACCGTGCCCCAGAGCGTCTCGTGCGCGGCCTCGCCGGCGAACCAGATGCGGTCGTTGACGGATTCCATCAGCACCCGGCGCGAGGGCTGGCCACCCGGTGCTGCGGCCGAGAAGGCGCCCAGCACCCAGGGCTCGTCGTTCCAGTGGGTCGCGTAGCGGCGCTTGACCGCTTTGCCCACATCGGTCCCGAACAGACCGGTCAGCCACGACTGCGCAAAATCGAACATCGCCGCATCGCCCTTGGCGGCGAGATCGCGTCCGAAGCTGCCCGCCACGTCGATCACGCAGAGCGGCGTGCCCGACACGTTGGCGAAGAGCGCCGCCGTGCGGGTGCTATCGGATTTTTCGAACACCAGTTCGTCAGGCCGCAGCCCCAGCGGATTGTCGGGCAGCTCCAGCGCCACGTGGTCGTAGCTGCCGAGCTTGAGCTTGGCGGCGGCGTCGAGCTGGCGTTTCGGCAGATCGGGAATGAATTTGATCTTGCCGGCGGAGAGAATATTGGTCGACACCGTGACGATGGCGGCGCGGGCCTCGAATTGCCCCCGCGCGGTCTCGACCTCCACACCGCCGGAGCGCGCCGCGTAGGAGATGCGGGTGACCGGATTGGACAGCTCGACCGGTATGCCGCTCGCGAGCTTGGCCAGGAGCGCGCCAAATCCCTGGCGGCACAAGAGGTCGTTGTCACGCTCGGCGGAATGCGCGAAGTCGAGCGCCGAGACCTCGGCCAGATCCTTGGCGCAACCGAAGGGACCCAGCACGAACTCGATCATGGGGCGCCAGCCGCCGAGGTCCTTGGGCAGCGCCTGGGCGCAGGAAATATCGTTCTTGCGCGACGCATCCGCGATGGCGGTCGAGGCGCGCACCGTTCCGCCCAGATACTCCTCCATCTCGCCTTCGCGCGCGTAGCGGTGCCCGATGCGCACGCGCTGGCCGGGCGGCGCCGGATACATGTCGAGCCCGGTCTGGGGACCGAGCTTCGCCACCGGATTGATTTCCGGCATATGGACCCAATGGGCGCCGCGATCAAACGGAACCCCGAACAAGGTCGTATCGGTGATGCAACGCCCGCCGACCGTCGCGGCGGCTTCGACCAGCGCAAATCGCCGGCCCGCAGCCGCCAGGCGCCGCGCCGCCGCGATGCCGGCGGCTCCTGCCCCCACGATGACCACTTCGACATTGCCGGTACGCGGAGCGACTTGCGGCGCCGGCGCGGGTTTCTTCGGCGAAACCGGCACCCCGGGCGCGGTCGGCGCCCCCAGCGCCGGCGCGGCCGTCATGCTAGCCGACATAGCGGCCGATGCGGCGAGGAACGATCGGCGGTTCAATCGCTTCATGGTTTGCGGTGCGCCATTCGGAAGGCAAATCGGGCCAGGTCCGTTGTCAAAGTCCGTTGTCAAAGTCGGTTGTCCAAATCACTCATGCGTTCCGTGCGGCCGCCGGCAGTATGGCCCGAACCGGCCGCCTCGCGCAAACGCGCGCGGCCTTGTGAGCGGGCGCGTCCACGCTTAACTGTTGCGTCTCGTGGAGAACCTTGATGCTGGATGCGGCCGCACAAGCCCTATCGCAAATGTTTTCGCCGCCGTTTCGCGCGGTGCTGCTGAAATCGATCGGGCTCGCCCTGATCCTGATCATCATCATCGGGATCGGGCTGCAGCATCTGCTGGGCTGGCTCGCCGGTGCCGGCGAAGGCTTGGCCGAGAACGCGCTCGGCGCCGGCGCCCACACCTCGCTCTCGGTCCTGACCTTCATCCTGACGATCGCCACCGGCCTCGGCATCGTGGTCGGGTCCGTGTTCCTGATGCCGGCGGTGACCGCCCTGGTGGCCAGCTTGTTCGTCGACGACATCGCGCTCGAGGTGGAGCGCAGCCGCTATCCGGGCGAGCCTGAGGGCAAGCCGCTGCCGTTGCTGCGCGCCGTCATCGAGGGCGTAAAGACCGCGCTCCTGGCGGTCGCGGTCTATCTGGTGGCGCTGCCATTTCTGCTGTTCGCGGGCTTCGGGGCCCTCATCTTTTTCTTTTGCACCGCCTATATCCTGGGCCGCGAATATTTCGAGCTGGCCGCCATGCGCTACCGGCCGGTGGCGGAGGCAAGGGCGCTGCGCAAGCAGCATCACGGCACGATCTTCGTGGCGGGCCTGTTCATCGCGGCCTTCGTGTCGATCCCGATTCTCAATCTGGCGACCCCGCTGTTCGGCATGGCGTTCATGGTGCACATGCACAAGCGCCTGTCGGGCGCGCACCCGCTGCGGATCGAGACTGAACCCAGCGCACCGTGACCCTCCGCCTGGGCGCCGACCGCGCCGCTTGCCGAGACGCTCGAAGTCGGTCAATTTCATTGCCTCAATATTCGCTGTCGACGAAGGGCCTCCATGGCGCGGCTTGTGGTCATGTACGGAACGCCGAAGGATCCGGGCGCTTTCGACAAACACTATTTCGAGATTCAAGTTCCGATCGCAAAACAAATTCCTGGCCTGCGCAAATACGAAGTGAGCCGCGGCCCCATCGCTACTCCCGCAGGGCCCGCAAAATTCCATCTGATCGCGACGCTCCATTTCGATGACATGAAAGCCGTCCAGCTCGCATTCGCGAGCCCGCAGGGACAAGCCGCAGCCGCCGATGTCGCAATATTCGCGACCGGGGGCGTCGACATGATGTTCTTCGACAGTGCGGAGGTTTGAGCGCCGCGGGCTCGATCTATCCCGCTCGTCGTGTCCGGGCTTGTCCCGACCATCTCGACAAGGAAGGTACTGGGCTTGCCGGCCTCAGCGCGTTGCGCGGGACATGAGGGCGTTCACGCCCGTCATCGTGGGCCAGGCCCGCGCACGACAAAGTCGACGGCCGACTGGCATCAGAACGCGTAGCCGATCTTGCCGCCCCAATCGTTTAATCCCGGATTGCGGGTGGGTCCCGTATTGCCCGCACAATTGATCCCGAATATCTCGTGGCCATTCGACAGATGGTCGAACGTGACCGTGGCGCTCCAATGCTCCGTAATGGCGTAGCCGAGCGAGCCGCCCACATGAAAGAGGGCCGGGCACCCGAGCGAGGCATGGCCCGGCAGAGCGTTGATCGCCGTCCCGTTGTGAACGGCACCATCCACAAACAACTCGAAGAAAGTCCGGTAGGGCAACGGGAAGGACCATAGTGCGCCCGCATAGAGGGAGCTCGTGCGTCCCTCGAGATTGGCCAGCCCACCGACATGGGGACGCGGAACGAAGACGTTCCACCATTGGTTCTGAAACAATGGAAGCCGCGGAAGCACCAACTCCGGATTGAGGTCGTAGGTGCCCTTCTCGTTTCCCCCCGCGCCGTGGACGAAGCCGCCAAATCGAACCTCGATACGATAGGGATCGTAGAAGAAGCCGGCGGGTTGGACTGGCGGTGCAACGTAGGGGGGTGGGGCCGGAAGCAGATCAGCGCCCTGGGCCAATTCCGGCGCAGACATCACCGCAAAGGCGGCAACCGGCAGGCCTAGAATCCACCGCCAATGCAGCAATTTGGTCACGCCCCATCCCCTCGATGTCGGAAGTATAACAAAGCGTTACCCGACATCGCCCACGTGATCGGTGCTCTGGGCGGAGAATGTGCGTTCTCGCTCTGCACCACAAGGTTCGATTGAGGGCATATGCGAGCTTTGCGGCCAGACTGTAGCGGATTTGCCACAATCGACGGCCAAATCACTGCACCGACAGGCTGCTCACCGCCACATTGGCGGTTCCATTCGCTTCGGCGATAACCCGCAGGGTCTTGGCGTCGAATTCGATGTCGAGCAGGCGCAACTCGGTGAAATTCACGTCCGCCCGCACTCCGGCCGCGACGGTACGGAAGTCCGCGATGGCGGCTTCCATGCTCTTTCGGGCATTGTCGGCAAATGGCTTGAGGTCGATGACGGCGCTCTCGGCGAGCGTGTCCTTGAGATACGGGATGGCGGCGTGGGCGGCCGCGCTCAGAAGCCCGAAGGCGGCCTCCGAATCGACATCGAGGGTGATGTCGGTGAGGCGCAAAATCTGGTGCTCGCGATCGAGCACCGGGCGGCCCCAGACATTGACATTGGCCTCCACCCCCAAGCCGAGCCAGCTGGCCTTTTCGCGCGCCTTGACGCGCAGCGAGATCAACAGCCGATCCCCGGAAGCCGCAATGCTGGCGGTGCGAATCGTGGCCTCGTAGGGGCCGCTGCCGTCCTGCGGAAAGGTCTTGCCGGTGAGCTGCACGGCCAACAGCCGATTGACCTCCGTGAACGGCACGTCGATCGGCACCGCGATGTTGAGACGGCCCTGGTCGGACTGCGGCACCAGCTCCAAATTGGCCGGGAACGGACAGTCCGGCTTGGTCTCCGCCGCCACCACCCGGGTCTCGGCCTGCACGCCGATCACCAGGATCAACGACGCCGCATCGATGCGCGGCTGCCCGGCAAAAGCCCGGGTCGGACGAATCTCGAGCCAGAGATCGGACAGGCCGGCGCCCGCGGCGCCGAGCGAGACCGAGCGGCACATCTTCGCCCATTGGCGCCGTGCCGCCTGTTCGAGGAACGGATCGGCGCGCAGGCGAGACTGCAGGGCCGCCACCTGCTCGTTGACCTGGCGGTCGAGCAACGGCTTCACCTCGTTCGACACGCCGATCTTGATGCCGGCGATCGACAAGGCCGAGTCGCCGATCGACACTTGGGCGGTAAGATTGGGCTCCATGCGCCAGTTGGCGGCGATCGCAGGCCGCGAAAGGATCGTGACGTTGCCGCGGATGTCCGCGTGCTGATCGAGCGTCTTGCCGGTCAAGTTCTGCAGCCCCTGGCCGAGATTCTGGTTGATGATCCCGCCGAGCGCGCCGCCGATATTGCCGGCCTGGGCGGCGATCTGGCCGGTGACGTGCAAGGTCCCGGTGAGGAGCGTGGAGACTGCGAGCCCCTCGGGCCGCCCGGTCACGGCGAGCGGGCCGCGGCCGATCGTCCAGCCGATGTCGGCGTTGGAGAGCAGTTGCGAGACCGGGTTTTCACGCTTGCCGGTCAGATTGCGGGGCGCCGAGGCATCCAGCGCATCACGGATGGCGGAGAGCGCAATGGCGGTGGGCGTCACGATCATGGAGGTGCGGCTGATTTGCTTGAGCGGCGGCACCTCGACCAAAGCCGGGCGTCGATCGCTGGCCGGGCCCGGCGATAGGACCTGCATCGCAACAAT
>Ga0075024_100001133_pt1 | contig 10538 bp, 7 predicted proteins | sample Str013_2_FD_71389 | JGI IMG/M metagenome (GOLD analysis project Ga0075024, IMG submission 71389) | Freshwater sediment microbial communities in response to fracking from Pennsylvania, USA - Straight Creek_MetaG_SC_2013 | ecosystem: Environmental > Aquatic > Freshwater > Creek > Sediment... | reverse complement strand
ATCCATTATTAAAAAACCAATTTATAAGTCTTAGTAATTTACTTTTGCCTGTTCCATTTCTTCCAATAAAACAAATCTTTTCAACAGGTTCGCCTGTAGTAGCATTGGTAAAATCCAGTGCTACATCCTGAAATTGGTGAAAGTCTTTTATGAATATTTTACAAATTTTCATGTTTTCTATTTCAACTTAAAGATAATTAAGAAAGCTGAATAGTGTACAACCGCAGAATGGAGAGACACAAGGATGTTTAATAGAAAAACCAATACCCGGAGCCAAATTAGTGTACCCAGCTACCTAAATGTAATTTAAAGCGAAGAACTCGCAGTTTCTTTTTCCATCATGAGGTAGGCTTTAATAAATCCATCGAGGTCGCCGTCCATCACCGGTTGAATATTACCCACTTCATAATCGGTGCGGTGATCCTTTATCATTTTGTAGGGGTGAAATACATAGCTGCGTATCTGGCTGCCCCATTCTATTTTTTTCTTTGAACTGTTTACGGCATCTTTCAATTCATTCTTCTTCCGAAGTTCCAGTTCGTAGAGCCGGCTCCGCAGCATCTCCATGGCCCTTTCGCGGTTGCCCAATTGCGATCTGTCCTGCTGGCAGACCACTACGATACCGGTGGGGATATGCGTCAACTGTACTTTGGTCTCTACTTTGTTTACGTTTTGTCCGCCCGCGCCACCACTACGTGATGTTTCCATTTTCACATCGGCGGGTTTAATTTCAATATGGATGGTATCATCTACCAGAGGGTAAACAAATACGGAGCAAAAGGAAGTATGTCTCCTGGCATTGCTGTCAAACGGAGAAATACGTACCAACCGGTGAACCCCGCTTTCTGCTTTCAGGAAACCATAGGCGAAGGGCCCTTCAAATTGAAGGGTTGCAGTTTTAATACCTGCTCCATCCCCCCATTGCCAGTCGAGTTCGGTAACGGTCCAGCCCTGTTTTTCGCCATACATACGGTACATGCGGGCCAGCATTTCGGCCCAGTCCTGGCTTTCGGTACCCCCTGCGCCGGAATTTATCTGCAATACGGCCGCTAATCCGTCTTCCGGTTCGTTCAGCGTAGCTTTTAATTCTGCTGCTTCTATTAATTCGGCAGCTTTGGTATAAGCCTCTTTTGTTTCGGCTTCTGTGGCATCGCCTGCCTTCCAGAAATCAAATAATACGGCAAAGTCCTCTATGGCAGATTCAGTCTGCTCGTAGAGTTTAACCCAGTATTCATTCAGCTTTATGTCTTTCAGGATTTGTGTGGCCCTGGTATTGTCGTTCCAGAACCCCTCGCTTACTGTGCGCTGTTTGTCTTCTGCAATTTTATATCGTCGGTTGGCGACGTCAAAGAAACCTCCCCAGGACCACCACACGGTCCCTCATATCCTTAATTTGTTCTTGTGTCATAGGGCGCAAATATAGAGAAAGTTTTGGTTTTTAGTTTTCTTACCGATGTTGGGGGTTCATATAAGAGAATAAAATGTATGAATAAGCTATCGCCTTCCTATCATTGTGCCCACGTGCTGAAGATGATGGGGTTGTTTTTTGTTTACCCTATCTGCCTTAACTTACAAATGCCATTTCATTAATTGTAGCATTCAATAGTATTGGCAATAGTTTAATAAAAAGCGTTTATGAGAAAATTGTTGTTCCTGCTTTTCCTTCCTGCCCCTGGATTTTCACAGACCTTGTCGCCAGCAGCGCTGGCTCGTTGTAAAGCAACAGCAGCGCGGGTGACCATTGTTCGCGACACCTGGGGTATTCCGCATATTTATGGAAAAACAGATGCCGATGCTGTATTTGGTTTATTGTATGCGCAGTGCGAAGAAAACTTCCAGCGGGTGGAGGAAAACAACCTGGAGATGATGGGCAGGATGGCGGAAGTGTATGGAGAGAATACCTTGTACGATGATCTTGAAATGAAATTGATTTATGACAGTAAAGCGGCGATGAAGGATTATGCCAATGCACCATTGTGGTTAAAAAAATTACTGGATGCGGCAGCCGATGCTGTGAACTATTATTTGTATACGCATCCCAATACAAAACCTGCCGTATTGCATCATTTTGAACCATGGTTTGGATTGATGCGTACCGATGGAAGTATTTCAGCAACGCAAACAGGTGGGGTGAATACACAGGAAATAAAAAACTTTTACCGCCCGGGTGGCGGGGCGGTTTCTATGCACAAACCTGTTTATGAAGAAGAGGGCATTTCAATGAGTGGTTCCAATGGATTTGCCATCGCAGCTTCCAAAACTGCTTCAAAACATGCCATGCTGTATATCAACCCGCATGTGACTTTTTATTTCAGAACGGAAGTGCAAATGGTAAGCGAGGAAGGACTGAACGCTTATGGTGCGGTTACCTGGGGAACTTTTTTTATTTACCAGGGATTCAATGCGCATTGCGGCTGGATGCATACCACCAGTTATTCGGATGTGGCGGATTTGTACAGGGAAAAAATCGTGCATAAAGGAGATTCATTATTGTATGAATATGATCAGCAGTTGCGTCCCATACAAACAAAAACGATCCAATTGCAATACAAAGGCAATAGCGGGTTGAACCCGGTAACGGTAACTGCTTACTTTACCCATCACGGACCGGTACTGGCCAGTAGAAACGGGGAATGGATTAGCCTGAAGGAAAATAACCGTTCCATGAATGCATTGATTCAATCATGGATGCGTACCAAGGCAACGAGTTTCGCAGCCTTTAAGAAAGTAATGGATTTGCGTTCTAATAATTCCAATAATACTGTGTATGCAGATGCGGAAGGGAATATTGCTTACTGGCACGGCAATTTTATGCCTCGCAGGAATCCTTCCTATAACTGGAACAAGCCGGTGGATGGCAGTACTTCGGCAACGGAATGGAAAGGTTTGCATACGGTAGATGAAACCGTTCATTTATACAATCCTGCGAGTGGCTGGATTGAAAACTGCAATTCAACACCCTTTACTTCTTCCGGAAGCAGCAGCCCGGACAGGAAGAATTATCCGAGGTATATGGCGCCTGATGGCGAGAATTTCAGGGGAATAAACGCAGGGCGTTTGCTGAGCAACGCTTCAGCGGTAAGTATGGAATCGCTGATGAAACTGGGTTATGATCATTATCTAGCTGCGTTTGATATTTTACTGCCGCCTTTATTGAAGGCTTATGAGGATTTGCCCGGTGGGGATAGTCTGAAACAGGGTTTGAAAGAACCGGTACAGCTTTTGCAATCATGGGATAAGCGATCATCTGTTTCATCGGTAGCCACCACCATTGCTATTGAATGGGCGAAGAAGATGATTAAGTACCTGCCTGTGATGGATGAAGAAAACAATCAACCCGTTCTCTATACTGCACTGACCAACCGTACCACAGCATCAGACAAATTGCGCCTGCTGGCAGAAACGGTAAATGAATTGACACTACAACATGGAACATGGCGATTGCCCTGGGGAGACCTGAACCGTTTTCAACGCAATACCGGTTTGAAGAGTGAAACATTTGATGACAATAAGAAAAGTTTTGCTTCGGGTTTAACTTCTTCAAAATGGGGAAGTCTTCCTGCATTTGAAAGCAGGACATATCCCGGAACAAAATTAATGTATGGCACATCCGGTAATAGTTTTATAGCAGCCGTTGAATTTGGGGAAAAGGTAAAGGCAAAAACTATTATTACGGGTGGGCAATCAGCGAATCCTTTATCGCCGCATTTTACCGACCAGGCAGCGATGTACCTGGAAGGAAGGTTCAAGGATATCTGGTTTTACAAGGAAGATGTAATGCAGCATATGGAAAAGAAATACCATCCGGGAGAATAAGGGTGAGAAGTAAACTGAATCCATTTATAATTGTAAATAACCTATTCTTTTTGAATAACCATTCAAATTTTCCGAAAATGAAAAAATCAACTTTTTATTTGCTGTCTGTTATCACTTTTATTACCGTATTTTTTTCCTGTAACAATAATGCACCGGCTACTGAAAACAAAGATGCCATGACAACAACTCCAAAAATAAAAGAGGAAGCCGTTTCCTACACAGGCGATAATGTAACCATGAATGGATTTGTGGCCTATGATGAAAGCAAAACCGGTCCACGCAATGTAGTAATGATTATTCCTGAATGGTGGGGACTGAATGATTATGTAAAGGGACGCGCCAGGCAATTGGCAGAACTTGGATACTTCGCCATGGCGGTGGATATGTATGGTAATGGAAAGGTTGCCGACAATCCTGATTCCGCAGGTAAATGGGCCATGCCTTTTTACAGCAATCCAGCCATGATGAAAACGCGTTTTGATGCGGCCCTGGCAAAAGCGATGAGCTACTCACAGGCGGACAGTTCGAGTGTGGCAGCAATTGGATATTGTTTTGGAGGCGCACAGGTACTGAACCTTGCCAGGCTGGGTGAGAACCTGAAAGGCGTGGTAAGTTTTCATGGAAACCTGGTAGGTGTGCCTGCCAGCAAGCAATTATTAAGAGCGAAAATACTTGCCTGTCATGGCGCTATCGATCAGTTTGTAAAAATGGAAGAGGTAGATAAATTTAAAAAGCAAATGGATTCTATCGGTGCCGACTATTCGCTAAAAATTTATCCGAATGCAACGCATTCATTTACCAATCCGAATGCAACAGCCATGGGAGAAAAATTTAAAATGCCGATTGCATACAATGCGGCTGCTGATACTGCTTCATGGAAGGATATGCGTGAGTTTTTCGATAGTATATTTAAGCATTAAATGGGAGGTTTATCGTATAGGGCATGTGCATAACCTTGTGAAAAACCCGTGCATAACAAAGAAGGTTAAAATTTGGAAACGGGTATAGTATTAATGTATCTTCAATGTACAAAATGAGAAGCAGGAAAATCTGTAAAAGGATTGGAATGAGTCTCTACGAGAGCGTCGGATCTTGTATGAATATTTGCGCAAGTAAATAGGAAATACAAAATTTGATGCTTTCTTTTTTGGGGTCCCCCAGAGGTATAGAGTATTTTCTACATTAAAAAGGAAAGAGCGGCAGGTTCTCTTTTGTAATTTAAGAAGTGGCCGTTTGAACAATTACAATCCAGGCGCTATCAATAGAAATATTTCTACATTATCCAAACTATACACTGGTAAATACGCTTCCACTTTGATAATCTTAGAGGAAATCATTCAAACGGATTCATTATTTTTCGTTCTCATTGCTGCCATAACGGCATAAAAATGGTAATTGTAATCTCATAACAGCCGTTTATTAACTCTCATTTTTGATCGGTCGCGATCGGTTCCTGATCGGTCCTTCACTATACCTATAACGATAGGAAATATACCCCATTGAATTTCCAGACAAAATGACAGATTTACTTTAATAAGGCGAAGATGAAATAGACCAGTTTTACTAAATGGTAAAACGTAGCGGGATAAGGTAATAGAAAAACTTCTGCTGAATTATTGATTCATCGGCTTTCAATTGCCAGAAGAGGCTTATTGGTTTATTTCCGGCACATCGGTTACCAGGTCCTGGAGATATTGCAAACCTTTTATATTATGGGCCGTCCACCGTATATCAAATATACCTGTAATCAATACCAGTACGTTGGTAAATCCATTTTTTTCCAGGGTTTGGGCCACCATATGTGTATCTGGCGAACCCCCGAATGAATAAATAATGAGTGGTTTGTTTTTGAAGTCGTTTAGTTCAGCCAGGTGGGCCTCTATTTCCGCAGCCGGGATATTCTTGGCATTTTTTACATGTCCAATATTGCGATAACTGTCTTTATGTTTATTGGTAAATGCATCCGTAGTTCGGACATCGAGGATTAAGCCATCCGGGTGTTCTTTTACCCATTTGGCAAATTGGAAAGAATTCACCAGCTGGTATTTCACGGCTGGCTGGTAGTATTGGGATTTATTGGAGGAGGAATTGTTCTCTTCAGCCAGCCATCTTTCAATTCCCTCCAGCAACATGGAAACATTTTCATAGCTTTTTGAGCGAAGTAATGAAGCTGCCTTGGCTGCCTCCCTTCCGTTGAGATCAGTAATGATGATTTCTTTATCATGAGGAATACGGGCCAGATTGGCTTCCAGTATGTTGAAAGGGATATTAACCGAGCCTGTAAGTGTACCCATGGCATTTGATTTAGGGTCGGAACTGATATGCCTGAAGGCGGAATCACTTCTTACATCCAGTATAAATACTTTATCCCCTTTTTTATCCAGTTTGTCTGCTATTTCAGTTGCGGAGAGAACATTATAGCTGTTCCTGGCTACTAATAACTGTTTTAAACAGGGGTTTTCATTTTCACCGGAGTAATACAAGGCAGTCATGCCGCCATTGATATTAAATAAATTGACAAAACCAGAATCAGACAGCATTTTACCTGCCCGCCTGCTGCGCTGACTGTGCGAACAGTAAATAATTACTGGTTTATCTTTATATGATTTTATTTCCCCCAGCCGTTTACCCAGTTCCTGGACGCTTATATTCATTGCATCCTTTAAATGCCCGATGTTCAACTCAGTAAAGGAGGATGTATCGCTAAATTCACCACTGCTGCGAACATCAAGCAGGAGGTAACCTTTATTATCTTTCAGTGTTTTACATACCTGTGACCAGTCGATGGTTTTAAATGCTATATTATCGTTCTTATATTGAGAAAAGCTGGGGGGCAATATTGAATAAGACAATAAAAAGAGGAAGAGGTGTTTCATGGCAGGCTGGTTTATACTGTCAAATTAGTGAATACCCTCTTATCCTGATTTTTCATTATACAAACGGCCAATTGAAGGTATAGAATGAGTTTCCAGGATTAGCTTTTGATTAAGGAAAAGGAATAGTACCCGTGAAAGGCATTCACGGCATGGACAGTTTAATTTTATTGTAACTTCCCTTTTCCATACATTCAACTCATTACATATGTCAACAAGGAGAAAATTCATACAGGCAACTGCCGCAGGGGTAGCAGCTTCCGTTATTTCGCCGCGCATTTCTGGTGAGACGGCTTTCGCCCCTTTTTCAAAAACTGCCACCAAGTCGCCACTCAACCTGGGCATTGCGGGCTATACATTCGCCAAGTTTAGCATCGAGCAGTCGATTGCCATCATGCAACGGGTAGGCATTAAAGCGCTTTCCATCAAAGACTTTCACCTTCCTTATGATTGTACCAAAGAAAAGGCGGATGAAGTGAAGGCGAAATTTGCAGCATCCGGGATTACCATTTATGCAGCAGGTGTTATTTATATGAAAACGAATGAGGAAGTGGATCGGGCATTTGATTATGTGCAGCGGGCAGGTATAAATATGATTATTGGCTCACCTACCATTGAAGTACTACCCTATGTGGAAAAGAAAATAAAATTAACAGGTATCAGGATGGCTATTCATAACCATGGACCGGAAGACAAATTGTATGCGGGTCCGAAAGAAATATTCGATCAGATTAAATCACTGGACAGCCGTTTGGGTATTTGCCTGGATATTGGTCATTGTACCAGGGCCTTGCAGGATCCTGTAAAAGCAGTTATGCAGTATAGTTCGAGGATATTCGATTTGCATATAAAGGATTTACTGAAAGCAATTCCTGAAGAAACGCCTACTGAATTGGGAAGAGGAATTATTGATATACCCGGGTTATTACAGGCATTGTATAAAATTTCCTTTACCGGGATGTGCAGTATTGAATTTGAACGGGACATGACGGATTCATTACCCGGCATTGCAGAATCTGCCGGTTATTTCCGGGGAGTAAATAAAATGTTGTCGTTGCAATAATTCCTTATGCGATAAATGTTATTTTAAAACAATCATGGAATTAGTTTCCAATACTTAATTTTTCTTTCCAACTATTTAACCTAAACCAAACCGACATGCTTAAACGATTATTGCTGGTTATGTATTTATTACCGGTTATTGTTTTATCCCAAACACCTACCCTGCTTCCGAAGGAGAACCAGGATGTTTTTCATTTGTCGGTTACCAAACAGCAAATTAAAATCGGGACACAGGTTATCAGTTATACAGCAACTGCGGGATATATGCCCGTGAAAGATGAGAACGATTCCGTAAAGGCCAGGCTTTTTTTTGTGGCTTACACAAAGGATGGGGGAAGCGATCCTTCCAAACGTCCCATTATGTTTGCATATAACGGCGGACCCGGTTCGGCGTCTTTGTGGTTACACATGGGTGCCCTGGGACCAAAACGCGTAGTGATGACGGATGAAGGCGCCACATTGCCACCACCTTATCAATATACAGACAATGAATATACCTGGCTGGATAAGACCGATATTGTTTTTATAGACCCCATGCTTACGGGGTATACAAGAACGGTGGGCAAAAACGATAAGAGCCAGTTTACCGGGTTTGATAATGATGTACAACTGGTGGGAGATTTTATCAGGTTGTATACTTCACGCAATGCCAGGTGGAGTTCGCCTAAATTTATTGGTGGAGAAAGCTATGGTACTACCCGTTCGGCGGGATTAGCGGGGTACCTGCAGAACCGTTATGGCTTCTACCTTAATGGTGTTATTTTGATTTCTGCCATTCTTGATTTTGGTGCAGACGAAACTGACAGGGGGAATGATCGTCCATATCCATTATTGCTTCCAACTTTTAGCGCAACGGCATGGTATCATAAGAAATTGTCTCCTCAATATACCGATCTGCCGGCCCTGCTAAAAGAAGTGGAACATTTTGCATTGAATGAATATGCATCGGCTTTATTAAAAGGGGACCAGATAAGTGATACCGAAAAAGATGCCATTATTGCTAAATTGCAGCAATATACTGGCCTTAGTAAGTCCTATCTTGAACAAACTAATATGCGTTTATCTGTAGGCAGGTTTAATAAAGAACTATTGCGGTCGGAGGGCAAGACAGTGGGAAGACTTGATAGTCGCTTTAAAGGAAATGATTATGACAATGCAGGAGAAGATTTTGAATTTGACCCCAGTTATAGCAATACGATTTATGGTGCTTATGCCGCGGCTATCAATGACTATATTCACAAGACACTGAAAGTAGAGAACGATATACCGTATGAAATATTAACGGGGCGCCCAGGCCACTGGCCGCTTGCCAATGACAAATACCTGAATGTAGCGGAGACTTTGCGTGATGCGATGACAAAAAACCCCTACCTGAAAGTTTGGGTAGCCAATGGCTATTTTGATATGGCTACACCTTATTTCGCCACCAGGAGTGTATTGGATCATATGTTTCTGAGAAAGGAGTTAAAACAGAATATCAGTCTCACTTATTATCCTGCCGGGCACATGATGTACATTCATAAACCTTCCTTACAGCAATTGAAAAAAGACTTTGATAAATTTATGGAAGGGGCATTGCAGTCGAAACAATAATTCCAGGATACTTTAAATAAGAAAGCACAGGATAATCCTGTGCTTTCTTATTCCTATGATATAAAGGTTATTGATATTGAATATACAAGGGTTTTGGTTTCAGCTTTAATACTTCTTCCGGAGTCATTAGATGGCTCTTGTCTTCACGCAGATCGTTTTTATAAAATAGCTTGAACCCGGTAAACTGAACAGGCTCACGGTATACAAACATTTTATAGGTATTTATTTTACGAGCCTGGTGTCCCCACCCGTCCATATCCATTACCACCTGCACCTCGGGTTGTAATTTAATTTTACTGTAATTGGTTACCATAGCTTGTGTAAAACGATGTACCACCAATATTTTGGGAGGAATCTTGTTTTCTTTAACAATCTTAGCCAGGTAACTGGTTACGAAATTGATATCGGCTGCATCGAATGTGCCGATAGCTGCGCCTGGTTTTTGTCCACCTTTCATGGAGAATTCAGGGTCCATGCCAAAATGTACATTCGGCATTTTGAAATACTGTTCGAATAGCGGCAATTCTTCTTCTATGGTACTATGACCCACCTGCACATCAATAAAAACCAGCGCATTGATTTCTTTTGCCATGCTGATGACAGAATCAATTTGTTTGAAGGGCATACGCAGCCGGTATTTATTCCCTTTGCCGGGATATCCTTGTGCAGTAACGGCTATATAATGAAGCGCAGGAATTACTTTTACTGTGCTATCAGCGGCCTGCCATTTGGCTACTTCTACTTTCAGCTTGTCCAGCATTTGTTTCCTGGGGTATTCTCCCAGTACGCCCATATTTTTCGAATAGAGATTGCCGTAATAAGCCACGATGCGGTTGAATGGAAGCAAAGCGCCTGGTAATGGATAGGTATGTTTAACCGGCCATTTGCCTGAACTGTCCCCATTTACCATCGCACGCATATATTTTTGGTAGGCCAGGGTGTCAAGTGTAGCAATGGCTGAAACTATTGAATCTTTTGGCTTGCCTTCAGGGCTACCTGCGGTTGCTTTTGTGGAACTGTCGGGAAGGCCCTGTCCGCATCCACTACTCAGGAGGCTGCCGGCAAACATTGTCAAAATAATTACGGGAAATTTCTTAGCAACAGATTGTAGCATACACACAGTACGGGCGATCAACAAGGTCATGGAGATAAAAATTTTGTTCAAAAGTAGGGTAAAAACGTGCTATACCTGGG
>Ga0075024_100001132_pt1 | contig 10543 bp, 10 predicted proteins | sample Str013_2_FD_71389 | JGI IMG/M metagenome (GOLD analysis project Ga0075024, IMG submission 71389) | Freshwater sediment microbial communities in response to fracking from Pennsylvania, USA - Straight Creek_MetaG_SC_2013 | ecosystem: Environmental > Aquatic > Freshwater > Creek > Sediment... | reverse complement strand
ACCCCGACGATCGCCCAGTCCTGGGCGCGACGGTTGAACTTTTGGAACGACCAACCTGCCCCCGCCATCTTCGGAACCCGGATCTCGGTCAACAACTCGTCCGGTGCCAACACCGATTCCAAGAACCCGGTGAAGAACCCGGCCGCCGGGATCACCCGCTCCCCGCGGGCCGAACGGGCGACCATCGAACCACCCAACGCCAACACCGTCGCCGGGAGATCAGACGCCGGGTCGGCATGCGCGATCGACCCACCAATCGTGCCCCGATGACGGACCTGGGGGTCACCAACCTGCGACGCCGCATGCGCAAGAAGCGGCACATGGGCAGTCAACACCGGGTCCCGTTCCAACACGCTGTGATGCGTCAACGCCCCGATCGCGACATGATCACCGGCATCACGAACATAGGAGAGCTCGGTCAGGCGGCCGACATCGATCAACATCGACGGCGACGCCAACCTGAGCTTCATCAACGGCAACAGGCTGTGCCCACCCGCCAAGAACTTCGCCTCATCACCAGCCTCGGTGATCAACGACAACGCCTCATCGGCCGACGCGGCCCGCTGGTAGTCGAACGCCGCCGGGATCACCGCGCACCCCCCGCAGCAGCCAAGACAGCCTTCACGATGTTGTGATAGCCGGTGCAACGACACAAGTTGCCCTCCAACCCCTCACGCACCTGCGCTTCGGTCGGGTTCGGGTTCTCGTCCAACAACCCGACCGCAGCCATCACCATCCCCGGTGTGCAATACCCGCATTGCAAACCATGGTTCTGCCGGAACGATTCCTGCATCGGATGCAACGTCCCATCGGCGGCGGCGAGTCCTTCGATCGTCGTGATCGTCCCACCGTCAGCCTGGACAGCGAGGACCGTGCACGACTTCACCGACTGCCCATCCAAATGCAACGTGCACGCCCCACACGACGACGTGTCACACCCAATGTTCGTACCCGTCAACCCGAGCGCCTCACGAACATGATGCACAAGCAACGTCCGCGGCTCAACCTCGGACGAATGCTTCACCCCGTTGACCGTCATCGAGATCTGCATGGAGCGGCTTCTCCCCCTTGATTTGGACAGGCGCACTCTACGCGCACGCGACGGGGGGTGACGCAAGCGTGGCGAGATCCCGGCGTTGAGACCGGCTCAGGTCCCCGGCGATGACGAGGTACTCGGTGTTGCGGACGTGGGAGATGCTGCCGACCTTGGCGCCGTTCGGGTTGTGGATCCCGATGCGAGCGCCGACGTAGCGAGCGGAATCGAACGCGACGACCAGCGGGCGGCCCCGGGCTTCGCACAGCCCGGCGACCTCATCGACGCCGAGCCAGCCTTCGTTGGAGCAGGAAACGACGACGATCGAGGCCGGGACCTGCTCGATGCACGCCCGCAAGGCGCCGGGGAGTGCCCGCCGGTCGTTGAAGACGCTGCGCGACGTCGGGTCGTCGCGCAGCGCGACGCGCTTGCGGGCGACGCCGTAGGCCTCGGGCGCATCGCCTCGACAGATCGTTTCCCAGACGTGGTAGTTGGTCTCGTAGCGGTGCTGGTTGTACGGAGGGTCGAGGTAGGCGAGCGTCGCTGGCGCCAGCCGCCGGGCGACCTTGGTGGCGTCGCCGAGGACGGCCCGCCCGACCGGTCCGTCGGGGATCTCTGGGACGCGCAACGTCAGACGCGTCGCCGCCCGCCGCGCCCACTGCTTCAGGTACGCCATCTGCAACCCGGTCGTGGAGTCGACTCGATCGGCCGCTTCGAGCAGCGCCGTGATCAGGATTGGCTCGCGCCACGTGCCGTGATGCCGGTCGGCGATGGCGGCGCGGATGGCGTCGGCCCGCGCTCCGTTCTCGGGCGTGAAGAAGCGGGCTTGGCGGCAGAACGTCTCGGTGATGTAGCCGTCGACGCCATCGAGTCGGTTCAGATCGTCGATGGCGGCGACGAGCACGTGGCGACGACGAGTCGTGAGCGGTGTCGTCACGTAGGTGCGGGCCGCGGTGTGCACGAAGCGCAACCGATCGACGGCGGTAACGGCCAGCCCGTTTGCCCGCCATGCCGTAGCGACGCGCGTCGAGCCGGTGAACAGATCGATGGCGCTGTCGGCGTGGACGAGGCGCGCCACCTCGTTCAAGGTAGGAACGAGTCGCCGTTTCGAGCCCAGGTACTTCACCGGCACGGCGTCACGTTAGAACGGGCGGCGCGGCCGGCTGTCGATGGACAACGCGACGCTGCAGGTCCGTCGCCGACGACCTCGTCAACGACTCTCGTCAGTGGAGTCGACGACGCTCGTTTAGCTCGGCCGCCAGTGCGTCGAGCGCGCCGACATCATGAGCGAGGAGGGCGCGCTGGCGCGACTCGTCGAAGCCGGCGATGACGACCAGCTCGGCGAAGCTGGCCTCGTGCCGGTCGAGGACTCGACGCAAGGCGATCGTCAGCGCGCCGACGGGATCGTCGTCGTAGCCGGCGAGCAGCGCTTCGACATCTCGCTTGCGCAGCGCCCGCTCCGTCACGATGGAGCCGGCGCGCTGGCGTCGTGCGGGCTCGGGGCTCGGGGGACGCGCTCGTCGAGGTGCCAGGGCACGCCATGCACGCCGACGAGGTCGAGGTACGGCTCGGCCGGGAACGCTTCGGGGCCGAGCACACCTACGCCCTGCCAGGTGCCGGCGGCGAGCAGCTCGAGCGCGATCACGGGGTTGATCGCCGTCTGCCAGACGACGGCCTGATGGCCGTACTCGCGCATCGTCCAGCCGTTGTCGACGACGTGGTAGAGGTAGACCTCGCGCCGCCGGCCGTCGACACCCGTGCCGGTCACCCACGTCCCTGCGCACGTCCGTCCGTTCATCCGATGGCCGAGCTCGGCTGGGTTGGGGAGCGCGGCGGCGACCATGTCGCGCGGCGCGACCTCGATGTCGCGGACGCGCACCGGGACCTTGCCGTCGAGGCCGAGCTTGTGGAGCGTTTCGAGGACGTCGATGAACTCCTCGCCAAGGCCGTACTTGAAGGTGACGCGGTTGCACTCGACCCAGCGGGGGATGAGCAGCACTTCTTCGTGCTCGACGTTGACGCACTCGACGCGCCCGATGCCGTCGGGGAACTCGAACATCTCGGGCTCGCTGAACGGTCGCGTCGTGAACCAACCGCGCTCGCGCTCCCAGATGATCGGCGGGTTGAGGCACTCTTCGATCGTCGTCCAGATCGAGAACGTCGGTGCGAAGAGGTAGCCGTCGATGCGTAGATCGGCGCCGTCGCGCACGCCGATCTGGTCGATGCGTGAGAACAGATGATCGGCGGCGTAACGAGCGAACACGTCGGACATCCCGGGCTCGATGCCGATGCCACACAGTGCCAGCTGGCCTCGCTCGGCCCACGCCGCCGACGTCGCGAACTGCTCGTCGCCAAGCATCACGCCGGTGCGGTTGTACGGATCGGTCGGGTGCGGGCGCGACATGTGCATCGCCATGTCGAGGTACGTGCAACCGGCGTCGAACGCGGCGTCGAAGATCGGGGGGTTGAAGCGCGGATCGCAGGCGTTGACGATCACGTCGGCGTTGCACTGGCGGGCGAGCGCGACGACGTCGGAGCTGTCAGTGGCGTCGACCCTGGCGCTGGAGATCCGACGCGTGTCGCCAGAGCGATCGGCGGCGCGCTGCGCTCGGACGAGGTCGACGTCGGCGATCACCAGCTCGTCGAAGAAGCTCCGCCGCGCCGCGATCGAGGCGATGGCGGCGCCAACCCCTCCGGCGCCGACGACCAAGACTCGCACGGCGGCCAAGGTAGCTGGCCGCCACGTCGGGGACCGATCGATCGGGTTGAGCGGGGTCGGGTCCGGTCGGGTCGGCGATCAGACGGCGAAGACGCGACGTTCGAAGCCGGTCGTCACCAAGCGAGCGATGCGCCGAGCGAGGTACGGCGAGAACCAGCCGCGGTAGGCGCGTTGAAGTTCGGGGAGCATCCAGTCGTTGCCGGTGATCCGACCGCGGCACGCCGCCGCGCCGCACTGGCAGTCGAACTCGTCGTAGTCGCTGCCGTCCGACATCGCGTAGTCGAACGTCAGCTCTTCGCCAGGCTCGATGTCTCGCATTGCAGCGACGACGATGTTGCCCATCATCCCGCAGTTCGGTGTGCACGAGTGGTTGACGCGATCACCAGGTTCGCTCGTCTCGCCGCTGAGCAAGTACAGCTCGTCGTCGATCTGGATCGACCGGACGCGTCGAGCGGCAGGGAACGTGTCGAGCGTCGCTCGATCGACGGCGAATCCGCCGAACACAGCGATGGTCTCGCCAGCGCGGATGGCTTCGGTCGCGATCGCTCCGCCGCCGTCGCCGGTCGATCGGCTGTGCGCCTTCGGCGTCAAGTGGTTGAGGTTCACTGTGCCTCCCTTCGCTAACGCGTCGAGTCGAGAAGCGCAGTATGCGGATGACGTCGGCAACTGTCTACTAACTGATTCGTCAGTGCGGACTGATGCGTCAGTCACTCACGTCGCCAGCGCTCGTTTTGGCGTCGGCGGCGGTTGTCCAGCAGCCACGTTCGACGCCAAGACGCGCGCGTACGAAGCCGAGTCTCAGGGTGTCGTGGTCTTGCCTCGACGCGCCACGGTCGTAGTCGTCGAGCGTGTCGTCGTCGGTGATGTGGCGGTCGCCGTTTTCGGTTTCGTGGTCGTTGTCGTCGACTTCACGGTCGTCTTCGTCGTCGCCTTGACGGTCGTCTTCGACGTCGATGCCTTCGTCGTCGACGTCGTCGGCTTCACCGTTGTCGCCACCGGCGTCAGCGACAGCGCGGCGCGGGCATCGCCACGGAAGCGGATGGTGGCCGGGATGTTCACCGTCGATGCTGAGAACGAGCCGACGAGGTTCTTGACCCGCGTCCGGATCGATGGGATCAGCGCGGTGACACCTGCGCCGGGACATGCGGTGTCGCCGACGGCCGAGTGGGCGGCGATGTTCGGGAACGTCGTCGCGGCGCCGAAGAGCGGGATGAAGCGCTCGGTGCCGGTCGCGTCGATCTGGTGGCGACTCGCTTCCCAGGCGATGAGGTTGACGAGCGAGTCGACCGCCGCGGTCGTCGGCCGAACGCCGCTGGTGAAGTCACCGAGCAACGCGATGCCAGACACGCCAGCGTTGAAACCGGCGGCATGCGCGCCCATCACGCCGCGACCACTCTCGTCCTCTTCGGTGTGCAGAATGCCGCGCCCGTAGTTCAGCGCCCAGCGTCCCTCGTAGATCCGACCGCGCTGGTCGATGATGAAGTTGTAACCGATGTCGACGTAGCCGCGTTCGAGGACGTGGAACAGGTAGATCGAACGGATCTCGGCGGCAGGATCGGACGGGTTGTTCGTCGAGCCGGTGTGGTGGATGAGGATCTTGCGGATCGGGGCGAAGGCGCGGCCGTTCGTTCGCACTGCTTCGTCCGCGCCCCACTCAGAGCGGGGGATGATCGTCGGTGCGGCGATGCTCTTGCCGCTCGCCGCCTTCGTCGTGCGCGTTGTCGACTTCGTCGTGGTCGTCGTCGTCGCTTTGGGCGTCGCGGCCGGCAGCGCGGATGGCGAGCGGGCATCGGCGCGCTCGGTGAACCAAAGTCCAGCAGAAGCGGCGGCAGTGGAGAGCGCCGCACGACGCAACACGGTGCGCCGATCGACGCGGGCGGTGCACAGCTCACACACGGGAGACCTCCACGAATGGTGTCTCCGCCCGCAGCGATCATAGGCGACGAGCGGTGGCGCGTCCATGATCACTCGGCTGTCGCGCCTCCGATCGGATCCCCGTGCAGGTCAGCGCCTGAGCAGTTCGGTGTCGTGGGAACGCGTTTCTGGCCGCTCCACTACAGTTCGCAAGAAGCAGTGGGTGGTTAGCGAGACCAGCCCAGGTAGGAGCCCGGAGCATCGGGCAGGAAGGGGACTGGTCATGCCGACCGGGACCGTGAAGTGGTTCAGCAATGAGAAGGGCTATGGCTTCATTGCCCGTGACGGTGGCCCCGACGTGTTCGTCCACCACAGTGCTGTCGACATGCAGGGCTTCCGGTCACTGCAAGAGGGTCAGCGGGTCGAGTTCGAAGTTGTTGCGGGCGAAAAGGGTGAGCAAGCCCGCAACGTCAAGCCTGTCTGAACTGGCGGCGTCGCACGAGGGTCAGCGCTGTTCGGGCTCGATCCGGCTACGATGAGGTAGCCCGGTCGAACAGCGACCGAGTCCCCTGCTCCCTTATGACGACAACGTTCGCCGGGCTGGGCGTTCCGTCGGAGCTCGTTGCTGTGCTCGCCTCCTCCGGAATCGTCGAGCCGTTCCCCATCCAAGCGCTCACCATCGCCGACGCACTCGCCGGCCGCGACGTCTGTGGCAAGGCCAAGACCGGTTCCGGCAAGACGCTGGCGTTCGGCATCCCGCTGTTGACGCGCACGACGTCTGCCTCCGCCGGGCGCCCGCGTGGTTTGATCCTCGTACCCACCCGAGAGCTGGCGCTGCAGGTCTTCGACGTGCTCGTGCCGCTCGGTGAAGCGGTCGGTCGCTCGCTCGTGTCCGTGTATGGCGGCGCCAAGATGGAGCAGCAGATCGCCGCTCTAAAGGCTGGTGCCGACATCGTCGTCGCCACCCCGGGTCGGTTGATCGACCTCGTCGATCGCAAGGAGTGCTCCCTCGCCGACGTCTCGATGGTCGTCCTCGACGAGGCCGACCGGATGGTCGACATGGGGTTCCTGCCTCAGGTGGAGTGGCTGCTCCGTCACATCCCCGCGACGCGCCAGATCTTGCTGTTCTCGGCGACGCTCGACGGCGCCGTCGATCACATCGTGCGTCGCGATCTGCACGATCCGGTGCGTCACGAGGTCGCCTCGAAGTCGGTCACCGTCGAGGAGATGGAGCACCGCTTCCTGCTCGTCCACGAGATGGACAAGTCGAAGGTGCTCGCCGCCATCGGCCGTAACCACCCGCGCACGTTGGCGTTCGTGAAGTCCAAGCGCGGTTGCGACCAACTGGCCGAGGCGTTGCGCAAGGACGGCATAAACGCCGCCGCGATCCATGGCGATCTGCCCCAACGGATCCGCGAGCGGGCGTTGAAGGAGTTCGCCGACGGCAAGCTGCAAGTTCTCGTCGCCACCGACGTCGCGGCGCGCGGCTTGGACATCGACGACATCGGCATCGTCGTCCACTACGACCCACCGCCCGACTCGCGCGACTACCTCCACCGTTCGGGACGCACGGCGCGCGCCGGCGAGAGCGGGATCGTCGTGACGTTCGTGCTGTGGAACGAAGAGCTCGAAGTCCGCCGCCTGCAACGACGTATCGGACTCGCCGTCCCGATCGTGCAGATGTTCTCGAACGACAAGCGCCTCGCCGACCTCGCCGGTTGGGAACCCCAACCCCACGAAGCCGTCGGCGCCTCCTGACCTCAGCCTGACGTTTCGAGCGGTACCGGTTCGGGTATGACCAAGTTATACTCGGCTCATGAAGACCGCTGTGTCGATTCCGGATCCGCTGTTCGCGGCCGCAGATGAGTTGGCATCCCGTCTCGGCATCTCGCGAAGTGAGCTCTACGCGCGGGCACTAGCGCGTGAGCTCGCGAGTGAAAGCGACGACTCGGTGTCGGCGCGTCTCGACGCCGTGTACGGAGAGGACGAGTCAACGCTCGATCCATCGCTCGCCTCAGCGCAACGCCGCGTCTTGTCTGCCGGATGGTGATCCTGCGAGGCGAGGTCTGGTGGGCGGATCTCGGTCAGCCGCGCGGTTCGAGTCCCGGGTTCGAACGTCCGATGCTCGTCGTCTCGGCCAATGCGTACAACCGGTCGAAGATCGCAACGGTCGTGTGCGCGGCGATCACCTCGAACATGCGTCTCGCCGACGCGCCCGGCAACGTCGTGCTCGGTGTGGGCGACGGCGGTCTCGACCGGCCATCGGTCGTCAACGTCTCGCAGATCGTCACGCTCGACAAAGCGGATCTCAGCGAGCGACTTGGTGTGCTCGATCAGGCACAGATCAGGTTGGTCGAACTTGGACTTCGCCGAGTGCTCAACCTCTGAGCGAGGCTGACATCACGCCACGCCACGCCACGCCACGGCGCGTCGCAGCTCAGGCCGAGGCCATGCGGGGGCGGCCGGCGCGGAGCGCGTCGACGAGCGGCGCGACGCCGGAGTGCTCTTCGATTGCTTGCATCGCCAGCGCGATGGCATCGTCGAACGTGTCGGCCGGCGAGATCAAGGTCGATGTGCCCGGTAACGGTCCGATCCAGCCGCGATCGCCGAGCTCGACGGCGAAGGCGACGGACATCGACACGAGCAGGCTGACCAACTGTGCCGACTCGGTGGGGACGGCGCCGGCCATCGTCAAACGTGCCGCGACGTCAGAGAGCGCCGGCACGCGCCGGCCCCGCCGACCGGAGCGCACGAACCGCAACCGCAGGCTGGTCGCACCGAGCCGCCAAGCGGTGATCGCCGAGTCATCGCCTGGATCGCCTCCGCTACCACCAGCAATCGGTAGCGAGCGGTGACGACCGAGAAGCGCGCCGGCGAGGAGGTGCTCGGCGCCATTGTCGCTGTGTAGCAAGACCGGCTCTTCGGTAAGCAGGTGCGCCGCAGGGTGGCGAGCAACGGCCCGGCTGACCGCCTCGTCGCTGGGCGCGTCGATGGTGCGCTCGTCGTCGTGCGGATGGTCATCGAGCTCGGAGTCGGCGTCGGCGTCGTGCCAACCGGCGAGGCGATCCAAGATCCGCTCGTCGGCTTGGGACGTCCAGCGCGTGAAGCCGTCGAGCACGTGCGACGGGCGCGTCCCGCCGGCGATCAACGGACTGACGATGAACCCGTAGTACAAGGCGAGCGCGGCATCGGCGCGGTCCGCCGATCGCAATGCCGATGCCATTGCTTGCGAACCGACGACTGCCATCGCCGCTTGGTCGGCGCTCGTCTCGAGCGCACGGGCGAGTGGCTGGGTGGCGGACAAGAAACGCGCCAGCGGACTGCCGGGCCACAACGATCGTCGCCGCCGACGGCCCGACGCCAACGCCGACACGATCACTTGGCGCGTCTGCACCAACCGCGCCTCCAAGTCGGCAGCGCCGAACCGTCGCCGGCCTTGCAAGCCGTGGGCGAGCTCGTGCGCCGTCACCGCCGAGAGCGCCTCACCGTCGAGAGCAACGAGCAGCGGCACGCCGATGCGCAGCTCCGTCCGACGCGTCACGCGGCTGCGGCGGAAGCTGGCGTTGGGGCTGGCGTCCAACGAGATCTGATGGGGGAGCGGCGCGCCGAGCTGGCGCGCCACCGAGGCGACGAGCGCGTGGAGATCGGGCTCGGCCGTCTTGTCGACATCGAGCGACGTGCCCCGCGCCAACCAGATCGGCAATGCCAACCAGGCGATCGGCGCGACGAGTGGGAACGGGTTGTGGACGTAGGCGGCGAGACCGACGGCCGTGGCAACGACAACGATCGGTTGCAGCAGCGACGGCACGACCGCAAGCGGGCCGCCGAAGCGCAGCAAGTACCAGCGCGCCTGTGCCCGAGTGAGGCGCGTGGGAGCGAGCGATGGCGCGTCGCCACCGGGATCCATCGGTGCAGCCTACGCTGTCGCCGGCCTGGTGGTCGCAGGCGAGCCCGTCGGAGCACGACTGGGCGCGGCCGCAGCGGACGCGGAACACTGAGGCTGCGATGTTCTTGGCACTGCGAGAGATGCGGCGGGCCAAGGTCCGTTTCGCTCTGCTGACGGCGGCCATCGGGCTGCTCGTGTTCTTGATCTTGTTTCAGTACACGTTGCAGAACGGCTTGATCACGGCCTTCGTCGGTGCCGTCCGCAACCAGAGCGCGCCGGTCCTCGTGTACTCCGTCGACGGCCGCCGAACGCTGCAAGGCAGCGTCATCTCGCCGCCGCTCGATGCCGCGGTGCGAGCCGCGCCCGGCGTCGGCCGCGTCGGCCGGCTGAGCCAGGGGACGTTCAGCGTCACGGCGGCTGGCAAGCTCAAAGGCGCGGCGATCTTCGGCTACGAGTTCGAGGGGCTCGGCGCGCCGACCCGCCTCAGTCGCGGTGTGATGCCGTCGGCTGCCGGGCAAGTCGTTGCCAGTGCCGCTGACGCCGGTGCGGGATTCGGCATCGGCGACACGGTGCGCATCGAACCCGGCGGCTACGTGCTGACCGTCGTCGGGTTGGCCGACGACGTGCAGCTCAACGTCTTGCCGACGTTGTTCGGCTCGATCGACACCTACGCCGCTGCCGTCAGGGCTCGCAACCCCGACGCCGGTGATCCGCCGGCGAACGCGCTCGCGGTCTCGCCAACCGCCGACGTGAACGCCGCTGTGTTGGTGACGAACATCAATGCCGCCGACCCCGACGCCGACGCCTTGACGAAGGCCGATGCCGCCAACCGCACGCCCGGCGTATCGCAGGTGCGCCAATCGTTCCTCGCTATCTTCGTGCTCTACGGCCTCGTCGTGCCCCTCTTAAGCGGGCTGTTCTTCTTGATCGTGACGTTCCAGAAGGCGAGCGCGCTGACGTTGCTGCGCGCCGTTGGCGCGCCGGCGAGCAAGCTCGTGCGCGGCCTGCTCGCACAGGTCGCGATCATCATGGTCGTCGGCATCGCCATCGG
>Ga0075024_100001128_pt1 | contig 10558 bp, 7 predicted proteins | sample Str013_2_FD_71389 | JGI IMG/M metagenome (GOLD analysis project Ga0075024, IMG submission 71389) | Freshwater sediment microbial communities in response to fracking from Pennsylvania, USA - Straight Creek_MetaG_SC_2013 | ecosystem: Environmental > Aquatic > Freshwater > Creek > Sediment... | reverse complement strand
AGCTTCCAGCTCGGAAACGTGTTGGTGGAAAAGCGCTGGTGAACCAGGCACAACCCGCTGGTCAACTCTGGATCGAGCAATTCCTTGTAAAAATCGGTGATCTGCGGAGCCAGCAGCAGCCCCTTATAAACAATGGTGCGCGAGGAAAGCGATGGAATATAAAAAAATTCCTTCTCTTTCAGGTCGGTTGCCAATACTTCGGCTTCCGCTCTTTTGCGCACAACGAAAAGTTTGCGCTCCAGGGCGTCCTGATCCATGCCCGGCGCGTTGCGGATAAAAATCTGCTCGATGTAGGGTTGCGAAGCGCGCGCCACGCGGCCGATGCTATTGCCGTTGATCGGAGTATCGCGCCAGCCCAGCACGCTCAGCCCTTCTTCGCGCGCGATTTTCTCGACGATCCCTTCGCACAGCAGCCGGTCATGCGGGTCCACCGGAAGAAAAACCATGCCCACGCCGTACTCGCCCGGCGACGGAAGAGAAAATCCCAAACTTTTTGTTTCCCGGTCAAAATAAGCATGAGGAATCTGGATCAAAATTCCAGCGCCATCCCCGGTCTGCGGGTCGCATCCGCAAGCGCCGCGATGGGCGAGATTGATCAGAATCTGCACGCCCTTCACAACGATGTCGTGCGTCTTGCGGCCCTCGATGCTCGCGACGAATCCGATGCCGCAGGCGTCGTGCTCATGCTCGGGACGGTAAAGTCCCTGAGCCTTCGGCAAGCCGCGAAGGGGTGTGGGCTGTACTTGCAGCCCGCTTGAATATGAGTAAATTTCCTTCATGTGACTGGTTCCAGGGTTCCTATCCGGGTCCGGCAAAGTAAGCTTCGCCAGCGAAACGGGTTTCGCGTACACGTCAACCCCATTCCTGACCGGCTTTCCGGAAAGTGATCATCTTACCACCGAGGGCGCCCGGTTGTCCCTCGGACTGTGGCTCCACTATTTTTATACACAGCATTAATATTTTGAATTGACCTGTAGGATTGGCGCGCTTCTGCTATAATTCCGGCACAAAATTATGGATTTCGACCAGCTTACTACTTTCATTGAAATCGCCAAGCTCGGAAGTTTTTCACGAGCGGGCCAGAAGTTATTCCGCTCGCAGCCTGCCGTAAGCGCGCAGGTTCGCCAACTCGAACAGGAATATGGCGAAAAACTGTTTGATCGCGGACGCAAGTCCGTGCGCCTGACTTCCGCCGGCGAAACTCTGTTTGAATACGCGGTGCGCATGGTCAACATGCGCGGCGAATCGCTGCGCGCCGTGGCCGATAAAGCCACCACGCCACGCGGGATTCTGGCCCTTGGAGCCAACGAAGCCACCTGCCTGTATGTGCTTCCCGATATTTTCGCCGAGTATCACAAGCTGTACCCGGCCGTGCAAATCAGTATCTACCGCAATTTCAGCCATAAAGTTTTGCAAAAGGTCGAGGATGGCTCGGTTGACGTCGGCATTGTCACTCTGCCCGCCAAATCTCCCAGCTTGAAATTTCATTCCATCTACCGCGATCGCGTGATGCTGATGGTGAATCCGCGCAATCCGCTGGCCAAGCTCAAATCCGTGCGCATGAAGGATATTGCCGAGCAGCCGCTGATTTTTCCGCGCACCGGATTTACGCGCCAATTGCTGGACAAACATTTCCGGCCCTACCGCTCGCAACTGAAAATCACCATGGAGTTGACCAGCGTGGGTATGATCAAATGCTTCGTCGCAGCGGGCCTGGGCGTTTCGCTGATCAGCGCGAGTTTCGCGCGCAACGAAGTGCGCGCCGGTGAAGTGAAGCTGATCCCCATCGCCGATTTGGAATTGTGGCGCGAACTGGGACTGGTCTATCGCCGCGATCGCACGCTTCCGCGTTCTTCGACCGCATTCATTACCCTGGTGCGGCAGCGCGCCGCGGAAAATCCGGAACTCGAAATCCCCGATACAAAGTAAGAACCCTCCATCCCCGCGGATTCATTCGCGCGCGCCATGGAAACTCAAGTCCTCGCCGGACTTTCTCCTTGCCCTCTGTAGAAACCATCTGGCTCTGATGACATCCTCGCAGCAGCCACAGAGTGTGCTGTAGCCCGCCTCTTCAGAGGCGGGCTACAGCAAAACACCTTAATGTCGCGGCTGAACAGGCCGCGGAAAAAGTCTATGTTGTCGTCATTCCGAGTCCCGGTAGGAACCGGGGTAGACTCCGCGAGGAATCCCTCTTCGATTGAAACTTAGAAAAAGAGGGATTCCTCGGCGAAAAACACGCCTCGGAATGACGGTTTTTCGCTTTTTTTCGCAGCCTGTGGAGACGCGACCCACAAAACCTATTTATGGGGTGGCTTCCAGTAAAGATTTTGCTTTTTGCGGAAAGTCTAAACATGAGCCAGGAACGCGGGGATTGCGCGTTTCCGCGAATGAGCGTGTTCTACGCAGGGGGATTGCGGATCAGTCGGAGCACGTCGGGATCGGCATTGCGCAACTTCGGGGAATCCGTTTCGGCTGGCTCGGTCAAATCGCCTTCGCCGGTCGCCAGAAATAGATTTGCTTCCAGGCCGTGTTGTTTATCGTAAAGGTCGCGATAGCGCCCGTTCGCCGCGTAAAGGAAGGCGTGCGTTCCGCGCTCGACGATTTTTCCCGCCTCGACCACCAGAATCTGATCGGCTCGCCGAATCGTCGAGAGGCGGTGCGCGATTACAAACGTGGTGCGCCCGCGCATCAATTGCGCCAGCCCCTCTTGAATCAGCATTTCGGATTCGGAGTCCAGGCTGGACGTGGCTTCATCGAGAATCAGGATGCGCGGGTCGGCCAGAACCGCGCGAGCGATGGAAACGCGCTGGCGCTGCCCGCCGCTTAGCTTTACGCCGCGCTCGCCGATGATCGTGTCGTATTTTTCCGGAAATCGCCCGGCGAATTCATCCACGCGGGCAATGCGGCACGCCGCCAGAATTTCTTCCTCGTCCGCGAAGGGTCTGGAAAACGCCACGTTTTCACGAATTGAGCCGTCAAACAAAAACGATTCCTGCAGCACAACTCCCAATCGCGTGCGATAGGAATCCAGGCGCGCCGTGGCCAGGTCCACGCCGTCCACAAGCACGCGGCCTTCGGTCGGCACATGAAACGCCGCGATCAATCCGATCATCGTGGATTTTCCCGATCCAGAAGAACCCACCAGCGCCGTGACCGTGCCGGGCTGCGCGCAAAAACTTACATCCTGCAGCACCGGTTTGCCGGGCTCGTATGAAAAGCTGACATGGTCGAATGCGAGTTCCCCGGCGATGTCTGGCAACGCCACAGTGCGGCGCGGGTCTTCATCCTCGGGGCGCTCGTCCAGCACTTCGCGCGTGCGCTCCAGGCCCGCGATGGCCTCGGTGAGCTGCGTGCCAATGCCAACAATTTGAAAAACCGGCATGATCATGAATCCAAGGAACGCCGTATAACTGACGAATGATCCGGGCGTGATCTTGCCTGCAACCACCTGATGTCCGCCAACGTACATGACCAGTGCGCTGACCACTCCACCGAGTACGGTGGTGGAAAGGCTCATCACCGACATGGTCGTCAGCGAGCGCAGCACGTTATCGAGCAAGCGCTGCACGCCTGCGGTGAATACGTCGTGTTCGCGCTGCTCGGCGTGATAGCCCTTCACGACACGCACGCCAGAGAGAGATTCGGTAAGGCGTCCGCTGACTTCGGCGTTAATTTTGGAACGCTCGCGAAAAATCGGCCGCAACACGCCAAAGGCTTTCCGAAGACCGAGCATGCTGACCAGGAGCAACGCGAATGCGAGACCCGTCATCAATGGACTGATGCGCAGCAGCATGATGAGAGCGATGGCCGCTGTCAGCAAGCCCCCCAAAAATTCCACAAGGCCCGTGCCAATCAGATTTCGCACGCCTTCGACATCGCTCATGATCCGCGAGACCAGCGCTCCGGTCTTGTTCGAGTCATAGTAGGCAACCGGAAGCCGTCCTACATGCTCCTGCACTTTTCGCCGCAACTCGGTAATCATTCTCTGCGCGGCTTTCGACAGGGTTTGCGTGAGCGTGTATGAGGTAACGCCCTGAATCAATGTGGCAAGCAAAACCGCGCCTACCAGCCACTTCAGCAGCCCCGCCTGATGATGGATAAAAACGTTGTCGAGTAGATATTTCGTGGAAGCGGGAAGGACCAGCCCCGAAACGCGATTGATGGCCATGAGCACCAGGCCCACAGCGGCAGACCCCTGCGCGGCTTCAGCAACGCCCATACTTCGGGAAGTTGGTCCAGCACGCGTGTGGGCTTGGGCTTGCCGGAGGCGGGCGAAGCTGAATCGCGAAACTCGCGAGCCCGCGGACTTCTCTCCGCGTTCCCTCCCATCCCTCGTTGCGTCCCTATGCCACCGAATCCACCGGCCATTCTCATAAGATGTCCATCTTAGGGCATTGGATACATTGCGGGCAACTTTGGGAGCGGCCCACGCAGTAATGTTCGAATGGCAGCCCCCCAGGAGGTTTAATCCCCCGCCCATTTGTATTCCTGATAAAAAAATTTTGTTACGGTAGAATGCTCAGGTTTGGGTGCCGGCGGTTCGCGGACTGGCCGGAATTGGGAAAGTTTGCACTGCAACTTTCAAAGATTCCCAACGAGTAACGCATCTGTACGCGGAGAGATGGAACATGTCAAAGCTTCGATTGTCGCTGGCCTGCTGGAATTATGATCGCACACGCGGGCTGCTCGAGGATCGCATTCCGGTGGACGGAATCGACCTGACGTACATCAACATTCCGGTCGAGGAAACTTTTTTTCGCATGATTCGGCACAGCGAATTTGACGTGGCCGAAATGTCTCTTTCCTCCTATACGCTGTCCATGTTTCGGGAACCCCGGCCATTTGTCGCCATTCCTGTTTTCCCTTCGCGTTACTTCCGTCATTCCTGCATCTACATCAACCGCAACAGCGGCATCCGTGAGCCCAAGGACCTGATCGGCAAGCGCGTGGGCAATCCGGAATACCAGCTCACGGCGGGCGTGTGGATCCGCGGAATCCTGAGCGACGATTACCAGGTGCCTGTTTCCAGCGTCACCTATTTTCGCGGCGGCGAGGAAACTCCCGGGCGCACCGAAAAACAGGCCGTCTCGCTGCCGCCTGAAATTCGGCTCGAAAATATCGCCGACGATAAAACGCTTTCGCAAATGCTGCTTGATGGCGAAATTGACGCCATCTATTCTCCACGCACGCCCTCCGCGCTGGCGAAGGGAAAAGGAATTGTCCGGCGCCTGTTTGAGGATTACGAAACCGTGGAGCGCGAGTATTATCAGCGGACCAAAATTTTTCCGATCATGCATGCCATCGTGATTCGCCGCGAAGTCTACGAAAAATATCCCTGGGTCGCGCAATCGCTCTACAAGGCGTTCGTCCTAGCGCAACGCGAAGTTTACGAGGACCTGTATGAGACCGCGGCGCTCAAATTCATGCTGCCCTGGCAGATTCGCCACGCCGAACAAACGCGGGAACTGATGGGCAAGGATTTCTGGCCGTACGGTTTTGAGCAAAACGTTCACGGGTTGAGCACGTTTCTACGCTATTCCTTTGAGCAGGGCCTTTCCAAACGCCTGCTGACTCCTAAGGAGCTGTTTGTCCCCGAAGCCCTGGAGGCGTTTAAGATTTGAGATTTGAAATTCCTATCTCTGGCCGCGCGGGATTTCCCCCCGGGAAAGAGTTTTCATGGCAGTGAATGGACAACGCGGAAGTGAAAGATTGCTTCGCTGGTGGACCCTGAGCCGTGGAGACGTTGATGCCACGGTGGCGCAGGTGGGCTTCAACGTGGCCCAGATGATTATTCCCGCGTTTCTTCTTGTGCCCGTTGGCATCTCGATGGGATTCAGCGTAGGACACCTGTTGCCCGGCTATGCGCTGGGATTCGTGGCCGGCTCGCTGGGATTGACCGCACTGGGCGTGAGTTTGGCGAAGCGCGAAGGCCGCGGCGATGTCACCGCGCATGTGTACATCAACAACGTGCCGGGAATTATCGCGTACACACTGTCCATCATGCTTCCCGTGTTTTTACAGACGCACGATCAGGAACTGGCCTGGAGAATTGGGGCCGCCGCGGTCGTTTGGACGGGAGTGATCAAGCTGGTGGCCGCGCCGTTCGCCGGCGTGATCCGCAAATTCATTCCCAAGCCGGCCACCATGACGGTTTTTGGCGCGGCCATGTACACGTATCTTGCAATGGTGCTGTTGCAGCGCATTTTTGATCAGCCGCTGGTGGGAATTGTGTCGCTCACCATCATCGCAGCCGCGGGCCTGGCGAATGTGCCCATCACCAAATGGAAAATTCCCGCGTTCCTGGTGGCCTGGCTGGCGCCGCTGGCGATTGGATTATCCGTTGGCTACGTTCACCCGGCGTGGCACGGAATTTCCGTGCAGCTTCCATTTGTCCATACGCCGGGCCTGCTCCAGGCCATGGGCCTGGCGATTCCCTATCTTTCCGTGATCGCCCCGATGTCCATTTACCAGGTGTTGCAGGATATCGCTTCGGTGGAAGGCGCGAATTCCGCCGGGGACAATTACGATGCCCGCATGGTGGTGGCGTGCGACGGACTCGGAACATTTTTGTGCGGCGCCGGAGGCAGCATCATCACTCCGGTCATTGCCGCTCTGCACCCGCCGTATAAAATGATGGGCGCGCGCATCGGATTTTGTTTCTGGACGGCCATGATTTTTCTGGTCGTGGTGATGAGCGGGACGTCTTTGTTTATCGCTCAACTTTTTCCCTGGGCTATTCTCTCGGCGATGATCGCATATGTCGCGATCGGCGTGGGCAGAGCCACGCTGCATCGAGTGGATCACAAGTACATTACGGCCGTGCTGCTGGGACTGGTATTGCCAACCGGAGCGGTGGTGGGATCGGCGTTAAATTCGGCGCTGCCGGCATTGAAACTATCGGCGCAGAATCCCGAAGTGCAAGCCGCGCTGAACCGGTCAATCTACTGGTCATCGCTGCAGGGTCTCGGCAACGGATTCCTTTTCCTGGTGCTGGTAGTCAGTGCCCTGATCACGGAAATGATCGACCGGAATTTCGGGCGCGCCGCGATCTGGTGCCTGATTGCAGCCGTTTTTTCCTGGTTCGGGCTGATGCATTCGGCGACTCTGCGATGGGGTGCGCAACCCATGTACGCAGCCGGCTGGCTGGCCGCCGCATTCATCGTGTTTACGGCGCGCTGGTGGCGTGGCGACGTCACGACTGCGTCTTAAGGCATCCTCTCAGCCCGTTGCTGCACCATCATCGCTGTTCAAGAAATCGCCGACTGCGTGCCTTTTTGGATATTTCTCAAATTGGGGCGGACTAAACCGCCGTAGGCGGACCGAATCAGCTTGCATTAAGAACATTTTGACGCGAATATAAACATATTGGTTATATTTTTCTAATCAATGGCGGCTATCTAGCGGCAAGGCGGGGCGAATGGATCGCGAGAACGACAATTCGCGTGGTTGGATCGCTCCCCTGCTCGGCCGTTTGAACCTTCTGCAAAACCGCGCGGAAACCTCCAACATCGATCTATTCCGAACACAGGTGGAAGAATGCCGGATTGCGGAACTAATCGGAAAAATCGCGGGCGAGATTAATCGGTCTGCCGGATACCATGTAGTGGATTATCAGGATTTCCTTCCACCGCAAAAAATTGTTGCGCGCGCCGTTTTCGCCAAAAGCGGAACGCGAAATTTCCTGGATATTCTCCTTCGGGAAGACGGCGTCCTCCTCTTGTTCTACACGCTGAAGCGCAGTTCCACGCGGAGGGACCGCTACTTTCCGTGGTACACGCGCCGAAAAGGCGCAACGATTCACGTGAAGGAAATTATCGATCCGGAAAAAATATCGGAAGAAGACGTTCGGAAATGGTTTACGTATCTGCTCTCCGGGCTGGACAAAAAATTAAAACCGCCCACGGAGGGGGAAACCGGAGCGGCCGCAGATGCTCCCGCCAAGCTGCTTGCCCGCAAAGCCTCAATGTAACCTGCTATCGGCCACTCTTCCCTGAAGTCTCCGCGATGAATTGCAGTATTCTCCTGCAACTTCAATCCATCAGAATAGGCATGCAGAGCACGGGCTCCACGTGAAAATCCAGGCGGTTGATTTCCTGCAAAGCGCAGCCGAGTTGCGCGCTGCGGCAACTTTCCAGCGTGATGATGAAGGGCAGAGCGGAGTGCGGGTATCCCGGCCTCTGCAGGACCGCGTCAATCCCGATGCCATATCTGGAAAGCACGGTGGCTACGGCGGCAATAATCCCCGGACGATCCTTCACCACAAAACGCAAATAGTAAGGCGCGGTGAATTCTCCGCTCACCTCCTTCGGCGTCTCGATTTCAGGAACATTATTTTGCGGCGCCTGGCCGCCGCGCGCGATCGAATAAAGATCGGAAACCACGGCCACTGCCGTGGGATCTCCACCTGCCCCGAATCCCGAAAAGACCATTTGACCGGCGTATTGCCCGGTAGCCATCACCAGATTCTTGCTGCCCTCGACGTGGGCCACCAGGGAAGACGCCGGAACCAGAGCGGGCCGCACAAACGCGCGAATGCTCAATCCATCTTCCGTTTCTTTCTTGGCCAGGGAAATCTGGCGGATGGCGCAGTTCAGTTCGCGCGCATAGGCGAAGTCCACCGCCCCCACGGCGGAAATCGGCCAGCACGGAATCTGTTCGCTTTTCACGCGAGCGCGCAGTCCGGCCTGCGTAAGAATCACGAGCTTGGCCCGAGCGTCGTATCCTTCCACGTCGGCGCTCGGATCGGCTTCGGCAAATCCCAAATCCTGCGCCTCTTTCAGCGCCGATTCAAAACTCGCTCCCGTGGACTCCATTTTCGTGAGGATATAGTTGCACGTGCCGTTGAGCACTCCCGCAATCTTGTACAGCCGGTCTCCGGCCAGGCCTTCCTGAATTCCGATAATCGCCGGTATCCCGCCGGCTACCGACGCGCCGTATTCCAAGCGCCTGCCGGCCTCTCGGGCCATCTCCACCAGCTCCGGTCCGCTCTCGGCGATCAGCTGTTTATTCGCCGTGACCACGCATTTCCCGGCCCGCAGCGCCTTGCGAATCCAATCGCCCGCGGGTTTCACGCCTCCGGCCAGCTCCACAAAAATATCGGCATCCGAGGAAAGCACTTCGTTAATGCTTTCCGTCCATCGAACGCTCGCTGGCACCCAGTCGACTTTTTTCCGGGCGACGCCGCGATTGAAAATGTGCGTAAGCTCGAAACATTCGTTGGCTTCCTGCAGCAGCTTGGCGACCGATCGGCCTACCGTGCCGAAGCCGGCAATCGCAATCTTCAATTTTTTCCTGCGGGCCACGGGCTTATTCGCCGGTGCTGTTTTTTTACGGGAATTGGATTTCACGGGTTTCTTTTTTGCCGCCAACGCATCACCTCGGTGGAGATTGGAAACATATATCGCATCCCCTTCAACCGGCAAGGATTATAAGGTATTTTGGTTTTGAGCCGGATAACCCATCTGAGTTCGGCTTTCCCCGTGGGAACGGACGAGCAACGATTATGGCGCAAATCAGGAAACGGCTCACCGAAAACGTCGCGGGAGAATTTTTCGTCGATGCCAGCTGCATTGACTGCGATGCCTGCCGCCAAATTGCTCCGGCAAGCTTTCGGGATCACGGCGGCCAGTCCAGCGTCTTCCGGCAGCCACAAAATCCGGGCGAACTGCATCGCGCGTTCATGGCGCTGGTCGCGTGTCCCACTGCTTCCATCGGCACCACAACGCACCGCAGCGCCCGTACCGGGGTCGAAGCGTTCCCTGTCCACGTGGCGCACGACGTTTATTTTTGCGGATTCACCTCGCAAGCAAGCTTTGGCGCCTGGGCCTATCTGATCGTGCGTCCGCAAGAACGCGGAGGAAACGTGCTGGTCGATTCCCCGCGCTTCAGCGCGCCGCTGGTGAAGCGTATCGAGGAGATGGGCGGCGTGAGCCTGATGTTTCTGTCGCACCGCGATGACATTGCCGACCACGCCAAATTTGCCGCGCACTTTCATTGCCCGCGCGTAATGCACGAAGGCGACGCCGCCATCGCGCACGGCGTCGAACGCGTAATCACCGGAACCGCTCCGCTGCCCCTTGATGACGATCTCCAGTTGATCCCCACGCCCGGGCACACGCGCGGCCATCAGGTGCTGCTTTACCAGGACAAAATTCTATTCTCTGGCGACCACCTGGCGTGGTCCGCCGAGCGCGAAACGCTGACGGCCTTTCGCGATGTCTGCTGGTATTCCTGGACGGAACAAACGCGTTCAATGGAAAAATTGCTGGCCTATCATTTTGAATGGGTGTTGCCGGGGCACGGACGTATTCATGGCGGCATGGCTGACGATATGCACGAACACTTGAAGCGCTGCCTGGCGCGAATGAAGCGCGAGTGACCTGCCCCGCATTGCTCACGAAAGAAAGATGCCGGACTTCAGTGGAACAAGCCTCGGCAGGATGGGCTTCACGGATTGCGGAAAAATTCCGAAATATTTGTGAGGCGCATCCTGGGAACGCCAATCTCCTGATTGGCGGGTGGCAAAACGCCAATCAGGAGATTGGCGTTCCCAGCAAAC
>Ga0075024_100001127_pt1 | contig 10562 bp, 9 predicted proteins | sample Str013_2_FD_71389 | JGI IMG/M metagenome (GOLD analysis project Ga0075024, IMG submission 71389) | Freshwater sediment microbial communities in response to fracking from Pennsylvania, USA - Straight Creek_MetaG_SC_2013 | ecosystem: Environmental > Aquatic > Freshwater > Creek > Sediment... | reverse complement strand
CCGCCGGCCGGCGGCTTCGGCGGACTGAACGTGCAGGGTCTGCCGCTCTCGAAACCACCTTATGGCATGCTCTCCGCCATCGATCTCGACAAGGGCGAGGTGAAGTGGCAGACGCCGCACGGCGATACGCCCGATATCGTCCGCAATCACGCAGCGCTCAAGGGGCTTGATATTCCCAAGACCGGTCAAGCGCAGACCTCGGGCGTCGGCGTGCTGATCACCAAGACACTGGCGGTCATGGGCGACCCGACGGCGACGACGACGCCGGAGCATCCGCGCGGCGCAATGCTGCGCGCCTATGACAAGGTGACCGGAAAGCAAGTCGGCGCGGTCTTGATGCCGGCGCCGCAGAGCGGCTCGCCGATGACCTATATGGTGGATGGCAAGCAGTATATCGTGGTGGCCATCGGCGGCGGCAGCTATTCGGGCGAGTATCTCGCATTCAGCCTGCCGGAGTGAAAGCGCCGAACGCGCAAAGCGAAGGGCCCGCCAATGCGCGGGCCCCACATTCCAGAAATGCGCGAAACGCCCGGTTCTCGCGGGCACCGGTTATCCTGGCGCGCGGCCGATGGCTTTCGCAGCGGCTTGCTCAAGGAGACGAGCCGGAATATCGCAAATCAGCCCGCACGGGAGGATCAGCTGATGTTGTCACGCCGAGGTTTTCTCGCCACCACCGCCGGAGCGGGCGTCGCGCTCGGTACACAAGGCCGCGAGCCGGCGCGCGCGCAAAGCACGGCTCGCCGCATGATCGTCGATTCGCAGATCCACTTGTGGCTGGCCGAGGGGCCGAACCGGCCCTGGCCGCCCGACGGCCCCGGGCGCGCCCACCTGCCGCATCCGTTCACCTACGACAAGCTCCTTCCGATGATGGACGAGGCCGGCGTCGATCGCGTCGTCATCGTGCCGCCGTCCTGGGAAGGCGAGCGCAACGACTATGCGCTGGAAGCCGCGAAGAAATATCCGAACCGTTTCGCCGTCATGGGCCGCATTCTGCTCAACGATCCGCAGTCGCCGGGCCGCCTCGCGACCTGGAAGCAGCAGCCCGGCATGCTCGGCGTGCGCCACACATTCAACGGCACGCAGACCAGCTGGCTCACGGACGGGACTGCGGATTGGTTCTGGCCGGCGGCGGCAAAGCTCGGCATTCCGGTGATGACGCCGACCAGCGGGCGGGGCAAGGATTTCCTGCGCGTGGTCGAGCGCAATCCGGAACTGATCTTCATCATCGATCACATGGGCTTGTCCGAGGATATCGCAAAGGCCGGCAAGCTTCCGGAAGCCGTCAGCGATACGGTCGCGTTCGCCAAACATCCGAATGTGTCGGTGAAGATGTCATCGGTTCCGCACAAGTCGTCGCAGCCCTACCCGTTCGGCGACATGACCGATCATCTCAAGCGGGTGTTCGATGCATTCGGGTCGCGGCGCTGCTTCTGGGGCACCGACCTCACGGCCGGAATCGAGAAATTCCCTTACACCTATCGCCAGCGTGTGACCCATTTCACCGAGACGCTCGCCTTCCTCTCGGAGGAGGACAAGGACTGGGTGATGGGTCGCGCGATCATGACGCGTTTGGGTTGGGCTTGAAGCGGCTCCTGCCCAGGATAGCCCGCCGACAAAACCAAGGGAGGGAGAAAACGATGGACACACGACATGGCGTTTCCAGGCGACACATGCTGGCGATGGCGGCGGCAGGGGGTCTTGTCATGGCCGGCGACCGTCGCGAGGCCGCCGCGCAGGCGGTCAAGCGGATCGAGCGGCTCGATCCGGCGCTGGATCAGATCGTCGCCACGTCCGAGCCGATCGTCGATCTCGCCACCAACCTCGGCGGCACCGTGAATGTCGAGGGACCGCTGTGGTGGAAGGAGGGCGGCTACCTGCTGTTTCGCGGCACGGACAACAAGCGGTGGAAATATGCGCCCGGACAGGCGGTGTCGGTGTTCAAGGAGAACACCAATGCGGCCAACGGGATCACCCGCGACATGCAGGGCCGGCTGGTGGCCTGCGAGGCGGCTACGCGCCGGATCGTCCGCGAGGAGCACGACGGCAGCATCACAGTGCTTGCCAGCAGCTTTCAAGGCAGACCCTTCAATCGGCCGAACGATATCGTGGTGAAATCCGACGGCGCGGTCTACTTCACCGATCCCTGGACCGCGGCCGAAGCGCCGGGCGAGACGGACCTGACCTTTGCGGGCGTGTTCCGCATTTCGCCCGACCGCGGAACGCTTACGCTCCTGGTCAATGACTTTCTGACGCCCAATGGGATCGCCTTCTCGCCTGACGAGAAGGTGCTCTACATCAACGACTCGCGGCGCCGCCACATCCGCGCCTTCGATATCCAGGCGAACGGCACGCTCGCGCGCCAGACCGACCGGATATTTGCCGACCTCGGCGGAGCGGAATCCGGCGTGCCCGACGGCATGAAGGTGGATTCGGCCGGCAACGTTTTTTGCGGCGGCGCGGGCGGGCTCTATATCCTCGACCCGAACGGCAAGAAACTCGGCCGCGTCGTGCACGGCTTTGGGAACACGGCCAATATCGCCTTCGGGGGCGACGATTGGAAGACCGTCTATTTTTGCACCCGCACGAGCCTCGGCTCCTTCAAGGTGAAGGTCGCCGGCGTGCCGGTACCGGTCGAAAAGAAATCGTGATCGCAGCTCGAAACGGCCTCAACCGGAGCTGAGTTGAAGCCGGCTCTCCATTTTTTGGGGCCGAGCTGGTCTTGGGTTGCTATCCGATCGGGCGCACGTCGAGGCTCGCCGCTTTGACGCGGAGAGTCTTGCTGCCGGCAGCTACTCCAAGTGCAAAGGCGCCAAGCGCAATCAGGAGTCCGAACGCAAGGACCTGCCATGCGGCCGGGACGCCCACCTCCAGCATCGCCGGATTGAAATTATTGCCGAGCGTCCCCGACAGCGCGTAGCCGCGGCGGCCCAGAAGGAAGCCGGCTTCGAGAAACGCCGTGAACAGGCATGCCGCCACGGCGAGCATCGCCAGCGCTCGCGCATCAGCGCCCTGCCCATAGCGGGCCAGCGCTCGCCAGGCCATGAGCCAGAAAAACATCCCGCTCAGAAAGTACTGCTCCGGGTATGTGCCCCGCGCCAGCATGACGTGGAGCACCGCCAAAGCGGAGATCACGTAATTCGTGTTGTGCAGCCGCTGCCAGTTTTTCGCTCCCAGACGCCGAATTGCGGCATCGAGCGAGGTCGCGCCGAGGACAATCAGACCGATGGTCGAGAGCGTCGCTAGGATCAGCGTCAGTCGCGTCAACGTCTCATTGGCGATGGACGCAAAATTCCAGGACCGCAAGGCGAAATAGAGGAGAATATGGGCCACCGTATAGACCAGCGCCGTCACGCCGATCATCCGGCGCACATCGACGAGGGCACGCCAGCGAAATATGGTCAGCGCCGGCGTTACGGCCAAAGCCATCAGCAGAATGACTGTCGCCCACACGCCCGACCAATAGGTCAAGTTGCCGAGCGCGATCGGCAGGAATCCGTATTCTCCGACGGCAAACTGATAGACGAACCGGATCGCCGGCAACACCACGAGCGCGAATGCGCTCGCCTTGAGCCAGGAAAATCTGCGATCCCTGTCTTGCCACGGCCAGATCAATCGCAAGTCGTCCCCCCCGTTCAAATCAATTCTTTCCCGCTGCTTCCTCCCGAGCCGTGCTGCGGAGCTTATTGCAGGCAGGCGGCGCGATCCAGATGGGTGTCGACGGTTTGCAACGGCTGGTCGTAAGGCCTCCGTCCTGATGCGAAGGCAGCACCGCACTGCCTTTGCAGTGCGGTGCTCGGAGTTGGCGACGCGCCGACGAGCCGATTCAGCGCGAGATGTGCGCCGCTTTAGAATTTGATCATCGTGCTGCGCGTCAACGTGACCTGGCCGGTGACGCCCACGGGGCCCCCCTTCGCCAGATGGAACGCCGCGTATTGCTCGTTATAGACACTCTCCGCCGCCGAGCAGTCGACCGGAATAATGACCTTGTAGCCGCGCTGCGCGGCACCCGAAGCCGTGCCGACGGTCGCCCCCTGGAACGAGTTGCCGCAGACGATCACGGTCTTGATCTCGGCTTGCTTGAGAGTGGCCTCGAGCGTGGAGCCCAGGAATTTGTCCGGCCCGCCCTGCCGATACCATTCGCCGACGCGAGGCTTGATCGCGGGATCGATGACGTCGTCGGGTGTCGCCTTGCCGTTCGAGCCGACGAGGCTGTACCAGACCACCATGTTGTGTGCGCGCGCGGCGTCGTGCACCAGCTTCACGTTCGGCACCGCGGCGATGCAGCGCGGGCGGGCGCTGCAGCCGGCTTTCATCATATCGAGAAAGAGGACCGCGGTCGTCGCAGGATCGACCGTGACCTCCTTGAGCTCCGGCGCAGGCGGCGCAACCGCCGTGCTCCAGTCGGAAATGACGTCGGCCACGGACGGAGATCCGAGCGAGGCGACGAGCAGCGCTGCGGCAGTGGCGGCAGCGAAGCGTGGCGGTGTCATGTTGTCCTCCCTGTATATGGACGCACGCAAAGAGCGACCTCGCCCAAGATAGAGCAGTCGCCGGGTGAAGGCCATGGCGCGCATCAGTGACTCTTCCTGTGCGCGTCCGCCGAATTGTGTGCGCGCAAGGCCCGGCGTCGCGTAACTAAGCGGCACCCGTTGGTGCGGTGCCCGCGTGGGCGCTGCTCCCCGCCTCCTTCGAGGGTCCGTGCGGCAGCCAAGGGGTCGTGCTAAGGTTTGCCAAAGCGGAGCCGGTCGGCCACGGGAGGAACATCGTGCTTAGTCGACGTTTGATGAGTGCGTTCGCGCTGGCGGCATCGCTGGGCTTGATGTGCGATGCCGCGCCGGCGCAAGACTATTTGAAATTTCCCGATTGGTCGGGCCAGTGGTTCCGCACCTACAGCGGCAATCCGCGCTACGACCAAACGAAGCCGATCCGCAAACAGGAGGCGCCGCTCAAGCCGGAGTACCAGGCGCGGTTCGAGGCCAGCGTGCAGGACCAGGACGCCGGCGGCCACGGGCTCGACCCGGGCTATTCCTGCCTACCACAGGGCATGCCGCGGATGATGTCGGGCGTGTCGCCGTTCGAATTCCTGTTCGCGCCGAGTATCACTCATATGCTGTTCGAGCGGACTGAATTTTCGCCGCGCCGCATCTATACCGACGGCCGCGACTGGCCGAAGACCGAGCAGACCTGGTTTCCCGGATACTCGATCGGCAAATGGCTCGATACCGACGGCGACGGCCGCTACGACACGCTCGAGATCGAAACCCGCCGTGTGCGCGGGCCGCGCGTGTGGGATCAGTCCGGCATGCCGATGGCCGACGACGACGAAGGCATCATCAAGGAACGGATGTACCTCGACAGGAACGATCCGGGCATCCTTCGCGTCGAGATGACCACGATCGATAATTCGCTGACGCGGCCGTGGACGGTGTTGAAGGCCTTCAGGCGCCAGGCCAACGTCTGGTGGTCCGAGGACAATTGCATCGAGGGCCAAGCCCACGTCACCATCGGCAAGGAAGTCTATTTCCGCAGCGCCGACGGCACCATCATGCCCATGAAGAAGGACCAGCCGCCGCCGGATTTGAAGTATTTCAAGCGGCCGCAGAATTGATGCACGGCGCTGCCGACGGTGCCCTCGGCCCTATTCTCTCATGAAAAGGTCGCCGAACAAGAGGATTCGGCGACCGCGATGCAACACCGATCTTCGGATCGGTTACCGGAGCATCCACGTGGTGTTCCGCGCCGGCGCGAATCCGACCGGGATGAGAGCGATTTCCTTCAGGGCCTTGATATCGACCACCGAGACGTCATTCGTATGCTCATTTGCCACGTAGGCCGTCTTGTCGTCCGGCGTGACCGTCAACCAGCCCGCGCCCTTCCCGCCAAGAGCGACGCCGCCCAGCAGCTTCAAGTCCGGCAGCGAATACGCGTACAGGGTGCTGTTCAATCTGCTGTTGACCAACAGCGTTTTTTGATCCGAGGTGACGGCGATGCCGTGAGACGGAGCGGGCGGTCCGTAGGCGATCTGCTTTTCACGGGGTATTTCGGGAAGCTTGATTTCGTTGATTTTCGCTTGCGTCGCAAAATCCACGACCGCAAATCCATTCAAGCCACCCAATTGAGCGAATATCCACTTGGTGGAGCCGTCGGGATTTGTCGATATCGCCATCGGAGATGGCGCCGGATTCATCAGAAGCTTCCAAGCGATCTCGTTGGTTCGCGTGTCGATCACGTTCATCGTGTTCGCGGGTGGTTTGGCGCCTCTGCTGGAGCCTGCAATCACGAACTTGCCGTCCGGGGTGACGTTCAGGTCGTGGACGCCGCCCCGCATCGGGATGGTCTTGACGTTCGCGAGCGAGACTGTGTCGATGACGTCGACGCCGCCGCTCGCATTGGCCTTGATCTGCGGAAACTCCGACAGGTCGTCCCACGTTTGGGCGATCGCGACATAGATCCATCGCCCATCGGGTGTCATATCGACAAGGTTGGGGTTTCCGCTCAGAGGAATTTGCTTGGTCACCTGCAGCGTCTTGCCGTCGACGACGGTGAGCGTCTTCTGGGCCTCTTCACTGATGTAGATTCGGCTGCCGTCCGGGGATACCGCGATCCCATGACTCGCTTCGATCCCCTTGATCTCGCCCACCACCTTGTTCGTGGCGGGGTCGATGATGTGGATATTATCCCCGGCGGAGTTGGTTTGGATGATCCGCAGCTTTGATTCCTGCGCGGCTGCCACGGAAACCGACACCGTCGACAGGACGATCCCAGCCAAGACTGCGATAGCAACACGAAGCATTTGTTTGTTCGTCATCTTCGTCATCCTTTCAACGACAAGCTATCCCTGAAGCATCAGGAGACAATTTCGTTCGTCAGGAGACCGTCCGCTACTCGCGGCCTATTTCACTGCTTCTCCCAGCACAAACGCCTTCAATGTCAACCATTCCGGATCCTGCTGCGAGCTGAACTGCTGGCCTCCACCATGATGGGGGTCGCCACCGGCCTCGAGGGCGAGCGGATGTCTGAGCAGTGGGCTCTCCAGCAAGCCGGGCGCAGCCACCCGCTGGACCAGCTCGAAGTTCCGACGCGACTGCTCTTCGTTCCAGGTCGTGCTCCCGGGCGAGAGCGGCACCAAATGGAGTGGCGCGTTGTTGATCGTATGGCAAACGACGCATCGCGTGTGGCCAGCACGCTTGGCAAGGAAGATGGGCTCTACCTTGGTTTTGAAAAACTCGTAATTCAGCGATGCTGATGCGGCGGTGGAAGAGACTGGTTGACTGTTCGCCTGTCTCAAAGGCCCGGCCGCCGCCAAGAACAGACACGCCACACCGGCGAGATGAATATAAGATGACGCCCTCTTCATTCGGTGCATGGAAAGCCTCCCGACAAAAATTAGGCAATCTGCATTCTATGCTCGAGCGAAAGCGCGTCAAGGAGACAATTGCGTGGATGTCGCAAGCTCGCGCGTCGCCGAGATTGGATGGCGCGCGAGTCGTCCGATTTTTGTGCGCCGCAAAGGAGAGACAATGAACCTGCAGCGTAGCTACAGGACCGCAGGATGCTGGCATTTTGGAATGCGGCGATCGCGGAACCGCCGACGCAAATAGTGCACGCATCTGCAATGACTTGATCTAGCAGCTCGATCCGAAGATCAGTTTCCGCAAGCCCTGCGGAAGGCTCGTCATCGCGTCCTAAGACATCGCGCCCATCTTCGACAGCGCGAAACTGCAACTGTTTGATCGGCTGTGACAATCCGCGCCGCGCGAAGGCGCCGGCACCGCCCCTCGGGGAGTGGACAGGGTCATCGGCCAGGCTTCGTCGACCAGGCAGACGCCGGACGGTAGGGCGGCACCGGCGGCGCAGAGTGAGGGTGTGCAGCGGGCCCGTGCCAGGCACAAGGGCGCAATCGCGTGTGTTGAGCTCGATCATCGGCTTCCTCCCGATGCGAGCCGGCCTTAGAATGACGGTTCAAGCCGAACAGCGCGCGCGCCAGTGGGCGGGCTTGGCATGAATCCATCGGCAACCCGGGTGAGGACAGGCGAACCACGAAGGAGGAGATCATGAGCGCGTGGCGGCGGGATTTCCTTTGGTTGGTCATGGTGGCGGCGGCAGCGGCGGCCGCCTGGGGGCAAACCGCGGCGCCTGCGGCCGGGCCGGCGGGAAGCGCCACGCCAAGCACCGCGGTCCCGGATTTCTCCGGCATATGGGCCCATCCCTATCTCACCGGCTTCGAGCCGCCGGCAGCGGGCCCCGGCCCGGTGACGAACCGATCGCGGCGCAACGGCGTCGGCAACTTTCAGCAACTGGTCGGCGACTACACCAATCCGATCTTACAGCCGGCGGCGGCCGCTGCCGTCAAGAAGCACGGGGAAATCTCCTTGGCCGGCATGGGCTATCCGACGCCGAGCAACCAGTGCTGGCCCGGAGGAGTGCCCTATGTCTTTTGGGACTTTCTGATGGAGATGTTCCAGCAACCGGACAAGATCACGATGGTCTACCGCCATGGCAATGAGATCCGCCACGTGCGCTTGAACGAGCCTCATGCGTCGCGGGCGACGCCGTCCTGGTACGGGGATTCGGTCGGCCACTATGAAGGTGACACGCTGGTGATCGATACGGTGGGGATCAAGATCGGGCCGTTCGCCATGGTGGATATGTACGGCACGCCGCACAGCCCGGCTTTGCATGTCGTCGAGCGCTACCGGCTGATCGATTATGCCGACGCCAAAGATGCGATGGCGCGCAACGCCAAAGAGAACTCGCGCAACCCCGGCGCGGACTTCGATGCCGCCTACCGCGGCAAAGTGCTGCAACTGCATTTTACGGTCGAGGATGAAGCCGTCTTCACGATGCCCTGGACGGCGACCATCACGTATCGGCCCGCCGTGGGCGCTTGGACGGATCTCATCTGCAGCGAGAACATCCATGAATACTATGGCGGCAAGGACTCCGCCGTCCCACGAGCGGACAAGCCGGATTTCTGAGCGAGCCGGGCCCCTCCCCATTTGGCCGGGCGAAAAGAGTCGTAATCTGCTCACTTGCGGAAAGATATTTCGACGAGCTGCCAACGGGACGTGCCGAAATCCCGTCATTTCAACGGCAGCGCTCTTGCCGTCGGCGGCATCAAATCATCAACGCGCAAAGGGAGACTCGCATGAGGCTGAAATTGACTGCCGTGCTGGCGGCCGGAACCCTCGTTGGTTTCGCCGGTTCGGTGTTCGCGCACCACTCGTTTGCGATGTTCGACCAGGAGCACCCGATCGAGCTCGTCGGCACGGTCAAGGAATTCAAGTTCACGAGCCCGCATACCTTCATCCTTTTGGAGGTCAAGAACGGTGACGAGACTGCGGTTTGGAATCTTGAAGGCCAAGCTCCGGGCGGTCTGTCGCGTGATGGCTGGTCGGCCAAGACACTCCCGCCCGGGACCGAGCTGAGAATGACCATCGATCCGCTGCGCAGCGGCGCGCCCGGTGGTTCTTGGGCGGTGCAGAAGACCAAGCTGAAGGACGGCAGTCCGGTCGGCGCGGCGCCGCAAGTAACCCCGCCCTGAACGGGACGTCGACGGCATGCTTTGCTTGCGAAGCAAATGCTGTCGGGTGGGGGTCGAGCATCGTGCCATTGCCCCCCACCCGGCCGCCTGGTGAGGAGGCGTGCCACAAGTTCTGAGTCTGCCGCATTCCCCTCACCGGGATCGCGCACACGCACGCCTCTCCCTAAAGGGGACCCCTACAGTGAGACCTGGGGCGCCGCCTGCGAGGGGCATTGCGCGGGCCGCCGCCCGACTTCTGACATCCGCGGAAAATTGCTATCCTGGCCGCCTTCGAGCTGTCGTGGCAGCAGACGGGCCGCGCCATCATTCATCCATTCGCAATTGCTCATGTCCCAAGCGACGAGGCCCGACCAACCGTGAAGCGCAAGATTGCAGCCATTCTGGCGGCTGACGTTGCCGGCTACAGCAGGCTCGTCGCGGAGGACGAGGAGGATTCGCTGCGCCGCCTCGCCATGCACCGCGCCGTCTTCGACGACTTCGTGACGCGCTGGGGCGGCCGAATTTTCAGCACCGCGGGAGACGGCGCGCTGGCGGAGTTTCCGAGTTCGGTCGATGCGGTGCGTTGCGCGGTCGACATTCAAGAGAGCATCCGGGCGCGCAACCTCGCCTATCCACAAAGCCGGCAGATGCTCTATCGGATCGGGATCACGGTCGCGGATGTCGTGGAACGGGACGGCGATCTGTTGGGAGACGGCGTGAATATCGCGGCCCGATTGGGCGGCATCGCGGTCCCGGGCGGGATATGCGTGTCACAGACGGTCTATGAGCAGGTCGCCAACAAGCTATCGCTCAAATTCGACGATCTCGGCCAACAACACGTGAAGAACATGCCGAGCGCAATTCATGCCTACAGCATCGCACCTCACCCGGCCGCCATGGACCCGTCGCAAGCCGGCCCGCGGCACGATTTGGCCAGGCGCCGGAACCGGCGGCTGGCCGGGCTGGCGATCGCGGGCGTGGCCGTCGGCTTGGTCGTGATCACTCTGCAATTGCGCGACTTCCCGCGCGGTTTCTCGGT
>Ga0075024_100001124_pt1 | contig 10574 bp, 8 predicted proteins | sample Str013_2_FD_71389 | JGI IMG/M metagenome (GOLD analysis project Ga0075024, IMG submission 71389) | Freshwater sediment microbial communities in response to fracking from Pennsylvania, USA - Straight Creek_MetaG_SC_2013 | ecosystem: Environmental > Aquatic > Freshwater > Creek > Sediment... | reverse complement strand
CTGTTTCCAAATTGTATGGAGTGTACGACGAAAAGGAGGGACAAAGCCAGCGGGCGCTTTTCGTGATCGATGAAGAAGGAATAATTCAGTGGAGCTATCTTTCTCCGAGAGGAATCAATCCCGGAGCGGATGGAATCATCGAAGCACTGGAGTCATTACCTGTCGTCGCCCAATAATTATCAATCTAAATAAAAGTTATGTCTTCTACATTGAAGCCACCTGTGAGTGTGCAGGATCATTTCGAAGGACCTATTGATGCAGCCATCGAGTTGCTGGAATTTGGGGACTATGAATGTCCGCATTGTGGACGGGCCTACCCAATCATCAAAGCCATACAAAAGAAAATGGAGAAGAAACTGAAATTTGTATTTAGGAATTTTCCACTTGCAGAATCGCATCCTCATGCTGTAACCGCTGCCATCGCTGCCGAGGCAGCAGACCGCCAGGGGAAATTCTGGCCTATGCATGATACTCTTTTCGAAAACCAGCGGGATCTCTCAGGACAGAGTATTCTGAACTATGCGCGTTTTATTGGCCTGGAGGAAACCTTATTCATGAAGGATCTGCACCAGGCAGAACTTCGTAATCGTGTCGAAGCCGATTTTGAAAGTGGCATCCGCAGTGGCGTGAATGGTACACCAACTTTTTTTATCAATGGAAATCGGTACAACGGGAGTTGGGAACCGGCAGAATTGTTCACCTATCTCCAGGAAGTATTGACAGAAGCAGAATAGTTTAACTTTTCAATCCAGCAATCAGGTTGATCGTCAATGCCACGACGAATGTATTGATCACAAAAGCAATAAAGCCATGGACAAGGGCTATTCTTCTCAGTTTACGCGAAGTGATTTGCACATCTGAAACCTGGAAAGTCATACCAATCACAAATGAGAAATAGGCAAAATCGAGATAGTCGGGTTTCTTTTCGTTCGGAAAATCCAACCCACCAGCGTGTACATTTATATCTTCATCCGAATCATCATAGTAGACATGGGCATAGTGAGCAGTAAATACGGTGTGGATCATGGCCCAGGACAACATCATGGCGGGAACTGCAGCGAGCAAGTATAACATCTTTCCTAAGGAAGCTGCTTTCGTGGAAATAAAAAGGAGAAATAGTGCGCCGAGACTGGAAAAAGACGCCAGGACAATGATGAGAAAGACTACCGCCAGACTCGCGTCATCACGCCGGGCAAACTCCCGGATCTTGGAAACGGGTCTTGTCAAAAATACCGTCCAACTCAGTGTCAGCACAGATACTGCAAATACATCCCAGACAAACATCCACTTCAATATTGAACTGTGATGAGTATGCTGTACGGACATAAAAGCGATCATAGCGAATATTGAACTAATAAGTAACCGATGTACAGGATGTAGTCGGAGTATAAGGTTCGAGGATTTTTCGGGAGTCTTTATCATGGTGTTGATGATTCAAATATAGTTTTTTATTTATCTGTTCGAATCTGCCAGGTAATAAAAATGAAAAAGGGGAATGTGGAAACATTCCCCGTTGAGTAGTGCTAATACAATATCTTGAATAAGCAACTACCCTGCTTGGCTTAAAAGTACATAGGAACAAGGATTGTAGGACGCTAAATGAGACAAGAGGTCTAAAAGTTTCGACGAAGACTATTTATTCATCGTCGGTCGGTGAAATGAAATAAACACATTAAAATATTATTTTAGATAACGGAAAAGCTGCGGGACAATCATTCCATCACTACCAAAAAATTACATGAAAAAAGCATTCTTCCTATTCACCCTGATTTTAGCTGTGTCTCTCCGCCTGTGTGCGCAGCCTGCCGCCCATCCTGCAGGAGATTTTTTCGTAAAAGGTTTTCACATCGATCTCAGGATACAGGTGATGAAAATGGAAGCATTGAAAGCCTTCGCCAACAAATTACATGGACTTGGAATCAATACATTGATCATGGAATGGGAAGGCACCTACCCTTACGAAGCGCATCCGGCAATTCCAAACAGGTATGCCTATTCGATTGAAGAGATCCATTCATTCATCAGCCATTGCAAAGCGCTGGGTATGGATGTGATTCCACTTCAGCAATGCTTTGGCCACGTAGAATATATCCTGCGAAACTATCGTTACAAGGACTTGCGGGAGGACCCCGAGAATTATTCACAGATCTGCCCGATGAAAGCTCAGTTAGATAGTGCTTTATTTGCGGACCTTTTTAAAGAACTTATCGCTGCACATTCTTCTCCCTATATCCATATCGGTGGCGACGAAACTTATCTGCTCGGGCATTGCCCGCTTTGCAAAAAGCAGGCAGAGAAAGTCGGGCGGTCGAGACTTTACATAGATTATATCAAAATGCTTTGCGATATAGTGATCAAGTTGGGAAAACGCCCGTTGGTCTGGGCCGATATCGCACTCAAATACCCTGAAGCGATTAAACTTCTTCCCAAGGGAACTATTTTCATCGACTGGAATTATGGATGGGATCTAAACCGATTCGGAAATCATCAAAAACTAATGGAGAGTGGATTCGAAATATGGGGAGCAGCTTCTATCAGGAGTCATCCCGATAATTATTTTCTTACCGATTGGGGTAAGCATTTCAGGAACATCAGGGATTTTATTCCGCTCGCGAGAAATTTGGGCTATAAAGGTATGATCATGACCTCCTGGTCAACCTCAGGTCAATATTCCACCGTACAGGAATCCGAAACAGATATACTGGACCTCTATGCTATCAGGCATGTATACCCGCTAAAAGCTTTCAATCTGCTGATCGCAGCTTATGCGGAAGCGCTTCGATCCAAAGAGCCATTGAATATTGATAAGTTTATTGCGGATTATAGTAAAATGCAGTATGGATTCGATGCCATGCAGTCTGCCAGGTTTCAAAGAGCGATTACAGCCATCCCTTATGAAATTGAACAGGGAGTCGTTCAATCATCCAAACCAATTGCGATAGAGGCATTGCTCGATAGTATCAGCGTGGTTTGCAAATCACTGTCGGAGTTGGAGCCTTCGATAAACAAGGAGGAATTTGAACAGTACCGGTTGATGGCATCTATCCGACGTCAATACATCGAATACGAATTGCTGGAGTCATCGATAAACGCTATTGCGTTCACGAATTCCGACAAGCCAGGTATATTGACAAAACTTCAGGCATTGATTGCAGAATCTGAAACCCTGAATAAAAAATTCATTGAACTTAACCAGGATTATTATTTTCCCTCCGTACTGATGGAAGAAAATGACCTACGGAACTTAAAACTTCACAACCTCAATGCAAAGCTCTCTGGAAAAAGAGATTGAGTATTACCTTGCCCGCCATAGGCGGGGTCTTTACGTGGAGCCCTTATTTTACTGGAAGCTCTATTACAAATTCCGCATAACTCCCCTCTTCAGAATCAATTTTTAAAGTCCCGTTATGGCTTTTAATGATGTCATAGCTCAGCGAAAGTCCGAGTCCTGTTCCCTCGCCTGTTGGCCGGGTAGTAAAAAAAGGCTGCATGATCTTATCCATGATATCGTGGGCAATTCCAATTCCATTGTCCCTAATCCTGATCTCTATTTTGTCACCAACCTTAGCCGTCGTAACCCAAATAGATGGCTCGAATAGTGAAGTATCCGCCAATCCACCAACTGTAGAGTCCATCCGTTTCTTTTTTTCAGATACAGCATAAAAAGCATTGTTGCATAAATTCAACAATACTCTTCCGATGTCCTGGCCGATGACGTTAACTTTTCCAATACTTTCATCATATAGGGTGTGAATGGAAATATTGAAGGTTTTATCCTTTGCCCTGTATCCATGATAGGCCATGCGCAGGTATTCATCCACCAGGGGATTGAGTTCAGTATGTTCTTTCTGGGATGTGCCACTGCGGGAATGCTCCAGCATATTCTTTACGATGGCATCGGCTCTTTTTCCGTGGTGATTAATCTTGGTTTCATTTTCCCGGATGTCATTCGCAAGCTGTGTCGCTTCGGATATATTTCCTTTTTGCATGGCCTCTTTCATTTCATCAATCAATTCTTCATTCACTTCCGAAAAATTATTTACGAAGTTCAGGGGGTTTTGAATTTCATGAGCGATACCGGCAGTGAGTTCTCCAAGGGATGCCATTTTTTCGGATTGGATCAATTGCTTTTGGGTTGACTTTAGTTCCGAGAGTGTACTTTCGAGATTGGCTTTTTGGGTATTGAGTAGTTCGTTCGTTTTTCTTCTTTGGAGGTTATTTCGATATTGGATACCAGCCAGCAACAGCAGTACGGCTAAAACCGAAACCATTCCATAAAATCTAACCTGGTTCTGATAATCTTTTTTAGCGGCTTCGATGGCCTGCTGTCGTTGCTTTTCATCGAAGCCCAACAGCAGCAGTTGCTGTGATCTCGCCTGGTTGAAGATGGTGTCTTTTGCCGTGAGCATGACCTGCATATATTTAAGTGCGCTGTCGGGTTCACGCGCTTTTTGGTAAAAATCAATCAGCATTTTACTGACGTCGAGTGAATAGTTTCCAAAATTGTATTGTTTGCAGATATCCAGTGAAGCATGAGCGTAGAACAGGAGCAGTTCCGGGTGACCGGTTTTTCCTGCCAGGCGGGCCATGTCGCGAAAAATTCGTGCTTTGACATAAAGATTATTAGCCTTATCACATTCTACCAGGGCAGACTGGTAAAATTCTTTTGCAAGATCATATTGACCCGAAGCAGCATATACGTTGCCCATGACATCCAACGCCAGGAAATAAGGTCTCAGCAGATTGGTATATTCTCCGATCATATCTACTCCCTTCTTTGCATAGTACAATGCCGAATCCAATTGATTGAGCTTGAGGAAAAGCACGGCGATCTGAGTATAAGGTCCGAACGCGTCATCGAGCAGTATATGTTCACCTTGCTGAAGTTCCATGGAAGTATGAAACCGCTGAATGGCATCCGAATAATATTCCATTTCAAAATCAATCAAACCAATTAAGTGATTCGCCACCATGAGCATTTCCGGCCGATATCTCATTTTTTCTGCCAGGCGAAGATCTTTTATGGCCCACTCCATTGCTTTAGGATAATCGCCAATTGAATTATACACGAATAAAATAGCGCGGTTTCCCCAAAACTTTCCATAAGTAAAATTCAGGCTATCCGACAGGTCTATTGCTTTCTTCGCATAGAACACCGTACTATCAGCTCTTATATATGAATAGTAATCGGCCAACCTCACATATGCCATGGCCCGACCGGAATCTGCCTTCGTTGAACTAAGTTTATTCAGCAGCGAATCCAACCGCGGATGAGCCCGAATGGTTTCACATCCAATAAAAACAAATAACAAGACCAGGATTGCCCGGGAGATTTTTTTAATCATCTATTGTTTGATTGACTAACTATCTGGTTGAAACGCTACCATCAAATCGCGATAGATTCCATTTGTGGTGGCACGATTCATGCAAAGCGATTCAGGTTCCGTGCTGACCGGAATATAGCCTTAGCATGATCATAGTCGTGGTAACTGGAAGTAAGCATCAACATGGAAGGTAAAAAATATTGGCGGACATACCTCAACCGCGATCTGGAGTTTGTACTAAATTTATGGAAACAGTCAATTAATCACCCAAAATCATTTTATGAACAACCGAAATAAAAGCCTCCTGTATTTTGCGCTGGGAATTTATGCGCTACTGGTTAGCTGGTACTATAATCACTCGATCACCTTGCTGATCATACACTATATTATCTGGCCTTTCTATCTTATATATGAACTATTGACAGGCCATTTGTCGCACAATATGTGGAAGATCATCCCGCTGTCTTATTTTAAATAATTGTTCAGCTATTCAAGGGAAATAAATTCGTTTTCACCGTTTGAAAAGTGGTTACGTAGTAATACTTATCAAATTCAGCAAAACTACTCGTAGGAGTCAGGTTATTATTGAATATCATTGCACTGGTTTTTCATAGGATATTGGATTTTAAAACGGGGTTGAATTTTTATTCTGACCCCTTTTTTATTTTAACCTTCCTTCATCCGCTATCCAGTGCTAAAACCTCGGACAAGGCATCTCCCGCCGGCGTCCTCCCTCAGTAGGTTTACGGATATAGATAAGAGATATTTCGATGCCACCTCTTCCTTCCGAAGCTGTTTTGAAAGCCGACACGTTCACATCATAAGAAATACCGAGATTAAAGCTTCCATAGTCTAACCCTATATAAGGAATGATGGCATCGGTTACATTGCTGAATCGAGCCCATGATCCGAAGTATACGTTGGTTTGTTTCTCCTGTTCATTGGTTCCTGCATTCACTTCCCAGGCGCCTCCAAAAACAAATTCATGTGCAGTAGCCTGCGAAGCATAGAGTGCGCTAAAGTATAAAGTGCTAGGCGAATTAGAAACCGGGAAGTAACCACCTGTATGGATCGTTAAGCGGCTCGGTAAAATGATATTATCCATCCCCAGGAACGATTCTTTGGGTTGATTGATATGATATAGCGAAGCGCCAAGATAAATGTTATCATTGCCCGTAAAGGATCCGTTATAAAGAACGCCTGCATTCATATCAAAATAATTTGCATTAACCCTTTTTTGATTTACCGGTTCGGTGGGGGAAGGCAGCCAGGTTCCATCGAGCTGAAGGCCGTCCTGGAAATTAAGTCGCAAACCATCGAGGCTCTTGTTTGCATAAGTTCCCTGGAATCCCACTCCTATCTGATTCAAACCTTCTTCGTCAAGACTTTTATGGTATGCGGTAGAAACAGAAATAAAATTACTCGTAAGGATCCCACTGGCTGTTTTGTCGGTCATCGCCATAATACCCAGTCCCCAACTATCGGTCTCGGGCAAACGATCCTGCAGGATATTTCCATCGACTGAAATGGTGGAAGTAATAAAGGCATTGTTAACTGCCGGCCATTGGTTTCGGTAGTTGCCGGCAACACGCAGGGTTCCATTGAATTTTCCCGTCAGTGCAGGGTTCAATGTGAGCGGCGAAGCGAAGAACTGCGAAAAATGCGGATCCTGCGCCTCCAGTGTGTTTCCCATCACCACACTCGCCAATAAAAATGCAACAAGTTTTTTCATAGATGTTGATTTTAAATTCACACCAAAGAACCCTGTTAACGAAGCAATTCAACAGTTCCCTTCAGCATAAAAGTTTCTCCTGTATAACATTCCACATTCACTACATACACATAAGTACCTGGTGGCTGTTTGGTTCCATTCAAGGTTCCGTTCCATCCATAATTTTTATCGTTTGCCGGAATATCTGTTTTCGAAAACAGCAGCTCGCCCCAGCGCGAATACACCTGGAAAGATTTAATGAGTTTGGCGCCTTTGCCGATCGGGAAAAAGAAATCGTTGTTACCATCATCATTCGGCGTAAAGGCATTGGGGACATAGACTGATTTTTCCGAACAAAGCAGCCTGATGACTACAGTATCACTTGCAGTACATCCCATGGAATTCGTTACCGTAAGTATATAGCTTATCGGTGCCTGTGGCAGCGTAGTAGGTGTTGCACAAGTTGTGCAACTGAGGTAAGCGCTCGGCGTCCAGTACCAGGATACCACATCAACACTCGGCTGATTGTTCAGTACCAAACTGGTTCCCGCCAATACGGTAATCACCGATTCGGTCGTAACGGTAGGCACCGGCAACATCCTAACCGGAACAATCGCCGTGTCGGTGAAACAATAGAATTTATCATGACCGATGACGGTATAATCTGTATTGACCTTCGGAGAAGCAATGGCTGTTCCTGCACGTACATTGCTCAGCGTTAGATCCGGCACCCAATTATAAATATCAGCACCCTGAACTTGTAAGTTTGCGTGATCACCGGGACAAATGTCCGCACTGTTGGGTTGCATCGTAAAGGGGCTCGCAATTTTTACTGTGTCTCCTACCGTAGCCGAACATCCAGGGGGCGACTGTACGGTTAGCGTAACCGGGAACAGACCTCTACCCTTGAAATTGAATATGGGCTCCGCTGCATTGGAAGTATCTGCCGGATTGCCGGTTCCAAAATTCCAGTGCATCGTCAGCACTTCATTGAGTGTATCCCTGGCCATGCTGTAGATCCTGGGAACAAAAGTGATGATGGCAGGATTACACAAAACCGTATCAGGACGAATCTGCACATGCAATGAATCCATAATGATCAAATCGTTGGATCCGAAGTTGACCTGGCATCCGGTAGAATCAGTAATAACCAGGTTGGGCATAAACACACCCGGAATAATATAGGTATGGTGCGAAATAGTATCCTTTGTAGCGAGCAGTGTTCCATCGCCATAATCCCAGATGTAAGAATATACGCCGCTGGAAGTAGCGTGAAGTGTTTCCAACGCGGGAATACAGGCCTCCAGCAGATCTGCGCGCAATACAGCGAAGGGTCCTTTTACCGTGATCGAATCTTCACTGGTGGTTGATTGTCCACCCGGACCATAAGCCGTAAGACTTACCAGGTAAACGCCCGGCCGCGTATAGGTATGACTGGGAGCAGGATTGTTATCTGCGGTTGACCCGTCTCCAAAATCCCAGTGCAGGCTGGTAGCATTTACGGTTTGACTTATAAAGTACGCAACCATCGGTGGGCAGTTTGCATGATCAATATAGTCGGTCGTATACGTGAAGCTTGCAGTAGTTCGGGGTACGACCAACACCTGCATCGCTGTATCGGAACAGGAGCCCGGCGCAGTGCCGGTCGCAACCAGCCACACGGTATCATGAACCGGAGTCAAATAAGTGCGTTGTAATGTGTTTGAAGCAGTAGAAGTAAATCCATCGCTGCTAAATCTCCATTGATAATTTATACCTGCACCCGTTGTGGAGGTATTGTGAAAAGTTACAGGGCTGCCCAGGATTACGCCTACAGGGCTCCAGTAAAAGTCAGCTTTCGGTCCATTCACCACTACATTTGTCGCAGCGAGCTTTGCGGTGCCAACACATCCATTGGAATCCGTTACCGTAAGCTTTGCATTGTAATTCCCCGGGAACGCATATGCATGCATGATGGTGTCGTTATTGGTTCTCACGATCGTTGTTCCGTCACCCAGATCCCAACTCCATAAAACAATCGGTACACCGTCGGTAGATTTGGAAGTATCGGTGAAAATAACCGGCTTGGTATAACATGTATTGTCCTGCACCTTGAATCCGGCAACAGGTCCCATGATATGGATCGGAATAAAATTACTTGTGTCAATACAATTGAAAAATCTTGATCTGACAATCACCCGCAGACTATCCATTCCGGGTTTGAGGTTGGTAAGATTTCCCGAAAAAGAAGTTTTGAATCCACTGTTTCCCTGTGGCGTAAAAGTGGTTCCGTCATTATATTGCCAGGACACGATATTGTAGTAAGTGCCAGATCCGCGGGCGATACTCTGGTAGTTCGTATCAAGCCCTGTTATCTGAACAGCCAACTGCGCATTTTCACAGATTGAATCCAGCGAAGCGCTCAACAATGGAAGTTGCGGCTTCAACACGTACACCGGAGTCGTAACCGTAGCGCGGCATGCGCCAAAAACATCGGTTAGTGTAGCGGTGTAACTGCCCGGAGTAACATAGTCATGATATCTTGTACCCACAAATACACTGCTGCTGTCGATGGTCCCGTCTCCAAAGTCCCAAATGTATTCGGAGGCGCCGGTGGTAGTGTCGGTAAATGTTACGACGGTTCGCGTGGTATCGCAGGTATTGGTTGCTGTTAGAACGGGAACAGGAACTGCTACAACATATTTTGTAAGAGTAGCAGTATCGGGTGCACAACCCGGACTTGAAGCGATCAATGTCATTGTATATGATCCGGGAGTTCCGTATTGGTGTGTATGTATGATGTTGTTGTTTACATCCGAACTGCCATCTCCATAAATCCAGAAAAACCTCGCTGCGCTGTCATCCAGGTTTGTGAATGTTTCTAATTGATTGCTGGCGCAAGGAAGGGAATCCAGCGCTGTGAATATTGCATGTGGCTTTGGATACACGATGAGGGTATCCGGCGGGAATGCAGTTCCCATACATCCATGATTTGTGACGAATGACAGGTTTATGATATAGGTGCCCGGTGTATTGAAATTATGAACAGGGTTAGATGCATTGGATGTTGTACCATCACCAAAGTCCCAGTTGAATGTTGTAATCGTATCACTGGTGATCGCCGAGAACGTTGCGGTGACGGTAGCGCAAATCGTCGCGGAAGAATGTAGCACTGTATCCATCTTTATCCTGGCTGTCTTCTGTTTCGAATTAAGCGGTTCGGATACCGTCGCCGTACAACCATTCGCATCGGTGATGGTGAGTGTAGGATTGTATACTCCCTGGGTGCTGTAGAAGAAAGAAGGATTTTGCAGGTTAGATGTATCGCCGGGATTACCCGTAAAATTCCAATGCCATTTCACGGCACCAATACTCGTGTCGATAAAATTCACCGTCATCGGTGCCTGGCACGCGAGACCGTAGTCAATTACAAAACCGGGAAGTACCGGGCTGGTTGATACGGTTACGGGTTTCTGTATGCTGGCCAAACATCCGCCATAAGTTCCCGTCATGGTTACATTGTAGCTTCCTCCAGCGGCATAGAGGTGGCTGACCGAATT
>Ga0075024_100001123_pt1 | contig 10575 bp, 9 predicted proteins | sample Str013_2_FD_71389 | JGI IMG/M metagenome (GOLD analysis project Ga0075024, IMG submission 71389) | Freshwater sediment microbial communities in response to fracking from Pennsylvania, USA - Straight Creek_MetaG_SC_2013 | ecosystem: Environmental > Aquatic > Freshwater > Creek > Sediment... | reverse complement strand
GCGACCCGGGCGCCGCCCTCGATCGGCATCAGCGACAGCTCGCCAATGAGGTCCTTCACTCCGCGGTATTTGGCGTCCGGCCCGCCCATTACCACCTGGCGACCAGGGCCGGCAGGTCCCAGCCGGTGGAGGTCGAGGTGACCGTCGTGCGCGAGAAGCCGGCACGACCGGCAGGCCCGGCATGGTCGCTCCGCTCGGTCGGCGGTGCACAACAGCCCCGCCGCGAGGTCGAGCGCCAGGGTCGTCTTGCCCACCCCGTCGGGACCCACGAACAGGACCGCCTGGGGAGCCGGACCACGGATCATGGCCGTCACAGCGACGAGCGCGGCCGCCTGCCCCCGGGTCCGGGCCCCTTCCATCGAATGGACGGTCAGGCGTTCTCGGCCGGGACCGCCTTGCGGGTGGTCCGGCGCTTCGGCGCCCCTGGCGTCGCGTCGCCATCGGCCGAGGCGTCCGACTCGGCGGTCCCCTTGGCGGCCGCCAAGGGGACCGCAAAGGCGGCCGCCGGCTTGCGCGCCGCTCGCGGCTTGACGGCCTTCGGAGTCGGCATGTCGGCATCGGCCGCGGTGGCCTCGGTCAGCGGTGCCTCGGCAGTCACGGCGACGCTCGCCGTGGCGGCCGACTTGCGCGGAGCTCGGGTCTTCGGGGCATCGGTCGCCTTGGGTGCGGCCGGCTTGCGTGCGGCACGAGCCTTCGGCGCCGCTGCCGACTCGACCACGTCGATCGCGCCGACCTCGTCGGCCGTCGCCTCGTCGATCAGCGGAGCCGGAGCCGGCCGGCTCGAGACGGGCTTCTGGGCGACCTGCGCCCGGAGCATGGCCTCGAGTTCGGGTGGAACGTCGCTCCACGGTTCGCTCGAGTTGCGTGGCCCCGGCGCCGCCGGGCGGTCGCCTCGACCATAGCCGCGCTCCTCGCGCGGTTGCGCGCTCGGCCGCGGGCGGGCACTGACGTCAGGATAGCGGTTGATGCCGCCTCCGCCGCCACCACGCCCGTATCGCTCACGTTCCATCGCGGACTGGTAGGCGGACCTCCCGCCACGCGCCCCGCGATTGCCACCACCACCGCCGCGGTTCGCACCGCGGCGCTGCTCGGCGATCAGGTACTCGGGGATCTCCGGCTCGTCGAAGTCCTCGTCATCGGTGATCGGCGCCCGCGGCGCCGTCGACGCGGACGGCGTCCCGAGTTGTGAATCCCAGACGGAGCCGAACGGCGTCGGCTGGGGCCCCCGCCGTGCGGGTGCCACGTCCTCGTCGTCGTCCTGCGCTTGCGGGCGCGCTGCCCGCGCGGCGGGGGCAGCGCGCTCGGGCTGTTCGGTCCGCTCGGTCGGCTCGGCGGCCGCCTCGTCCTCGACTCCGCCGTCCTCGCTACGGGCCCGGCCACGACCCCGACCCCGACCGCCACGGCGTCGACGACGACGTGGCTCCCCGTCCTCGCCGTCCGCGGAGGCGTCCAGCTCCCGGGTGGACTCGTCGAGCGCATCGGTCGCCTCGTCATCGAGATCGTCGAGGCGGAAGACCTCGGCCTTGGCAAGATCCTCTTCGGTCAGTGCCCCGGCGGCGCGCGACAGGCGTTCTCCCGGCAGGGCGATGAGCCCCTGCCCGTCGGTCCTGCCGCTCGCGGCGACCGGTTCTGCGGGTTCCGACCGGGTGCGCCCGCGCGGGCGTCCCGCCGCGGCGACGGGCTCGGCGTCGCGGCCGCGTCCGCGGCCACGACCACGACCTCGTCCCGCGCCGGTCCCTTCGGTCTGCTTGTCCGGGACCTCGGTCATCGACAGGTCCGCGTCATCGCCGTCGGCGACCCGGCGACCCGAGCGCGTGCCCTTCTCGACGCGCGCCAACTGGACGATGTCGGTGAACTGGTCGGCGACCTCGATGAGGTCGGAGCTGGTATTGCCGCGGAAGCTGATGACCTCGACGCGGACGCCCTGTTCCTGGACCGCCCGGATGGCCGGCGCGAAATCGCCGTCGCCCGACACCACGATCGCGATGTCCAGGTTCCGGGCCGTCTTCATCATGTCGACGACGAGTTCGATGTCGAGGTTCGCCTTGACCTTGCCGTCGCCGTACTTACGGATGTCCTTGCTCACGACCTTGTAATTGCTGCGGCGCAGGAAGTCATGGAAGTTGCGCTGGTTCTCGTTGTCCGGGTCGAGCCCGGTATAGGCATAGGCGCGCACGAGGTCGCGCCCGGCGGATGCTGCCTTCAGAAGAGTGACGTAGTCGATGTCCACGCCCGCGGCCTTGGCCGCATAGAAGATGTTCGCCACGTCCACGAAGACGGCGACGTTCTTGCCCACTGGTACTCCTTGGTGTTCTAGTGCTGTGTCCGGCCGGCGCGCACACGCAGCTCGGCGGGGACGTTCAAATGGAGCGACGCGCGGCGGAACCCGCTGCGGCCACCGTTCGAGAGATGCGAGGACCCGCCTCGGTGAAGCCCATCCCCTGCCAGCGCGGGAGCGTGGTGTCGTCCGGCCGTTCGGCTTCGACGACGGTGCAGCCCTTGTTGCTGGCGGAGCGGAGCAGCTCCTCGAGGAGAGCGGCGGTGATCCGGTCGGCGTCGTGATCCGGATCCACGACCAGGAGGTCGATGGTGCCGACGTATCCGCCGGCCTGGACGGACGGCCGCAGCGCGAGGATCGCGCCACCGACGACGACCCGCTGCGATTCCGCGACGACGATGCTGGCCTGCGGCAGGTAGACCAACTGACGCATCAGGTCCGCTGCCCCGAGCGGGCTCCGGTCAGGGTCGATCCGTACCGCCTCGTTGCTGAGCGCGACGATGCGGTCGATGTCGGTGACACGGGCTGCTCGGACCAGGTATTCCACGCCGACGGGTCCAACCTCGCAGGGTTCGGCGACCCAGGCCCTCGATCGGGGTTCGAGCGAGGCGAAACCGGGGCCCGCGATCCCCTATCGGCGGTGGGCGATGGATCGCACACGACGCGTCGCAGGATGCGGCCGACCGGTATTGCATTCAGGTCGCCGTCCGCTAATATACGGCATCGCTTCGGCGGCCACCTGCGCGCCGCCCGGAAGTGGGACCCCTCACTCGTCGTTCGTACCGCGCATCAGTCTCGACAACCGCCGCCTGGGGAGGGCGCTCGGGAATCGGCGAGGTGACGGATGGACGGCCGGATGGGCCCCGTGCCGGATCGCGCCAGAGGGTTTCGACCGGTGATTTGGAGGAGAACTGCATGAAAATGTTCAAGGTCACTGCGCTCGCGGCCGTCAGCATCCTGGCGTTCGCCGCGTGCAGCAGCGGCGGTTCGTCCGCCGCACCGAGCTCCGGAGGCAGCGCGGCTGCCGGCGGCGCTGGACAAGCGGCCGCCTGCGCCAACAAGAAGGGCAGCAGCGCGACCGAGATCCACGTCTATTCGAGCCTTCCGCTGCAGGGCACGAACACCCCGCAGACGGGCGCCATGGTCGAGCAGATCAAGGCCACCATCGACGGCCAGAAGGTCGGCGCCTACACCATCAAGTACATCAGCCTCGACGACTCGTCGGCGGCCAAGAACGGCAACTGGGACGGCGCGGTCGAGCAGGCAAACGCCAACACGGCGGCCAATGACCCGGACGCGATGGTCTACATCGGCACGTACAACTCGGGCGCGGCCAAGCTGTCGATCCCGATCCTGAACCAGGCCTGCCTGGTCATGCTGAGCCCGGCCAACAGCTATCCGGGCCTGACCAAGGCGGTCACCGGTGTGACCCAGCCGGGCGAGCCCGACTCGTACTACCCGAAGGGCTATCGCAGCTACAGCCGCGTCATCAACACCGACGACGTCCAGGGTGGAGCGTCGGCTGAATGGGCGCTGGCCAACGGTTCCAAGAGCGCCTACGTCCTCGACGACGGCCAGACCTACGGTCAGGGCATCGGGCGCGCGTGGGCCCTCCACTTCGGCCAGGTCGGCGGCAAGGTCGTCAGCGCCAACGGCTCGTCCGAGAGCTACGACATCAAGGCGACCGACTACAGCGCGCTCGCCCAGAAGATCAAGTCGTCCGGAGCGGACACCGTGTTCATCGGCGCCATCACCGGCAACGGCACGGCCAAGCTCTGGAAGGACATCAAGGCCGCCAATCCGTCGATCGCGATCTACGGGCCAGACGGCGTGAATGAGAAGACCTGGTATGACGGCACCGGCTCGTCCGGCAACGGCACGTACCTGACCTTCGGTGGCGTCGACATCAGCCAGCTGACCGGCAGCGGCAAGACGTGGGCGGCCGATTACACGACCGCGCACAACGGAACCCAGCCGCCGTTCTACGCCGCGTACGGCAAGGCGGCGGCGCAGGTCGCCCTCGCCGGGCTGCTCAAGGCGGCCACGAACGATCGTGGCGCGGTCCTGTCGGCCATCATGGGCACCAGCGCTGTCGATACCGTGATCGGACCGACCACCTTCGACGCCAACGGCGATGCGAAGGGTGGCGTCATCTCCAGCTACCAGATCGGCACCGCCTGGCCGCCCTCGTACAAGGGCGTCATCACCCAGTCCAAGTAGTCCTGGTCGTCCCTCTCTAGGGACAACCAGGCGCGACTCCGTTCGGGACGGGCCCAGGCCCGTCCCGAACGGTATCCCGTCCGCCTTTCGCGCATCGTCGACCGAGGGGACCCAGACGGCATGGACCAGATCATCCAGACGCTGATCATCGGCCTCGCGAACGGTCTGATCTACGCCCTCGTGGCTCTCGGCTACACCCTCGTCTACGGCATCATCGAGCTGATCAACTTCGCCCATGGCGACGTGTTCATGCTCGGCTCGATGCTCGCCTTCGTGCTGATCGCTCCGCCATCGAACGGTGGTTGGGGCATCTTCTCGATCGAGTCCGGGACACCGCTCCCGCTGCTGACCATCCAGATCCTCATCGTCCTGGCGATCTGCATGGCCTCGATGGCCACCCTGAACTGGTTCATCGAGCGGGTGGCGTATCGGCCACTCCGGCATGCGCCCAAGCTCGCGCCTCTGATCACCGCGATCGGCGTCAGCTTCATCCTCCAGAACGTGGGCCTCATCCTCGGTGGCGCTTACCAGCGCACGGTCGACAGTGTCTTCCCGACCGACAATCTGCTGGCGCCGTTCGGGATCACCAACATCGTGCTGACCGCCTCGCAGGTCTTGGTCGCCGTGGTCACGATCCCGATCCTCGTGGCGTTGTCCTGGTTCGTGGGCAAGACCCGTCAGGGACGCGCGATGCGCGCCACGGCGCAGGATCCGGATACGGCGGGGCTGATGGGCGTCGACGTCAACCGGACGATCGCCATCACGTTCATCATCGGCGGCGCCCTGGCCGGTGCCGCCGGATTGGTGCAGATCCTGTACAACAACTACACCGTGTACACGCTCGGCGTCCGGTTCGGGTTGAACTCGTTCACGGCGGCAGTCCTCGGCGGGATCGGCAACCTGCAGGGCGCGGTGCTGGGCGCGCTGGTCATCGGTGAGATCAATGCCATCAGCGACCGCTACGTCTCGCCGAACTGGACCCAAGCGATCGTCTTCGGCATCCTGATCGCGGTCCTCGTCTTCAAGCCGACAGGCCTCCTCGGTCAGCAGCTGGCGGATCGAGCATGAGCGGCACGACGAAGGTCATCGGGACCGGGCCGGGCGCCTGGTTCGGCTTCATCGGATCGACGCTCGCGTCGTACCCCGGCCGCTACCGCGCGGCGTATCACCGCCGGCGCACGCGGACCATCCTGCTGACGATCCTGCTGATCGGCAGCCTCATCTACCCAGTCATCCACAGCGTGTTCCTGGCTGGCTTCAGCCGGAACGTGGTGCCGTTGCCCCTACCCGACGATACGGTCATGACGTTCATGACGATCTTCGCGATCATGTCGATCGGCCTGAACATCGTGGCCGGCTACGCGGGCCTGCTGGACCTGGGCTACGTGGCGTTCTACGCCATCGGCGCGTACGTCGCGGCGTTCCTGGCGTCGCCCCACTTCGGCCAGTTCGGGATCGACATCGTCTTCCTCGGCCATGTCGGACCGGGTGCCGTCGGCATCCACCTGCCGTTCTGGATCGTCGCCATCGTCGCGATCCTCGTGGTCGCGACGTTCGGGGCCCTGTTGGGCGCGCCAACGCTCCGGCTGCGCGGCGACTACCTCGCGATCGTGACCCTCGGCTTCGGCGAGATCGTCCCGCTGTTCTTCAAGAACCTGTCCTCGGTCACGATCAATTTCGCGCTCGGACCGCTGGCCATCAGCCTGTCGAACGTCAATCTCACGGGCGGGGTGCAGGGGATCAATCCGATCGACCCACCATTCCTGCCGATCCTGGACGTCGTCTTCGACGCGCGGTCCGGACCCTTGGCGGTCTACTTCGGGATGTTCCTCGTCCTGATCGCGATCGTCGTCGCGCGCAATCTGGACCTGTCGCGGATGGGGCGCGCCTGGGGAGCCATTCGCGAGGATGAGACGGCGGCCGAGATGATGGGCGTCAACACGGTTCGGACGAAGCTCCTGGCGTTCGCCCTGGGGGCGAGCTTCGCAGGTGTGGCCGGCGCGTTCCAGGCCTCCTACCTCGGCGCGACGACCTCGGACTTCTTCGAATTCTCGACCTCGATCCTGGTCCTTATCATGGTCATCCTCGGCGGCATCGGGAACGTCTGGGGCGCCCTCGCCGGGGCCGTCATGCTCGTCTACGTGGACGAGACCCTTCTGCCATACGTGAGCCAGCGGATCGGCGACATCGCACCGGCCCTGCCCAACCCGTCGCAGTACAACTTCCTAATCTACGGGGTGCTGCTCGTCGTGATGATGCGATTCCGGCCGCAGGGCTTCCTGCCGAGCCGACAGCGTGAGGCGGAGCTGAGCGTGCACGGCCTGGCCGACGCCGACGCCCAGATGGGGATCGTCGGCGAATTCGACAATGTCGGCGTCGCGCCCCCGGGCCAGGATGAGACCGGGTCCGATTCACGCACGCCCGAGACGCCCGATGAGGCTCGAGACCTGTGACCGTCCAATCCACGCCAGGCGCGACACCGCTCCCGTCGAACCTGCTGACCGGCTCCGTGCCCGATGAGTCGATCCTCGTTCGGTCGCGTGGCGTGACGAAGCGATTCGGTGGCCTGACCGCCGTCAATAACGTCGACTTCGATATCCCCCGCGGGGCGATCGTCTCGCTCATCGGACCGAACGGGGCGGGCAAGACGACGTTCTTCAACATGATCACGGGCTACTACGTCCCGACCTCCGGGACAATCACGTTCGACGACACGCCGATCGTGCGGATGGCCGGCAAGAAGGCGAAGTCGCTCAAGCCGCACGAGGTCACCAAGCTCGGCATCGGCCGGACATTCCAGAACATCCGGTTGTTCGGGACGATGTCCGCCCTGGACAACGTGCGCGTCGGCGCGAATGTCCACCTCACGAGCCACTGGTGGGACTCGATCCTCCGAACCCCGAGCATGCTCCGCGAGGAGCAGGCCACCATCGACTCGTCGATGGAACTGCTGAAGCTGGTCGACCTCGACACGCGCGCGGACACCTGGGCCCGGAACCTGCCGTACGGCGACCAGCGCCGACTCGAGATCGCCCGTGCCCTGGCCACTCGACCGAAGCTCCTCCTGCTCGACGAACCGACGGCCGGCATGAACAGCAGCGAGACCCGCTCGCTCACCGACTTCATCCGTCGTCTCCGCGCCGAGTTCGGCCTGAGCGTCCTGCTCATCGAGCACGACATGCGGGTGGTCATGGGCATCAGCGACCGCGTCACCGTGCTCGACCACGGAGAGGTCATCGCCGAGGGCACTCCGGCCGAGGTCCGGGCGAACCCGCGCGTCATCGAAGCCTACCTGGGCCGCGAAGCGGGCGAGGAGAGCTGACATGGCCCTGCTCGAACTGAAGGACATCCACACCTACTACGGCGCGATCCACGCGCTGCGGGGCGTCTCGATCTCCATCGACCAGGGGGAGATCGTGACCCTCATCGGGTCGAACGGCGCGGGCAAGTCCACGACGCTGCGGACGATCTCCGGGCTGCTCAAGCCCCGCCAGGGCGAGATCACCTTCGACGGCAAGCGGATCGACGGGATGCGCCCCCATCTGATCGTCGAGCTCGGCGTCTGCCAGTCGCCCGAGGGCCGCCGGGTCTTCTCGCGGATGACCATCCAGGAGAACCTGGAGATGGGTGCCTTCTCGCGCAAGGACAAAGCGGAGATGGCTGCCGACTTCGAGCGGGTCTACGAGCTCTTCCCGCGCTTGAAGGAGCGCATCGCGCAGAAGGCCGGGACATTGTCCGGCGGCGAGCAGCAGATGCTGGCGATCGGTCGGGCGCTGATGGCGAAGCCCAAACTGCTGCTCCTCGACGAGCCGTCGATGGGGCTCGCCCCGATCCTCGTCGAGCAGATCTTTACGATCATCCAGACGATCAACGGCCAGGGCACGACCGTCCTGCTGATCGAGCAGAACGCCTCGATGGCCCTGCGCATCGCCAAGCGCGGCTACATCCTGCAGACCGGCGAGATCGTCCTCTCGGACGATGCTGCCGCGCTGGCCAAGAACCCAGCCGTGCGCGAAGCCTACCTGGGGGGTGGCTGACCGAGCCCGCGATGAGCGACCTCAAGCCCGTCTCGAAGCCGAACTTCCTGCTCGAGGGACGTGGTGCACAGATCGTCATCGTGATCCTTCTGGCCGTCATCGTCGCACTGATCAAGCCGTGGGGGTCCGGATCCGACCTGTCGTCGGCGGGCCTGCCGACGGCGACCCCGGTCTCATCGCCGACGAGTACCCCCATCCCGACCCGTGACATCGGCGACGGTGTCAGCCGTCCATACGACCCGTTGATCTTCGGTGACAAGGAGATGCCGGCCGCCTGGGGCGTCTGGCCGGCCGGCTATCTCGTGACCTTCGGGTTCGCGATGCGCGCCGACCCCACCGCCCGACCGAGCGGCGACCCGACGGCCGACGGCCAGCCGGTCCCCAGCCTCCAGCCGGACGTGCCGGCGTGGCCGGCGGGGATCGACCTCCCGGTCGGCAACCACCTCCTCCTGATCGGTATCAACACACCGCTCGACTACCACGTGCGGTCCGTCAGCCTGACCCGCCTCGGTCCGGACGCTGCGGGCTCGAACGTCCCGCTCATCAGGCCGACATCGCCGTGGCCGCTCCATTTCACGGTCATCGGCGTCGACGGCGGGCTCGGCGCGGACCGGCCGGCCTTCTGGCTCCCCGGCCGGTATCGGCTCGACCTTGTGATCGACCCCGGACCGATCGAGCGGTCGATCGACGTGACCGTCGCGTCCGGGCCGGTGACTGCGCCGGGCTCGTCACCGTCGACCGCGGTCCCGACAGCCAGTGCGGGCTCCTGACGACATGGACCTTGGACTCGCCGGGGCACGGGCGCTGGTCGGCGGTGGCAGCGGCGGCCTCGGCGGGGCCATCGCGGAGGTCCTGCGCGCCGAGGGTGCGTCGGTCGGGCTGACGGCGCGGGCCAGCGACAGGCTCGAGATCGCCGCCGCCCGCCTGGGAGCCGTGGCCCTGCCGGCCGACCTCGCCACGCCCGACGGTCCGGCCGAAGCGGTCGCCGCCGCCGTGGCGGCATTCGGCGGCCTCGATCTGCTGGTCGTCAACTCCGGTGGTCCGCCACCCGGGCGATTCGAGGACCTCGACGAGGCGGCCTGGCAGAAGGCGATCGACGGCACGCTGTGGAGCACGGTCCGGCTGTTGCGGGCCGCCCTGCGGCACCTGCGCGATGGCCGCGATCCCGCCATCCTGGTGATCCTTTCGAGTTCGGTCCGCGAACCGATCCCCGCTCTGACAACGTCGAACCTGATCAGGCCCGGTCTCGCAGGGCTCATCAAGTCACTGGTGGAGGAGATCGCTCCGATCCGGATCAACGGGCTCGCGCCCGGCCGTCTCGACACCGACCGGATCGCCCAGCTCGACGCTGCACGGGCGAAGACCGCGGCGCTGTCGGTCCAGGAGATCCAGCGCCGAACGATCGACCGGATCCCTCTCGGGCGTTACGGCGACCCACTCGAGCTCGGCCGTGTCGGGGCATTCCTTCTATCGCCCGCGGCGTCGTATGTCACGGGTGCCATCGTCCCGGTCGACGGCGGGATGATCCGAGCGCTTCCGTAGGTCGCGGCGACCCGGTCAGCTGGGGGAGTGCATCCGATCGGCCAGGCCCACGCTGGCGAGAACGAGTTCGAGGTCGGCGATCGTGCCCGCGTCGAGGCTGGCCCCGGGTGCGCGCAGACGCGCCGTCGCGATCGCCCCGCGTCGCTGATAGAGGTACTTGCGGATCGCGAGGTTGATGCCAGGCTGGTTCTCGAAGCGGATGAGCGGCATGATCCGGTGGAACGTCTCGCGCGCCCCGGCCTCGTCCCCCGCCCGATAGCGTCCGACGATCTCGACCAGCCGGTCCGGGAAGCCGAAGCCGGTCATGGTCCCGACCGCGCCGCGACGCAACTCCTCGAGCAGCATGATCGCGCCGAGGCCGCCGAGGACGCGCAGGTCCGGACGGGCGGCCAGCAATCGGCCGATCTTCGGCGGGCTCGGTTCGTCCTCGAGCTTGACGACCCGGCACGACGGGGCCCGCTCGGCGATCGTCGCCAGGAGCTCCACGCTCATGTGGAC
>Ga0075024_100001121_pt1 | contig 10575 bp, 15 predicted proteins | sample Str013_2_FD_71389 | JGI IMG/M metagenome (GOLD analysis project Ga0075024, IMG submission 71389) | Freshwater sediment microbial communities in response to fracking from Pennsylvania, USA - Straight Creek_MetaG_SC_2013 | ecosystem: Environmental > Aquatic > Freshwater > Creek > Sediment... | reverse complement strand
TCGACGAGGAGCACGACCAGGGCTTCAAGCAGGAGGACCGCGTCTCCTACCAGGGCCGCGACATGGGGGTGGTGCGGGGCCGGCTCGGCAATTTCCCGGTGGTGCTGGCCTCCGCCACGCCCTCGATCGAGAGCCACGTCAACGCCCGCACCGGCCGCTATCGCCACCTGAAGCTCGAAAGCCGCTATTCGGGTGCGCAGCTGCCGCAGGTGAAGGCGATCGACCTCCGGGCGTCGCAGCCCGAGAAGGGGCGCTGGCTCGCGGGCGAGCTGGTCTCGGCGATGACCGACACGCTCGGCAAGGGTCAGCAGTCGCTGCTGTTCCTGAACCGGCGCGGCTATGCACCGCTGACGTTGTGCCGGAGCTGCGGCCACCGCTTCGAGTGCCCGCAGTGCTCGGCATGGCTGGTCGAGCACCGCTTCAAGCACCGCCTGGTCTGCCACCACTGCGGCTTTCACCTGCCGCTGCCCGAGAAGTGCCCCAAGTGCGCGGAAGCCAATTCGCTGGTGCCGTGCGGCCCGGGCGTCGAGCGCATCGCCGAGGAGGTGAAGCAGCGGTTTCCCGAGGCCCGCGTCGCCATCCTGTCGTCCGACCTGATCCCGGGCATGACCGAGCTGCGCGAGCTGATCCGCTCCATCGAGGCCGGGGAGGCCGACATTATCATCGGTACACAGATCGTCGCCAAGGGGCATCATTTCCCGGGTCTCGCCCTGGTCGGCGTGGTGGATGGCGATCTCGGACTTGGACAAGCCGACCCGCGCGCCGCCGAGCGCACGTTCCAACTGCTGCACCAGGTGACGGGCCGCGCCGGACGCGCCGCGATCGCCGGCCATGGCCTCGTGCAGACCCACATCCCCGAGCATCCGGTGATGGAGGCGATCATCAAGGGTGACCGGGAGGCGTTCCTCGACCGCGAGATCCACATGCGCCAGGCCGCCATGATGCCACCGTTCGGCCGGCTCGCCTCGATCGTGGTCTCCGCCCGCCAGAAGGAGATCGCCGAAAGCTATGCGCGCGAAGCGGCACGGCGCGCGCCGCCGGCCGACAAGATCGAGGTGCTCGGCCCCGCCGAGGCGCCGCTGTTCGTGATCCGCGGCCGCCACCGCTGGCGGCTGCTGGTGAAGGCCCCGCGCGAGCAGGACATGCAGGCCTACATGCGCGCCTGGCTGGAGCTGCTGCCCAAGGTGCGCGGCGACCTCAGGGTGCAGGTGGATATCGATCCGTATAACTTTTTGTAGGGGCGGGGTTGCGGCGATGTCGTTCGGGCGACCCGAAGAAGCGGCGAACCCGTAGCCGCACTGTTCATGAAACCCGAAATCTGGCATGATGCAGCAATGACGACGATCACCCTGGAAAAGGCACAAAACGACCTGCCGGCCCTCCTCGCGCGCGCGCTTGCGGGGGAGGACATCGTGATCGCGATGGCGGACAAGCTCGTGCGGCTGGCGCCCTGCCCTGCCGGGCCGGCTGGAAGCGGTGAGCCGCGTCCGAGCTATCGCGGCCATGGCGTGCTCAAGGGGCAACTCATCATCGGACCGGAGTTTTTCGAGCCACTCAGCGACGAGGAATGTGGCTGCGCGGAGGGCACGGACCTAACGTGAGGCTGCTGCTCGACACCCACACCGTGCTGTGGTGGTTCGCTGACGATCCGGCGCTTCCGATGCACATCGAGGCATTGCTCGACGATCCTGCAAATACGATCCTCGTCAGTGCTGCATCGGCGTGGGAAATATGCACCAAGGTCCGCAACGGCAAACTGCCGACGGCGCAAGCGCTGTGCGAGGATTTCAGCGGCTATTTGCTCCGCTACCATTTCGAGCCGCTGGCGATCACCGTCGAGCACGGCCGCCTGGCCGGCCGGATGCCCGGCACCCACAAAGACCCGTTCGACCGCATGCTGGCGGCGCAAGCGCTGATCGAGGACGTGCCACTCGTCACCAACGACAAGGCGTTTACTGCATTCGGCGTCCAAATGATTTGGTAGCTGTATTGGAGCGGGATCAGCGACGATCGTAGGAATTGCAAATGTAGACCGGCACTGACAATGCCAAGCAATTCGGTAGCAGTTATGCGAACTCCGCTTGATCGATTCATGTAGGTTGGGTCAAGCGTCCATGCGGAGCATGACGCGCGACCCAACGAAGTTCGCCGCAGCGGCTGTTGGGTCTCGTTCCTCGGCCCAACTCTACAGGTGCTGCCCAAGGTGCGCGGGGACCTCAGGGTGCAGGTGGATATCGATCCGTATAATTTTTTGTAGGGGCGGGGCGGTGGAGGGGGCTCTTTTACGACTTGACGCCGCGGTGCACCCGGTTCGCGGCACTATTCAAATAACCCGGAATTTGCTACGAAAAGGCCATGACAACGATCACCCTGGAAAAGGCGCAAAACGAGCTGCCGGCCCTCATCGCGCGGGCGCTTGCGGGCGAGGACATCGTGATCGTGGTTGCTGGCAAGCATGTGCGGCTGGCGCCCTGCCCTGCCGGGTCCACTTTCGACGAGGCGAGCGCCCGCCGCCGCGGCTATGGCTCGATGAAGGGGCAATTCGAGGTCACCGATGACTTCTTCACGCCGCTGCCGGAAGATGAGCTGAAGCTCTGGGAGGGTCGGGGCCACAAGTGAAAGTCCTGCTGGACACACAAGCGCTGCTTTGGTGGGTCCTCGGCAACTCCCGTTTATGCAATGTTGCTGCGTCGATCCTTGGTGACGCAGGCACGGCAATTATCGTGAGTGCCGTTTCCGGACACGAGATTGCCACCAAGTACCGCTTGGGCAAGCTTGCAGTCCCGGCCCGTCTCGCCGAGCACCTCGATCAATTGGTCGCTGAGAACGGCTGGCAACCGTTGCCGCTAAACATGGCTCATGCCCAGCTTGCCGGCCGACTACCCGGCGGTCACAAGGACCCGTTCGACCGCATGCTGGCGGCGCAGGCGCTGATCGAGGACGTGCCCATCGTGACCAATGACAAGGCGTTTATTGCATTCGGCGTCCGAATGATTTGGTAGCTGTATTGGAGCGGGAATGCGGGGCACTGCCGCACCGCACTTGGAGTAGTACCGATGAGCAAAAGTCCGATGCTTCATCCTCGCATATCGGTCGATCCAGCTGTGATGGTGGGCAAGCCCTGTATCAGAGGCACGCGCATTACGGTCGAGCTCATCCTGCGCTGGCTGGCGGGCGGGCGCACCTTCGCGGAGCTGATCGAGGCATACCCGCACATCGGTGAGGAGGATATCAAGGCAGCACTGGAATTCGCGGCCGACCACGTCGGCGCGCCGCAGCCGCAGGCCGCCGAATAGATGGACCTCGTCGCAGACGAGAATGTACCGCGCGCGGTGGTCGATCGGCTCAGAGCCGATGGGCACGCCGTTGTCGCCATCTCGGAGATCGATGCCGGCATTCCCGATATCCAGGTCATGGCGACCTCGGACGCGCGGGCCTTCGTTCTTATCACGCACGATCGGGATTTCGGTGAGTTGGCGATCGGCCGGGGGCTGCCTATCACCGGCGTCATCCTGCTCGAGACGGAACGCTTGTCGTTGTCGGCCCAAGCCGATCGCGTGTCGACCTGCCTGGAGAGGCCGGATACAGACTGGATCGGCCATTTCACGGTGATCGAGCCTGCCCGTATCAGGCGACGGGTGCTTTAGGCATGCTGGTTCCGCATGCGGCATAGGGTGCGTATAAGTCCGGGTTGATGCTCCGCCCGGCGTGTGTTAGACGACAGCCGTATTCCAGAAGCACGCGGGCAAGGGCACGTGGCGTCGCGTACTCCTGATCGGGTGTGTCAAAATCCCTCATTCGGGCTGCAGTCACGGATCGGCACCAGGCCCGGTCCCAACGGCGAGAGCATTACGACGTGGCAAGCGAGGATCCGATTTCCCAAAGCATGGCGGGGCGCTATGCCAACGCCTTGTTCGAGCTGGCCCGCGAGCAGGGGCGGCTGCCGCAGGTGGAATCCGACATCAGGATGTTCGAGGCGATGCTGGCGGACAGCGAGGACCTGCGGCGGCTGGTGAAAAGCCCGGTGTTCTCGGCCGACGACCAGGGCCGGGCGATCGGGGCGGTCCTCGCCAAGAGCGAGGTTTCGTTGCTGACCGCGAATTTCTTCCGGCTGATCGCCAGGAACCGGCGGCTGTTCGCGGCCCCCGACATGATCAAGGCGTTCCGCACCATCCTCGCGCGGCATCGGGGCGAGGTCACGGCCGAGGTCGCCTCGGCCATGCCGCTGAATGATACCCAGCTTGCCGCGCTCAAGGCGCAACTCAAGGCCTCCACTGGCAAGGACGTGCAGATCAATACCTCGGTCGATCCGGCGCTGCTGGGCGGCCTCGTCGTCAAGGTGGGCAGCCGCATGATCGATTCCTCGCTGCGCACCAAGCTCAACAACCTCAAAGTCAACATGAAGGGGGTCGGCTGATGGAAATCCGGGCCGCAGAAATTTCCTCGATCCTGAAAGAGCAGATCAAGAATTTCGGGCAGGAAGCCCAGGTCTCCGAGATCGGCCAGGTGCTCTCCGTCGGCGACGGCATCGCGCGCGTCTACGGCCTCGACAACGTGCAGGCCGGTGAGATGGTGGAGTTCCCCGGCGGCATCCGCGGCATGGCGCTGAACCTGGAGGTCGACAACGTCGGCGTCGTGATCTTCGGCGATGACCGCACCATCAAGGAAGGCGATACCGTCAAACGCACCGGCGCCATCGTGGAAGTTCCCGTCGGCAAGGGCCTGCTCGGCCGTGTGGTCGATGGCCTCGGCAATCCGATCGACGGCAAAGGTCCGATCCAGGCGGCCGAGAGAAAGCGTGTCGACATCAAGGCGCCGGGCATCCTGCCGCGCAAGTCCGTGCACGAGCCGATGTCGACCGGCCTCAAGGCGATCGACGCCTTGATCCCGATCGGCCGCGGCCAGCGCGAGCTGATCATCGGCGATCGGCAGACCGGCAAGACCGCGGTCATCCTCGACACCATTCTCAACCAGAAGTCGATCAACGCCGGCACCGACGAGAAGGCCAAGCTCTACTGCGTCTACGTCGCCATCGGCCAGAAACGCTCCACGGTCGCGCAGTTCGTGAAGGCGCTGGAGGAGAACGGCGCGCTCGAATACTCGATCGTGGTCGCTGCCACCGCGTCCGACCCGGCGCCGATGCAGTTCCTGGCCCCGTTCGCCGGCTGCGCCATGGGCGAATATTTCCGCGACAACGGCATGCACGCCGTGATCGCCTATGACGACCTTTCCAAGCAGGCCGTGTCCTACCGGCAGATGTCGCTGCTGCTGCGCCGCCCGCCCGGCCGCGAGGCCTATCCGGGCGACGTGTTCTATCTGCATTCGCGGCTGCTCGAGCGTGCCGCCAAGCTCAACGACAGCCAGGGCGCCGGCTCGCTGACCGCGCTGCCGGTGATCGAGACGCAGGCCAACGACGTGTCGGCCTACATTCCGACCAACGTGATTTCGATCACCGACGGGCAGATCTTCCTGGAGACGGAGCTGTTCTACCAGGGCATCCGCCCGGCCGTGAACGTCGGCCTGTCGGTGAGCCGCGTCGGCTCCTCGGCGCAGATCAAGGCGATGAAGCAGGTCGCCGGCAAGATCAAGGGTGAGCTGGCGCAGTACCGCGAGATGGCGGCGTTCGCGCAGTTCGGCTCGGACCTCGACGCGGCGACGCAGAAGATGCTCGCGCGCGGTGCGCGGCTGACCGAGCTCTTGAAGCAGCCGCAGTTCTCGCCGCTGAAGACCGAGGAGCAGGTGTGCGTGATCTACGCCGGCACCAACGGCTACCTCGATCCGATCCCGGTCGGCTCGGTCGGCCGCTTCGAGCAGGAGCTGCTGCGCCTGCTGCGCGACCAGCACAAGGATATTCTCGACTCGGTGCGCTCCACCAAGGAGCTGACCAAGGACACCGAAGGCAAGCTGAAAGGCATGCTCGACGGATTTGCCAAGGGGTTTGCGGCTTGAGAGGGCGGCGCCTACCGGATTGAGAGGATCGACCAGCATGTTCGATCGGCGCCTGACCAATGAGGAGTCGAGGATCTAGCCATGGCTCAAAAGACGGTGGAAAGGCGTAATGCGGCCGCCCCTGACCCCTCGACTCTTTTGGGTAAGCGTGGCCGTGTCGGCGGTTTGGGGCATGAGTACGAGGTCGTCGACCTCGTCGACGAGAAGACAGCGGTGGTACACATCAAGAGCTGGGACGAACGCAAACTCTATCCCGTCGCGGATATCCAACTCGATCTCGCCGGCGCCTCGAGCAAAGAACGCTTTGCTCCACTCGTCGGACAATACAGGTCCATCGGGCCAGACGGGCCAAATTACGAGGTTATGAGCATCGAAAGTGCTAAACGGGCGAAAATCTGGATCGTGGCCAAAGAGGAGAACGACGACTACGACATCGAGGATATTTTGCTCGATCCGATCGTCCGCGAGTGAGGGCGCCGTTCGATGTTCGCGATTGCGTTCGACCTCAACATCGAAGCGGCGAACCGGCATCATCCTCAAAGGAATTAGGGCGCATACACCGACATTCGCCAGGCACTCGCAGTTCAAGGCTTCCATCGAATCCAAGGCAGTACCTATGTCGCCGACCACGAGGATCTGGACCGCATGTTTCTCGCCCTCACCGCCTTGCGGCAACTCGACTGGTTCGGACCAAGTTTAAAAAACATCCGCGTCTTCCGCATGGAGCGGGGCGCGGACTTCACCAGGATCATGCAGTCACCGCGCTGACGAGAGCACCATGCCCAGCTTAAAAGATTTCCGCAACCGCATCGCCTCGGTCAAGGCGACGCGCAAGATCACCAAGGCCATGCAGATGGTGGCGGCTGCCAAGCTGCGCCGGGCGCAGGAGGCGGCGATTGCCGCGCGCCCCTATGCCGAGCGCATGAGCCGGGTGATGACCAACCTGAACCGGCGTGTCGCCTCCAAGGAGGGCGCCTCGCCGCTGCTGGTCGGGACCGGCAAGGACGAGGTGCATCTGCTCGTGATCGCCACCGCCGAGCGGGGGTTGTGCGGCGGCTTCAATTCGAATATCGCCCGGCTCGCGCGCGCCCATATCCTTCGCCTGCAGGGCGCGGGCAAGACGGTCAAGCTCATGTGCGTCGGCCGCAAGGGCTATGATGCGCTGCGCCGCGATTACGCCAAACAGGTGGTCGATCGGGTCGACCTCAAGGGCGTGAAACAGATCGCGTTCAGCAACGCACAGGACATCGGCAAGAAGATCCTGGACATGTTCGCCGCCGGCGAATTCGACGTCTGCACGCTGTTCTACTCGGAGTTCAAATCGGTGATCGCGCAGCAGCCGACCGCGCTGCAGCTGATCCCGGTCAAGCTGCCGGAGATGAAAGCCGGCGAGGCGGAGGCGAGCAGCGGAATGGCCGTCCCCGAGTACGAGCCCGAGGAGAGCGAGATCCTCAATTATCTGCTGTCGCGCAATATCAACACGCAGGTGTTCCGGGCCTTGCTCGAGAACGCGGCGTCCGAGCAGGGCGCGCGCATGTCGGCGATGGATGCGGCCACCCGCAACGCCGGCGAGATGATCAACAAGCTGACGCTGCGTTACAACCGCCAGCGCCAGGCCAACATCACCAAGGAGCTGATCGAGATCATCTCGGGGGCGGAGGCGCTGTAGGGCGCACGGCGGCGTGCTAAGCCTTCGGCTGACCGGCAACAGGAGGTCGTCATGCAACCAAAGGGATTCGAGGAAGGGCAGGCTGCGTACGCATCTGATGACCCACGCAGCCTGATCGGACAATTCAGGCGCTTGGGTGAGGATGGCCCCGCATACGAGATCATGAGCCTTGATGGTGACGGCAATATCGTTATCGAGATCGTAGAATCGGACGAGCGGGTGACCATGCCGATCGCCGAGGTGCTAGAAGACCCAATAGCTGAAACAATTCCGTGATTGAAGCACATGTTCGTCATAGCCTTCGATCTAAACGTGGCCGATGCGCGAACTTACCACCCGAGAGGATCGAGGCAGGCCTACAGGGACATCAGGTCGACGCTTAGCAGGTTCGGCTTCGAGCGCGTGCAAGGGAGTGTCTAGTTGGCCAGGGAAGAAAATCTGGCAAGCCTGTTTCGCGCGATGGATGCCCTCAGGGCCCTGGACTGGTTCGGACCAAGCGTAAAGAACATCCGGGCGTTTCGCATGGAGCAGGGATCGGACTTCACACGGATCGTCAAAGGACTGGACGGTTAGAGATCGAGAGCGGCGCCGGGACGCACAAAATTGGCGCCTCAGGCTGCCGGAATAGGTGATTGCAGGAGCTGGGACAACCCAGTCGGGCGAGCGAATTCAACGAACTGACGTACGAGGGAATGAGACCATGACAACGGTTACAGCGAATACCTCCATCGGCCGCATCCGTCAGGTGATGGGCGCCGTCATCGACGTGCAATTCGAAGGCAAGCTGCCGGAGATCCTGAACGCGCTCGAGACGTTGAACCCGACGCTCAAGACCAAGGAGAATCCGTCCGGCCGCCTGGTGCTCGAGGTGGCCCAGCATCTCGGCGAGAACACCGTCCGCACCATCGCCATGGACAGCTCCGAGGGCCTCGTCCGCGGGCAGCCGGTGAAGGATACCGGCCAGGCGATCGCGGTGCCGGTCGGCGATGGCACGCTCGGCCGCATCATCAACGTGGTCGGCGATCCGGTGGATGAGGCCGGGGCCGTGCCGCACACCGCCAGGCGCGCCATCCACGCACCGGCGCCGAGCTTTCAGGAGCAGGCCACCGAGGCGCAGATCCTGGTCACCGGCATCAAGGTGGTCGACCTGCTGGCGCCCTATGCCAAGGGCGGCAAGATCGGCCTGTTCGGCGGCGCCGGCGTCGGCAAGACCGTGCTGATCATGGAGCTCATCAACAACGTCGCCAAGGCGCACGGCGGCTACTCGGTGTTCGCCGGTGTCGGCGAGCGCACGCGCGAGGGCAACGATCTCTATCACGAGATGATCGAATCGAAAGTCAACATCGACCCCAAGAAGAACAACGGCTCGACCGCCGGCTCCAAATGCGCGCTGGTGTACGGGCAGATGAACGAGCCGCCGGGCGCGCGTATGCGCGTTGCGCTCTCGGGCCTCACCGTCGCCGAGGATTTCCGCGACAGGGGCCAGGACGTGCTGTTCTTCGTCGACAACATCTTCCGCTTCACGCAGGCGGGCTCGGAAGTGTCGGCGCTGCTCGGCCGCATCCCCTCCGCCGTCGGCTACCAGCCGACGCTGGCCACCGACATGGGCGCGCTGCAGGAGCGCATCACCACCACGCAGAAAGGTTCGATCACCTCGGTGCAGGCGATCTATGTGCCGGCCGACGACCTCACCGACCCGGCCCCCGCGGCCTCGTTCGCCCATTTGGACGCAACCACCGTGCTCTCACGCGATATCGCCGCCAAGGGCATCTACCCGGCGGTCGACCCGCTCGATTCCACCTCCCGCATGCTCGATCCCCGCGTCGTCGGCGAGGAGCATTACAAGGTGGCGCGGCAGGTGCAGTCGATCCTGCAGAAGTACAAGTCGCTGCAGGACATCATCGCCATTCTCGGCATGGACGAGCTGTCGGAGGAGGACAAGCTGACGGTCGCCCGCGCCCGCAAGATCGAGCGGTTCATGAGCCAGCCGTTCCACGTCGCCGAGGTGTTCACCGGCTCCCCCGGCAAGCTGGTCGGCATCGCCGACACCATCAAGGGCTTCAAGGGGCTCTGCAGCGGCGAATATGATCACCTGCCCGAGCAGGCGTTCTACATGGTCGGGACCATGGACGAGGCGATCGCCAAGGCCGAGAAAATGGCCGAGGCGGCCTGAGAGGGGGACAGATGGCTGCCGACAAAGGTGGCGCCGGCAGATCCAGCCGGTTCGGTAGTTGCTGCGAGAACCTGCGGGAAGTGCTCGATCCGCCGGATTTCGAGCCGCTGATCACCGAAGGCGATGACGGCGTGCTGTACATGACGGTGGGGAACGTGGCTCTGGAAGACGATTCCGACGAGGTGGGGCTGGTCGATCATCCCTTGTACTTCTGCCCGTTCTGCGGCACCCGGTTGCAGACAGCCGATGAGGTCGAGGCCAAGGCGGGCAGCGACTGACAGGAAACGCGCGTCAACTTCGCCATCCGCCGCTCTCCAGCTCCGAGACCAACCGGCATTCCATCGAGAAAGACCGAGACATGGCAGGCACATTCAAGTTCGAGCTGGTTTCCCCCGAGAGGGTTCTCGTGTCCGAGGATGCCGAGCAGGTGGTGGTGCCGGGGTCCGAGGGCGATTTTGAAGTCCTCGCGGGGCATGCGCCCGTGCTTTCCACCCTGCGGCCGGGCGTGCTCGACATCACGCTGCCGGGCGGCAAAACGCGGAAAGTGTTCGTCAAGGGCGGGTTCTGCGAGGTGGACCCGGAATCGCTCACCGTGCTGACGCAGCAGGCCGTCGACCTGGCGGAAGCCAGCAACACCTGGGCCCGGGAGGAGCTGGCGGTTGCCGAGACCGAGCTGGCCGAGGCGCGGGACGATGAGAGCCAGCGTTTTGCGTACGAAGCCGTCGAGCGGCTGAAGGCCCTGCAAGGCACCTTGCGGGCGGCTTGAACCTTCGGGACGTTGCGG
>Ga0075024_100001120_pt1 | contig 10581 bp, 7 predicted proteins | sample Str013_2_FD_71389 | JGI IMG/M metagenome (GOLD analysis project Ga0075024, IMG submission 71389) | Freshwater sediment microbial communities in response to fracking from Pennsylvania, USA - Straight Creek_MetaG_SC_2013 | ecosystem: Environmental > Aquatic > Freshwater > Creek > Sediment... | reverse complement strand
GCTGAAATCGAGTGCCGCGCAGACGTCGGCCATGACCTCCATGACCCGTTGCTGGCTCATCGGCCCCTGGGTCTTCACGATCTCGCGCAGCGTCTGCCCGTCGACGTACTCCATCACGATGTAGGGCAGCGGGCTGAGCTCGCCCTGGATCTCGCCGGTGTCGTACACCGCGACGATCGCCGGGTGGTTCAGTGACGCCGAGTTCTGCGCCTCGCGCCGGAACCGCAACTGGAAGTTGTCGTCGCGGGCCAGGTCGGGACGGAGCATCTTGATGGCCACGTCACGGCCGAGCCGGGTGTCGCGGCCCCGATGTACCTCGGCCATGCCGCCGTAGCCCAGCAACTCGCCGACCTGGTACCTGTCCCCGAGCAGGCGGCCCGCAGTCATCTCGTCAGTCGTCCTTCGCCGGTTCGTTCACCGTGCCAGTGTGCCGGTATCCGCAGTAGCCTATCCGGTGGAGTCACGCCCTAGCCGGACGGCAGGATGCAGTCCAAGTTGACCAGGGGATCGCAGGTGGCCGTCGGCCCCGGCGCGGTCGGAGTCACCGGCCCCGTACCGCCGCCGGAGCCCGGGCCGCTGTTGCCGCCGCTGCCGTTGCCGCCCCCGCCGCCGTTGCCGCCACCGTGGCCGGTGGCCACGGTCAGGGTGATCTGTGCCCCGGTCGCCGCCCGGCACGGCTGGACGTCCTTGACCTGACCCTGCTGGCCGCCGTTGACCGGCACCTCCAGCACCGTGAACCCGGCCTGCTGCAACTGCTGCCGGGCGAAGGTCGCGCTCCTGCCCCGCAGCCGGCCGCAGCCGACGTCCTTCAGCGTGCCGGTGGTGACCTGGCCGCCGGTACCGGCCCCGCCGGTACCGCCCGTCTTACGGGTCAGCGCCCAGGCCACCGCCGCCACCAGCAGCAGCACCAGGATGCCGACCAGGACGCCGATGAGGATCGGGCCGCCCCGGCCACCGGACGGCCGGGCCGGGCCCGGCGTGGGCGTGGCCATCGGGTAGTAGCTCGTGTCCGCCCGCGGCGGTGGCGGCGGCGGCGCGGCGGCCGACCCGCGGCTGACCCCGGGCGGCGGCGGCGCCATCGGCATGCCACCCGGCGGTACCGTCCCGCGCGGGCCGACCGGCGCCTGGCCGTGCGGACCGGTCGGTACCTGGCCGGCCGCCAGTACCCCCGGGCTGACCGGTACGTTCGGCTGCATCACCCGGGTACCCCCGGGGGCCACCGGCGGGCGGGCCACCCCGGGCGGCTGGTTCCGGGTGACCGGCGGCATCGGGCCGGGTGAGACCGGGCCCGGGGTACCCATCGGGCCGGGCGAGGTCGACTGCGGCAGCGGCGGTACCGACACCGGTGCGCCGGACGGCCCCAGCGTCGTGTTGCCGGTGGACAGGACCGCCGCGGCCCGGCGGGCCACCTGTCCCAGCGCGGCCGCGGTCGGGAACCGTGCGGCCGGGTCCTTGGCCATCGCCCGGTCCACGATCGACCGTACCTGCGGCGGTGCGTCCGGCGGCAGCGGCGGCGGCTGGTCCCGTACGTGCTTCATGGCGATCTCGAGCGGGTTGTCCCCCTCGAACGGGCGCCGGCCGGACAGGCACTGGTACGCGACCACGCCCAGCGCGTAGATGTCCGACAGCGGCGTCGCGGTCGCCCCGGCCGCCTGCTCCGGCGAGATGTACGAAGCGGTACCCAGCACCGAGCCGGCCGCGGTGAGCTGGCCCACCATCGCCGAGCGGGCGATGCCGAAGTCGGTCAGGACCAGCGTCCCGTTCGGGCGTACCAGCAGGTTGCCCGGCTTCACGTCACGGTGCACGATGCCCTTGTCGTGTGCGGCCTGCAGGGCGTCGGCGGCCTGGGCGACCAGTGCCATCGTCCGGGCCGGGGTCAACCGGCCGACCCGGCCGAGGGTACGCGACAGGGCGTCGCCCTCCACGTACTCCATCACCAGGTACGCGCCGACGGTGGCGTCCGAGCCGTAGTCGTACACGTCGACCACGCCCGGGTGGTTGATCGTGGCCATCGTGCGCGCCTCGCCCCGGAACCGCTCGGCGAAGCCCGGCTCCTCCAGCAGCGCGGGCAGCAGGATCTTGACCGCGACGGTACGGCCGAGCACGTCGTCGGTACCCCGCCAGACGTCCCCCATGCCGCCACCGGCGATGCGCTCGACCAGCTTGTACCGGCCGCCGAGCGTGACACCCGCGCTTACCACCGCGACCACCCGAATCCGACTGCGCCGACGGGACTCACTGGTCCGATCTTCCGTTCCCGACTGCGGGGCTCGCTCCGCTCACTCCTCGCGCTCACTGGTCCGATCTTCCGTTCCCGACTGCGGGGGTCGCTCCGCTCACTCCTCGCGCTCACTGGTCCGATCTTCCGTTCCCGACTGCGGGGCTCGCTCCGCTCACTCCTCGCGCTCACTTGAGGCCCCGCTCGGCGATGACAGCCTTCATGATCTCACCGGCGATCCGGGTCGCCTCGCCGCTGCCGCCCGAGCCGGCGTTCTCCAGGAACACCGCGGTGGCGCAGATCGGCTTGCCGTCCTTCATCACGAAGCCCATGAACCAGCCGTGGTCGCCCAGGTTCGCATCGTTCTGCGCGGTACCGGTCTTGCCCCCGACGTCGAACCCGTCGATCTGGGCCCGCTTGCCGGTACCGTTCTGCACCACGCTGACCATCATCTGCTGGAGCTGCTGGGCGATGCCACCGCTGATCGGGGTACGCAGCGTCTGCGGCTGGGTCGGGTACACCGTGGTCAGGTCCGGCGCCTGCTGCTTGTCCACCAGGTACGGCTTCATCTGTACCCCGCCGTTGGCGATCGTGGCGGCGATCATGGCGTCCAGCAGCGGGGTCTCCCGGACGTTGTACTGGCCGATGCTGGACTGCGCCACGAAGTTCGGGTCGTCCTGGCCGCCGTCGCCGGTCATCGTGCCGGTACGGCTGGCCGCCACGGTGACCGCGCCGCCACCGCTGCCGTCCAGTACCAGCTTGGTGTCCTCGAAGCCGAACGCCTGCGCCATCTCGATCAGCTTCGGCGAGCCCAGCTTCACCCCGAGCTGGGCGAACCCGGTGTTGCAGGACTGGGTCAGCGCCAGGATCAGCGTGATCGTGGGGTCCGGGCAGATCGCCGGGTCGGCGTTGTGGATGGTGAACCCGCCGCCGGCGATCGGGGTGTACGCCGGGCCGGCCGGGATCGTCGTCTGCGGGCTGTACCCCCCGGAGGCCAGCGCGGCGGCCGAGACGATGACCTTCATCGTGGACCCGGGCGGGTACGTGCCGGAGATGGCCCGGTTGAACAGCGGCTGGGTCGTGTCGGCGTTGAGCTGGCTGGCGGTCCGGTCCACCGCCGGTCCATTGTGGACGGCCAGCCCGTTCGGGTCGTAGCTGGGGAACGACGCCATCGCCAGGATCGCCCCGGTGCTCGGGTCGATCGCCACCGCGGCGCCGCTCTTGGCCCCGATCTTGTTGTTCACCATGCCGTTGTACGCGGCGTCCTGGGCGCCCTTCATCAGGGTCAGGATGACGTTGCCACCGCTGGTCGTGGCCCCGGTGAACATCTCCTTGAGCCGGTCGGCGAACAGCACGTCGGCATTGCCGGACAGGAAGTCGTTCTCGGCCCGCTCCACCCCGGCCGCCCCGCCGACGATCGACTTGTACCCGATCACCTGCGCGTACTCCTTGCCGAAGGGGTACTCGCGCAGGTACTTGAGGTCGTCGGCGGTGGCCACGCTGCGGGCCACCACGGTGGTGCCGTCGGCCAGGTAGATGGTGCCGCGCTGGCGCTGGTACTCGGTGAGCTGGACCCGGCCGTTGTGCTCGTCGGTGGCGTACTTGTGCGCGTTGACCACCTGGACCCAGTTCAGGTTCAGGAACAGCAGGCCGAACATCACCATGACCACGACACCGGCGCGGCGCAGCGGGGCGTTCACCGGATCACCTCGGTGGCCATCCCGGTCAGCTTGACCGGCGCCTTCGACTCGCCGACGGTGGCCGGGCGGCGCGCCGCGTCGGAGATCCGCAGCAGCAGGGCGACCAGAAGCCAGTTGGCCATCAGCGAGGAACCTCCGGCGGACAGGAAGGGGGTGGTCTGGCCGGTCAGCGGGATCAGGCCGGTGATGCCACCGACCATCACGAAGATCTGCAGCCCGAGCGTGAACGAGAGGCCACCGGCGACCAGCTTGCCGAACGAGTCGCGTACCGCGAGCGCCGCCCGCAGGCCGCGCTCGACGATGACCAGGTACACCAGCAGCAGCGCGGTCAGCCCGAACAGGCCGACCTCCTCACCGAAGCCGGCGAAGATGAAGTCGTTCTCCACGAACGGGACCAGGCCCGGGTTGCCCGAACCGGGGCCGGCGCCGAAGATCCCGCCGGTACCCAGGCCCAGCAGGGACTGCACCAGCTGGTACCCCTTGTTGGTGGGGTCGCCGAACGGGTCGAGCCAGATGGTGACCCGCAGGTAGAAGTTGGCGAACGGGCCACCGATCGCGGCGCCGAGGAAGTACGCCAGGGTGGACCCGCCGAAGAACAGCAGCAGACCGATGATCAGCCAGCTGACCCGTTCGGTGGCGATGTACAGGGTGACCACGAACAGCCCGAAGTACAGCAGCGAGGTACCCAGGTCCTTCTCGAAGACCAGCACCATCAGGCTCAGTACCCACACCACCAGGACCGGGCCGAGGTCCCGCCCGCGCGGGAAGTCGATGCCGGCGAACCGGCGGCTGGCCAGCGACAGCACCTCCCGCTTGCGGACCAGGTAGTACGAGATCAGGCACAGCAGCAGCAGCTTGGCGAACTCGCCCGGCTGGATCTGGAAGCCACCCACCCGGATCCACAGTTTGGCGCCGTTCACCTCGGAGAACTTCGCCGGCAGCACGGCCGGCAGCATCATCAGGATGATCCCGATCAACCCGAGGGTGTACGCGTAGCGCGACAGCGACCGGTGGTCGCGCACCACGATCAGCGCCACGACCGCCACCACCAGCGCCACCACGGTCCAGGTGAGCTGGTGGAACGCCAGCCCGCCGAAGTTGGACAGGCCGGCCCGGTCGGCCACCTTGGCGTCACCGAGGTCCAGCCGCCGCAGGAACATCACGCCCAGCCCGTTGAGCAGGGCCACGCACGGCAGGATCGCCGGATCCGCGTACGGGACCAGGATCCGTACCACCACGTGCGCGCCGACGAACACCATCGTCAGCAGCACCGGCAGCACGAAGAAGTCCGCCGGCAGGTGGCCGACCAGGGCCAGCTCCATCGTGGCGGTGTAGAACGTCACGATGGTCATGGCGAACAGCACCATCACCAGCTCGGCGTTGCGCCGGGTGGGTACCCGTACGCCCGCCGGGATGGTCCGGGGCGGCGGTGACAACATCGGGGCGGCGGTCACGACAGCGCTACCTTGGCCGGTCAGCAGTTCGTCGGTACGGACGGCGACGGCGACGGGCTGGTACCCGCGGCCGGGCTGCTCGGGCTGAGCGTGGTGGTACCGGGGGACAGCACGCCGGAGGCCGGCGGGCTGCCCGGTACCGCCGCCGACCCGGTCGGGCTCGGGTCGGCCGAGCTGCCCGGCGCCGGCGTGCACGGTACGAGGTTGCCGTTGACCGGGTTGAACAGGTCCGCGATCTTCTTCTGCGCCGCGTCCGGGCTGGTGACCTGGATGCCCTGCTTGACCCGGTCCTGGGCCGGCTGGTTGAGCCGGTTCAACGAGACCGGGGTCGGCGGGAACGCGTACACCTTGGAGAACGACAGCCCCGCCACGTGCCCGGGGATGCCCTGGAACACGGCGATCTGACCGTCGTTGGTGGCCCCGACGTAGTACTGGGTCTGGGTGTAGTACCAGCCGCCGAAGCCGGCGCCGACCAGGATGCCCAGCAGTACCACCAGGACCAGCACCGCGCGTACCGGGTGCCGCCGGCGCGGGTGCTCGACCTCCTCCGGGGCCTCCTCGACCGGTGCCATCGGCCGGGGCGCGGCGGCCAGGGCCGAGGCCCGGGAGGCCGGGGTGGAGCTGTCCGTACCGGGGCCCATGCCACGGTCGCGGGCGGCCGCGCCGCCCACCATCGGGCGCTGCTCGACGATGTCCTCGTCGGTCACGTCGGCCACGATCACGGTGATGTTGTCCGGGCCGCCGCCGCGCAGCGCGAGCTGCACCAGCCGCTCCACGCACTCGGCCGGCTCGCCGTACTGCTGCATGGTCTCGGCGATGGTCTCCGGGCTGACCACGGCGGTCAGGCCGTCGCTGCACAGCAGGTACCGGTCGCCGGGTACGGCCGGGCGGATCCGGTAGTCGGGGTCGACGTCGCGCCCGTCCAGGGCCCGGGTCAGCAGCGAGCGCTGCGGGTGGCTGCTGGCCTCTTCGGGACTGATCCGGCCCTCGTCCACGAGCATCTGGACGTACGTGTCGTCCTTGGTGATCTGTGCGAACTCGCCGTCGCGGAGGAGGTACGCCCGGGAGTCGCCGATGTGGACAGTGCCGAAGGTGGTACCGGAGAACAGCATCGCGGTGAGGGTGGTACCCATGCCCTCCATCGCCGGGTGGGCGTCCACCGCGTCGCGCAGCTGCTGGTTGGCCAGCTCGACCGCGGAGCGGAGGATGTCGATGGGGGCGTTGCCGGGTACGTCCTCGTCGAGGGGGGACATGGCTTCGATGACGATGTTGCTCGCAACATCGCCGGCCGCCATTCCGCCCATGCCGTCGGCGACGGCGAGCAGGCGCGGTCCGGCGTAGACGGAGTCCTGGTTTCCGTCCCGGATCAGACCGCGGTCGCTACGCGCCGCGTAGCGCAAGGTGAGGGTCATGGTCGCAACTCAATGGCCGTGCGGCCGATACGGATCGGCACGCCAAGGGGTACGGGGGTGGGTCCGGTCACCTTCGAGTTGCCCAGGTAGGTCCCGTTCGTGGAGCCCAGGTCCTCCAGTAGCCACTGCCCGGCCCGGGGCACGATACGCGCATGCCGGGCCGAGGCATAATCATCGGTGATCACGAGCGTGGAATCCTCCGCCCGGCCGATGGTGATCTGCTGCTCGCCCAGCGTCAGCCGGGTACCGGCCAGCGCCCCGGCGGTGACCACCAGCTGGTGCGCCGCCCGGCCCTTGCGGGCCTTGGCCGGTGCACCGGTGGCGGCGCCACCGCCGGCGGCGGCCCGCGGCGCGGCGACCAGCCGCTGCCGGGACCCGGCGAACAGGTCGCGGCGGACCACCCCGACGACCGTGAACACGAAGATCCACAGCAGCACGAGGAACCCGATCCGGGCGACCGTGAGGACGAGTACCTGAGGCAAGGGGCTAACCGTCCACTCGGAACGTGAGGGTGGTGGTTCCGATCTGGATCATGTCACCCGGGTTGAGAGCCACCGCGGAGACCCGCTGGCCGTTGACCATCGTGCCGTTGGTGGAGCCGAGGTCGGTGAGGACGACCTGGGCGCCGTCGTAGTCGAGCCGGGCGTGCCGGCGCGAGATGCCCACGTCGGGCAGGCGCAGGTTGGCCTGGTCGCCGCGGCCGATCACGGTGGAGCCCATCGACAGCGGGTAGGTGCGCCCGTCGTTGGCGATCAGCCGGACCGCGCGGGCGACACCCGGGCTGCCCGGGGGCGGGCCCTGCTGGTACCCGTGCTGGTCGTACGGCGGGTACTGCGGCGGTGGGGGCTGCTCGTAGGACGGTACCGGCGCGACGTCGCCGCCGGTGTACACCTCCGCGGTGACCCGGAACATGCCGGTGTCCAGCCCCTCGCCGCGCTCGATCTCGACGATGACGTCGTTGTAGACCGTGCGGCCCTGCTCGCCGATGTACTCGGCCTGGGACTGCGCCAGTTCCTGGGCCAGCGCGGCCGCGTACGGGGCCAGCCGGCTGTGGTCGTACGGCGAGAGGTCGATGACGTACCTGTTGGGGACCAGGGTGCGTCCGCCGGCCAGGATCGCCTTGTGCGCCTCGGCCTCCCGCTGCATGGCGTTGAGGATCTCCACCGGGTGAACGACACCCTTGAAGACCTTCGCAAAGGCCCCCTCAACCAGACCTTCCAGACGCTTCTCGAAGCGTTGCAGCACACTCACCGGCTCCTCCTCAGGTTCCGACGTCTGATGGTATCTGTACACCGCACGCCCGCACGCGCACCGATCGGCCGAACCGTGCTACTCTTCGTCGGCCACCTCGGCGCGCTAGTCCGGCGTCGAGTGTTTGTCTGCCTGGGGCGAGTGCTTGCCTGGGGAAGTGGCGGAATGGCAGACGCGCACGGTTCAGGTCCGTGTGCCCGAAAGGGCGTGAGGGTTCAACTCCCTCCTTCCCCACCATACGAGGGCCGGCTCATGGATGCCGGCCCTCGCTGCGTCAACGGCCCAGGTACCTGTCTTGTTGCGGTCACCGGCCGACCGGACCGGTACCGGCCCGGGTACCCCTGGCCGCGGCGGCACCGCCGGTGTGCCATCTTGTCCGGGTACGCGACACGCCGTCGATGAATGGCGCCGCCGAAACATCCACTCGACAGGATGTACCGAGCCGACCGCCGGCACACCGACTGCAGTGGTACCGACCCGGAGGAGTTTCCCGTGCACCCCTTTGCACTACGCCGTGTCCGCTGGGCGGTGCGCGCCACCCTGGCCCTGGGTGTCGCCGCGTCCGTGGCCGCGAACGTGCTGCACGCGCGGCCCAACCCGATCAGCCAGGCGATCGCGGCCTGGCCGCCGCTGGCGCTGCTGCTGACCATCGAGCTGATCTCCCGGGTACCGATGCACCACCGCACCCTGGCCGCGGCCCGGCTGGTCGCCACCGCCGCGATCGCCGGGATCGCGGCCTGGGTCTCGTACTGGCACATGGCGGCCGTGGCGGCCCGGTACGGGGAGAGCCCGTCCTCGGCCAGCCTGCTGCCGATGTCGGTGGACGGGCTGATCATCGTGGCCAGCGTGAGCCTGGTCGAGCTGGCCGCGCGGATCAGGGCCGTGGAGGAACAGGCCCGGGCCGCCGGTACCGCCGCCCCGGCCCCGGTTGCCGCGCCAACTGCGGGTACGGGCACCGTGCTGGCGCCGCGGCCGGCGGGTACCGGCAGGCCGGCGGCCACACCGGTACCGGCCACCGGTACCGCGGCCGCGGCCCGGGTGGCCGCCCCGCGCCGCTCGACCGCGCAGCTCAGCCCGCCGGTGGCGGTACCGGCGCCGGTCTCCGCGGCGGTGCTGCCGCCGCCGGCCAACCGGCGCACCGCGGCCGTCGACGCGGCGGCGGCCGACCGGGTCGGGCGGCACCGCCGGCCGGCGGCCGAGACCGCGGCCCTGGCCGCCCAGATCGAGGCTGCTTATCCAGAGGTCAGCCAGACAGAATTGGCCAAACGGTTGGGAATCAGCCCCAGCCGGCTACGTGCCATCCGCCGGGAGTTCCGCGAACTGGAGGCGGTCGCCTAGATCCGCCCGGCCGCCAGGCCACCGGTACCCCGTCCGGGTACCGGTGGCGGTGCCGCCCGGCCCGCGCCGGCCGGCCGACGGGTACCGTCCCGGCCGCCGGACTATGCTGCGGTGGACCGGATTTCGCGCAGTTCGAGGAGTTGCTCGCGGTGAGCGTCGCACTGGTGACCGGCTCGGCCGGTCTGATCGGATCGGAGTCGGTGCGGCACTTCGCCGGCCTGGGCCTGGACGTGGTCGGCATCGACAACGACATGCGGGCCCGGTTCTTCGGGCCGGAGGCGTCCACCGCATGGAACGTGCTGCGGCTGACCAGCGAACTGGGCGACGCGTACACGCACCTCGACGTGGACATCCGGGACCGGGACACGCTCGCGGGCATCTTCCGCCGGTACGGGCGGGACATCACCCTGGTGATCCACACCGCGGCCCAGCCGTCGCACGACTGGGCGCTGCGCGACCCGTACACCGACTTCGACGTCAACGCCGTCGGTACCCTCAACGTGCTGCAGAACGTGCGCGAGCACTGCCCCGGGGCGGCCGTGGTGCACTGCTCCACCAACAAGGTGTACGGCGACCGGCCCAACGCCCTGCCGTACACCGAACTGGACACCCGCTGGGAGATCGAGCCGGGGCACCCGTACGAGCAGGGCATCCGCGAGGACATGTCGATCGACGCGTGCCTGCACTCGGTGTTCGGCGCCTCCAAGGTCGCCGCGGACGTGATGGTGCAGGAGTACGGGCGGTACTTCGACATGCGTACGGCCTGCTTCCGCGGCGGTACCCTCACCGGCCCGGCCCACGCGGCCACCGAACTGCACGGCTTCCTCGGGTACGTGATGCGCTGCAACATGCAGCGCCGCCTGTACAAGATCTTCGGGTACCAGGGCAAGATGGTCCGCGACGCGATCCACAGCCACGACGTGGTGGCCGCGTTCGAGGCGTTCTTCCGCAACCCGCGCAGCGCCGCGGTGTACAACCTCGGCGGCGGGCGGCACTCCAACTGCTCGCACCGGGAGGCGTTCGCGCTGGCCGAGCAGATCACCGGCGAGCAGATGATCACCGAGTACCACGAGGCGAACCGGGTCGGCGACCACAAGTGGTGGATCGGCTCCAACGCCGCCTTCCAGGCCGACTACCCGGACTGGAAGCAGCTCTACGACGTACCGATGATCCTGCAGGAGATCTACGAGGCGAACGTCGGCACGTGG
>Ga0075024_100001118_pt1 | contig 10583 bp, 10 predicted proteins | sample Str013_2_FD_71389 | JGI IMG/M metagenome (GOLD analysis project Ga0075024, IMG submission 71389) | Freshwater sediment microbial communities in response to fracking from Pennsylvania, USA - Straight Creek_MetaG_SC_2013 | ecosystem: Environmental > Aquatic > Freshwater > Creek > Sediment... | reverse complement strand
TTCATAGAGTTCCTGCACTTTTCGAGTAGCAATAAGGTGTCTTTCGGTTAGCGCTGTGAAGGTAAAATAATTTGAAGCACTAAACAAAACTGGTTCTCATAAATGGATTGCAGGAAGTTTACATAATGAAATTTCTTTGCATTGTTTCTATAAAAAACGGGAAGAACATTTCAATCCACCTGCATCCGGCTCAATAAATGATAGTTTTATTTTAGTAAAAACCAATAAATCGCCTGAATTTCGCTTATATGACCCAGTTTGATCTGAATAATTACACAACCTGCCCTTAATTGATGGAGAAACATTGGAATTTGGGAAAGCGTTTATTCTTTTTTCCAGTATATGGAATTCCCTTTCAACGATGTAACGTTACTATGGAAATGGGTTTAATGTGGAATTGTGAAAACACAGGTTCCAAAATCCCGCAACATAAGTCCTTCGGGCAAAACAATGTGCGGAAAGGGCAGTTGAAATTGCAATTTTCACCCTAAATGGTTATCTTCTTATTATGAAGTTCCTCTCAGCGATTTTAATTATTGCCACAACACCGCTCTTTATCTTCTCCTCCCTCCAGGGTTATACGCAGACCAAAACAATTCACGATACACTAAATATTTATTTTGAATTCAACAAATACACAGTAGATAAATCAGCGGGAAGTATTATACATTCCCTTTTTACCAGCTTCGAAGAAAAAGCGATAAAAACCGACACTGTTTATATTATCGGTTATACCGATACAGTAGGTTCGGCTGCTTATAACCTCCTGCTATCCCAAAAAAGATGCAACACAATTGATTCAATCATAAGAACAATACCGGTTGCCGGTGACCCTACTATTTTGAAATCGTTCGCCCTGGGCGAATCCTTTGCAACCGGGGTTAGTGACAGGCTCGACAGAAAAGTGAGTATTGTATGTAGACGATTGGACAATAAACAAACAAATAAGACAGCCCCCCATCCAGAAGCAACTGAAATTGATACGGTAATTGTCCTGGATAATGTCTATTTCAAACCCGATATGCCTGTTATTGACGGGCAGTCTTTTTCCACGCTAAACAATTACCTGTACATCATCCATAAATACCCTGGCAGGTTTATTGAAGTGCGCGGGCATGTAAACCATACGGACTCCGAATTAAAGCCCGGTGATCCCTTATTTATCTTATCGGAAAAAAGGGCAAAAGTGATTTATGAATTCTTCCTGGATCATGGAGTTAAAAAAGAACTTATGAGCTATAAGGGATATGGCAACGCACATTTGCTGTACAAAAAGCCGCAAAATCTGGAGGAGAAATTAAAGAATATGCGGGTGGAACTGGTAATACACCGATCCGTCAAATGAAATCAATTATCACTTTACCAGCAACCTCTCCGACATAAGGAGGAGACTTGCCTGGAAGAAATGTTTTTATTCGGCAGGACAATTGGTCTTTCTCAAAACCGAAGGTTGAATTCAGTGACAACAGCTGATGGTCCGCTTTATTTTTCCTGAATAATCCTGTTTTCCACCTCTTCAACGATAAATTTTATAGCGCTGGGCGGGAATGGTGAAACACAACTACTGTTTATTTCGCATAGCGTATATTTTCCAATACCAGAATTTGCGTCTACATCATTGATAAAAAAATCCGAATCCCAGATTACAGGCAGCAGACTATTTTCTACGGACAATATTTTTTGCATTTGTGGCACCCAGCTTTCTTCCATAATTTCTTTCAGGTCCCTGAATAATCCGCAGTTCTCTGTAAAATAATACCGCTTACCCGGAGGGATATACCTTTCATCGTTCAAAGAATAAAGTGCATTGATTTCCTGGTAGCCAAAGCCTGCTACTTTTGCTCCTGTCAGGTAACACCTCACCATTCCATTGACAATATTCCTATTCCATTCCTGGTCTACCAGTAAACCATCATTTAAAAAATAGGATTTGAATTCGGAATAAAAATCATCCTCTGACAATACCCTTTTTTCATTATAGTCTGAGGCAGGTATAATCGATAACTTCTTGCCGTGAGCATCCTGAATGATTTTAAATATGCCATTTCCCCCGTTACCCCTGTATTGTTTTAATACCCTGATTTTTGAGGTTTGCAATGAACCAGGAAACCGGCTGAGGAAATCTTCATAATTGGTATACATTTTAATATCACCACCCCAGTCCATATTCTTTGTTTTATACAGGACATCCTTCGTACCCATTTTAAGAATTACCTCAGGGTGTGCCGAAACAAAACAACCCTTGCCGGAAATTTCAATTAATAACTCATCCAGTTTCTTTCTGTTCCTTCCCTGTTCAATTGGATTCACCCATACAAGGACAGCGTCAAAAGAAAGAAGTTCGGTAGCTATTTTATCTCTTGCTTCATCATTATATAATACTGAGGAAACCTTGCATCCCCGCGAGGAAAAGGCAATAGCGAGTTCCCTGTATTTTTCCTCCGTCAATGCATCCCGGGTGGAATGCGTGTCGCCATAAATCATAAATGCTACACTAAATTTGTTCATTTTATTTCTTTTTTTAGAGTCTCACTCCATTGTAATATATTATTACCCGGCGTATATTAGTAACTCACCGGCACAATACCGCAAAATCGCAGGTATACCACCATCTGACCATAATGCTCATTGGCATGTGTAAGTGCATAAAACGCCAGATCAATCCTGGCCAATTTCCTGCCCCTGAACTCGAGCATCTCCATAGCGTTTTGATCGGTAAGCGTGGCGATGGCTTTATGTCCCATAGCAAAGGAATCCTTTAAGAATTTGAGTATCTCCGCTTTTGTTTTAATATTCTCCGGACCGTTTACATCCTTTATACCATCGGGAAGGGGATCACCGGTAATTGAGCGCCAGATATCGATATTATCTGTGGCCAAATGTTTTATCTGCCCGGCAAAGGTGCGTACCCCTTTGAAATTACTTCCTTTGATGTCCAGGGATTCCGGTGTGAAATAATATTTGTCCTCCGGCATGGTCTCAGCAGCCAGCACAATGCTCCTTTCAATATTATTCAGCTGTCTCTCTACACCTGCGGCAAGGGAAGTAAATGGAGGATGGCTGCTGATGGTGCAATTGGTGCCCATTTTTGGTGGATTGTTCTTCGAATTATTTGTTTTATCCCCCGCATTTCCACTAAGGGCAAATAGGAGAAAAAAACAACAAATAATAATTCTTACAAAAAATGCAGGAGCTTTCATGGCTGTTATAATTTAGAATAAGTAATCATTTTTACTGATTTCCCTTACCGGGTTATTTACAGATACTACTGTTCAGCCACCCGATCAGAAAAGCCTAAGGCCAAGGGCAACACTCAACGATCCAAAATCCTCGTGGGTAAATTTGTCCCTGTTAAATACATTGATAAAGGATATTTTTCCTGTCCATCGTTTTGTTTTAGAAAAATAAAACCCAAAGGAAGGTTTTATCCCAAAGTAGGTATGCAGTCCTATAAAACTGGGCCCGGCTACCAGTGACAAATAAACATTGTCACCGGGACAATAAGACGCTCCCGCCAATACATTTACCATTCCCTGCACGTCATCGACAGGTGTATAATCAATATTGATCCGCTGAACTTTATCGCTTGCCAGGTAAGTATCACCAGTAATTTCGATGGTTGGTTTAAACCTTGTCTTATTATTGAGTAAGGCTTGGATACCCAGACCCATACTCCAGGGATTGTTGCCTATTGTTCTGTCGTAGAATGTATGGTTGTATTGTGCCAGCAGAGTGGTGGATATTTTTTTCTGCGACTGCCCAAGGGCATGCATAATAAAGAAGCAAAGCAGGGATGCGGTGATGAATTTTTTTCTCATAGAAAACGTATAAGGTTAAGCTGCCTATCAGCTTGCCTTCATCCATATCCGGTTCACCCGATTATGAATATAAGAAATATCGGCTAAGCGCCATTACCAGCTGTCAACATTAATAACTTTTTATGAGTAATTCATTCCAGATTAACCAGGAACCTGGTTCTTTGCGGGGCACGTTATCAGCATTATCCGGTTTTTATAAATGGTATACTATAAACTCATTTTAAAACCAGTTTAAATTTTCTTCTTAAAAATGGTGCAATAAATTTATAGGAATATTTTAAGGTGTAATCCGGCTCCTGCCATCTTATAATACGCGGAAATTCGCAGGGATCTATTATTTCAATTCCATGGCTTCCCAATAAGAATGTCTCTATTTGAATTGTTTTTATACAATCATCGACCTGTTCTATGGCCCAGTTATAGGTGGAAGAATCAATCCCGGTTTTGGAAAAGTCCTTTTCTTCTTCCTTGTAATGATTGAGTGCTTTCACTTTGTCCTCAAATACTATATTTCGGAAGCTGTCAATTTTTTCACTCAATAGAATATCCCTGATGCTTATTGGTTCCCCTGTTTTGAGATCAAAATTAAAATAGTTGTACCCTGATATGCAATTGCCAATACATTCTTCCGAGTAAATATTCATGGATAGAATGCCATATTTCCTAAAGGTAACTTCATAGGACATGTTAATCAGACCACTGCTGATTTCTTCTGTTAGCGCTTTACGGGTACTTATGCTGTCCTCCTTCCTCAGCATTTCATGCTTAATGGCATTGTTTATCCGCTTATCAACTGCTTTATTATTTGTTAATATTATAGGGTAAATGATGGTGGTTCCCTTTACATTAAAATATTTAGGATTTGGGTGTAGCCGGATTTCTTTAAAGGAAACATTTTGTGCGTAGGCTGATTGTACCCAAGAGCAGATGATTATTAAGAGGTATTTCATTTTAAATTTTCAAAGCTACAATTGCTTCAATAATTATATTCATTCAATACAGGAGCCTGAACCTTGTTGGTGAAGCTTGTAATTCTATGTTGGAAAACCAACTTTCGACAGTGCGTTTGCTACTTTTTCCCCTTTACTTCTTCTTCAGCAAGATGCTGCAAATAATAACAATAGATCAATTGTCCTTTGCGGATACTTGATAGCCGAAAAAACTCATTGGAGGCATGCCATTTTTCGTCCGCCTGCTGAAAGCCCAATGAATAAGCATACAATCCCAACTGCTCTTTTATATCTATCAACGGCCCCACACTACCACCGGTGGCCGTTTGCAATGGCTCCCTGCCATAAATTTTTGACAATACAGCTGATATATAATTATACTCTTTGGTGTCAGCCGGGAATTTCATTGGCCTCAGGAAACCTGGCGGGTATTTAAAGATCACCGTTGCACCTGCCGGTGTATTCTTCTTGATGTGTTTTACTACCAGGTCAATAATCTCCTGTCCGGATTGGTTGTTGACCAACCTGCAAGCTATTCTTGCAAAAGCAGAACCCGGAATGATATTGGAACTTCCTTCCGCAGCAGTATAACCACCCTGCATACCCGTAATTTCAAGTGTTGGCCGGAACCATACTCTTTCCAGCGGGGAGTAAGTGTTGTCACCCGTTTCAGCAGTAGTGCCTAGAAATAACATGTCCTTTGCAGGATCATAATTCATTTTTTTTATCATTTCCTTTTCCTGTGCAGTCGCAGGTACTACCTTATCATAAAATCCTTCTACAGCTACATTGCCCTCCTTTGTAAAGAATGAAGCAATAATCTGAGACATGGCAACTACAGAATTGGCCGTTTTGCCACCAAATTCTCCTGAATGCGCGTCTATATTGGCCGTTTTTACGGTAAACTCCAATCTCACACCGCCTCTTAAACTCATCTCCATTGACGGTACGGAATCACTGTACTGACCCCCATCTGCATTCAATGCAAAATCTGCCTTTAATAAATCCTTATTAGCGGTAAGAAAGTCTTTAAAATGAGGGCTACCAATTTCTTCTTCACCATCAAACATGAATTTTACATTGACAGGCAGTTTCCCGTCTTTGCGCAACATGGCTTCCACCGCCCAAATGGTTACCATTACACCACTTTTATCATCACTTGCACCGCGCGCAAATATTTTACCGTCTGCTGCCTTTGGCGCGAAAGGAGGATTGTCCCATTCAGCTTCCTTTACTGGTTGTACATCGTAATGCGCATAAATGAGTACAGTTGGTTTTCCCGGCGCTTTGTCCCAACTGCCAAACACAACAGGATTTCCCTCCGTGGGTATTTGCTGTGCCGTGGTCATTCCAATGGCCTTCAGTTTATTTACCACCCAGTCGGCCGCTTTTTGAATATCGGGCTTGTGTGATGGCATGGAGGAGATACTAGCAATGGACAGCAACCCCTTAAATTCTGCTAAATGCGCATCCTGGTTGTCATCAATGTATTTTTCATAAGGGACGAGTGATGATTTCCCCTCCTCCTTTTTTTGAGCTTTTGGTTTGCTGTTCTGGGCCTTTACATTACTACTGATCAATAGGGCAAGGCAGACAGCATATGCCAGTGTTGAATACTTTGAGATTCTCATGTTGGTTATTTATTGGGGGGTTAACGGTGATTGGAGGAGGGTGGTCGATTTCTAAATATACGGTGTACAGTTCAATTCGCAATGAAGCAAGTGACTGGTTGGGGATTCCTTTTATATCCTTGTTGAGTCTCCCCGCAGGGGACTGCGAGGAAAGATGGGTAAACACTGTTCAAATACTCAATGATCCGCCTTCTTTATAAACAAGGAATCAAAGAAAGGAATGATGTTGTTATTATCGCTGAGATCATAAACAGTCTCTGTATTAGATTTTTCATTTAGAATTAAAATTTTCAAACAGGGTTGCTTACCGATAAACACCCGGTACTGCAAAGAATCATCCTCCAGTTTTAAGCCATAGTGCGCCACCAGGACACAGTTTTGCGACCGATCCATCAAATAGTTGGCGCTGTCCTTTATCAAAGCTGCCAGGGCCTGTATGGATTTTCTGCCAATCAGTTTCTCTCCCGATATTGAATACCCTTTATAAAATAGTTTGTTCTTCGGGCTATTGTCTGAATAGGCGATTTCATATACCCTTAGTTGCTTTTTTCTTTCAACGATGTGCCTGAAATCCTTTTCCATGCTTGCGGATTTTCTACAGGTAATGGGAAACAATAACATTGATATGAAGAGAATTACTTTCATTATCGTTTTTCCATTACCGCTTTGTTATCTTATTGTAGGCAATGGGGTGCTGAAAAGTACAATTGGTGCAATTACTGCTTTTGTACAGGGAATAGGTTTGTGTATTGTTGACAATATTCACCCAGGAACTTTCCGAAGTGCGCAGGTAACTGATTTCTTCATCCAGCGCCTGGAGGAAGCTGGAGGTGAAGAAACCGCCATAGGTTGCATTGGTCCAGGAAACCTCCCCTTCTTTACTGGCAGCAAAGAGCAGGTTGCCCTGTCTTTCCAGGAAGAGTGAGTTCAATTTATCGTATTCCGCGGAGGCGTTGGATTGCTGGTACAGGTAATTATCTCTTGTCATTTGTGGAATGCCAATGTCTGAATTACAGCAATCGCCCAGCACCACATTCAAGCGGCCCCCTTTGGCAATAATGCTGCTGTAGATAGATTCCAGCAGGATGGTATTATCGTTGGAAACAGGTATACTATGGGACCTGGTAAGCGCCAGCGATGGATAACTGCTGGTTTGATTGGACCAGCGGAATCCATGGCCCCTGTAAACAAAAATAACAATGTCGTTGGAGCCCACTACCAAATCATTTAATGTGGTTTGCAGGTTTTCTTTCGTAAAATAATTTCCGCTCAGCAAATGAGGATCATAGGAAATATTCAGGGTACTTGCAATGGCGCTAAACTCATTGTCTAAATGCGTCAAATCCACGGCGCAGCCCGGGCCAATATCGAAAATGGCAGTATTGGCCAGTACGATTAAATGCAGTGTGGTGGCGGCATTTTTGGTCCTGGTATCCTTGATAGCATAGTCACTGGTCATTTTACTGAAGGCAATATAGTCTGCGTCCCATTCATTGTAAAAAGAATGCAGGTAGGTTTTTGTTAGGTCCTTTATATCAAGTTTTACATAGGATGTCACCTGGTACACCGTCCTGTTGCCATTAACATCGGGTACCGCATCGGTGGTGTAGGGCAATGATTCATTGTTGATCCAAACGAAATAGTCGGGGTTGTAGGTTTCACCCGCTGTTTTATCGGTTATAAATGTAGCCGCACCGCCAGTGAGTGAAAAATAAGGCCTGCCATCGGGGTATTTCCCGCTTTTACCCGTATACCGCACTTCCACCACCCTGTAATTGTTGGCGGCATTGTAATAATTGATGCGCATGTAGGCATCGTTTTCATTATAGTAAATTAACAAACAGGTATACTTTTTAGCATCTTTATTACCGGTAAACTTGATCTCATAAATAGACTGCGCGTTTACACATACAAACGACAAAAGAAAGAAGATAAATAAAAGCTTTTTCATTTATGTACGATTTTGTGTTGCTGTAATTAATAAAATGTTGTCCTGGTTTGTCCCTATCGCCGTCAATGGAAGGTCGAAACTTAGCAATTGATATTTGGTTGTAAATTTACCGGGCGGCGGTAAGATGGTTTAACAGCAGACAGGATTTATTGTGCTTTGCTTTGTATGGGTAGGAATTAACGCTGTGTTGGTTTGTCCTTACAATTTACAGAAATCCTGTTATGCGGGCATTATCCGGGCTATATTATTTTTTTGGGGCATGGATGGGGGTTATCGGCGGCCAGAACGCGGGTAACAGGACAACATGCTACTTGCTCGTTACCTACTGTTATTGGGTGCTTTTTGTAACACAGTAATTTGCCAGAGCTTCTGTTGTCATTTTTGATTTATCGCCTAATAACACTGCCTTTTGTAAGTCGTTACAAATTTTACCCTGTTCTTCCTGGGGAATCGGCACTTTGTCCTTTGATGCCATAACCGTCACACCGCTATTTTTGGATATTATTCTACTACTTGCAAACTGGTATTTTCTTATCCTTGCAAAAGCCCTATTAGTTAAAGCAAATGCCATATATGGTTCAAACTGTAATGCTTTGTCAAAATCGGCAATAGCTTCATCAAACTTAAAATCATTTAGTTTAACGGTTCCCCGGGAGAAATAAGCTTCGGCATAGGTGCTGTCCAGTTCAATTGCTTTTGAATAATTTTTAATTGCACCGTTAAAATCTTCTTCTTTACTGTTTTGATGCCCTTTATGCATTAACTGGTATATTTTCTCCAGTCGTTTATCTGGCGATGTTTTTCCATTTTTGGTTATCTCAACAGCAAGTATTTTTCCAGTGGAGTAATATATCGTTGTTTCTCCTTGCATTTCACCGTTAATAAAACTGCTCCTTTGTTTTATTTGTCCATTTGGAAAATACATATCCCAAATTCCATTTTCTTTTCCGTCTACAAATTCTCCTTTTTGCTTTATCGAACCATCTTCATAATATTCCTTTTCAAAGCCGTTTTCAATGCCTTCTTTGTAGTCTCTTTCTACCGCCACTTTACCATTTTGAAAATACATCTTCCTATGACCATTTAATTTTCCATTTAAAAAGACGCCATCACCCTGTATTCTCCCACTGTAATAATAGTCGATGAAAGGCCCATAATAGGGGATGTTGTGTAAAAGATAAACCCCATTTTTGTTTTCCATTTGTTTGGAAGAGGGTATCCTTTTTATACTGTCTGGTCTGTTGCGATATTCCTTTGTGAATAAAAAAGCCACACCATCAAATTGACTATAACCCAACAATTTAAGCGTGTCTTTATTCCTGATCATAGTAATATCGGCTACATCTGATTGCGATATTTGATTGTCTTCTTCAGGGTCGTTTATAACAGGAATTGAATCTACCACATATACAATTTTGTCACTGGCAGTTTGTCCAAATGAAGTTTGCGTAATCAGGTTAAATACAAATAGGCTATAGAGAAGTTTCATAAATAAATGGAAGATTGGCTAACTTATTAAACAAGCATTTTATAATTGATACTTAACACTAAATATACGCCAGTTTGAATAATTGCAAAGCTGTGCTGCATTTGTCTGAATCCCGCCCAGCTATGCTGTTCTGGCAGGCACGGATGCTACGGATTACAAAGATTACTCCTCCCGCCCCCTGTCCTACACAATGCTGTGGGGAAAATGGGGCACACTCAGAAGCAGCCCAATGATTATTTTTCAAATGCGATTATTAAGCGACCCTATAGGTAAACTGCGAAGTTTGTATGGCACCATAGTTTCTCTCCGCAGGGGGATAGAAAACAAAATGGAAAACCCCCAGTCAAATGCATTACATTTCGTATATTAATACCTCGTTAAGCGTCACAAAACGCTCTCCCCTGCTATGGAAGCTGGTTCAATCAAACCCCTTATGACTACTCCAGTTATTGTTGGCCCGGCCAAAATATAAAATAAACGATGCCTGTACACCCATAAACATTCCAGTATGTTAAAAATAATATCCCTGTCTCTTTTATCCTGTATTGTACTAATTTCAGCGGGATGCCATGAAGGCGTAAAAACAAAGAAAATAGTGTATGAAGCTATTAGTGATAGTTTCTACAGGGGTGACAGTCGTTACCAGGAAAGCTTCCAGCAATGGAAGAAGATTTATGAAGGATGTATGAATTACCAGTTATTTTCCAATGCGTTTTATATGGGATTGCAAGGTCGAATTCATAT
>Ga0075024_100001117_pt1 | contig 10583 bp, 9 predicted proteins | sample Str013_2_FD_71389 | JGI IMG/M metagenome (GOLD analysis project Ga0075024, IMG submission 71389) | Freshwater sediment microbial communities in response to fracking from Pennsylvania, USA - Straight Creek_MetaG_SC_2013 | ecosystem: Environmental > Aquatic > Freshwater > Creek > Sediment... | reverse complement strand
ACAAAATACTAACCCATTTAATCGATCGCCCGATCGCCGTCGGGACTTGCCCGCCGCAGAAGTATTGACCTACTTTCTCGGGGGATGGCCCCGATCGTCGGAGTCGACCAGTTCCGAGTCGAGGTGGAGGCGTTCCTCGCCAGTCGCTTCGCTCGTCGCGACGCCAGCCGTGACGACGAACGCGAGGACACGATCTCGCGGGCTCCAGACGGCCATCAGGCCTTGGTCGATCGGGCCAAGGCGTTGCAACGAGATCTCGCCGCCGCTGGGTTGTCGGGGGTGCACGTCCCTGCGGCGTATGGCGGTAGAGGCCTGACGCGCGATCACGCCAAGGTGATCGAGGCCGAGCTGACGCGCTACGACGCGCCCTCGCTGCGGCCGCTCGGCATCGGGATGCACTTGGCCGCGGCGACGCTCCTGGCCTCGGGATCCGAGCAGCAGAAGCGGCGCTACCTTCCCTCGCTCATCAACGCGGACGAGCAGTGGTGCCAGCTGTTCAGCGAGCCGGACGCCGGCTCCGACCTGGTGTCGCTGCGCACTCGGGCCGTGCGCGACGGTGACGAGTGGGTCGTCGACGGGCAGAAGGTGTGGTCCTCGTATGCGGCCAACGCCCACTTCGGTCTGCTGCTGGCCCGTACCGATCCGGATGCTCCCAAACCCCACGTCGGCATCACGATGTTCATCCTGCGGATGCACGCGCCGGGAGTCACGGTGCGGCCGCTGATCGACATCACCGGCGGTCGGCACTTCAACGAGGTCTTCCTTGAGGGCGTGCGGCTGGCAGATGACGCGGTGATCGGTGACGTCCACGCCGGTTGGGCGGTGTCGCAGGGCACCCTCGGCGGTGAGCGGTCGGGCTACATGGGCGGCTCGGGTCGTGGCCGTCGTCGCCGGCAGGTGATGACCGCGGCCCACGCCGCGGGTTGCGCGCACGATCCGGTGGTCAGGCAGCGGATGATGCGAATCGTCACGGACGAGCGGATCTTGGAGTGGCTGCGGGATCGCTACGTCGGCGCCGTGCTCGCGGGAGGGCACCCCGCGGCAGGCTCGATGATGAAATTGGCCGCCGGAACGCTGGAGCAGCGCTGCGCAGAGCTGGTCGCCGACATCGTCGGCGCGGGTGGACAGGCCTGGGACTCGACCGACCGCGACGGTGACGTCGTCAGTCACGACCTCAATGCCACCCGCCAAGCCCGGATCGCTGGCGGGACGCACGAGATCCAGCGCAACCTGCTGGGCGAGCGAGTGCTCGGCCTACCGCGTCAGCCGGCCTGAGGAGACCGGCTCGTTGCGGTCGCGGTTGCTGATCGTGTAGCGCATCGTCGCCTGCCAATGGGCGATGGCGCCGTCGACATCACCCGCTCGGATGAGCCCGACGAACTTGCGGTAGCCCCTCACGGCGCGCCGCATGAGCGCTTGGTCGACGATGTCCATGTGACGCATGTAATAGGCGCGCACCATGTGCTGCAGCAGGCGGGTGAGCGTGGACAGGGTGCGGTTCCCCGCCCGCTCTACCAGCGTCTCGTGGAACAGCGCCGCCGCGAGCCCGAAGGCCTCCCGATCGTTGCGTTCCGCGGCATCGGAAGCGATGTCGAGCGCGGCCTCGAGGGCCTGCAGGTCGGCGTCGTTGTGGTGCTGGGCCAGCTGTCCGGCGATCTGCGGCTCGATGAGCTGGCGAGCGGCGTCGAGGTCGCCCATCGTCGTACCGTCGAGTTGCAACGAGACCGTCAACGCCGCGGAGATCGGTTCGAGATCGGGGTGGGTCACGACTGGTCCGCCGCCGCGCCCGAGCCGGATCGAGATGAGCCCCTGCGATTCGAGCACCCGCAGCGCCTCGCGCAGCGTCGTGCGGGCCACAGCGAATTGCGCGGTCAGCTCGTCCTCGGGCGGGAGCCGCTGGCCCTCGACCAACTCACCGCTGACGATGCGCTCGCGCAGCTCGTCTGCCACGAGCTCATGGGCCTTCTTGGTGGACGTCGCCCTGGTCGTTCCGCTCGCCACCGAAAAGAGCATACGCTTTTCGGATGACCACATCGATCCCCTCCGGCACCGAGACGGTGCGCATCGAGGTGGAGGATCGGGTGGGCATCATCATCTTCAACCGACCCGATCGACGCAACGCGCTGCACGATGAGATGTACGCGCCGATGATGGCGGCCATCGAGTCCTTCGCCACCGATCCGGCGGTTGGGTGCGTCGTCGTCACCGGTGAAGGATCGGCTTTCTGCTCCGGCGGTGATGTGCGCGAGGGCAGCGGTCGCGGTCCGGACGGCTCCCGGCCGACCCCCGCAGAACGAGCAGCCGCGCTGGCCGCCCACGGTCGGCTGGCGGTGCTGCTGCACGAGGCGCCCATCGTCACCATCGCCGCGGTGAACGGTCCCGCGGTTGGCGCGGGGATGTCGATCGCACTGGCGTGCGATCTGCGCATCGCCTCCACCACCGCCACGTTCATCACCGGCTGGGCCCGCCTCGGGTTCTCGGGAGACTTCGGCGGGGCCTGGTTGCTGACCAATCGCGTCGGCCCGTCGACCGCGCTGCGGTTGCTGGCCAGCAACGCCACGGTCGACGCGTCGGAGGCGCTGCGCATCGGCATGGTCGATCGGCTGGAGGCCGACACCGAGTTCGAGCAGGCGTGGCGAGGGTGGGCGGCCGAGTTCGCCAGCGGCCCGCAGACCGCCATCGGGTTGATGAAGGCCAACGTCCTTGACGCCCACCGCATGACGCTGCGCGAGGCGATCGATGTCGAGGCCGAGCGCATGGTGGTCAGCTCGCAGACGGCCGACCATCGCGCGGCCGTGCGCGCGTGGATCGAGAAGCGCCCGCCCAGGTTTGGCCAGCCGACCGACTAGGCCCGCGGTCGCCGCACGCGCCGTCAGACGTGGGCGGCGGTGATGGCGGCGACGATCTGGCTGGGACCGAACGGGAAGACCGTCAGCGGGGGCACACCGATCTGGGCCAAGGCGTCGTTGATGGCGTTGGCCAGCGCGGGAGGTGAGGCGATGGCACCGCCTTCGCCCATGCCCTTGTAGCCGCCGAGCGCGCCGGACATCGACTCGATGTGGCCGTACTCGAAGTCGGGGATCTCCGGTGCGGACGGGATGAGGTAGTCGAGGAACGTCGTTGCCAGCGGGTTGCCGGCGTCGTCGTACGGCATCTCCTCGAACAGCACGCCGCCGATGCCCTGGGCGACACCACCGGCGATCTGGCCTTCGACGACCATCGGGTTGATCATCTGGCCGCAGTCCTCCGACACCACGTACCGCTTGATGTCGACCATGCCCGTCTCGCGGTCGACCTCGACGATGCATGCATGGGTCGCGTTCGACCACGTGAACGGGGTGGGCGGCTGATAGCGGGTGACGACCTCGAGGCCCGGTCCCATGCCCGCAGGCAGCATGTCGGGGGCCATGTGGGCCGTCATCGCCAGCTGGGCGAAGGGCACTGCAGCCTGCGGGGTGCCCTTCACCGAGACCACGCTGTTGTTGATCTCCAAGTCGTCCGGGTTGGCTTCGAGGAAGTGGGCGGCGATGGTGAGCAGCTTGTCGCGCAGGATGAGCGACGCGGTCTGCGCCGCGCCCCCTGCGATCACCGCGGTGCGGCTGCCGCCTGTGCCGGGACCCAGCGGCGAGGTGGCGGTGTCGCCTTGGATGACGGCCACGTCGTCGATGTCGCATCCGAGATGGGTGGCCACGATCTGGGCGATGGTCGTCTCGATGCTGTGGCCGTGGCTGCCGGTACCGAGACGGATCTGCACCTTGCCGCTGGCGTCCATGGTCAGCACGGCGGGGTCGGAGTTGAGCACGCCGAAGGCGATGGCCGATGGCTCGACGTAACCCGCGACCCCGAGCCCGAGCAGCCGACCGTGCGCTTTGGCGTCGACCTGCTCGGCGCGAAACGCGGTGACGCCGATCATGTCCACCGCTTGGTCGAGCGTCTCGGTGGGGGTGATGTGGTCGAGCACCATCTGGGTCGCGGTGGTGTACGGCAGGTCGCCGGGGCCGATGAGGTTGACCCGGCGCAGCTCGATGGGGTCCATGCCGAGCTCGTGGGCGACGTGATCCATCATCTGCTCGCGGAAGAACGTCTCCAACGCCCACGGCCCGCGGTAGGCCGACTTGCCGACGGTGTTGGTGTACACCGCCGCGCAGCCTGGGATCAGGACCGGGATCTTGTACGGACCGGTGAACACGCCGATGGCCAACATGGCCGTCGCTCCGGCCGACGGCGGGTAGGCGCCGATCTCCTCGATGAAGTCGCACTTGACCGCCAGGATGTGCCCGTCGTCGTCGACCGCGAAGGTGAGCGTGCCCTCTTCCGAACGGGCTTGGTTGGATGCCATCAGGTTCTCGCGACGGTCCTCGATCCACTTCACTGGCGCGGTGCCGAGCTTGAAGGCGGCGGCGATGACGGCCGCCTCCTCGCGCAGCACCATCATCTTCTGACCAAATCCACCCCCGACATCGTCGGCCACCACACGGACGTGGGATTCCCCGAGCCCGGTGAGGCGAGCGGCGAAGGCCTTGATCTCGTGCACCGACTGGGTGGCGGCGCGGATCTCCATCTCGCCGCGGTAGCGGTCGTAGTGCACCGTCAACCCACGCGGCTCCATGGGCACGTTGGTGGCCCGCGCGCCGCGGAAGGTGCGGGTGATGACATGCGGTGCGCTGGCGAACAGCGCCTCGATCTCGGGGATCTCGGGCATCGGCATGGCCACCGAGACGTTGGACTCGGTCTCGAGGTGCACGAGCTCGGGGTTGGCCATTGCCTCGCGCAGCCCCAAGACGGCTTGCTTTGCTTCGATCTCCACCTCGACCAGGTCGGCGGCGTCCTCTGCGATGTACCGCGACGTGGCGATGATCACGGCGATGGGATCGCCGACGTAGCGGACGTCACCGGGGGCGAGCAGGCTGACTGGCGGGTACGCCGTCTGCCCGCCCATCTCGATGGGCGGGCCCGTCATCGTGGCCCACATCTGTTTGATGTCGGGGTTCAGATCGGCGCCTGTGTACACCGCCTCCACGCCAGGCAGGTCGCGGGCCGCACTGACGTCGAGCTTGGTGATGGTGCCGCGCGCCACGTTGGATCGTACGAAGGCGAGGTGCAACGTGCCCGGCACCTGCACGTCGTCGACGTAGCGGCCATGGCCAGTGAGCAACCTCGGGTCTTCGCGACGCTTGACGGATTGGCCGATGTAACGGCCCACGGTGGTGGTCATCGGGCGACTCCCTTCGCTCGGGGATTCACGGCCGCTTGCCTCGCCGCGTTGACGATGCCCTGATAGCCCGTGCAACGGCAGAGGTTGCCCGACAGCGCGATGCGGATCTCGTCGTCGGTGGGGTCGGGGTGGTCGCGCAGGTAGGCGGTGAGCGAGACCACCACCCCGGGCGTGCAGAACCCGCATTGCAGCCCGTGGTTGTCTTGCATTGCCTGCTGTACGTCGTTGAGAGAACCGTCGGCGTTGGCCATGCCCTCGACGGTGGTGAGGGTGGCGCCGTCGAGCTGAGCGGCGAACAGCAGGCAGGAACGGACGGCCGCACCGTCGAGCAGCACGGTGCATGCTCCGCACGCGCCGTGCTCGCAGCCCACGTGGGTGCCGGTGAGCAGGAGGTCGTCACGCAGCACGTCGGTGAGCAGCTTGCGTGGTTCGCACGTGACGGTGTGGCGACGGCCGTTGACGGTGAGCGACACCGTCACGTCGGAGATGGTGTCGCTCATGACCGGGCCTCCTCGATGGCCTTGGTGAGCGCTCGTCGGACGACGACGGCGGTCACTTGCTTGCGATACGCGCCCGAAGCGTGGATGTCGCCGCTCGGGTCGATGCTGGCCGCGGCCTCGTTGGCCACGGCCGTCAGGTCAGTGCCTGCTCCTCCTGCGAGCAGTGCCTGCTCGGCCAGGGTGGCCCGGATGGGGGTGCTGCCGACGCCGAACAGGCCGATGGTGGCCCGGCTGATGCGCTCACCGTCGAGCTGCACGCCGCACACCGCGCCGCAGAGGGCGAAGTCGCCGTGGCGCCGGGCGACCTCTTCGACCGCGAATCCGCTGTGGGCGCCCCACACCGGGAAGTCGATCGCCGTGAGCATCTCATCACCCGCCAACGCGGTCTGCCACTGCCCGTGGAAGAAGTCGGTGGAGGCGATGCGCCGCGCTCCGTTCGGCCCGGTGGCTTCGAGCATGGCGTCGAGCGCCAACGCCACCGCTGGCAGCTCGGACGCCGGATCGGCGTGGGCGATGGATCCCCCGACCGTGCCGCGGTTGCGGATCTGGAAGTGACCGATGTGGGGCAGGGCCTTGGCCACCAACGGGGCCTCGGTGACGACTATGGCACTGTGCTCGGCCGCCGACTGACGGACCAGCGCACCGATGCGCAGGTGGCCGTTGCTGCGGCCGATGGTGTCGAGTCCGGCGATGCGGTTGAGGTCGACCAGATGACCGACCGAGCTGAGCCGCAGCGACATCAGCGGCACCAGGCTCTGGCCGCCGGCGAGCACCTTGGCGTCATCGCCGTGCTCAGCCAGGAGCAGGACGGCTTCGCCCACCGTGGCTGGCGCGTAGTAGTGGAACTTGCTCGGCTTCAACCGTTCCCCCTGTCGATTTCCCCGCGGCGAACCTAGCGAGGACTTGACGCTGGTGTCAGATCAGCGTGGCAACGGCAGGTCACTGGCGCAGGATGAGCCCGCCGTCGACGTTCAGCACCTGCCCGGTGATCCACGCGCCCGCCGGCGAGGCGAACAGCAGCAGGGCGCCGCACAGCTCGTCTGGTTGCCCAACGGCCCGCAGGGCGGCGCGCTGCTCGACCATGTCGCGGTAGGGCGATCCCTCCGGGGTGAGGAGCTTGCCGGCTTCGCTGTGGGTGATGCCGGGCGCGATGCAGTTGACCGTGATGTTCGACGGCCCGAGCTCGCGCGCCATGGTGGTGGTCAAGCCGATGATCGCCAGTTTGGTGATGCCGTACACGCTCTCGGCGGGGAACGCACCGGCGGAGGACTGGTTGATGATGCGGCCACCCCCGCGTGCGGTCATCGAAGGCGCCACCGCCTGCGTGCACAGCCAGGCGCCCGTCACGTTGACCCCGAACGCGCGGTCCCAGTCGGCTCGGGCGTACTCGGTCGCCGACGTCATCACGATCTGGGCCATCAGGGCGGCGTTGTTCACCAAGACGTCGACTCCACCGAAGGTAGAGGTCGTCGCCGCGACCATGGCGTGCACCGAGTCTCCATCGGCGATGTCGACCTGGACGGCGAGCGCCTTTCCGCCACCGGCGGCGATGGCGGCGGCGACCGACTGAGCCGCGTCGAGACGGATGTCGGCACAGACCACCGCTGCGCCGGCCTCGGCGAGTGCATGCGCATACGCCTCGCCGATCCCACCGACAGCTGCTCCAGTGACGATGGCGACCTTGCCCGTCAGATCGAACTGATCTCGCGAAAATCCCATGGTCGTCTCCCCCAGAGCGCTCTCATCGAGCAGCTTGACACGAATGTCAAGTGAGGGGAAGCGATGGCTGGGTCCAACACCATCCACTGCACGGGCTGTCATTCACAGTCAGATGACGGGCAGGTGGCGGGTGGCGAGGATGCCCATCGCGGGCCCGACGAGCTGGGTGCGCCGCGCCACCTGCGCGGCCGCGTACGGCAGCAGGTCGGCCGCATCGAGCTGACGGGCTCGGACCAGTGCGAGCAGCTGCGACGAACCGTCGGCCACGCTGACCGGACGGTGACCGAGCAGCAAGGCCAGGTCGGCGAGCTCTGCTTCGGTGTGGCGCTCGCCGGCTCGATCGAGCTCTCGCAGGTACTTGGTGACGCGAGCCAACCCCTTCAACAACCGGTCGGCCCATGGGTCGGCGATGGCGGGGCCGATGGTGTGGCGCATCTGGTGGAGGGCGGCGTCGAAGTAGCGGGTGTCGGGCGTGTCGGCCAGCGTCGGCAGCGTGACCGGCGGCAGGTCGACGCCCATGGCCGTGGCGAGGGCCTCCACGGTCAGTCGCCGATGCAATGCTCCGTAGATCAGCCGGTTGCCGTGCTCGGCTTCGAGATCGGCGGCCGCACCCAACCGCTCGGCACCCAGCGCGGCGATGCGCAGCTCGGCGAACAGGCAGTGGTAGCGGATGCGCTCGCGGTCGGGCGCCGTTGCGGCGGCGTCGGCGTAGCGAGCGAGGAACCTGGCGAAGTCGGGCACGGGCTCTTGCGCGTTGCGGGTGGCGACCCAGGCGAGGTCCTCCATCGGATCGCCCAGGTGGGCCAGCTCGAAGTCGAGGAACGCCGTCACCCGCTGACCGTCGTGCAGGAAGTTGCCCGGACCCGTGTCGCCCTGCACCAGGCGCGGCGGCAGATCACCGGTGGCCGGGACGTTGTCTCGCAGCCACTGGAAGCAGGCCGACAAGATGGGATCGGGTACGGCGGAGTCGTCGAGCCGGGCCTCCCACAGGTCGAGCTCCCGGCGCACGGCGTCGGCCATGGTGGTGACCGGTCCGAGGCTCGGCAGGTCCATGTCGACGGGGTCAGCGGCGTGCAACCGGGCCAGCCATGGGGCGAAGTCGTCGATGATCGCGGACTGAACGGATGGGTCGAGCTTGGCGAAGGCCGCGTCGCCCGTCGCGCGCTCCAACAGCACGGCCTCGATGGTCGGGTGGACGCCGAGCACCGCTGGACTGGGCAGTCCGATGGCCCGAACGGCGCGGTACACCTCGGCCTCGCGGCGCAACGTGTAGTGCTTGCGCGGATCGGGCTCGACCGGATCGGCGCGCAGGAACCACCGCTGGGCGAAGCCGCCGGAGCCGCCGGAGCTGGCGGTGACGTCCCAGGCCTGATGGCTGCCCCCACCCGGTCGACGGGTGAGCTCGACCGTGGGCACGTCGACCAGCACAGCCGCCCATCGCGCCAGCTCATCGTAGCGGTCGCCAGCTGCGGTGCTCATCAGCCGAAAAACGTAATCTACTTTCCGTGACTGCTTCCTCCGATGCACGTGGCTCCTACGAGACGATCCAGTTCGACGTGGCCGACCACGTTGCCGTGATCACCCTCAACCGCCCGGACCAGCTCAACTCCTTCACCGAGACGATGTGCAACGAGATGACCGAGGTGTGGGCCCTCGTGCGCGACACCGACGAGATCCACGTCGCGGTGCTTCAGGCCAACGGCGAGCGGGCGTTCTGCACGGGCATCGACATCAAGGCCGGCAGTTGGTGGGGCGACAAGAACGTGTGGACCCACGAGGACCCCGGTGCGTGGCTCGGACCGCGTTCCAACAAGGTGTGGAAGCCGGTGGTCTGCGCGGTGCAGGGGATGTGCGCCGGCGGCGGCCAGTACATGGTCAACGAGTGCGACATCGTGATCTGCTCCGACAACGCCACCTTCTTCGACCCTCACGCCAACGGTGGCATCGTCTCGGCGCTGGAGCCGATCGGCATGCTGCACCGCGGTGTGCCGTTGGGCGATGTCTTGCGCTGGGCGCTGATGGGCACCGAGGAGCGGATCACTGCGGCGACGGCCCTGCGTCTCGGGTTGGTCAGCGAGGTCGTTCCCGCCGGCCGGTTGCGGGCCCGCGCAGCCGACATCGCCGCCCAGATCGCTGAGCGGAATCCGATCGCCATCCAAGGAACGGTGCGCGCCATCTGGGAGGCCACCGAGATGACGCCCCACATGGCCAAGCAGAACGGGTTGGCCTACACCCACATCGGCAACCAGCCGGCCGCGGTCCGCGCCGGCCAGGAGCGCGTGAACCGCAAGCCAACGTTGCGCTGAGCGTCCGTCTGGCGGCGTCCGTCAGCGGGCCTGCGGCTTCAGCTGTTCGATCTCGTGAGCGAGCATCGCCTCCATCGTCGCCACCGGAGGACGGGGCAGCAGGACCGCACCGTGCTCCCGGCTGGGAACCAGCACCACCGCCTTTCCCGGGCTGGTCACCACGCCGCGCTGGTTGGTGCAGCGGATGACGAGGTGCACCTCGCTGCGCACGCCGCTGGCGGTCTCGGTCTGCACTTTGTCGACCACCTCGCCGGTCAGCCACGTCGTATCGCCGATGAAGTTGAAGCGGCGATGCTGGCACTCGAGCTTCCACAGCCACCCGTCGTCGCCCATCCAGTCGGTCACGAGGTGGCTCAGCCACGTCTCGCGCAGGCCGCCGTAGTCGTATGACGTCGGCAACCCGAGCTCGCGGGCCCGCTCGGGTTCCCAGTGGAGGCGTTGCACGGTGTCGGGGATGTTCAGGCTGTTCGGCGGGTACAGCCCCGGTGCCTTCTTGCGCACGAGGTAGGCGAGGCGGAAGTTGCCGGGCGGCGTCAGCTGCATGCCCCAGCCGAGGTGCCAGACGACGATGTCGGTGGTCTTCAGCGGCCCCTTCACCTTCGGGTCGATGACATCGCCGACCTCGATGTCTTCGAAGTAGCGCGGCGCGCCACCTCGTCGGGTCTCGGCCTCGTAGGCGGCGTCGATCTCGGCCAGCTGCGCGGCGGTGTACGGCTCGGGAACCTCGTTCTCCTTCTTGCGCTCGCGCGAGGTGTGACGTTCGGCGTTGACCCACGTGCCGCGCTGTACGGCGTGCAGCTCGTCGCGCTGGTTGGCGAAGATGAAGTCGTGGGTGACGTGCGC
>Ga0075024_100001114_pt1 | contig 10589 bp, 10 predicted proteins | sample Str013_2_FD_71389 | JGI IMG/M metagenome (GOLD analysis project Ga0075024, IMG submission 71389) | Freshwater sediment microbial communities in response to fracking from Pennsylvania, USA - Straight Creek_MetaG_SC_2013 | ecosystem: Environmental > Aquatic > Freshwater > Creek > Sediment... | reverse complement strand
TTCGCAACGTAGCTTCCTCCTCTGGAACCCGGTATGCCCCTCCCAGGGCGCCGGACTCGCGTAATGTACGTCAGCGGATGGGTTCACGTCGACGCGTATCGCAACCGTCGGGGGTCATGATTCGCCGCCTCCTTCTGCCGATGCTCAGATGAGCGACAGAATGGCGGCTGCGGCGCGGATCGGCGACCTCCTGGACCTCCACGACGGGCGTCTCGGTCTGCCCGTGCTCGACGATCGTGGGATCGCCGAGGTGCTCATGAGGGCGCGGCGGATCGCGGTCATCGGTGCCTCCTCGAACGCCGGTCGACCGTCCAACGGGGTGCTTCGGCAGCTGCGTGAGGCCGGCTACGAGATCATCCCGGTGAACCCTCGGGAGACGACCGTGGAAGGCCTGCGGTGCTACCCGGATCTGCGGTCTGCCGTGGACGCGGCGGGGCCGGTCGACATCGTCGATGTCTTCCGCCGATCCGACCTGTGCGTCGAGCACGCGCGTGAGGCCGTCGAGGCGAAGACCGGCTGCCTCTGGCTCCAGCTCGGGATCGCGAACCGCGAAGCGGGCCGCATCGCGCTCGACGGCGGCCTCAAGGTGGTGATGGACCGCTGCACGATCATCGAAGTCCGTCGCGTCGGCGCGACCGCGCGTCGCGGCGACGCGTGAGCGTCAGCCCGTTCCGACCGGATCTGGACGTCGCGGCGCGGATCGCCCGGCTGACCGCGGCGATCGGACCGGCGTACGCGGCGAGCCTCACCGAGGCGCTCGCGCTCGGCCATGTCGTGCCTGGGGCCGCGGTCCGGGACCTGGTCGAGCGGCTTGACCTGGCCGGTCCGCGCGACGCGGCGCTGCTGGCCCTGCCGACGGCGACTCGCCTGGCCAAGCCGCCGATCTCCGGGTTCCTCGTCGGGGCGGTCGGTATCGAAGCCGGCTCGGGCGATCTCGTCCTCGGCGGGAACCTGGAGTTCCCGGGCGTCGACCTCGCATCCACGATCCACGGCGAGGGGTTCGTCGTGGCGCGCACGTTCGCACGCGACACGACCCTGGCCGTCCTGGCGATCGGCGAAGCCCGCCCATGCGCGCATTGTCGACAGTGCCTGTCCGAGTACGCATCGTCGAGAGACCTGGTCGTGATCGATCCGCTCGGCCACTCGCTGTCGATGGCCGAGCTCTACCCGTGGCCGTTCGTCCCAGGCGACCTGGGCCAGCCCGGGATCGTCCCCGGCGCGGTCCCGTGGCCGGACCTCTCGCTCACGGATCCGCGACTCGCGCAGGATGTCTCGGACCTCCTCGTGCGCACCGGGCGACGAGCACACGCTCCATACGGCGGATGTCCCGCCGCCGCCGTCCTGCGTCTCGGCGACGGGCGCCTGTTCAGCGGTGCCCTTATCGAGAGCGTCGCGTTCAACCCGACCATCGCGCCGCTGCAGGCCGCCCTGATCGAACTCGTGGCCCACGACGGCGCCTATGCTGCCATCGAGTCGGCGACGCTCGCCGTGGTCGGCGCGGCCGACTCGGACCTGACCCACGCGACGAGGGCCCTGCTCGCCGCCGTCGCGCCCGGGGCATCCTTGATCGTCGCCGAGTGGGCGTGATCGCCACCCGATCGACCGGCCCAGAAGAGACCTGACGGAGGACCCATGGCAACCCAGATCCACCTGCACGCGGAGATCGGCGACTACGCCCCGGTCGTGCTGCTGCCCGGCGACCCGGATCGGGCCACCCGGATGGCCGCCCGGTTCGATGGCGGCCTGGATGGGACCCGTCTGGTGAACGCCAACCGCGGACTGTTCGGGTACACCGGGACGCTCGGCGGCGTGCCGGTCTCGGTCCAGACGACGGCGATGGGGACGCCGACCACGTCCATCGTGATGGAAGAACTCATCAACCTGGGCGTCACGACGTTCATCCGGGTCGGGACCTGTGGCGGGTTCGGCGGCCTGGACACGGGCGACGTGGTCGTGGCGATGGCCGCCGCTTCGGCGTCCGGCATCGGCCGGATCCTCGGTGGCGACGAGTCGACCGCACCGACCGCCGACATCGAGGTCGTCCTTGCCCTCGCGGAGGCCAGCCGGACCGCCGGCCTGAGGACCCATGTCGGACCGATCGTGACCTCGGACGTCTTCTACGACCCGCATCCGGACGGCGTCATCCGCTGGGGCCGGCGCGGTTACCTCGCGGCGGAGATGGAATCGGCGGCGGTCTTCCTGCTCGCCATGCGCGAGCGAGGCAAGGGCCGCAAGGTGCGCGCGGGGACGATCCTGACCGTGTCGGACGTCATCCGCGACCCTGACGCGCCCGACACCCGGATGCTCGGGGACGAGGCGTGGTACCGGCTTCCGGAGGATGAGTTGATCGCCCGGATCGACCTGACCATCGGCGCAGCGCTGACCGCCGCCGAGGCGCTCGGGCGGAGCTGACGGCCGCTCCTAGGCGACGAACGACAGCCCGAGCTCGAAGTCGGCCAGCAGGTCCTCGACGTCCTCGCAACCCACTGATAGACGGATCAGGCCGCCCCGCTTCGGCTGCGGGTAGACGAGCGTGTGGATGTCGCCGAGGCTGACCCCGATGTCGCACAGCGCGAGGTGGTCCGTGAACGCCGCCATCCCGTCGATGCCGCCGCGGGGCTGGAATGTGAGCATCGCTCCTGCGTGATCGCCCAGCAGGCGCGTGGCCACGGCGTGGTCCGGATGCGACAAGAGGCCTGGGTAGCGGACCCACTCGACCTTCTCGCTCGCCTCCAGATACGACGCGATCCGGGCGGCATTCACCGAGGCCGCCCGGGATCGCAACTGGAGGGTCCGGACGCCGCGCAGGACCAGGAAGCTGGCGAACGGGCTTGCCGCCTGACCCAACGTGTCGGTCTGCTTTCGGATCGGGTCGATCAGGTCCTTCCGACCCGACACGACGCCGGACACGGCATCGCCGTGCCCCGATAGGTACTTGGTAGCCGCATTGAGGACGAGGTCCGCGCCGTGTTCGATCGGCCGCAGGAGTGCAGGCCCAAGGAACGTGTTATCAGCGATGAACAGGATGCCGTGTCGTCGGGTGATCGCCGAGATCGCGTCCAGGTCGGCGACCCGTAGGCGCGGGTTGGACGACGTCTCCATGAACAGCGCCTTCGTCACGGGCGTGATGGCGGCCTCGACCGCGGTCAGGTCCGTCATGTCGACGGCGCTGACGTGGATGCCGCGGCGCGGGAAGTCCTCTTCCAGGAGGACGCTCGTGATGACGAACAATTCGTCGCCCACGACCAGGTGATCGCCCGCGCCGAGGTGAGCGAACAGCGTCGCGGAGACGGCGGCCATCCCGGAGGACGATACGACGCAGTCCTCGGCACCCTCGAGCGAGGCGATCTTCTCCTCGAGCGCCCGGTTGGTGGGGTTGCCGGTCCTCGAATAGAAGTAGGCACCGGGCTCCCAGGCGAGTGCCCGATCCACCGCATCTTCCTTCTCCGCGGCCGTGTCGAACGCGAACGTGGACGTAGCGTAGATCGGCGGGTTGTGGGCGTGGGTCACGGGATCTGGGCGCTCGCCGGCATGGATGGCCCGCGTCGCGAAGCCCTGACCGTCCGTCCGTTCCCGCATGCGTGGCCCTCCAGATCGTGCGTCGTTGCGGCGCCAAGTCTAGGGCGTCGTTCTACCCTTGGTCGCGGAGGTGAGTGGATGGCTGGAACCTGGCCGTGGCCCGAGATGGACCCGGCGGCACGCGACTGGCTCGGCGAGGTCTGGATCCCTGTCGGGGCGCCCGGCTACGCGGGCGACGCCAAGGTCCGCTGGCAGGCAGTGCTGGACGAGCGGTTCGGGCCGGACGGCTGGCGTCTTGCCCACGTCGTCCGCGGGACGATCGTGTCCAGGGCGGAAGCGATCGTCGAGTACGAGGCGGCGTATCGCCACTACCTGCGCGACCGGCCAGCCCTGGTCGCGTTCCTGACCACGGTCTGCGGCAACGTCTACGACGACAACATCACGAACGTCCGCGACGCCGATTACGAGCAGCCCCACACCGCGATGAACCACTACCAGGACATCTCCGTGCGCCGGGTCGTCGCCGAGCTCGTGGACGATCCCGAGTGGCCTGACGTCATCGACACGGACACGATCGAGACGGACCTGACCGACCTGGGCACCGGGCTCACCCATCGACTGCCCCGCGCCCGGGGGTTCCGCGGAGGCGCCCTGCTCCAGATCCGCGATCCGCTCTCGCCCGGGTACTGCCTCAATCCGGCGGTCGTCCCGATCCACGATCCGGCCCTCATCACGAGCCTGCCGAACCGGACCGACTGGTACCACGCCGAGGGCTGCGCCCACCTTTCGGTGGAGGCGTTCTGGCAGATGAGCAAGGTCGTCGAGGTCCGCTACGACCGGTTCCTGGCGCTCGGGCCGGGTCGGGTGGCCCCGCTCGCCCGCCTGTGACCGGGCCCGCGGGCGGCACGGTGCTGTTCGGGCCGCTCAGCCTGGACATCTATCTCGGTCGCGACCTCGTCCTGCCCGGCGGTGGTGTCCTGAACATGGCCTGGGCCTGGCGCCGGGCCGGGTTCCCGTTCGACCTGCTGACGCGGATCGGGGACGACCGGCCAGCGGTGTTCCTTGACTTCCTGGATCGGCAGGGCATCCGGTACTCGCGCGGATCCATCGTGGGAGCCGGACCGTCGGCGTCCATCGACATCGTCATCCAGCGCGACCGCCAGCCGCAGATGGACCACTTCGTGGAGGGCGTCTGGGAGGACCTGCGCCTGACCCGCGAGGAAGCGGATCTGGTCGCCGGCGCGGAGCGGTTCCACGCGGTCCTGGTCGAGGGGGTCGTCTCGAAGGTCCATCGCCTCGGGGACGCCGGAGAACTGCGTCACCTGACCGTGTCGGCGGACTTCCTGGGGTTCCGGCATTACACGGTGGAGCGGTTCGCCCGGACGATGGCGCATGTCGACATCGGCTTCGTCGGCTGGCCCGGGGATCCGGACGACCCGACGATCGTCGGTATCCGCGACGTCGCGTTCGACCTGCACCGGCTGGTCGTCGTCACCTTCGGATCGCGTGGGGTCCTGATCCTCGATGGGCGGGGCGGGTCCGAGGAGCGGTTCGTGCCGGTGACACCGGTCGAGGTCGAAGGGACGACCGTAGGCTGTGGCGATGCGTTCATCGCGGCGTTCCTTGCGGCGCTCTGGCGAGAGGCAGGGCTGGACGCGGCGGTGGAGGCGGGCAAGTCGGCCGGTGCGACCGCCACCGCCTGGCGTCGACCGTTGCCCGACGACGCGTACGGTCCGGGCGCGGTCGAAGGCCTGCGGCTAGCGGATCGCGAAGCCGAGGAACACCAGCACGAACCCGGCGATCGCGATCGCGCCGCCGATCCGGGCCTGCCGACGCAGTAGCTCCATCGCGACCGACGCCCCGGTCTTGCCGGTCTTGTCATCGCGCACGCCGCCGCGCCACGATTCGTACCGCGCGATGTTCTCGTCCTGGGCTTTGAGCGCCTGGTAACGGCTCCACGGCGCGCGAGCCCGGCGATAGCCGACGACGATGAGGACGATCCCGGCGGCCCACAGCAGCAGGTTGACGGCGCCCATGGGTCAGTCCGGTTCCGAGGCGTCCAGGCGTGCCCGGACCGCCGCCTGGACGAGGGCCGCGTTGGCCTGCCCGCGCGAGGCTTTCATGACCTGACCCACAAGGAAGCCGACGGCCTGCGGCTTGCCGGCGTGATAGTCCGCGACGGCGGCCGGGTTCGCCGCGATCGCCGCATCCACCCACGCCTCGAGGGTTCCGGCGTCCGACACCTGGGCGAACCCGCGCGCGGCGACGATCGAGGCGGCCGTGTCGCCGGTCGCCGCATGCACGTCGAGGACCTCGCGACCGTTGGCGCGTGAGATCGAACCCGCACCGACCGCCGCCACGATGGCCGCAAGCTGGCCCGGATCCACGGTGACGGGCGTCGTCGAGGCGTTCCGGAGCCCCAGGTACTCCCCCGCGACCCACGTCGCGACCGCCTTCGGTCCGAGGGTCGGATCCGCTGCCAGCGTCGCCTCGAACAGCCCGGCGGCGTCCGGATCGGCGACCAGGACGGACGCGTCATAGGCGCTCAGGCCCAGGTCGTCCTGGAAGCGGGCACGCCGCGCGGCGGGCAATTCGGGGAGTGTCGCCGCCAATGCCGACAGCCAGGCCGGGTCGATATGCAGCGGCGGCAGGTCCGGTTCCGGAAAGTAGCGATAGTCGTCCGAGGTCTCCTTGGCCCGCATCCGATACGTTTCGCCCCGCTCGTCGGACCAGCCCCGGGTCTCCATCACCAGCGTGCCGCCGGCGTCCAGGACGACGGCCTGGCGCTCGATCTCATAGGTGATCGCGCGCTCGACAGAGCGGAACGAGTTCATGTTCTTGACCTCGACCCGCGTCCCGAACGGCATCGTGCCGAGTGGCCGAAGCGAGACATTCGCCTCGACCCGCATCTGGCCGCGCTCCATGTCCGCGTCGGACGCCCCGATCGAGCGCAGCAGCAGCTGCAACTCCTCGGCATAGCGGCGAGCCTGTTCGGCGGTCCGGATGTCCGGCTCCGTGACGATCTCCATGAGCGGCGCACCTGAACGGTTGAAGTCCACGAGGCTGACCTTGCCGCCGGCCTCGTCTGTGCCGTGGACGAGCTTGGCGGTGTCCTCCTCGAGATGCGCCCGGGTGATCGCGACCGTGAACGGACCGTCGGAGGTATCGAAGGTCAACCGACCGAGTGACGCGAGCGGCAGGTCGTACTGGCTGATCTGGTAGCCCTTCGGGAGATCCGGATAGAAGTAGTTCTTGCGATCCCAGCGGGTCGCTGCGGGCGAGCTGGCCCCGATCGCCAGACCAGTCGTCAGGACGTGCTCGACCGCCCGACGGTTGATCGTCGGCAGTGCACCAGGAAGGCCGAGACAGACCGGGCACACGTGGGTGTTCGGTGACGCGCCGTCATAGCCGGTCGCACAGCTGCAGAACATCTTCGACTCGGTCCGCAGCTGGCAGTGGACCTCGATGCCGATGACCGCCTCGTAGCGCTCCGCGGCCGGCGCCTGTGTCGTCATGTCGCCAAGTCTCGCACACCACCCCGAGACGAAGTCCTGGCCCTGATGACACTCGGCGTCACATGCGCCCCGATCCGCGCAGCCCTGATGCCGCAGACGGTCATCAGCCTCGAAACGGCGCGCTGGCGAGATCCCGATACCGTCACCCGCTCCGACCCCGAAACGGCACGTTCGTGCGTGAGAGCGCTCTCTTGACAGCCCCTGCTACAGTGCCACAAAAGCGTGAGAGCGCTCTCATTCGCAAGGGAGTGACGGTGACCCAGACCTCAGGTCGCAACCGACGCACCAACGCCACGCTGGAGGAAGTCGCCCTGCTTGCGGGCGTCTCGCGGGCGACGGTCTCCCGCGTGGTGAACGGCTCTCCCAAGGTCAGTCCGGACGTCCGCCTGGAGGTCCAGGCCGCGATCGAGCGGCTCGGATACACCCCCAACCGGGCCGCCCGCAGCCTCGTCACCCGACGCAGCGACTCGATCGCCGTGGTCATCACCGAACCGGCCGGACGCCTGTTCTCGGACCCGTTCTTCCCGCGCCTCCTGCGAGGCATCAGCTCCGAACTCACCGCCAGGGATCGCCAACTGATCCTGCTGATGCCGGAGTCGGAAGCGGACGAGCGCCGAGTCGCCGATTACCTGACGGCCGGCCACGTCGATGGCGCCCTGCTGGTCAGCCTCCATGGCGACGACCCCCTGCCTGCCCGCTTGAGCGCGGCCGGGATGCCGATCGTCCTCGTCGGGCGGCCGCCGAAGGGCGCGACGGCGAGTTATGTCGATGTCGACAACCGGCAGGGCGCGCAGTCGGCCGTCGCCCATCTCGTCGCCAACGGACATCGGGTCGTCGCCACGATCACCGGTCCGCTGGACATGGCCCCGGGCGTCGATCGGCTGCGGGGCTATCGGGATGCGCTGACCGAGGGCGGGATCGCCCACGACGCCACCCTGGAGGCGCTCGGCGACTTCACCCAGGAGGGCAGCGCCGAAGCCATGCGTCGCCTGCTCGCCATCCACCCGGAGATCGACGCCGTCTTCGCGGCGTCGGACCTGATGGCCGCCGGCGCCCTGTCCGTCCTCGCGGCCGCCGGTCGCAAGGTGCCGGGCGATGTCGCGGTCGTCGGCTTCGACGATTCACCTGTCGCCACGTCAACGACCCCGCAACTCACCAGCGTCCGCCAACCAATCGAGGAGATGGGCCATGAGATGGCCCGCCTGCTGGTCGAGGCCGTCGACGCATCGGATCCCGTGCCCCGGCGCGTGATCCTGGCCACCGAGCTGGTCCAGCGCGCGTCGAGCGCCGGGAGGTATGCGCCCTGAGAGGCCGGCCGGCGACCGGCGGACGTCGATCTGGGAGGTGATACGTCCATCCATCCAGCGCATGACATGGGAGATCGATCAGATCTCACGTACGAGGAGGAGTGATAACACGATGATCCGCTCTCGATCCGGACCTCGCGCCTTGTTGGTCCTCGTGGGTGCCGCCGCCATCGTGGCGTCCGCCTGCGGGACTTCAAGCTCATCGTCCGCCCCCAGCGCCGCCGCAAGTGCGTCCGCCGCCGCTGTCGCCAGTGCGGCCCCGTCCCTGGTCGCCATCACCCCGGCTCCGCTGCCAGAAGGCGTCGGCCCGGACGGCGCGACCATCGTCCGCTGGTTCATCGGCATCGGCAGCGGCGGCAAGCCGGAGCAGGTCGCCGCCGAGCAGAAGTTCGCCGAGACCTTCAACACGGCACCTGCGAACAAGGGCAAGATCTATCTGTCGGTGGAGATCTACGACAACAAGGTCGCGGCCGACCAGCTGGCCATCCAGATCGCGGCCGGCAACCCGCCGGACATCATCGGCCCGGTCGGCGTGGAAGGCCTGAACATCTTCCGCGACAACCTGCTCGACGTGAAGCCTCTGATCGCGTCGCACAACTTCGACATGACCAAGTTCGACCCGGCGTTGGTCGACTACTTCGCCATCGGTAAGGGCGGCGCCACCATCGGCGTCCCGTACGCGACCTATCCGTCCTTCATCTACTACAACAGGAAGCTGTTCGACGAAGCCGGCCTTCCGTACCCGCCGACCAAGGTCGGCGATCTGTACCAGGGCAAGCCGTGGGATATGGACGCGGTCAAGGCGCTGGGCATGAAGCTCACCGTCGACAACAAGGGCAACGACGCGACCAACCCGGCCTTCGACGCCAAGAACATCGTCCAGTGGGGCTTCGACATGCAGTGGGCGGACGACCGGTCCGACACAGAGGCCACCATCTTCGGCTCCAGCTCCGTCGTCGCCGCCGACGGCAAGACCGCTCAGATCACGGACCAGTTCACGGCCGGCCTGAAGTGGTTCAACGACGGCGTCTGGAAGGATCACTTCATCCCGACGAAGGCCGCCATCGATAGCGACCTGCTGGGCAAGGGCAACGCGTTCCAGTCCGGCAACCTGGCTATGGCCGACACCCACAGCTGGTACACCTGCTGCATCAACCCGGCTCCGCCGGCGAAGGCCAGCTTCAACTGGGGTGTCGCCGTGACGCCCGCCTACAAGGGCGTCACCACCGCCAAGGTGCACGCGGACACGTTCAGCATCCTCAACACCAGCAAGCACCCGGATCAAGCCTTCACGGTCCTCGCGGCCCTGGTCGCATCACCGGAACTGCTCACCAACTACGGCGCGTTCCCGGCGGATCCTGCACTGCAGCAGACCGCATTCGACAACATCCAGAAGAATTATCCGAATTCGAAGATCGACTTCACCGTCATGCAGGCCATGCTCGGTTACGTCGACAAGCCCAGCCACCAGGCCTGGATGCCTGACTACCAGAAGTCCCGCCAGGCGCTCAAGGCCGTCTACAACAAGTACCGAACCACCGACGGGCTCAACATCGATGCCGAGCTCGCGACGCTGAAGACGACCCTGCAGGGCATCTTCGACGCCTACTACGCGGCCCACCCGTAAGACCTGACGACGTCCCGAGCGGAGCTCCCACCCGCTCGGGACGTCGATCCCATCCGTCGCCATCACGTCAGTACTGGAGCACGACCTCACCATGGCGGACTCGCCTTTGGCGCTCCCGGCGACGCCTCGGACCCGCCGCTCGCGATGGACCCTCCGTCCATCCACCCGTGAGGCGATCTGGGGCTTCATCTTCATCGGACCCTGGCTGATCGGCCTGGCCCTGTTCGTCGCCGGGCCGATCGTCGCATCCCTCGTCATGTCCCTGACGAACTTCGACCTGCTCCATGCCGGCGAGACCCGGTTCATCGGTCTGGACAACTACGTCCGCCTGACCAAGGACCCTCTCGTCGCGCAGTCGCTCATCGCGACGTTCAAGTTCGCCCTGATCGTCATCCCCGTCACGATGGCTGCCAGTCTCGGCTTCGCCCTGCTCCTGAACCACCCGCACCTGCCCGCCAAGGGTGCCCTTCGCACCCTCGTCTACATGCCGATCATGATCCCGCTCGTCGCGAGCACCATGGTCTGGACCGGCTTCCTGAACACCGAGACCGGCTGGCTGAACAAGTTCATCGGGCTGTTCGGGGTGACGGCGCCGGACTGGTTCAATAGTGAGGTCTGGGT
>Ga0075024_100001112_pt1 | contig 10606 bp, 14 predicted proteins | sample Str013_2_FD_71389 | JGI IMG/M metagenome (GOLD analysis project Ga0075024, IMG submission 71389) | Freshwater sediment microbial communities in response to fracking from Pennsylvania, USA - Straight Creek_MetaG_SC_2013 | ecosystem: Environmental > Aquatic > Freshwater > Creek > Sediment... | reverse complement strand
GGCTTACAGCCTCCGATGCCAGCACCATTGCCAATCCCAATTGCAGGGTGGCTTCGAATACTTTAAGGGTAAACGTGGACGGATTGCCAAAAAGCTATACCATTTCCAGCAATTCGCCGGTCTGTTCGGGACAGGATTTAACGTTCAATGCGGTAGGTGGAGCTACCTATGTATGGTCAGGACCCAATGGTTTTTTTGACAATGTATCCTACGCACATATTTTCAATTCAATATTGGCCGATAGCGGAACCTATTATATACAGGTGTTTAGCAATGGTGGCTGCAGTACCACTGACAGCATTCATGTAAAGATGATTGGAACGGATGTGCATGCCGGTCCGGATACTGCTATTTGTAAGGGAAGGACCGTTGTATTACAGGCCAGCCAGGGCATAGCATATGCATGGACTCCGGCAAAGGGACTCTCGGGTATCAGCATACGAAATCCAAAAGCAACGCCGGATATTACCACCAGGTACAATGTAAGAGTGACCGACAGTTTTGGCTGCAGTGATACGGCAAACGTTACCATTAAAGTGGTTAATAAGAATGCAGTAATTGCAAGAATTGCCGGTACGGAATACATGTGCCGGATATATGATTCTGCCTCTTTTAAAGATATCAGTAAAGGAAACCTTGTAAAATGGTTTTGGAATTTTGGTAATGGACAATCCGCTGCAGTTTCAGACGCACCCATACAGTATTACAATATCCCCTCAAATCAGAATACAGTACAGTTGAGCCTGGCAGTAGCCGATTCATTTGGTTGTGCCGATACTGTCTATCACATCATAAAAGTGGAAAACAATTGCTTCATTGCCGTGCCCAATGCATTTACGCCCAATGGAGATGGCAATAATGATTATCTCTATCCACTGAATGCCTATAAAGCCACCAACCTTCATTTCAGGGTATTCAACCGGCATGGATTGCTGGTATTTGAAACACGCGACTGGACCAGCAAATGGAACGGAACGGTTAGGGGTGTTCCGCAAGCCAGCGGTGTCTATGTATGGTTGCTTGACTATACCGATCCGTCGGGTAAGCGCATTGCGCTTAAGGGTACAACGATTTTAATCAGGTAGTTTTTAATTTGGGATTTGGGATTTGAAGTTTGGGATTGATACGATGGCTCAATTCTTCATGCTTAATTTCTAATTCTTAATTATTACTTGCTTCTGCCTTTTAATGTGCAAACGTCTTATAGCTACCAGGTGAGAAAACAGCACCAGCGGTACCAGGAAGGCGGGTAATAAATTAAATGGCGGATACAACAAGGCGATATTGGGTTGGTCGAAACCAAATTGCTGAAAGGAGGTAGGAACAGACAAAACAGCATTTACCACAATATTGATCAATAGCCCCAGGCAAATATAGTTCCATACAAGGATGCCTGTTTTACCCAGTGTTTGTTTTACAAAACCGAAATAATAAATAAAGGGCGCTGTGATTCCGGATAAGATATCAAAGTTCCTTCCTTCAAATGTCATTAAACCCGGTACTGCCTTACTGGTATATAGCCAGAAAAGGACCAGTTCCACCGGCAGGCGGATGATGTGAAAAAGGGTGAGCAGTTTCAGGTTTAGTCCATCGATAAATAATTTTCCCTTTGCCGTACTGAATAGCGCAATAATCAGCAGCATTGGTGGGAGTATTAAAAAGATAAACCTTGGCGGGGCAGTATTGTTGGCTGTATAAAATCCGGAAGCACCTGCTGCCGTTTGAATGGCAATCCACGATAAAGACAGGAGGATAAATGTCTTTGCGTTATTGGCTGCCTTATAGAAAATAGCAAGGGCCAGCAGAAGTGTAATGACGAATACGATATAAATATAAACTGGTAATGTTTCCATTGTAATAAAGTTTAGATAGCAAAGGAAGGAAGGATTGGACCATTGCAACTTGTCAAATGACAAGAAATAGTTTACTGTTTTTTGCTGTATTCCCTTCTTATACGGCTGAGCGAAGTATCGGTAATGCCCAGGAAGGAGGCGATGTGTTTTAATTGCGCATGCTGAAACAATCCGGGATTAGTTTGCATCAATGTAATATATGTTCTTCAGCCGATTTATTGATCAGGGATAAAGTGCGTTCTTTAAACGCAGCGAACTCTTTGACAAGCATCTTTCTTCCAAACTCGCGAAACTCAGGTACGGCATGGAAGAGCATATTCAGTTTGTCGAATGTAATGGTATACCCTTTGCAGTCGGTAATGGCCTGTATGTTTTCAGTAGAAGGCAATCGCATAAAAAATGAGGCAGCTTCAAATACCACCCTGCCTTTCTGGAAGAAATAAGTGGTTACTTCATTGCCTTCTGTATCCTGCGTATAGGCTCTCATGAATCCGTCTATGAGGGAAAGATACTCATTACTCACCCGGCCTTCTTTCAGAAAAAAATCATTTTTGTTATAATTCCTTTCCTCAAACTGTTCAGCTATCGCGGCGAGGATTTCCTGTGAAGCGGGTAGATTATTCCCAATGAATTGTATGAGCGTTGATTTTCCCATTATGCGTGTCAAAATTACAAATAGGGGGGAAGTAGCAAGCGAATATCCTGCAATGTGGAATATTAATGTTGGTTTACAAAACCATAAGGTAATAAGTCGGTATTCCCAATATAACAATAGGAACCGCCCTTGCTGGAATAAGGGTTTACTGCGTGAAAGGTTTTTTCGCTGATGGGGAGAAAGCTGGTTTCAGTTCCCTGTAATGCAATAATTTTTTCAAGGTCCTCCAGCGAGTCTACGATTAAATAGCAATCATCGAATTTATTACTGAATAATACACAGTAATTCTCCGGCGAAAGAATTTTCGGCAATAATGTGACAGGCAAAACTGGTTTGCTGAATTTAAAAATATTCATTTGCGGGTTAGTTAACACAAGCTTACCTAAAGGTATTGTATTTTAAGACATCTTATTCTCCCTGTATTTTTTGTTGCAAAGGAGAATTACAGGTAACTTTCATTGCTGTAATTGAATTATAGTCCTTTAGCTTTCTGTCTTTTTAATAAATATACAAACCAGTAATATGCAGTTGTATAATAGAAAACATAACCTGGTACTTTTTCTGTTGTTGGTTTCATTTTCGTCCTGCTACACTTTTAAGATATTTCCAAAAGAAGCGAGGAGTTATTCCTACGATGGGCCGAGACAGAGGGCCTATATCATTAACCCCGAATTGAAGAAGGAATACAAGATACTGGTGAAATCAAAGATTTACGACCTGGCTACCGACAGCATGGAGAATGGAATTGTGAAAGTAAAATTGTATCCCATTAAACGTCATTTAGTATGCGGCCAGCCAATTGTACTGTCTGCATTTACGCTGGGGCAATTGCCTGTAATTTTACCCGACAGGTACCAGTACCGGTTTGAGGAAATTGGCCCGGACAATTCTTCTTCTGCTAAAAGCATAGAGTTGCTCGTCGCTACCAGGTATTGGTTTTGGGATATGTTTTCCTTCTCTAAGGATTTTGATGGTAAAGCGGGACGTATACTTAGTTATCAATATTACCAGCATCCAATAGTACGGCAATAAGAGATTGCCGGCACACAAACAGCATCAGCCATGCGATTAATACCAATAAAAGAAAACCTGGAGGAAAATATTGAATTTATCAATAATCCCTTATGTAAGGATGCGATTCAAATGACGATTGATTTTTTTAAGAAGGTTGGATATATGCCACCGTGGATTGGCTATTTTATTGAGGAGGAAGGGAAATTGGTAGGCAGCGCCGCCTATAAAGGAAAACCCGTTAATGGAAGGGTGGAGATTGCTTACGGAACATTTGTGCAATACCAGCACCAGGGTATTGGTACCCGCATTTGCCGGCAATTGGTGGAATTGTCGCTGGCAACTGATCCTACTGTAATCATTACCGCGAGAACCTTACCAGAGGAAAACTTTTCCACCCTGGTACTGAAGAAAAATAATTTTATCTATACTGATATTGTTGATGACCCGGAGGATGGACCGGTTTGGGAATGGGTGTATGCTCCCGCTGGTTCAATTCTGTAACTGCAAAGGTGTTTTGGTGTTATAAGTAAGTAATAAGTTATAAGTAGTAAGTTTTCAACTCAACACGCTAAACTGCCTATTTTGGAACTTGTATCCCTTCGATTGAAATATATTTTCTGACCGACCTGATGGCAACGTTTTCTTCAAGGGACTGTATATATTCTATTATTTTCCGGCCTACCAGGGATGCCTGTTCAGTCTTTTCGTCCGGCAATGAATACCAGAATAAAATCCTGCTTTCATTGGTAACCGGTGTTATGTAGATGGGAGTTTCATTGATGGTACTGCATTTAAAAACCGGGGTTTCGTTCAGCATGTATGCATAAACCTTTACTGCTTTGCCATTCATGCGAATGGTAAAGTGATGTTGTGGTGTTGACATTGGTTTTTGGGCCTTTAAGAATTCGTTGTGCGAAAATGAACAAAAAAAAGAGGAATATTTGTTTTTGAAGGGGCATTAACAAAAAGAATAAAAGCCGCCATTCCCTCAATGATAAAAGAGGCTGAATTTTCAGGTCTGCTATTTTATTTTCCCTTCAATATAGTCAATCAGCAGACCAATGCTGGTAAGGGTAGGAGCGGTTTCCTCATTGATGGTAATATTAAAGACTTTCTCCGCCTCCACCTGTATTTCATAAAGATCGAGTGAATCAATCTGCAAATCTTCCTTGAAAGACATACCTGGCACCAGTTCCGAAATCTCCCTTCCTGTTTTTTCTGCAATGATGGCTATAACGGTTTCCCTGGTGTTTTCCATGCGTTGATTCTTAATAATAAATCACAAATCTACCATCATTTGGCCCAATCAGCAGTAAGACTTGCATTTTTTCTTCTTCCAGCTTATCAAGCTTCAGAAGGTTTGCATGATTTTATTTTGAAAAAAATAAACAAACATAACCTAGAGATGGTTTTGGATAATAATTACTATGTATTTTTGTTAGCGATTGGTTAATGGCCCTTTAGAAAACGGCCAGGACTGAAATTTTCCCAGTTAAAAAAAATAAAACCATATGAGAAAGAAAACCCTTTTGTTAATTACTTCTTTTGTATTGTTAATGGGCGCTAATACATTTGCCCAAACCAAGGATGACAAGAAAGACAAGGCAGCCACAGCAGCTGCTAAAGCCGACAAAGCAGCCAAAGACAAAGTAGCCAAAGAAAAAGAAAAGGCCGATAAAGCCGCCACCAAGGAAAAAGAAAAGGCCGACAAAGACGCCAAGGAAAAAGCAGATAAAGCGGCTGCCAAGGCAAAAGAAAAAGCCGACAAAGACGTCGCCAAAGCCAAAGAAAAGGCAGATAAGGTGGCAGCGGCAGCCAAAGCCAAGGCAGACAAAGTAAAACCAGTAGTTTCCCCACCGGCGCCAGTGGTTACCAATAAACCAGCAACACCTGCTGTTAAACCCACTACTCCGGTTGCCAAACCCTCCAATCCTGTAACTCCCGCGCCAAAAGTAACGCCGGTTAACCCGGTTAATCCCAACACGGCGGATAAAGTAGTTGGTACCGACGATAAAGGAAGAACCATCTATGAAGGTCCAAGAGGAGGCAGGTACAGGTTATCAAAAAATGGCAATAAGGAATATATTAAGAAAGGAAACTAACTGCTCCTTTACAAGTCTTTTCAATTACATCATATAAAAAGCATTACCATGTTTGATGAAATCCTGCAAGTAGTAAAAGAACATTTGGGCAACAATCCATAGATTGCTGCAGCAATTCCTCCCGGCCAGGAAGATGCGGTTCACAATGAAATCGCCACGCATATTGCCAACAATGCGGCAGCGGGTCAATCGGGAAGCGGTGGTATGTTAAGCGGACTATTGTCCAAGCTGGAAAGCAGTGTTGCTGAAGGTGGTCCTGTAACCAGTGCCATTGAAGGTGGACTGGTAAACAGCCTTACCACTAAATTTGGTTTACCTCCTTCCATTACAGGCGCTATTGCTGGTGCTTTGCCCGGCATCATGCAGAAAATGGCACAGAAGGCACAGGTAAAATAAAAAAGTATTAATTCTATGATTCAAGGTCCGCAGTATATAAGCTGCGGACTTTTTTATTAATTAATTTTAATCGTTAATCTTATAAAACGCCCACTGCAAAAAAGACAAGTCCAACCAGTGATATTACAACACCTACCATCCACAGCATCTTTTTCTTTGTCAAAATGGATATTGCCGAAATGGCGATGGCTACCTGGAAAAGGGTAACGGCCCTGGCAAGCCATACATGTTTCTCCAGGTGTCCTTTACTATCCTCTTCAAATTCTCTGGCTTTTTTGGATAATTCGGCTGCTTCCTTTTTTTCCTCCTCAGGTGATTTACTTACTTCTTTACCTGCCGTTACCTGCAGCAATCGTATTTCAGCCTTTATCGATTTTGCCTGGTAATAGGCCCATTGGTCGGAAGCTTTTATCTGGTCGATAAGCGCTTCGTTGGAATGGTGCCCGGCCAATAAACCGGCAATGGCGGCGAAGACGGCCATCAGCGCTGTACTGATAGCAATGTAAAGAAAGGATTTGCCTTCCCCCTTCTCAATGAGCTCTTCCGTCTTTTCTTTAATCTGTTCATGCAGGTGTTCCGTAGGAACTTCTATTTCTTCCATCTCATTTTTATTAAAAGGTAAACAATATTTCGATGTACAAGGATTCGATGAACTTTACCGGCAATAGTTTGCCGGGTTTAGCACGAATAAGCGTAATAAAAGGAATTATAAATGTCTGTAAATCATACCAGGATACCAAGCCAATGTAAGGATAATTAATGAAGCCATATTAATTGTTCAATATTTAAACCGGCCCTTATCTCTTTTCCTTGATATGAATTTAACGAATAAGGTTGCAAATAAAATTACACTGTTTTTCCAGAATGTTTTATACCAGGCGGCAGGGAATATTTTCATCCTCTGATAAGTAATAAATGGCACATACGCGGTGGTATCCATCCGCAATGACCAATTTTGAATTGATCCTTACCAATAATACAGGGGACATTTTTTCGCCCTTCTTTACTTTTTGCAGATTATCCCTGACATGAGCGTTCTCTTTATTCAGCAAAGGCAATTGACTGGCCCTTAAAATATCCTTTGCTTTTTTTGAGATTGTTTTGGCAGCCTGCAGTTTTTCCACTAAAGCGATGGCTTCCTCTTCATTTACCAATAGCTCCAGGTAATCTACAGCAGCAGGGAAATCATGCTTTTCAGGCTCTTTGAGCCAAAATTTTGCCATAACTACTGATTTTATTTATTTTAAGGTAGCTATTTTCTGAATAAAGTAATCGGCAATAACAATTTATAAACGAGTTCTCTAAAACCGTAGGTTGACTGATTTGAAAAATCGAATAGAATTGTTTCTTGTATTTTTAATAATAACGACAAAAACCTTTGACATCACCAGGTCCTATTTCCGGGACTTCATTCAAATTAGGGTAGGAATAAAAATAGGGTTGGCCATTCTATCCTGCATACAGTTGGCTTGAAAGCAACAATTCTTCCCGCCCTGCTTGTCCCTACTGTATTGCAGGGGCCGTCGGGCAAGAATTCTTAATTCTTAATCTTACCATTCTTCTCAAGATCTTTCGCTGCCATTTTTAATAACTGTTCTGCTCCTTTTACAGATTGTACCAAAAGAAGCAAATAGGAATTGTCCATTTTCTTACCGGCTGCTGTATTGTAAAATCTAACCAGGTCGTCTATTTCTGCTTCTGTAAAAGTTTTCCTGTAAAGGTTAACCAGGTAGGTTTCGATTAATGTGCTGGTTCTGCCTGTGCTGGCTTCTGTAAGCAGTTTTTGGTAAAACGCTTTCCGGGATGTGTCTTTTTGCTGCTCCTCCATTATTTTTATTTGTATGATCTTTTCGATTGTCAAATCGGTTCTTTCGCTGCGAAGCAGTTTTATTTTTTGTGTAAGTGGGTCATTCGGAGCGGCCATCGTATCATATTTTAAAACATCGGCGGTATCCAGGGCTTTTATTTTCTTAATGAATGAAGAATCAATTTGTGAGAATGAGCAGGCTGGCATTAAAAACAGCGACAGGAGTGGAAGCAGTTTCATAAAATGTAATTTTATTACAAATACGGTCAAAAGCTATGGGGCAAAATTCAGACAAATCAGTATTTACACAACTGATAATTGTCAATATTTATTCTGTCAGCTGTCACTTTATAACTGTCAGTGGAAGTCGGAAGGGTAGTTGTATGCTGTTTTTGAAAGTTTGACGGGGTACCAAGTCATATGCTGATTGAAGCTTCAGAATACACGCTAACCTCAATTGTTTTGTCCTCAAAAACGAATCATTAACAAAGCCGACGCCTCTCAGGCATAATATTGGCCCTACACAATTGGTTATTGTATTATTGCTCATTTGCCCATATTGACTAAAACTTAACCAATGAAACAAAAATTACTCCTGTACAGCCTGGTAATGTCCAGCGTTATAGCATTTTCCTGCAGCAGCACGGTTCATGTAAGTGCACCTGCACCCAGGCCGGTTCCGCCACCTCCTCCCGCTGAAATATCTTACCAAACATTTTATGACGAACTGGGCCCTTATGGACACTGGATAGACTATCCTGGTTACGGGTATGTATGGTTGCCGGCTGCAGAGCCTGGTTTCCGTCCTTATGCAACCGGAGGTCACTGGGTATACAGCGATGCCGGTTGGACATGGGTTTCTGAATATCCCTGGGGCTGGGCCAGTTTTCACTACGGACGCTGGTTTTTTGAAGACGGTTATGGCTGGATATGGGTACCCGGACATGAATGGGCGCCAGCCTGGGTAAGCTGGAGGCGCGGTGCCGATGTATATGGCTGGGCACCCCTTACGCCTGGTATCAGCGTCAATGTTTCATTCAATAGTTACGATCCCCCGGCACATTACTGGTGCTTTGTACCCCATCAGTATATTACCAGTCCGCATGTAAATAACTATTACGTAGAACAAAACAGGAACGTAACCATAATTAAGAATACCACCATCATTAACAATAATACCACTGTCGTCAATAATTACGGTTCGGGTAATTCCACCAATATCAACAATAATAACAACGGCAATAACAGGAACAACAATACTATCAACAGCAATAACCGGCAGCTTGTGTACAAATCAGGCCCTGATAAAGCAGAAGTGGAACAGGTTACCAATTCAAGGATTCAACAGGTTGCGCTGCATGAAGGAAACAAGCCTGGCGAACAGGCGGGCAATGGACAGTTGGTAGTATACCGTCCTAAGATTGCTGCAATGAATACCAATGCGCAAAACAAGCCTGCCCCAACAAAAATTGAATCACTGAAGGAAATAAAGCCCAACGCAGAGGCAATTATTGCAAAGCCAGACGCCGCAGCAATGAATCCTTCCATAAACACAAACAATTCACCAAAGGAACAGCCGCCGGTGCCAAAACATGTGGACAATCCGCCGGCAGCGGTCAATACAAACAACGGGTTGGGGAATAAAATCAACAACCTGCCGATGGATGGTAAAAAAAATAATCCTGAACAGGCAAACAACAATAAACCGGTAACGGTTGCACCCATTGTTTCAAAAACAGCAGCGCCTGATTTCAGCAATAATAAAATACCCGGCAATCCAAACAGGTTTCAAAGAAATACAACACCTGTTATAAATGGAAAGCCCGGGGACAATGGTAATAATCCAAAGAACAAAATGAACGAGCAAAAGCAATTTGTACCAGCAACTAAAAAACCGCCTGTTCAAAAACCAGTAAAAAATAAGGATGACAAAAAGGACAATCATGAACGCGGTGACAGGAGGAAGGAGTGAAATATCAATTAAGAATTAAGAATTAATAATTCTTACCATTCGGAATTTCTTTCTGAAAGAAGAACCCGTGGCAATGATGTTGCCATTTATACTCTGCTTCACGAGCCTGGGTTGAAGGATATAGTCCTAAACCCAGGTTTTATTTTACAGGGAAGTCCCAAACTCCATACCGCAGTTGCAGGAAGTAATTGCATAACCCATTGTGAATTGATCAATAGCGTCTTTATTGAGTTTCAATTCTGTAGCAATTCTGTATTAACGTATCCTTGGTAATCTATTAGATCGAATACCCGTCTCAGGTATATAGTTCACCATTTAAAATGAAATTTATGAAAAAGACATTGACACTTTTATTTTTGGTTGGTATGGCAACTGCCTCTTTTGCACAAAGCAACAGGCATGGTCAATACCAGAACGCACAAACTGACAATCGTAACCAGTCATCCGGTTATCCTGGTAATAACAATCGTGGTTATAATCAAACAAACCAGGGCAACAGTGGCTATTATGGCAATAATACCAACCAGGGAAATAATGGCTACCATGGAAATGACCAGGCAGAGAACCGCAATCATGAAAATGGTTATGGCAATAACCAGGGTGGTAATTTCAGGGAAGGTAATGATGACAGGGGTTTTCATGGTGAATTCCATGATAACGACCGGGATAGGAGAATGAGTTTTGACAGGTACCACAATGATCGTAACCGTTCATGGCTTAGAATAAGATTTGAAAAACGTGGTTGTTTCTAAAGCGAAACCTTATATATATTACGTAAACCCCGTCTTGGCGGGGTTTACTTTTTTT
>Ga0075024_100001108_pt1 | contig 10642 bp, 10 predicted proteins | sample Str013_2_FD_71389 | JGI IMG/M metagenome (GOLD analysis project Ga0075024, IMG submission 71389) | Freshwater sediment microbial communities in response to fracking from Pennsylvania, USA - Straight Creek_MetaG_SC_2013 | ecosystem: Environmental > Aquatic > Freshwater > Creek > Sediment... | reverse complement strand
GCCACCTGCCGCCCGCATCGAGCAAGCGAGAGGCATTGATGTGCAAAGTCAGGATACCGTCAACGCCGTTATTGCCCGCGTGAAGGATAATTCATCGCCAGAGGCCGTCGCGGAGGCGACATTCGAGGAAGGCCTACTGCGGCATCAACGTGGTGACGCTGTGGGCCGAGGCGCAGCTCAAGGGCTACGCGGTGCCGGTGTGTAGCACCTACAAGTAGATGAGCGAAGTGGGGTGCCAGGTGCGCAAGGACGAGAAAGCCTCGATGATCGCATTCTGAAAGGAGCTGGAGGTCGCGCGCGACGACGCCAAGCCGGACGACGAGGACCCGACCAAGAGCGTGTGGATGGCGCACGGCTACTGGGTATTCAACGCCGAGCGGGCGGATGGCTTCCAGGCACACGAGCGGCCGCCGATGCAGCTGATCGAGCGCCAAGAGCTGGCCGAGGCACCAGCTGGCGATGACCATTGAGGTTCGGTACGGAGTGGTCGCCCCACCTTTTGCGGTCGCCGTTGGCCGCCACAGACGGTCACATACCACGGCGATGTTCCTTGAAGCGGCACCAAGCGCGGCCGGGACGCTACCGTGCATCCGTGTGTGACGGGTGTGTGACGGCGGTTTTTCGAGAAGTGCGTCGAAGAGCTAAGTCCTTGATTTCATTGGTGGAGCCGAGGGGAATCGAACGGGTTGATTCAGGGTCTGCCACGGGACTCCAGGGCGCGTCACACAACCGTGGATTTCCTCGTTGAATCATGGTAGTTATTCTGCTTCCCGCAGAGACGGACCGATCATGCCCTGTCACCGAAATTCACCACTATCGGCCTCGGAATGTGGGGTGAAATGAGGGGTGAAATCGTTCCCTGTCTGTATCGATTTTTTCGAGCAGAGCCATGAGCTTGAACACTGAACCTCGCGTGAAGGGTGCGCACAAATCGCAGCGCCTCTCGGCCATCGCCGTGAAGAACCTGAAGACACCCGGACGCTATCCGGACGGCAACTGTCTCTACCTCGAGGTCGATACCACCGGCGCCAAGCGCTGGCTGTTGCGCGTCGTCGTGCACGGCCGGCGCCGTGACATCGGCCTCGGCAGCGTCGCCCACACCAGCCTCGCCGACGTGCGCCAGATCGCGAGTGAGCTGCGTGCCGTCGCCCGGAAAGGTGGCGATCCGCTCACCGCCCGGCCGCGCGCGCAGAAGGGCTCCACGTTCAAAGCCGTCGCACAACGCGTATTCGACGAGCACAAGCCGACCTGGAAGAACGAGAAGCACCGCTACCAGTGGCTCCGCACCGTGGAGGTCTGGGCCTATCCCGTCATCGGCGACCAGCCCGTCGGCACCATCGAGCGGCCGGACATTCTGCGCGTCCTGCAACCCGTCTGGCTGAAGCAGCCGGAGACCGCGCGGCGGTTGCGCCAGCGGCTCAAGTTCATCTTCGATTGGGCCAAGGCGCACAACATGCGCACCAGCGACAATCCAGTCGAAGGCGTCGACAAAGTTCTTCCCCGGCAGACCGACGAGGTCGAGCATATGCGCGCGCTCGCCATCGACGCGATGCCTGCCTTCATCGGCAAGCTCCGCGCCCGCGACGCCGACGCTGTCACCAAGCTCGCCTTCGAGTTCCTGATCCTGACCGCTGCCCGCACTGGAGAAGCGATCAACGCTTGCTGGCCTGAGGTCGACTTCGAGGCCAAGACCTGGACCGTGCCAAAGGAGAGGATGAAGGCCGGCGTGGAGCACATCGTGCCGCTCACCGAACGGACCCTCGCGATCCTAACGGACGTGAAGGCCATCACCGGCAATACCCGTCTCGTATTCCCGGCCCGCTCGGGCAAGAAGCCGATCAGCAACATGGCGTTCCTGATGCTGCTGCGGCGCATGAAGCTCGAGATCACCGCGCACGGCTTCCGGTCGACGTTCCGCGACTGGGCGTCTGAGCGGACGAGCTTCCCGAGCGAAGTGGTCGAGATGGCGCTCGCCCACACCATCGCCAACAAGGTCGAGGCTGCCTACCGGCGTGGCAACCTGTTGGAGAAGCGCCGCGAGCTGATGGCGGCGTGGCAAGGATTCGTCTGTGCGTCGGCTCCGGTTCCGGCGCAGCAGCAGTAAGCCGATAGTGCAAATTCATTAACCATGCCCGTTAAACGTTCGGTAACACCTCGTGCGTATGGTCACCCATGAAATCCAGCTGGGTGCTGCGCAAAGCGCGCCCGGGTGACCGCCACGGTCTGACGACCTGCGAGAGCATTCGTCGGCCGTGAACAGCGGCATCGCCTTGTTAGGGGGAAGCTCCCTACGCAGGGCAACATATCGAGCGACGCAGTCGATCTGCGGAGCGGGCGCACCATGTGCGTCCGCTATAACGCGTTCTTAACCCTCCTCTGCTTTCATAACGCTCGCCGACGGCAATACCGCCGCGGTGAGATGCAGGAGGAGCCCCATGCGATACCACTACAAGCTGGTCCTCAACGACGAGGAACTGAACAGCCATGCAACCGGAACCCCAATGTCCAAACAAACCAATCGCAGCAATCACAAACCGGGAAGAACCGCTTGAACGGAGAAACCAACAGCGGGTCTTCCGGTTCGGAGACCGGAAATGTCGAAGGACATCAAGAATCGCAAGAAAGTCGCGGGTGAACTCGGAGTATCAGTCTCAACGACCTACCGGATGCAACAGCGGGGTGAACTTCCTCAACCTCGCCAAATATCCGCAGGTCGGATCGGTTGGCCCTCCGAGGAGTTCGAAAACTTCAAAAAGAACCTGCCGATCGTTGGCGCGTCTCGAGTTGGAGTGGACGAAGACAAGAGCAAGTAGAGCCTACAGTGTCAGGCGGCTCCAGGGCTGCCTGGCGCACCCCAAGTGAGGACGGAGGAGATGCGCACTCCCCCGTCCTTTTTCTTTTTCACCCGCAGGATGGACGAGAACTTCGAACCACCCTCGCGCACTTGCGATGCCCGGAGAGGGCAAGGCGCTCGGGCAACCCGCCCTCGTGAACCGAGCCCCGTGACGCAACCCGACACTCCTGCACACGCGGGTCTCGGCCATTCGGCTTCGGTCGGGGGTAGGGGTGCTCGAGGTCAACGCGGACCACGGGCACGATCGCAATACACAGACGGCAGCATGCCAAACCGCTCTTTGAACACCTGTGCGAACCGGCTGCGATCCGTGTACCCGACTTTGCGCATGGCGACTTGTACTTGATGCCCGTGTCGGAGAAGATCGGCTGCCCGATCCAGGCATGCCGGAATTGCAATATCTGCCTTGAACCGCAATCCCACCGCGCGCAGTCGCCGCTGGAGCGCCCGACCGCTGAGACCCATTCTCCTCGCCAGTGCATCGACAGAGATGCCGCCCCCACTCTTGATGAGCTCGATCGCCTCGACTCGTGCCTTCTCGACCAGCCTTTGGTCGGCGACGCTCAGACTGGCCACCAGCCGATCACTGGCCCGCGAGCTGCGTCGTGCTCGGGCAACACGGACCATCTCTCCGTTTATCTGCGATTTGGAGACCTGCGGCCGTGCACCGGTCTCTCGCGCCAAGGCGTCCACCGTAACCCCCAGCCGACTCCGCCCGAGTGCCGTCGGCTCCTCGATGATCTCGGGAATCGGCATCCGCGCTCTCAAGTGGAAATCCTTGGTGCATGACTGCACGACCTCGAGCTTGCCGCCAGCGGCATCGAGTGCCATCGAGATGTCGAGCAGATCCATGAATGTGTCGCGCCTGACGTTCTCGGCCGTCCCGAAGAGCGTGCATTCAATCGCGGAGGCGCCGAATTGAAGGCCGATGCTCACGTGCCCACGCGCGTTGCTCAGTGCAATGGCAAGACGGCTAGGGCGGGCCAGAATCAGGTCCGCGATCTCCGGCCAGTGTGGCACCATGACTTGATAGTGGTCGTAGACGCCCACCGATTGGCCTCGGACATCCCTGACAACCTGCTCGATGAGAGAACGGCCGCGCCAGCCGACCGTGACGCCGTGGCTCATGGCCAGCGCCTGCAGCATTGCACGCTGTGGCAACAATTGCTCGCCCAAGGTCAAGACTGCTCTTCGTCGTGCTGGTTGCGTTATTTTCGCCCGCGCGAGCGGGAAGGGCGGCCGCGGGTCTCCCTTCCGCCTCACAAGGTACGGCCGCATGGCCTGGAAGCTCTCGAAGCATGACGGCAATGAAAAAGTGTCCAACGGATAGGCTGGCGAATCCGGGCTCCACAGCGCAGTGGCATAAGCGTGCACATCCGTTTGCGCGGCTGCCTCGTCGGGACTCAGCTGCCAATCGTAGTTCTCGGGATCACCCAGATGCTGTAGCAGGTGCACGCCTCGAGCCCGCGCACGATGGCTCTCGATGCGAGTAAGCGGGCCAGCTGCTCGAGCGGCGGATTTCTTGCTCCGTGGCGCTTTTTCCGTCGTCATTGACATGTTCGTCCGTCACCTCGCGTCACACGACACGCAATTCAATTGCTAGCCTTCTCGCTCCCGGCCGTGGCACCCGCCACAGCCTAACACAGCGAGGAGCAACACCATGACCTGGTTTCCCCTTCTACTCGTCCAAGGTGACGTCATGCTACGGACCGTCGAGGTTACCGAGTCCGACAAGCCCGCGCCTGACAGGCCGGTCCGCAAACAGAAGACAGCGCGGGAGACGATCGTCCTGGCGCGCGGCGAGAAGTCGGGACACGCCCATGTGGTCCGTGGCAAGGGGCTTCGCCTCTATCGTGATCCGGTGGCCGAGCTGCTCGTTCCCAGCGGCCTTTATATTGGCACGCTGGTGCTGTCCGGACCCGCTACGCTCACCCACGAGGAGCACGCGGCGATACCGCTCCCCGCCAACACCACCTTCCTGGTGACGCGCCAGCGTGAAATGTCGGCCCGCTCAGAACGGGAGGCGAGCATTGTTTCCGACTAGTCGAGCCATCGTCGAGCTGAATCGGGCGGCGCTCGATGCGACCATCGATGAATGGTCCAAAATTCCGACCTCCACCACACCGATGGATGTGCAAGCGTCAGAGGCTGCCATACGGCAGCTCTACCACGAGGCAGGTTTGCCATCGTGTGCCAATGCACTCGAGGTCCGCTTCGCCGACGATCCTGTGGCCATGGTCCACGAGGCCTCCGTGGAGAGGAAGGCAGGCCCGGTGATCCAAAACCGCCTTCAGTGCGCGGCCATGGTCAATCTCGACCTGCTTATCGACCGGGAGCTCTGGCTCAAAATACACCACCGCGTACACAGCCGCTTTTCGCGTTCGAGAGTGACCGAGCAGATCTGGGAGCTCATCAACACCGAGACGCTGACGCGCAGACCGCGACCACACATGGCGCGCAGAATACCGGACTGTATTCTGCCGACCTATGTCACCTCATCGCTCGTCATCCCCGATGTCGCCGGCAAACTTGCGGGCGCCGCACTGCCTTTGGGAACGCAGGCGCTGCTCACGCTCGCGCGAAGCTGCGGGCTCGTTCTGCCACGACAGTCGGTATGCTGGCTGTCTGAACGTCCCGCCGAGATGCACTTCAACGAGCAGGGACTCTTCAATCATCCGGATGTCCCTGCCGTTCGCTTTCACTCCGGGCTGAAGTTTTGCTACTGGCATGGCGCCCGGGTTCCGGCCGACGTCATGATCCCGCGCGAGTCGATAACCGTCGCTCTCGTCAAGGAGCAGGGGTCTATCTTCCTGGCCCGCCTGTTGATCGAGAGGATGGGCATCGGCAGATTTATACGGGAATCGGGTGCGCTTCTCGCCTCACAGGACAGGACCGGTCGTCTTTTCGTCGAGCCGCTCATCAACTCGCTGGGTGACCAACTCTGGGCCGCCGTCGAGGTGGTCAACGGCACACCCGAGCCCGATGGGACCTACTGCCGCTACTACCTTCAGGTGCCACCTCAGTTCACCCACTCGGCCCGCGCGGCTGTCGCCTGGACCTATGGGCTGAGGCCCGAGGATTACGTGGTGACTGTGCGGACCTGAGACCGGCATTCGATGATCCATCCCCCGGACCGCCATGACCGACCCAACGTCCACCACGAGCAACGAGCTTCATCTTCGAGTCTGGACGGCTCTCGCGCCGCGCGTCGTCGAGGCACGGCGTGATTTGGGCAAGGTGTGGTCGCTGCTCGAGCCTCACCGCAATGCCGTGGTCTACGCCTGGCGCGAGGAGGACCGTGACGTCGACCTCCGTCGTTCCCACGTATTCCTATGCGCGGGCGAGGCAACGGCCCACCTGGCGCTGATCGGGGCGCCATCGCGCCAATTCCGCGATCTCGACAAGCCGGAGATCAAACCGCGGCGGACGAAGGTCGCTGTTCCCCTCGGCGACCATCTCGCCGACGACAAGTTCCTCGACGATCTGTGCATCCGTCTCGCATCCGTGACACCCTACGATCTCACCACGATGCCGGACGCGCCCGACTGGCTCTGGGTCATCGGTGGTTACGAGCGCTACAACCTGCTGGCCGAAGGCGACCGCATCGTCTTTCCGCCCGACTGGGCGACCAAGCGACCGAGGCTCGGCCTGACCAGTCACGTCCGGATTTTCGACGGCCAAGGCCGAATGGGGCTCCTGTCCCGCGAGGATGGCGTCATCACCGTACCGTGCCGCTACGCGTATCTCGGCGATCTCGACAGTCGCACAGGCGCGGTCTGCGAGGCGTCGCTCGAAACGGTTCCCGACAGTCTCGGTCCCTGCGACCTGATCGATATGTCGGGCCGACGGCTCAATCCCGTCGGCATCAAGGTGCTCGCCGGCAGCCTGTCGTTCGGCATCGGCGTCGCCGTGCGCGAGGAGGACGGCGCCGAGACACCCTCCGGCGCCCTCAAGGGTTTCATTTCAGCCGACGGCAATCTGCTCGGTGACATCCGTTGGAGCAGGGTCACGCATCATCACAGCCGTCTGGCATTGGTAAAGCACCCGGCCAGCGGGCTCTGGGGCTTCGTCGATGAGCTGGGCCAACTGCGCATCGAACCACGGTTCACCAGCGCCGCCGGCTTCACCAATGACCGCGCCGCAGTCAGTCTGCCGGAATCCGATGGTCTGTTCGGGCTGATCGACCCTTCGGGCAGGCTTGTGGCGCCTGCGGTGTGGCGCGATATCCGGTGCTTCAACGGCAACCTCTTCCACGTCACCAACGCCGACGGCGCGATCGGCCTCGTCGACGAATTCGGCCGCATCGTCATCGAGCCGCGCCACCCGACACCGGAGGAGCAGGCGCAGATCGAGGACTGCCACAACTACATTCGCGGCCACCCGTTCAGCCTGGAGCGTGGCAAGCAACTCCGCGAGCGCGTGGAGGCGGCCCTTGCCGGCAGCGATACCCTTGCGCCGATCGCCGGCATGCTGATGCCCAATGCCATCAGCGACACCGAACTGGAAGCCGCGGGTCTCTTGGGCGCGCGCGTGCAAGTCGTAGCCGATCACCTCGGCGAGGGGCGGCGCATCTCATTGCGCGTCGGCGATATCGGCAATATCGGCTGGCACTACCCTGTCACCGGTTCGCTGTTCGATCTGTCGGTGGAGGCTCCGGTCGAGGGTCTGAGCACCTTGCCGCACGGGGTACTCGGCGTGCCCTGGCGGCTCTTGCGCCGCGTGAGCTGAAAGGGGATCGCTCGTGTCGGCGACCACATCCGCCGCTCCGACATTCTGCTCTCTTTCACTTGCGCGATTGGATTTTCTCAATAAAATGAGCGTGTTATCCTATAACTATTGCACTATGACCGTGTTCTTCTACTCGATCAAATGAGGGCAGGGTAAGACCACCCACGCCGTCGGCTACGCCAAGCACTGCGGCGGTGTGCTCGTCACCAACGACCTCGACAACGGCACCGCCGACATCTACGAGGCGGCGCTCCCGGGCGGACGCATCGTCACGCTGGAGCCCGGGCAGTCGCTCAAGACCGTCGCCGCGCGCTTCAAGGGCAGGCCGCTCGTCATCGACTTCGGCGGGTTCGTCGAGAGCCGTGTGCTCGAAGCCGCCGACATGGCCGACGTCACCGTCGTGCCGCTCTCCTACCAGTCGACCGCCGACCTGATGCCGGCCGTCAAGACCGTGACCGCGCTGCAACCGCACTGCGCGCGCATCGTCGTGCTCATCAACAACACCGCGCCCGAGCATGTCGGTGAGCTGGAGGACGTAATCCGCCGACGCTTTCCCAAGGTCGCGGTGCTGCTCGTCAACCACTCCCGTTACATCTCCAGGATCGCCGACGACGGGCTGACCGTGTTCGACATCGCCGCACTCGGCGGGCTCGAGCGCCATCAGCTCCGCCACATCCTGCCGCAGATCGAAACGCTCTACGCCTACCTCGACCTGCACAGCCCCATTTAATCCTAACCCCAATTCCCATGAAGAAAGACATCCTGGCGAAGGCCATCCGCCTCGCCGACAAGCGCGCCGTCAGACCCGAGAAGGTCGTCGTCGCCAAGCCGACCAGCACGCTGTTCGTCAAGAAGCCGGCCTCGCAGATCATGAGCGAGAGGCTATATACCCGCATCACGCCCGGCGAGATGCGCCGCCTGAAGGCGACCGTCGGCACCATGATCCCCACCTCTGAGCTGCTCCGCAAGCTGCTCATGGATTACCTCGATAAACACTCACATGTCGGCCATGAAAAACGCAGTAAGAAAAAATAGCCCGGTCATTCCGGCACCAAAACAGCCCGCGCAGCTCGAGCTGTTCCGTCTCGTTTCCAACGACGCCTACACCAACGCCTTCGACTTCTACGAGTCGATCCCGCGATACATGGTCGCCCGCTGAAAGTCCGGCACCGTCACCTGGAACCCGGACGGCACCGCCGCGCCGCTGAAGCGAGCCTTTACCTACCAGGGCAAGCGTTACCGCGTAACGCTGGCGCCCGCCTACATCGACCAGCCCGACGGAGGCCTGCGCGCCGAGTTTCCCGGCATCAAGGAGGAGATGCTGGAGTTGGTGCTGATGAAGCTCGCCATCGACAAGGGCTACTTCACCGAGAGTGCCGACGGCCCCAAGGCCCCGGACTCGTTCGTGCTGTTCACCTCGATCCATCAGATCTCCGAGGAGCTGAAGCGTCGCGGCGCCGCCCGACAGAAGTCGAAGTCCTACTCGTACGAGCAGATCCGCGAGGGCCTGCAGGTGCTCGCCAAGACCAAGATCCACCTGCGCAACGAGGACGACGACGACGACCTCGTGCTGTCGCCGATCGCCGACCTCGGCCATTTCTCCGACAAGGCGAGCCGCGATGCCGCCAAGGCGACCATATTCATCCGCTTCAACGCGCTGATCTCCCAGGCGATCCTGTCGAGGTCGTGGCGCCAGATCAACTACGAGCGCATCATGGATACGGACATTTACCTGGTGCGCCGGTTGACCAAGGTGCTGGGGCTCCGCTTCACCTACGCGGCGCCGGCCAAGACCTTCAACATCAAGCTCTCGACAATCATCGAAAGCTCCGGCGTGACGCTCTACGACCGCATGTCGGACAACCTCAAGCTGGTCGAACGCGCGCTCCGAGCCATGCCGGCCATCGTCGAGCGCTACACCGTCGACAAGGAGCTCGGCCCCAATGCGCGCCAGGCGACCGGTCGCGCCCTCGTCGATGCCAAGATCATCTTGTGGCCGACGCACGCCTTCTCCATCGAGCAGATGAAGACCAACATGCACGAGAACCGTCTCGAATCGGCCGTCGTCACGGAGCAAGGCAAGATTGCCATCGAGCCACGCCGCGAGGACTACCCGAGCATCTTCGATTACGAGAAGGCTCGCGGAACCTTCAAGGACGGCCGCAGGATCGGTCCTGCGTAGATACCGGCATCCTCGGTGCTCTGACCCGCGGCAGGGCCTTTTTTTTGCGCGTGGCGGGCATCGCTGGACATCGCTCGGACCGCGATCGGGAATGTCAAAAACTTAGTTGCGCCCACCTCCGTTCTGGTTCCCCCTGATGCCCCGATCTACCTACGTTGTGGTTCCCTCTCGGGGAATTCCGACCGGCTCGCTCTTGACAGAATGTCCGTGCTCTCGTCTGGCAACTACGCTTTCACTCCCCCTCGTCCCCGAAACACTACGCTTTCATTCCCCCCGACGCTCGATATCCTTCCGATTTCGAGGTTTTGCACATCAACATCTACGCTGTGGTTCCCTGTGGCCGCGCATTTTTGTCCGCCATTTGCGTTTTGGCTCCCCGTGAACCCGCAATATTCCTACGTTCTGATTCCCTCCCGAGTGCCCATTTCACTACGTTCTGACTCCCCCTCACGGGCGACGCGTCGCAACCCGCCCCGCAAACCACGTATCACACCCTCTTTCTCACCCACTTCTTCAACCCTTATTCTTCATCTCACTCTTGGTGCATGTGAAAATGTCAAAAAGGTCGAGGGACGGTTGAAAGACACTTGCGTGTGAAAAAGAAAACAGCCCGCCTTCGGTGGTGTTGTCACGTTCCGACAAGACCAACCGCGACAACAAACGGCCCGGCGGGCCGTGCGGTCTGTTTTCTTTGCAGCAACGAGAGATTTTGATCTTTCCAATCAAAATTGACTATCGGCAATAATCCGTAAAATGAAAATTGCAGCGGGGTATCACTCTAACTACATGAGGTGCTGCTATGGCTAAGGAGCAATCCAAGGCTAAACAACCCGATTTCCACGTCTTCGTCGTCGAGGAACGGGAGGGGAAAGACCCCT